>Ga0180301_10004055_pt1 | contig 11338 bp, 11 predicted proteins | sample GuaBasSediGuay16_FD_121797 | JGI IMG/M metagenome (GOLD analysis project Ga0180301, IMG submission 121797) | Subseafloor sediment microbial communities from Guaymas Basin, Gulf of California, Mexico - Guay16, Core 4569-2, 12-15 cm | ecosystem: Environmental > Aquatic > Marine > Hydrothermal... | reverse complement strand
CGGATGAGTAAGTCTTTTTTACTTCGCATATAACTAAATCATTCCTCACGCCGGATTGACCGACTATAGGCACTGAACTTTGAACTTCGTATCCTTCACTTCTCAGAAGATTCTCAATGAGACGCTTAGGCTTAATTTGAAGAAGAATCTTGTTTCTCATCGCTTCGTTAAAGGTGTAACTGTAAATGTTTTTCTCAACTGCTTCTTCTTGGGGAAAAACAGCCCCACATTTCATACAGCGTAACATGTTCGACGGTTCACTAAATCTCTCTTTACAGTCTTTACATTCGTAAAGCGTACCTACTCTTGAATAGTCAACCCCGATCTGTTTTAACTCTTTGCCGCATTTGGGACAGACAAGCCCCTTTTCTGTTCTGAAATTCTCTTCCAAGCCTACATATCCGCATTCGAGATGCTCGATAGCTTGGTCTTTAGAGATATTGGAGCATTTGCATACTGGACATTGAGGATTAATCTTAACCTTGAAGCTTCCACATTCCTTGCATGAAAAGATTTTGTCATAGAATTTTCTTTTCAAAATTCCTTCTTTATAGAGCTCGTCTAGAATCTTTATAGTTTCTTTACTTGACGTCTCCAGTATAGCGTCAATTTCAGGATATCTGTATCCCTCCTCGCTTTCAAAGTCATATTCTGGAACAATCTTAGTTATACGGCCGTCTAACAATCGTTCTAGAAGCCGAAAGATCTGAGGGCTCCTTTTAATTGCCATTAGAGTCTCACTTCCTTTCTACAATTAAAGATTATAATGCCTGAGTTGGACTTTTTCTGAACGAACTTGGCTGATAAATTTGCAGTGCTGATCTCCCTTAGCGATGCATTCAACTTCTATGACTGAAACAGCCTTGTTGAAGAGCCGATTTAGAACCCCAGCTACGTATCCTCTGAAGAATTGGCTTTTCGCTTCTTTATATCTCCCCCTTAGAGGCAGACATTCAAATAATTCTTGAACAGTGATCGTTACCTCAGTTTTTCCTTCATCAAATTTTTCAATTCGCGGTATACCCCAGCCCTTAGCGGCTCTTTCAGCTAATATCACTCTTAAGACCGTTAGCTTATCCAGATCGTATTTTTCATTCATACTTTCAACTTTGTTCTCCCCGGCGGCCACACCCATCTCGTAAAGAATGAAGCTTCCTCCGGATCCGAACCTTTCATATAGCCTGTTGAAGGAGTCAGCTACAGTTTTAATCTTCATTACTAAGCTTCTTTCATCTGAAACCATGATGGGAAAGTGAAGCTCATCAACGATGAGCCCGTCAATTATGGGTCCAGAAAACTTAATCTCCAAAGTAGGCTCTAAATCTTCAATCTCCTTAATTAGACCCTCAATTTCCCCATTTAAACCTCTAAGATCAGCGAAGAAGCCCCAAACTGCCTCTTTTCTGCTGGGACAAGCCGCGTGAAATCCATGTAAGATATTTATACCTTTGGAAGAAAGAAGGCTTGCCACCTTAGCTATGGCGCTAGGTGTATTCTTAAGCCTTATAGCGAACTGATATAATTTGCCATCTTCGGAGTAAGCGCTACAAAAAAGGTCTTTTCGATAATACTTGCTCCGCATTTATATTTCGCCCTTTAAATAAAAAGATACAAACATCGCTGATAAATCTTATCTGATAATAAGATTTCTGAATAATTAATGAAATATTTTAAATTTATTTTTTATGCGATTCCATAAATTTCTCGTTTTTCATCTTTTAAGCCTAAAAATTCCCTTTACAATTATAAAGAGGGGGATTCTTGTTTGCCTGAGAGAATAGCAGTAGCATCTTATGATTTTGAAAGTCTGACTGCTGGAGCATCTCGTCTTATGAGGGGTTAATTAAATATCCCAGTAAAAGATACTGGATATATGATCGTGTATGAAAATCAAGAATATCGAGGCAATTGTTGTTTACAGTCCGGAGCCGTCGATAGCCTCTGCGCCTAGCTCGCTTATCGTGAAGATCGAAACGGATGAGGGCATAGTGGGAGTAGGAGAGGGCTGCACTCATAGCGAAAGAAATGAAGCTTCATTTGCAGCTAAAGCAATAATTGAGAAAGGCTTCATACCATTACTCAAAGGGAGAGATCCATTAGAGATTCAGAAGATCTGGTATGATCTTTATCAGTACTCCGAGTGGTACGGTAGGAGAGGAGTTGCCCTTTACGCTATCAGCGCAATTGACATAGCCCTTTGGGATTTGGCTGGAAAGATTCTCCATCAACCCATCTACAACCTAATGGGCGGGAAATTCCGTGACAAGATTCGCGTATATGCAAGCCTGATCTTTAACATGGATGACCCTGAATCCTCGGGGAAAGAAGGCAGAAGATATGTTGATGAAGGCTATACTGCTGTTAAATACGGTTGGGGACAGACTAGAGAGAAGGCTTTTGGCCTAAATGCAGATAGAGACGAGGAGGCAGTCCGGATAATAAGGGAGACTCTTGGGCCGAATGTTGACTTGATGGTTGATGTTGGAAGAATGGTGAATTGGACACTTGCATATGCTATAAAAATGGCTAAGCGTCTAAAGAAGTATGGTATTTACTGGCTAGAGGAGCCGCTTCCGCAGGATGATATTGATGGTTATGTTGCTTTGACGCGTAAGTCCAATGTCTGGATTGCCGCTGGGGAGGGGGAATATACTCGGTGGGGATTCAGAGATTGGATAATCCGCCACGCTGTCGACGTTCTGCAGCCAGATGTCTCGAAGGCTGGGGGGCTTTCTGAGGTCAAGAGGATATCCGATTTGGCTTACATGTGGAATATGATGGTGGTTCCTCATGGTTTCAGCACAGCAATCAATGTAGCGGCGAATCTGCAGCTGGTAGCCACAATGCCTAGAGCTTCCCTGCTTGAGTTTAGGAGAACTGAGAGCCCGCTAATCAGCAAGCTCATCAAGAAGCCCTTTGAGGCTGTCAATGGGTATTTAGAAATCCCCGAGGGGGATGGATTAGGTATAGAGATAAATGAAGATGTCATCGAGGAGTATCGTGTCAAAGAGTAGATTCTCTGACAAAACGAAGCGCAAGATTGGAGAGAGGTAGAAATGAGTGGGAACAAGTATTTCCCTCGACGCCTGAGCTTCCCGAAAATATGTGACATCCTAGTTGCTTATCTAAATGCAGGTGCGGATAAGGAATATGTCGGAGTAAGCGAGGTAGTGGAGAGGTCAAACGTTTCACTTCACAACATAAGCCGAAACAACAACTTCTTTAGAAGCTGGAACTTTCTTGAAGAAAGCGAAAAAGAGCCAGGTAAGTACATTCTAAATCGGGAAGCCGCAGAGTTTGCATATGCTTACAGGATTGATCCCAGAGGCAATCGGACAAGAGAGATGCTCAGGAGGTTCCTTTCAAGGGATGAGGTTCTAGTGAAGTTTGTCGAGAGAATAAAACGTGAAGGCCTCAGTAGAGACGCGATTCTCGTTGAACTCCCAAGGGTCTACGGCGACCTAAGAGCCGATAAGGTTGGGTTGAATGCCTTTTTAGACATGCTTGCCTATGCCTTTGGGATGGAGACTGTCTCGGCGCCTACAGCAAGGCCTCCTAGAGCAATGGAAAGAACCGTGAGGACGAGTAGAACCTCCACAGCGTCTCCTGAAGTAAAGATAGGTGTGCCAAGCGCGAATATTACAATAAACCTTAATATAACGCCTGATGTTTCTCCGCAGAAGCTCAAGGAATACATGAAGGCCATTCTGGAGGCATTACGGACGGCGGAAAAAGGAGAAGCAGACTCTGACTAGTCTTTGCTCTGCCATTTAAGCATTAGGGATCGAATAAGGAGGGATATCATCCGGGGAAAGCAATAGTTCAGGTTTGATTCGTTCTATAACTTCTGTCTCTTCATCAGCTCTTCCTTAAGCAGCCGGCTTACTTCTCCCGCGTTTACCTTCCCACGGTACTTCCTCATTATTAAGCCCATTAGAAAGCCGAAGGCCCCCGGGCCCCTTTTAGCTATGACGTCCCTATTCTGGCTTATCGTCTCGTCGATGATCTGGCTGAGCTCCTCCGGGGGAATCATGCCTAACCCTAGAGCTTTAACAGCCTCCATCGGGTCAGCCCCTTCATGTTTTGAAAGCCACGTCACGATTTCTGGCAGCGCTTCCTTTGAAGTTTTCCCGGAGGCTACAAGCCTGAAGATTTCGATTATTTGGTCGTCCCGCAGTTTTTCAACCTCAACTCCATCGCGTTTAAGAGCCTTAAAGGTCTCTGTTAATGTCGCCGCGACAAGAGTAGGTGAAGCCCCAGTTTCTTTAACCACGGTTTCGAAGAGCACGCCGTAATCCGAATCTAGGAGCTGCCGCGCGAGTTTCTCGTTTACGCCGTATTCCCGTATAAGCCGTCTAGTTCGTTCTTCAGGAAGCTCAGGGAGATTCTCTTTCAATCGACGAATATGCTCAGGAGACACCGGTATAGGCGGTACATCCGTCTCCGGATACATCCGAGCTGCTCCAGGCCTAGGCCTCATGTAGCGGGTCGTCCCATCCGGTTTAGCCGTGCGGGTCTCCTCCGGGACTCCTCTGATCGCTTCTTTAGCTCTCTCAGCAACAGCACGTAGAGCATCGATGCAGTTCTCCTCTGCATCGGCGACGATCACCACAGCGTCTTGGAGATCGGCTTTAAGCGTCTTCTTTAGCCTTTCCATCTCGTCGTTTGTAACTCCATAGGATGGAAGCTCATCTGTATGCAGGATTCCGCCAACTCTGCCCCAGAATCGTGCTCTGTCAGCCATCTCGGTTCCCAATCTCACCCCGGGGATAAGCGCGGTTCCGAGAAGACCGGAGAATCCGGGTAGCTTAAGAGCCATTATACGCTTTCCCTGCTTTATAGCTCTTCGGAGGATGCGGCATCCCGTCTCTTCGAAGATCGATGATACATCCACAATTTCCTCTCTTATCTGTTCCTCTGTGATTCCCCGTCTCTTAAGCTCCTCTCGTATTTTGAGTAGGTTCAGCTGGCGTTGAACTTCCAGCTCAACGACCTTCGAGATTAGATCTAGCTCCTGAACGCCCTTCACCTCGATCAGCGCTCCATCCCGGATTGAAATGTTCAGATCTTGACGTATCGTGCCTAAGCCGCGTTTAACCTTTCCAGTTGCCCTTAAGATTCGACCAATCGCTAAAGCTACTTTCTCAGCTTCTTTCGGGGAGTAGATCACAGGTCCTGTGGCGATCTCGACGAGGGGGATGCAGAGCCGGTCGATCCGATAGTGAATGATGAAGTCTTCTTCCCCGGTCTTCCTCGCAGCATCTTCCTCCAAGCTTACATGTTCAATGGGTATTTTCTTGCCTTCAACTTGGATTTTTCCATTAAGGGCAACGACGCAGGTTCTCTGAAAGCCTGTCGTGTTCGACCCGTCTATGACGACTTTCCGCATGACATGAACCTCATCAACAGGCTCAGCGTTCATCATTAGAGCGGCAGTCAAAGCGATATTCAAGGCTTCGCGATTCAGTTCATGCGGAGGTTCCTCATCCATCTCAACCAAACATGAAGTCTGCGGATCTGCTTCGTATAGGATCTTTACACCTTTCTGAAATTCGAAGTACGCGGCTGGGTCAATCTGACCTAGCTCGCTCTGCGTCGGCCTAAGCCTCCGGAGAAAGATTATCTGCGGCTCTCCCTTGAAGAGCTCAGGTTTGCATGAGCAGAAAAGCTTCTCTTTCGTGTCTAGCTGCTGATGGCACTCTAACCCTACCTTTAAGCCTAGATCTTTATAGTTAAGGTTCAACGTCGCTTCCTCCTTTCACGGTTTATGGTCTCAGGGGGCTCAACAGGCTCAACCGTTCTGCTTGAGAATTCATGGGCGATATTTTTTATCAGAAGCTCCTTAGCCTCCTCTGGATCTTTGGTTTGGCCTAGAACCCACATGAGCTTAACAAGAGCTGTCTCAGCAAGCATGTCTCCCAGAGGAACTACGCCTATTGAGAGTAGATCTCTTCCATTCGCGTAGACGTTCATGTTCACCCTTCCCCAGATGCATTGAGAGGTCATGGCTACTATGACGCCGCTTTCTATGGCGCTTCGAATCGCAGGGAAGCATTCTCGGCGTACATGCCCTAGGCCTGTTCCTTCAAGTATGATTCCTCTATATCCCTCCTCAATGTGCCATTCAATTATTTTTGGATTCATGCCGGGGTAGAATTTGATGAGAGCCACTTTATCTTCGAATTCGGGCTTTAAGACGAGATTCCCATCGGATCTCCTTGGATGGAAATCATCTGTGAGCATAATTACTTTTCCGTTGAGAACCTTTGCGAGAAGCCCAGCGTTCACCGTTTTGAAAGCGTCACGGCGACTTGTATGTAGCTTCCTAACCTTCGTTCCCCTATGTATCGCGATTGCCTCGTCGGATATTGTCCGATGCATCGCCACAACGACTTCAGCGAATGGAGCGTTAGCCGCACATCGAACCGCCCCGATGAGATTTTCAGCTGCATCTGAGCTCGGCCGATCTTCAGATCTTTGAGCTCCAACCAGCACTACGGGTACGGGTAGATTATGCAGGGCGAAGCGTAAAGCTGCAGCCGTGTAGCCCATCGTATCTGTTCCGTGGGTTATAACGATTCCTCGGGAGCCATTTTCGATGCGTTTAGCTATCGTCTTCGCCGTTTCAGCCCAATGCTTCGGGGTGAGGTCCTCGCTGAATGCGCTGAAGAGTATCTCGGTGTCGATGGCAGCTACTTCAGAGAGCTCCGGAACTATGCTGTAGAGATCGCTGGCTGAGATCGCTGGTCTAACGGCGCCTGTTCTGTAGTCAACTCGGCTTGCTATTGTTCCCCCCGTGCTGATTATCGTCACTCTCGGCAGGTCAGATCTCCGCTTTGGAGGCGGAGGCGGAGTAAAAGACGGTTTTGCCCTTTGGCCTTTCTTAGCTATCTTTGTCTTCGGGGTTATTTTGATTCCGATGTTATATCCGGATCGTATCTTGATGACGATGTGTTTATCATCTCCCAGTTCAGATCGGGGCATCAGAATGCCTTCATAGATCTTCCCGTCCTTATCTATACGGAGAAAATCGCCAACTTCAGCTCCAATTCCTTCTAGAGCTTTCAAGGCTTCCCCTTTATATCCAGAAAGTTTCTCATTCAATCTTCATTCTTCCATGTGATGATTCTGTTCTTTTCCGTTAGAGCATCATCTTTTAACCATAGGAGGACGATATGATAAAAGTTTTTGATGTTACCCCAAAAATGCTGAATTCATCCCTTAAAGAGTCAAGTACTTATCCGCGTATTGGGTTTTCTTCTCAGCATGGAGGGCGTATACCAGAAAATAGGATCGGTATGCTTCGGCTTTCCTTTTAAGTTGTTCTTTCTATCTCCGCTGCTATCACTTCTATTGGGTCCTCAAACGTTTTAATGAGTCTCTTAGCTCTCTCAGCTTGTCTTCTCTTCTCATACGCTATATTATCCAAGGCCGCCAGTATCTTTTTAGCCAGTACCTTCGGGTCTCTCTCAAATTTCACAAGTCCTTTCCTCACAAGGTACCTCAAGATTATGAAAGGTTCCTCGGGATAGCAAGAGAAGGTTGGCACCCCTAAGAGAGCTGCTTCAGCGGTCATCGTCCCCCCTCCCCCTATGAAGATTGAAGTGTAACTGAGGAGACTAGGCCCGTCAATAGATGAATCGCATACTACGATCTTATCTTTCATGGATTGGCGGAGAGCTTCAATCTGCTCCATGTATCTTGGAATCGCGACTATTTGGATGTCACCCCTCTCTGAGAGTATCTGCCTCATCACTTGTATAATTCTCGTCTTTCCATGAGTTTTCCCTAATAGATAAGCGGCAAATTCCTCTTCAGGCCTAAACGTCAATATTGGTTTAGAATCTGACAAGCCGAGCTCCTGAATGACACGTCTCTCCGGCGTGAAATCTTTAAGCCACGCCCAAGGGTCAAGCGCATTGTACTGTTTAATCCTGTCTGCGGATATGCCGTATCTGATCCAAGCTTTTTTGGGGATCATTTTAGGTCCGAGAAGCTTTGTTGAGAGCGGGATGGTTAGTCTCGCAACTGCCTCGGCGTGCGGAGAATCGTTTATACATATGTGAGGCACTTTTAGGCCGTAGGATACCCGGGCCATCTCTGGAGATGAAAACGAGACGGCCATCTCTGGGTCTATCTCTTCGAAATAGGATGCTAGTTCCAGGATTCTACGCGCGCTTGCTTTAAGCTTGCCGGCCAGTTCTTTTCCGCCGTGTTCGCCGATGATCTTAGCTTCTAATTCTTTCAGTCTGAGCAGATCCATGACCTCTCGATATTTTCTGCTTACCTGGAAGACTTTGTGGCCTCTTCCTCTCAGCTCTTCCGCGAGCTTCGAGAAGAACATGCATTGCTTCGGTGTTAAAATGTCGATTATGACTCTCAATACTCATCACTCATCTTTAGGAATTTTTTATTCTTTTTATCTTCCGTTCTCTTCATGGATTCTTCCTGAGACTTCTTCAATGCACGCCAGAACATTCTTTTTACGATTTCCCTCCACAGCCAAAGCCAGAAGAGAGCTAGCCCGCCGCTCGCTGCCACTTTAAGGATGGCGGTTATAAATCTGTTGTTTATCCCCGGCAGTTCAAGTGGGACGATCACTTCATTGATGAGCCATAATCCCAGAATCATACATATCCACATGAAGAGCAGAATAAGAGTGAAGTCGAATATTCTTCTAATCATGCAGTCACCTTTATTAGATAAGCCGTGAAGATCGCTAAGATCCCCGATATAATTGATATGATAATGAAGATTCGGGCTGCCTCACGTTCATGTAGGGGGCCTCGTGCAAGAATCATACGTGCAAGCGTTAGAGGTGCGTCAGGATGGGAAGTTGCCATCAGCTTTCCATCCTCCAGTAGGGTCACCGGACGGGGAACTTCACGTCTCTCGTAAAGGCGGCCGATGGTTGACAGCCCATAAAAGGCATTCATTATCTGGGGAGCGAAGGCTACAACCGCAACGATTTCAAGCCGGCCGAGGATAGCTATGGCTCCAAGAGCTGCTCCTATGCTTAGGCTTCCAACATCGCCTGAGAAGACCTTCGCCGGATACCTGTTGAAGAGGTAAAGAATGATCAGAGGGCCGAATATGCATAAGGAAAGAATAACCCCGTCATATCTGCCTAGAAGTAGGGAGGAGATTATCAGCGTAGCCGTAATTACCGTACATGTTCCGGACATCGTTCCATTGAATGGATCCATCATGTTCACCGCGTTAGATGTTACGGCCAGCGCAACAACTATCATTAATGGATATATCACGGTGAGGCGCGTCTGCCCAATTATCGGAAAGATCGGGCCGCGGGGATTATACGTGCCAAGCAGCAGAATAGGCATGCCTGAGAAGAGCGTGAGAAGAGGCTTAATCTTAGCGTTCAAGGGCTTCAGATCGTCTAAAGCGCCGACAGTTCCAGCGATGAGAGCTGCGCTGAGAAAACTTATCATTAAACGGGTTTTTTCAGGCATCAGGAGAATCACGGTTAAGACGCTTGCAGATAAACCGATAAGTACTGCTACGCCTCCCATCTCTGGAATTGACGGGCGATTCTTCTTGTGCATATCGATCCCTACAATTCTCTTCTTTTTCATGAGCTTCATGACTAGAGGCATGCTGAGAAGGCTGGAGGCAAATCCCACGGTAAAGGCAGCAAGCTCTACGCTCATCACTATCAGTTCTCAAGTTTTCTTAAAGAATTCTACGCTTAACTATTTATCGATTTCCAAAGAGCACAAGAATAAAATAGGATTTCCCTAGACAATGAGGCCTCAGCGTGTTTGGAAGCCTCTTCATAACAACCGTGGCAATAATGTATAGGACAGCTGAATGTTGAAAGTTTCTGAAAATGAGTTTCGTAATTTAAAAAGGTAATAGGCTGCGGTCGAGGAAAGTCTTAAAGGAGATGTTTATCGCGAATAAAGCTAATATTAAGCCTAAAAAGATGAGAAGGACTCCGTAGCCTTTAGATTTTAATATCTTTGCACTGCTCTCACCTGCGAATCCCATTAATGTCAGCCAGAAGTAGTCCATCCATACGTGTGACACGTACATAAATAGCAGAAGCGGCAATCCGCCGTTCATGGATAGACGTATCAAAGGTAGACCTACGGATAACCACCAGAATAAGAAGTAAGGATTAAAACCCGTTAAAACAACACCCACGAGAATGGGGTTAAGCGTATAATTCTTGCTCTTGCCCATCTGGCTGACGCCAGTCTTTATAACGCCGATTCCTTCTTTAATCACTGAATATGAAAAGAAGAGGATGAACACCAATACGATCAGCGTTAAAGCATAGCTTACATTAATGTTTTCTAGAAAAAAACTAGTGGATGATGAAAGCAAAGCGATAATTAATATGTATGGAAATTCAAAAAGCATATGGCCAAACGCGATTAAAAAACCACCTCTAGCAAACCTTCTAGTGCCAATCGCTACAGCTGAAGCTGTGAGAGGACCTGGAGACAATGCCCCTGAAACAGATACAACAACCGTTGAAATAATTAGATTAGCTAGATCCATAATATCAATGCTTCAGGTGTTTCTATTTAGTTTTTTCACCGCGCAATAAAAAAGAAGATTGTTAGATTAGGAATAATCCTTAGCTACTGTTTTTCCTTATACTTCTTAAGCGTTTCAATAACTGGTTCAGGCCAAGTAACTAATCCTGGACCGCCGGTCATCACCATTGTTACTGCGAGTGTCTCGGCAATCTCATCTTCGCTTGCTCCCTGCTCTAAGGCGCCTACCGTATGCCACTCCATGCAGTGTTTACATCCAAGAGCCACAGCTATCGCTAAGCCTATGAGCTCCTTTGTCTTTACATCTAAAGCTCCCTTTTCCATAACAGATCCATATAATCTTACAAAGTTCGCTACGGCTGCTGGCACTCTATCGCCGAGAAAATCTAGCTGTCCAGGCACATAACCTATACGACTCTCCGCTACTTCCTTAAGGTGCTCAACAAACTTCATATATCTCTCCTTACTCATCCCGCCACCTCCTCAAATTTATTTAGCATTTTTCTTTGCATAAGCTATAAATATATTTATTCCCGCGCTTTGCCGTGAATAAAGAATCTTATAAATTTAAAGCAGCCGCACCAACGGAAAATAAAACGTCAGAGATTCACATTTCACGCCGCAAAGATATGTAAGACCTAATCTTTATTGCATGAGATTGACTTTATAAAGAAAAAACTTCTAGAGAGATTCCAAAAATTCAAATCTGCTTATTTAATTCAATGAGACAGGCCTTAATGCACATTCCACATCGCTTACCTTTCAGCGTATTGAATATGTAACCGTAGCACTTATTCTTATCTATAACCCAGCCT
>Ga0180301_10004054_pt1 | contig 11343 bp, 11 predicted proteins | sample GuaBasSediGuay16_FD_121797 | JGI IMG/M metagenome (GOLD analysis project Ga0180301, IMG submission 121797) | Subseafloor sediment microbial communities from Guaymas Basin, Gulf of California, Mexico - Guay16, Core 4569-2, 12-15 cm | ecosystem: Environmental > Aquatic > Marine > Hydrothermal... | reverse complement strand
GTTAAAGAAGCAACCGGAATGCTTGGAGCAAAAGCAGATGTTGATATTGATATAGGAGAAGTTAATGTAGATAAATATGATGCTGTAGTATTTGTTGGCGGAGGAGGTGCTTCAGTTTATTATGAAGATCCAATCGCTCTGAATATTGCCAGAGAATCCTACGAAAAAGGCAAAGTTGTGGCAGCAATTTGCATTGCCCCAGGAATTCTAGCAAAGGCTGGAATTCTGAAAGGAAAAAAGGCAACAATCTGGGATTCTGGAAACGGGGAATTTATAAAGATTTTAGAAGAAGAAGGAGCGACTTACACCGGAGAAAATGTTGAGCAGGATGGAAAAATAATCACTGCAAATGGTCCTCATGCCGCAGAGGAATTTGGAGAGAGAATTGTCAAATCTTTATCTTAATTTTTAAATTTTTTCTAATTTTCCTAATTTTTCTTCAAGTTTTTCAAAGATAAATTTTTTAATATCTGATTTTCTTTCTTTGTGAGATGTGTTTAGGGAACCTGCCGCATCATGACCGCCGCCATTGCCTCCAGAAACTTCTCTTAATCTTGAAAATATGTCAAGACCCAAATTTAGATTTTCAAGTCTTATAATTGTGTTATCTGCTCTTGCAGAAACTCTCAGCTCATTTTCCTTCTCTGTAAAAACAACTGATACATTTGCTCCTAAGGAAAGGAGACCTCTTGCAACTGCTGCTTCATGACTCTCTACTTCTGAAAAAGTAATTAAATAATTTTTAAATTTATAAATTTCTAGATTCTTGCATCCTCTTAATTTTGCAAGCCTTTCAGATAACTCTGGAGGATTGTGAACTAAATCAAAAACAAACTTAAGATCTGCTTTATAATTGAGAAGTTCGACAACCAATTTAAAAGTTACTTTATCTGCCAATCTAAAATGATTTGTATCGGATACTATTCCTGCAAGCAACAAATTGGCGATTTTTTTATCAATCACAACATTATTATCCTTCAAAACTTTTAAAATCATTTCACAAGTTGCTTTTCTTCTTGGGCTTATATATTCTTGTATCCCTCTAATTCTTGTATTTTCATGATGGTCTATCACATAAATGTCTTTATCTCTTGGAATTTTTATTGGATAAAGTTGCTCAGGAACAGGTGTATCTAAAATAAAAATTGCATCATATTTCTCCAAATTAGGATTCACTTTTATATTGCATCCACTGTACTCTAACAATGGTTTAGCTTGTCTTGCCATTGAATTTGGTACTCCGATTATTGCTTTAATATTTTTTTGTCCAAACCCAAGCAAAAGACTTGTTGCAGAGCAGATCGCATCTATATCTGCATTGTGATGAACCAGTATGGCAACTTTCTTTCCTCTTGGAAATGTAATCATCCGGCCTGTCTAAAACCTTGAATAGAATTCATCAGTTTTCTCTGATTTTCCTCTAATTCTTTCTTTAATTGTTCTTCTCTTTCTTCAATCTGTTTTTTCCTAACTGAGATTACTTCTTTCTCTTCTTCAAGTTCCTGTTCAGCTTTCTTTTTATCAGTTTTTATTAATAAACCAGCGACTTCTCTGTAAATCTCCTCCTTATCTTTTATTTCTTTCTCTGCTTCTTCAATTTCCATTCTCTGGACCTCCATATTTTGTTTCTGTGCAATTAATTCCTGTAATTGCTGATTTTGGGTTTGGACTTTCAACAACAATTCCTGAGCCTCGTTCGATAGTTCTACCATTATAATAATTATTTTTATATATTTAGTATAATCTTGAGTTTATGGAGATTAGCCTCAGTATACTTTTAAGCAAATAAATATGAAGGACAATTTCTTTTCTGCCAATTTTAAAATTGCATCTGAGAGTCTTTCAAGTGTTTTGTTAAGAATATCTATTTTATCAGAGAGTTTTCCATATTTTGCATCAATTAAGTCAAATCTCTTAGTTGTATCCTGATGGAAAGCTTTTAAGTTTATAGACAAATCTTTATGAATGTCATCAAGTTTTTTTAAGTTCTTTTCTCCTAATTCCACAGATTTCTCTCCCAACTTTACAGACTTTTCTCCAAGTTTTAGAGTTTTCTCTCCCAATTCTACAGATCTTTCTCCTAACTTTACAGATTTCTCTCCTAATTCTACAGATTTCTCTCCTAACTTTACAGACTGTTCTCCCAACTCCACAGATTTCTCTCCTAATTCTACAGACCTATAAAGTAAAGTTCCTGCTAGATCAAATCTTTCTCCAAGTTCCTCTCTCCAATCTCCTCTTTTAATCTTGAAATATTTAAATTCTTTGGTCGGTTCTGAAAACTTTGTCTCTATTTTTTCAACAAAAATTGGAAATTTGTTTATTTTTGTTTTTTCAATAAACTCTCTTAATATATTTTCTTCTCCTTCTGCAACAATCTTTACATCTCCATTTTCTAAATTCTCTACATAACCGGTAATTCCAAGTTTTCTTGCAATTTTCTGAACAGCATCTCTGTAACCAACTCTCTGAACTTCTCCTTTTGCTATTATAATTAATCTCTGCATAATTTATTCTAAAAAGAATTATAAATTATGAAGAAATTGGTTATTTTAATTTTTGCGTTTGTTTTGGTTTTCGGGTTATTTGGAGTTGGGTTTGTTTTTGGTTGTGGATGTGGTGATTCATCTTGTACTTGTGATTATGATCCCTGTGATTCAGTTTCTACAACCAATTGTATAGATATAACTACCTGGTATCACAAACAGTCAACTGATATATCTTCTCCTGAGTTATATACAGGATTAAGTTATTTAAATAAACGAAGTTTTAAAGAATCTGCTTGTAGGAAATCTTGTAAAGATTGTTGTAATTGTTACGACTGTGGAACAGAAGAAAATCCAAAAACATGTTGTTATGATGATTATGACTGTGAATACAATTCTGTAACATGTCAAGAATGGAAGATTGTGAGTCGCCAACAAATTGTGGAGACAGAGGAAATTGTATTTGTAATATTAACTACTGCAAAGGATGGTGCAAAAGCAGAGTAAGTGCTGGAGAAATCCCTGTTTATGATGGCCCAAATTTTGCTAATTGTGGTGGTGCCGCAGGAGACTGTTCTTTTAATGGAAAATACAACAAATATGAAAGAAATAATAAAAAATATACACATGTAGATTATGATTCTATTAGAGACAGAGATGTTACTTACTCGACTTGTACTTGTTCCTGGTGCACAATCAAAAATTTCTACGAATGCGACTCTGCAAAAATAAATGATTCTCATCCTTGCTCCTCAAATAACTGTGCTCCTGATTTTGCTGGAGGGAGAAATTATTGCTGTGAGTTTGGATATTGTTCACATAGAGGAAATGATGCAATTTGTTTGAATTGTAATGGTTTTTTTGGAAAAGAAGACAAGACTGGTTCTGGAACTCAAAGTGATGTACATTGCTATGAATCTGGAGCAATAGTTCAATACCAAGGCTATAAATTTAAATGCAATAATGGAAATTGGGAATTTATAGGAGGAGAAAAAAATGACTTCTCAGATAATTGTGGAAAAACAATTTTCAATTATCCTTTGTTTTTTAATATAAAGAACTTTTATCCTAATGGTTATGGATACAAAAATTCTTACGCAATTTATCCTGTTTTAATTCCTCAATTTATTCCTTTTACTAATGTTGAAAAAGATGTTGTTGTTTCTGTGACTCCAAACAACATTGTAGAAATAAATGGTGACGATACAAGATATAAAGTATTTAAGAAAAAAACTGGAAGATTTGACATAAAATTCAAAGGAAATGAAGAAGGAAATCCTTTTAATTTAACTATAAATTGTTACACTCCTGATGAAAAACCTTGCTCTCCTGAACATGAGGATTGCTGGCCAGGTTCTTATTGTTCTCAAGATAGTCCAACCAATATTATTGAATATAAAACCCTTGATAAAGCAGATTTTTATTGTTGCCCAAACAATTCCTGCGCTCATAAGGGAAGATGTTACCCAGAAGGTAGCTATTATTTGTCAATTCCTGGTGAATCTTCAGAATCTCCATGTCTATGGAACTGCAAAAATAATGTGTGGGGAAAACAATTAGAAGGTGCAAAGTGCGAAAAAAATTGTGATTGCAATTTGCCAAATGAAACAAATTATCATTGTGTGCAAACTTTGTACAATTTAAGCAAAAAAATTTGTTGTCCTATCGGATATTGCGGTTTAGATGTTGGGCGGTATTGTACTGAAGATTCTTATTGCTGCCCTAATGGACATATAACAATTTATAAAGGTAGACTTTGTCAATGCAATAGCGAAAATTGGAATTGTAGTAATACAACAATTAAAACAGACTACTCAAGAATTTTATTTTCAAAAAATGCAAATAAATATGAAACAACTTTGGAAATAAAGAAAACAGAATTAAAAAATATAACTTCTGCAAATGCAACAGTTATTGTTTTTTTTGATAATAGAAGTTATAGTGGAAATATAAAAATAACAGGATATGATGATTGTTTTTTTATCAGTAGAACTAAACCAATTAAAGAAAAGTTTGAATTTTCTAGAAATTTTGCCTCAATAACAGATGGATTTAAGTGCAAACTAAAAATAGAGGCACCAGATTTAAAAGAAAATGAATACTTTTTCTACACAAGTTCTGCTCTAATTTTGGAATATATCTAAGAAACAATAATTAAGAGCAATTTTCCTAAAATTAAACTTAATTTATCTGAGCTTTGGCCTTCAACAATTATATTTTTTCCATCAAACTCTATTGAATCTTTTTCTGCTCCAAGACCTGGACCAAAAATTATTATTGCTGGTTCTGTTGAATTATACTGAGATAAAATATATGGTTCTATTATTTTATTTTCTCCTCTGATCCTGTTATAGTAATAACTGAGATAATTAGAAAATGGAGTTACTCTTAGAATTAGTTCTGCGTTCTCTGAACTCCTTTGTTCTGTTGTATTTACAACAATATTTATCTTTTTAGTCTCAAAAAATTTCTTTATCATGCTTTCATTTTCAACTTTTAAATCATTTGCCAAAATTAAATTTGTTCCAGCATTATAGCCAGGTCTATGCCAGGTTCCATTTTTGAGGAAACACAAATAATAATATTCGCAAATCATTGTTTCATTATTTATTTTCAAGTACCCAGGTCTTTCAGGAATTTTACTTGTTTGAAAGAAAAATAGAACTGCCGCAAATAAAAATATTATTGACAGGAATAAAATTAATTGAATTTTCCAATTTTCTGATTTTTTATTATGTCTCATTTTCTCTCTCCACCTAAAAAATTGTTTTTATTTTTTAAAAGGGTTGTCCGAAATTCATTAATCTATGCTAAAAGGATTTAAATAAATCATTTCGCTTATTTTGAGTATGGTTAAAATATATGAGATAAAAGCAAGAAGCATAATACATAAAACCAGAATTCCTGGCGCTGATTTTGGTATTAACTATTATCGTGGTTGTACTCATGGATGTATTTATTGCTATCTGAAATTCCTTTGTAGATGGAGAAAACAAAAAGAAAAATGGGGAGAATTTGTTGATGTAAAAATAAATGCACCAGAATTAATTGCTAAAGAAAGCAAGGACAAAAATGGAACAGCTATTTTATGCACTGGTGGAGACCCATATCAACAAATTGATAAAAAATATAAATTGACAAGGAAAGTTCTTCAAAACTTAAACCCAAATTTAAGACTATTTATTTTAACAAAATCTGATTTAATCACAAGAGATATTGATTTGTTTAAACGCTTCAAAAACATAGAGTTAGGATTGACTATAACAACACTAAATGAAAATATTAAAAAAGTATTTGAGCCGTTTTCTCCAAGTTCAGATGCAAGATTGGAAGCTTTGAAGAAATTGAAACAAGAAGGTTTTTATACATATGTTTTTGTTGGCCCAATACTCCCTTACTTAACTAATTTAGAACAGATTTTTAAAGAAATATCTCCATTTGTTGACCATTTATCATTTGAAGATTTGAATCTGAATCCATGCAGAAAAGAAGTTTTTGAAGCAATAAAAAAGAACTTTCCTGAATTGGAAAATAAATATAAAAAATTATCAGAGGAATTTTGGTTTGAAAAAGAAAAGGAAATTAGAAATTTGGGTGAAAAATATGATAAACCAGTTAAAATTTACTTTAAACATACAGGATCTCTAAAGTTCAAATAGGTTTGACTCAGTGAATTCTCAGATTTGCTTCAGTGTTATTGGACTTAGACAAAGAAGCTATGTAGCTCGCTTTAGCCAAAATTTGCTCTTTCAAGCAAACTTAACATATCCCTAAATTAAATAAAAATAAACAACTCTTAAATTTTTAACTTTAATTAAAATAATGGTTGAGTTGAAGGTGGAGGATATAAAAAAATTAAGAGAAAATAAGAGGAGATTTTGTCAAACATTTGATTTAGTTGTTAATATTTCAAATTTAGACCTAAAAAAACCTGAAAATAGAATTAGAGATAGAATAAAAGTGCCTCACAAAATAAAGGATAGAAAAATTTGCTTTATTGTTGATTCTTTAATAGCAAAAGCGAAAGAAACAAATCAAAAAGTTTTGACTAAAACAGAGTTAGATTTTAGCAAGAGAGAAGGGAAAAAAATTGCGAAAGAGTATGATTTTTTTGTTGTAGAAGCTCCTTTAATGCCAATAGTTGCAAAAACCTTGGGGAAATATGTTGGTCCAAGAAATAAACCATTAATTCCTGTTTCGCCTATGGCAAAAAACCTATCAAGCATTATTGAAGAGTTGGAAAGAACAATCTCTGTAAATCTTGTAAAAAATCCTGTAATTCAGGTTCCAATAGGAACAGAAAAATTAGAGGATAAGGAAATAATTGAAAATTTTAATGTTGCCTTTGACAAATTGAAGGAAAGTGTTGAAGGAAAGAAAGGTTTAATAAAATCGGTTTATATAAAATTAACTATGAGCAAACCGATAAAATTGATTTAAAATGGTATCAAAGAAAAAAATTGAGGGGCTAAAAAAAATTAATGAATTGTTGAAAAATTACAAATCTATTTTAATGTTTGATTTAAATAATTTGCCTTCAAAGCAATTGCACAAAATCAGAAACAAATTAAAAGAGGAAGAAATTTATACATTAGTTCAGAAGAAGAGAATTTTAGAACTTGGTTTAAAAGAGAACAATCTTGATTTGAAACTTAGCAATCTGAAACAACCTGCGATTATCTATTCAAACAAAGATATTTTTGATATTGTAAAGAATTTGAGGAAATTAAAAATAAAAAGAAAGGCAAAAGCTGGTGAGATTGCAGATTCGGATATAGAAGTAGAGGAAATGAATACTGGTATTCAAGTAGGTCCAGCAATAAGCATATTTAAGCAGTTTAAAATTCAAACAATAGTAAAAGAAGGAAAAATTGCAATAAAAGAAAAGAAAGTTGTTTGCAAAAAAGGAGATACAATAACAGCAGATATGGTTTCTCTTTTTAATATGTTAAATATTGAACCTGTTGAAATAAATATATCCCCTGAACTCGGATACAGCGAAAATATTGTATATAATAAAGAGATCTTGAAATTAGATGAAGATTACTTTAAAGAACAGATTAAAATTGCAGCAGATAATTTATTTAAAGTAACTGTTTACATTAGTTATCCAACAAAACAAAATATATCTCTTTTATTACAAAAAGCAAACAAAAATGCTGAAATCTTGGGTTTGAATCTTCAATTACCTGTAAAAGATTTATTGCCAGAATTAATAAAAATTGCGCAATTGAGAGCGAACAAATTAAATAATGAGAGGGGTCAGTGAAGTAATTGGCACAATACTTTTAATAATTATAGCAATAATTACAATTTCTTTTTCTTTCTATTTCTATCAAACAACAATTTATAAATCAGGAGAAGAAACAAGAAATGCTGGTGAAAAAATTTATTGCAGTCAAAGTTCAAATTTTATAATTTTAAAGATTGAAGGAAAAAATTTAACAATAAAAAATGATGGAGGAACAAAATTGAATTTGGATTATTTTAGAGTTTATGTCAATGAAACATTGGTAAATTTCACATATTCTTCTGGTCCTTATTTGAATATTGGAAACACTACAATACTAACTTTGAATATTACTCCAGGAAGTAAAGCGAGAGTAAAAGTTATTGGAGATTGTGGTACTGGAGATAAAATTATTAGATAATTGAAAAGATTTCTCTATTATTTAAAAAATAAAATTAGTTTATGTTCGAATTGGAAGAAGTTGCTCAAAGAATGGAAGTTCCAAAAAATTTAAAAAAAACAGACATAACTTATGATTTAATTAAACCTTTTGCAAAAGCGCACATTTATTATAATAAAGGAGAACTTGTGTATGAATTAATAGAACCAAAACTAAACAAAAAAGAAAGGTTGATGTTTGAGAAAATATATCAAGGTTTGCTTCAGTTAATTGATTTTTCCCCGATGCAAATTGAAAGCCAGAAAAAATTGATTTCCTATCTTGAAGATAAATTAAAATTTTTATTAAAGGAATATGGATACAAAATCTCAAGTAAGCAATATGATAAGATAATGTACTTTATTTACAGGGATTTTGTTGGTCTGAATGAAATAGAACCCCTAATGCATGATGATTACATTGAGGACATAAACTGTAATGGAATAAATACAGAAATCTATATAAAACACAGATTATTTGGGAATGTAAAAACAAATATAAAATATGAGGATTTAAATAAATTGAAAAACTTTATAATAAAACTTGCACAACGATGCAATAAATATATCACATATTCAAATCCATTTCTAGAAGGGAGTCTGGAAGATGGCTCCAGGGTTGAGGGAACAATTTCAGAAGAGATTAGCCCAAGGGGTCCGAATTTTTCAATAAGGAAATTCAGAAGAATTCCATTTTCACCAACAGAAGTAATATTCCTTAAAACAATATCTGCAGATGCATTGGCCTATCTTTGGTACTTAGTAGAACATCAGGCGAATATCTTAATAATTGGAGGTGCTGGATCTGGAAAGACAACTTTATTAAATGTCATTTCAACTTTTATACCATCTGAAGCAAAAATTGTTTCCATTGAAGATACCAGAGAGATTAGACTCTATCACGAGAACTGGATTGCAACAGTTTGTAGAGAATCTGTTGGAGGATTAAAAATAGGAGAAGTTGATTTAAATAAATTATTGAGGGAAAGTTTCAGAGAAAATCCCGATTATGTAATTGTCGGAGAAGTGAGAGGAAAGGAAACTTATGTAATGTTTCAGGGAATGGCAAGCGGACATCCAACTCTGTCTACTTTCCACTCCGAAGATTTAAGTTCTGTTATAAGCAGATTAAAAACACCTCCTATTAATTTACCAACAAGTTTAATAGAACTTTTAGATGTTATAATTACAATTGTAAAAGTTGAGAGGAAAGGAAAACTATTTAGAAAAGTTAAAAAAATTGAGGAATTTTTGCGTATAGATGAAAGAACTGGCAGAGTAGAAACAAATACAATACTCAGTTTTGACCCATCAAAAGACAAATTTACTTATAATTTAGAAAGCAAAATTCTTGAAAAAATATCAATAAATCAAGGAATAAAAATTGAGGAAATAAAAAAAGAAATTCAGAAGAGAAAAAAATTCTTGCTTGATCTTGTAAAGAAAAAAATTTTTGATTTACATCTTGTTCAGAAAGAAATAGAAAAATATTATTTAGGATTATAATGAAAGATAAATTAAAGGGAAGGATTGAATTAAACATGGTTGTAATAATTGTTGTTTTATTTTTTGCTGTTGTGATTTTTCTTTCTTTCTTTTTTGGAATTTGGAACATTACTATTCCTGGAATTCATTCTGAGCATGATATACAGAGTGAATGTGCAAAATGGCAATTGGGAGGATGTAGTGAAAGTTTGAATGTAACAGAAGGGGGAAAGCCGAAATATCCAATCCTAAATAAAACTTATGGAACAAATTTAGATAGAGCAAGAGAATTTTGTAATTGTCCGGATTGAAACTTCTATTTTTATAAAGTCAAACTTTTGTCTCAAATCCAAATCCCAAACTTATATCCTTATAACTTACTTCTCCCTTCTTCTCTTTCAATCCATAAACAATTTTTTCTGCTCCAACTTCTTTTTTTAAATTTTCTTCAAACTTTTTTATAAATTCTCTATCTTCAAGGAACAAAATTATTTTATCAAGAACATTTAATTTTTCTTCTTTTCTCTTTTTTTGAATTTCCCTGATCAATTCTCTCAAAAACCTTTCTTCTTTTAATTCTTCGTCCTCAGTTAAATCCAAAGTAACATAACCATCAGAGAATTTTGTTCCCTCCAAACTTTTTTGCCTTATTATTAAATCTTCTTTTTCTAATTCAAATTCTCCAAGTTTTATTTTGTCTTTTACATCATCCAACTTCATTTTTGAAATCAAATCTGCAACTTCCTTTGTTTTATCTTTAAATTTTTTTCCGATTTTTGCAAAGTTCGGTTTTATCTCAACATTTTTGTTTTCTTTAAATTCAATCTCTTTTAAATTTGAAAGTATTTTTATAATTTCTCCAACCTCCTCTATAACCTCTTTTATTTTTTTAGACCCGTATACTGTTGCTCTCTTTATCGGCAACCTCAACCGGATATTTTGCTTTTGCCTCTCGCTGTTTATTGCTCCTGATATCTCCTTTCCGATTTCAAATTTTTCCTCTAAATCCTTATTTATTTTGTCTTCATCAACTTTCGGCCAACTTTCAAGATGAACAGATTTTTCAAAAAGACCGGAGTAAAGGTCTTCCGATAAAAAAGGTGCGAAAGGAGCAAGCAATTTTAAAACTTTTTTTAAAGTGTATAACATAACCTCTCTGACTTCCTCTGATTCCGCTCTATCTCTAACCAATTTAATATAAATTCTGGAGAAGTCATTTATAATAAAATTAATTGTTTTTCTTGTAGCGTGGTGAAATCTGAAATTTTCCATGTCTTCAGTTATTTCTTTAACAAGAGAATTAATTTTTGAGAGAAGCCATAAGTCCGGTAATTCTTTTATATCATCTGTTTTATTTAACTCTCTAAAATAGGATTTAACAAAACTTACGAGATTATAAAGAATATTGAGATTGTTTTTTATGATTTTTGCTTCTCTCAGGGAAAAGTTCAATGATTCCCATGGAGCATTTGTAGAGCAAAGATGCAATCTGAGAACATCTGCCCCTATTTCTTCATAAGCATCTTTTGCCCATATTACATTTCCAAGACTTTTTGACATTTTTTCTCCTTTTTCATCTAAAGTCCATCCATTCGTACAAATTGTTTTGTATGGCGCCTCTCCGAAAATAGATATGCCGCAAATCATTAAACTGTTAAACCATCCTCTAATCTGATCCTGACTTTCATCAATTAAATCTACAGG
>Ga0180301_10004053_pt1 | contig 11343 bp, 11 predicted proteins | sample GuaBasSediGuay16_FD_121797 | JGI IMG/M metagenome (GOLD analysis project Ga0180301, IMG submission 121797) | Subseafloor sediment microbial communities from Guaymas Basin, Gulf of California, Mexico - Guay16, Core 4569-2, 12-15 cm | ecosystem: Environmental > Aquatic > Marine > Hydrothermal... | reverse complement strand
TTCTTTAACGCTTTCAGGATTGTACAGGTCTGCTCCTCTTCTATGGAGTATCCGTAGAATGGACGCATTCATTTTAATCGTTGCATCAGCATAGCCTTCTTTCTTCATCCACCACGCAAACTCTACAATTTTTCATCTAGTCTGAGGAGACATATGGGAATAAACAAGACCTAAACATAGCAGTCTCTATACATGATCTTACTTGACGATTTTGTTTTATACAAAGAAATGGAGTGAGAAAAGTAGTTAAGTGAACTATATTTGAAAGAGAGAATATTGCCGAGAGAAGCTGTATTTGACTAAGAACATGAGGAAGTAGTTTGTATACAAAGTAGATTATGATAGTATAATTAAGCTAAATAAGCAACATTACCAATGGACTATGTAGAACAATCTTTTTGCACAAAGATTTTCATTGACCTCTCAAACACCTCCTTGTATTCAGTAAGCCTAAAGCACCTCACATGACTTTGAGTTTCCTAAAGCTATGCCTGTGGCGGGGCGGGGACCTTGCGTTAAGGATTTGATGGAAAAACTATGAAAGCAAAATTTTAAAAGAAAAGATATCAATCTTACGGTTAAAGAAGACCTACCTACTTAAAGCGTTTCACAACTTCGAGGTATGGGGTGGGTTATGCCTTTATTCGGCCCCAATATAAAGAAAATGAAAAAGCAGAGAGATATTCACGGTTTAATAAAGGAATTGGAAAACAAGAAATATGAAGTTCGTATTGAAGTGGTCGAAGCATTAAAAGACCTAAGAAATGTAGAGGGTTTATCGAAAGCTTTAAAGAATGATATGCCTGGGGTATGTTTTGCGGCTTGCGAAGCATTAAAGGAGATAGGGGATCCAGAAGGACTTTCCCTCGCCGCACAGTTTCTCATTAGAATGCTGAAATATGGAAGTAATGAAGATAAAATAGAGGCCATCACAAGAATTTGTGGGCACATTAATACCTTATTTTTGACATGCTGGTTGGGCAGCAACTCAATACCTGAGATTCTCAAAGGAGTCATTAAATCGAAACTTCCACTAGAACTAGTTAAGGATTCTTTATTGCTTGAAACCTCGGATGAAAATGTTCATCCGGTTGTAAGGTGGTATGCCCTTATTGCATTAGTAGAATTGGGCGATAGAAGTTCCGATATTTTAATCGAATTAATTGAATTAGGTGACAAACTAGTGACTTTCTATGATCGAGAGCCCGAACCTGATGAAGAAGGTTTTAGTCTTGTAATGCGAACTTTATTTGCAATCTCCATCAGAGATGAAACTCTGAGGGCCTTAAGCCACTTTAAAGATAATCCTATAGCTACAAGTGCAGTTTTAAGTGCATTAGAAGGACAAATCTTAGCAGGGCGCTCAAAAGGTGAACAACGCTTTGAAGACAAGCATATACTTAGCGCCCTAAGTGCCCTTGGCGACCCTAGCACTCGAGAACGATTAGAATATTTGGCAACTTATGGAAATACGGAGGTTCGGAGATTGGCAAGGATAGCTTTGGATCTCTTCGGAAAAGCGACTTACGATGAAATAAAAGCAAGGATGGAGAGAGACAAGTCTTAATGCATAGTGGGGATAGAAATGAACGAAAGAGAAGGCGAGATCCTCGCTGAAATTTTGAATCTTTGTGAGTGTAATCCCGATGCAGGCTTAGAATTCATAGAAAATGTAATAAGAAAAAACCCCGAAGCTACGTCGGATCCGTTTATCAAATTTGCTAAAGCTATTTCGTATGGCAGTAAGGGATTATTTCAATTGTTAAGGAATAAGCCTTCGTTAGACATTACTGGTTTAAATGATGCGGAGTTAAGAGATGTTCTGGGAGTTACTGATGACCATCTAGACTTTTTGGAAAAAGGTTTGCAAGAAATTAGAGAAATGGATAAAATTGACCAAAATGCACTAAAAATTTTCGGGAGACAGGCAGAATTGAAGGTGGATGCGATGGCTATGGTGTTGGAAAGATGTAGACCTGGCCGGGTTCATGAAATTCTTGGCAAAACCAAACTTAAATATCTTGGTCCGGAAAGGGTTTTTAGACATAACGAGTGCGAAGTAAATCGAGAAGAATTTAATGTTTTCATAGATATCTTCTTCACCTGTAATGTGACGCCGAGGTCTGCATTATTTAGGCGTGACGGAATAGACAGCAAGGGTCGCAGATATGTTACTGTAGTGTTATATAGAAAACGAAAAATATTTGACCAATTGGGCGAACAAAGTCCTATTGCGGGATTTGTATATCTATACATCGACGGAACCTACACATGCGGGGGTACTTCCCTGGAAGAATAAATGAGGTATTGCAAGGAACCCCCATGTTTTGGCTATCTTTTTCTGTGATTTTCTTGTCGTATTAAGCGCTTTGGCGCGCATATAAGCTCCAATTCATCAGGTTATGTTATAGGTCTTATGATCTCGAAAAAATTAGACATGTAGTGTAGCTATTTGGAGGATTATATCCTAGTACTTTCTAGTAATACCTCAAGCGCTCGGCGTTCTGTTTTCAGCTTTTCTAGCTCATTGTTAATCTCCAAAAGGTGCGATTCTTTACGTTTAATGTTTCTATCCATTTTCTCCAGCTCAAGAATTAGCTTTTCTAGTGTAAGGATAACCATTTTGCACTTTATATCATCTAGCTCTTTATCTTTGTTTTCTATCACGTTGGTCTTCTCTTTGAGTTGAAAACTAAGTAAAAGTTGTTCCTTATAAAGGCCTTCTAATTCGCCAGTTGTTTGAAGTTTTCTAAGTTGAGGTAAGGTCATATGTTCCCATTCACTTCGAAGTTTCCGTAGCTTTATTCTAACGTTTGCGGGATCTATGCTTTCTAGTTTGCTTATTTTCTGTCTGATCTTTTGCAATTTATCTCTTAGTGCCTCTATTTCGTTTTCTAAAGTGCTTAACTTTTCTTTGATCCTATCCCTTAATTGGACAATTCTCGGTATTTTTTTATTAATTTCGTTAATTCTTTTTTGAATTTGGTCGTGTCTAAGGTTACTTGCTTGTACGCGGAAAAAGTCTGCTTTTAGGCGAAGATTAGCTGGGTCGATCCCAATAAGTCTGTCAATTTCCTTTTTTAAAGCATTTGCTGGCGTAAGTAGTTCTTCTCGTTTTGTTAAATACTTTTGTAGCTTTTTAATACGACTCTTGACGCCAATAAGTCTATGTTCTATTATCATGACTGGTGCTAAGGCTATTCCTCTGCCAATTTCGTACCCCATAAAAGCAAATGTAAGAGGAAGGAAGATCATCGGAGGAGAAAAATCTGAAAATATTCCGATATCTTCGTTAAAATTATTATCCACTATTATGTTAGAGCAAAACCGAGGAGCCATTCCTGAGAAGAAAGGATTGGTAAAAGCGCAATACAGCATTGTATACAGACCTAAAATAAAGATTGATACGAAAAACGAAGAAAAGGCTCCATAAATATTCTTGGTATATTTCTTAGATAACCGTGTCAAAAAAATTGCAACAAAAGGACTAAGCAAGAAAGTCACTCCTGGATAATAAAAACTTATTATATCAATCTCACGGCTACCACCATACAAAGAATCGGCACCATAAGGGAAAGGCATGTTTATGTTATAGGGATAAACTAATCGCCCAACATGAAAACTTGTCGCAAACCAAAACCAAAATCCGCGTACAAAGAAATAGCAATAAAGTAGACCACTAACCGCTGCTATACTCATGCTTATATAATACCATTTGTGTGTTCGGCTTGCTAAATCCATTTTCTTCCCGATATACTTACCAACGAAAGTTGGGACAAATACTAAGAACACAAGGGCATTTGGGAAATAAGAAAATGTGTATCTATGCCAGATTTGGTACTCTACAGGGTTGAATAGACATATTAAGGTAATATATGTTAATGATCCGGTAAAACCGAGTACTGTACCAAGCACCGAATATTTGCGTATTTTTCTCTTCAACTTAAACCTCGGTTCTTGTTCTTTAAATGGTCGACATACATGCCTAGCAATCAAATATCCTAAAACTGTGGACCACATAGTGCCAAAAAGCATCTTTACCGTCCATCCGATGAAAGGAAAACTTTCATATACTGTGTAAAGAATCACTCCAAGCAACCATCCTATAAAAATTATGAGTGTACCAAGAACTGGTGAAAAGGATGCAGCTAATGTTAATAAGATAAGAAGGAAGAATGTAATATACCATCTTGAACCCAATAGAGTGATATGATTTGGACTGTTAAAAGTGTAAGAAAATAGTAAACCTATAAGCGCACCAACTATAATATTAAGAAGGGCATACCTCATCCTAGAAGGTTGAGCTATATAACAGATTGAAACATGAGCGCCTGCGAATGCAATCAAGTAAAAAAATATGTTAACCATATCTTGTGGGGGCGCCCATGATGAAGTAATACTTAATGAAAAGATTATACCACTTGCCCCTCCGACAACGGCACCTACCCATGCTTGGGTTCTCATTATTCTTTACCCTTCTTAAGCTTTTAAGGAATTTTCTTCATCGTTCTATGTTCTTGCTGAATTTTTATTCTTTTCTTTGTTGTAGTTTAGCTTCATGGTTAATTTGGAAAGATCATAGGCTTTCGTAGAAATTTCTCCTTCCTGAAGCTTCAGCTCCTGGCTCAAATGCATCACGTTTTGGCTCCGTTGACTAACTCTTAAGCTCCGGTCCTTTGTATTTTTCTGTAGCCGGAACAATTTCTTTCTTTAGAAATTCTAAGAATTAATTATCGGAAAATACGCGAGGAAAGTTTGGGTTTTAGAAATTTCCTTCCATGTTTATTGGAGGTCTAAATGAATCCTTAAGATTTTAAATAACGCATTTTCGTCAGGATTAAAGATTTAGAATCTTAGTCAAACCGCCCTGCTCGAATGATTCATCATCGGAATCTGATGCTCTGTTGGTAGTTCTACAATTATACCCTTCCGATTCTCGTTTCCTAACTCTTCATTCAATAAGTTGATAAAACCCATCTAGTTCCCTTCCCAGCTGAATCCATTGAGTCTTTAATTTTAAAACGATGTCAAGATATTCATTTGAGTTAATCTACCATCTAAATTCTATGTTGTGCAAAAGCCAAATGTTACTTTACCTTTTTCAAAATTATAGCATCGAAAAACATATCAGATGTTTATAACGAAATACCATTGGAGAAGGATTTATTTGTGGAGGTTTAAGTTTGAGTGAAATTGGGTTGTATAAAAGTAGAATAAGGTTAGCTTTGAAGTCATATGCTTCCAATATCGAAGCAAGCCCATCTTTTGAAATTCTAAGGAAAAGTTTAGAAATTGTAGCTGAGGAGTATGGTGGAACTTTGACAAACTATATTGTAGATTCAATGGGTCGAAAAGCATTTTGCGATTTTGCTATTGTTACTCCAAGCTTTTCTCGCGGAGTTGGCATAAGAATAGACAGAAAAACAGGTGGAGTAACGTTTCTGTACGATGCCTATGGCGGATATGGCGATGTTGCACGGAAAATTACTGATGCGATTACGCAAAATTATGTGGCAATTGCCATGATTAGGGCTATGAAATCGTTAGGATACAATGTGGTAGATGAAACAAGTACGGAGCGAGAAACAATTGTGTTAGTGGGGCGGATTTGATGAGGAGCATTAAGGCAAAAATTAACAAAAACGGCAAGGTCTATATCGAATTTATAGGCTTTGTCGATGAGGAGTGCTCGGATGAACGTGAGCGACTACGAAAGATAATGTTAGATTTTGGAGTTATGTTAGAAAAGGAAAGAATTACGAAGAAAACGATCCAGCAGATTTCTAAAGAAGTTGCTGGAAGCGAAAAGAAAATGGGAACACCTTTTAGGAGGTAACATTGTGAAAGCAAAAAAGCTACGTAGCGAAATAGAGATATACATTCAAGGGGATACCCTCATAATTTACGAATACTTTTCACGTAATTTAATAGAAAAATTGATAGAGCAAGCAGCAAAGGAATATGGCTTAATTTTCACTAAAAAATGTCGCAGTATGTGTGGTTAGAAAGAAGGAGCGGGCAATGGATCGAAATAGAGAATATGAGCTTTATACAATTAAAGAGAGGCCTTTAAGGCCGTCCTATGAAAATGATTGGATTGAACGCGGATTATCTAAACATAGATCTAACTACTCTATGGTTGTTTGCTTTGAAACAAGCGATCCGGCTAGGTTTGAACAATTAAAAAATTTCTTTTGCTATTCTCCGCCTGAAGATTATAAGAGGCATAAGGTTTTTGTTTATGATTCATGGAACGGCTTAGGCATATTGAACAAAAGCGGAAATATAGTTCCGTATACTGCTGGTGCAAGTGGACGTTTTAAAGAGGAACTTGGCGGAGGTAAACTAAGGGATCTAGGTCAAGTTCTTAATATAATGGATACGAAGTTAAAAAACGAAGGAACCGTATTCATTATTTATGGTCTGCCAAAGGAAATCGAAGGAAAGACTCATCTGATAGCGGCTTTAAGGTCATGGGCGAATTCTCCTGAACTAATTTTGAAGCGCTCTCTTGTCATACTTTTAGGATTAGCGTTCTCCGCAATACTTGATGAAGAAACTAGGGAATTAATAGCCATAGTGGATGTTAAGATCGGCAAAGATTCCGAGTATAAAAAGCTTATTGAATACCTTGCTGACACTTTTGGGATCAAACTAACCGAGGAAGAGAAAGGAGTCATTAAGTCTGCCCTTAAGGGATTAAATCTTCACCAATCTGAGGCTATACTTAGAGAATCTTATGCATTAAAAGGACGCTTTGATTTAGAGCAAATTAAAATTTCAAAAGGGGAATTGGTGAAGAAAACAGGAGTATTAGAGATAGAAGAGCCGACTGAGGACTTTGATGCTATAGGAGGATATCAAGAGGTCAAAGATTTCATTAATAACAAAATCATCAAAGTGATACATAGTCCCGAACGCGCTGCAACCTTCGCAATCCCTCTCCCACGAGGTATCCTCTTGTTTGGTCCTCCAGGCACGGGTAAGACTCTTTTTGCAAGGGCGCTGGCTAAAAGAGTTAAACTTCCTTTTATCAACTTTAAAACCGAAAACATCTATAGTCCATGGTTAGGCGAATCTGGCCAAAGAATGAAGACAGCCATCAAAACAGCTGAGCAAATGTCTCCAGCCATTGTTTTTATTGACGAAATTGATCGTTTTGGAAAAAGGACTACAACAACTGATTCTGCAGGTGAGGAAACTAGGCGGGTGTTTTCACAACTTCTAGAGTGGTTAGGAGATCAAAATCGAAAAGCAATTATTGTGGGAACGACAAATAGGCCCACAGACCTTGACGAAGCCTTTATTCGCACCGGAAGGTTTGACTACAAAGTTCCAATATTATACCCAGATGAAGAAGCAAGATTGCAAATTTTAAGGATCCATTTAGGGCTTCCGGATGAGCAAGGCAGAAAATCTCCTAAGCCTAAACCCCCTTTGGCACATTCCGATGAAGAATTCTTGGAATTTCTAAAGAAAGAGATTGTGCCAAAGACGGAAAATTATACAGGAGCTGAGCTTGAAGAGCTTGTTACAAGAGCGAAACGTAATGCCTTTGAACGAGGAGCAACAGCTGTTGGTAAAGAAGATTTCTACCAAAGCCTTCAGTCCTTCAGGATAGATAAAGAGGCTAGAACTCAACAAAAGAGGGAATATGAGGATTTAGCTAGAAAATTTGCAGATGAGAAAGCATTTCTTAAGTATTTAAAATGAAGCATTAAGGTATATAGGATTTAAAAATCGATGATGGAAGTGCTAATTTGCAAGTCTATATGAAATTATTTAAGGCCATTTTTAATGAAATATAAAAGTTTTTAACTCAAAATAAAAACAAATAAAAATCACAGAAAGATGCCGATGGTTCGTTGCTTTGACGAGTCAAGAATGGATAGGCGCAGTAATTGGCGGATTGATTGGACTAGTATTGTCAGCGTACGCATTTCTTGTTGTGCCTACTGCTGACATTTTTGCTGAGGTTAACCTTACTATTTTTTCATTTGGCCTTTCAGCTTCAGGTTTGTTGGTTTGTGCTATCTTTTATGAGATAGGATTTGAAACAGAAAAAGCGTCTCGACTTGCAAAAGCTTTATCTTGGGCAAAAGTGACTGTGATTGAAGCACTTATGGGTGCAATTTTTGGCCTAATGTTTGGTTACTTTACTCAGACCGATCTACGTTGGAGTATATTAGCATTTGCGATCGCATGGGCTATACCAGGGCTGAATCTTTTAACAACCATAGGAAGCGCTCCAGTTTTTCTAATAATTTGCGGCATAAAATATGGGCCTGGACTCGGGGAGAGGGTTTCCGTCTTACAGAAGATGCCCACTTCAATGAGATGGGTTGGAGCTCCATTTTTCGTACCTATTTTGGCCATCCCTTTTTTGGCATTTTTAGGATTGGTAGTTGGCGGTTTCGTAGAGGACAAAGTTAATATGGCTAGATTAAAACTGATCGAGAAACGAATTAAAAGCTTAGAAGAGATTATAAAAAAGTATCAAACAGTTTTGGATCAAAGAAATCAGCTAGAAAGAAGTATTGATAGAATTATTGTCAAAGATCCACCTAATTTTAGGTTTAAAGCGACTTTATTTAGTAGGCAGGCTAAGGAACTTGAAACCGATAATATTCGTAAAAGGATAATCGAAATAGAGGAAGAAATTAAAAGGCATAACCAATTAACAAAACAAGCCAAAGAAAAGCTCGAGGCTCTTGAAAGTGAAAGAGAAACACTAGAAAGTAAACTAAACGCGACTAGGAACAGACTTCATATATTGGAGGAAATAGATCCTGCTAACGTTAGAATAAAAATGCAGAAACTACAAGTGGCTTGGAAAAATGTAAGCCGGGAGGAACTGGAAAAGATTGAGGCACTTGGTGAACTCGAAACTCTATTTAAGGAGCAAATTCTTTTAAACATTCAAATTGAGGAGAAGAATAACGAAATTGAGAATCAGAGAAAAGAGGTGGTTCATCTTAACATAATCGAAGATACTTTACGACTGAAAAGGTATGTTCTGGAACTAGAAATGATGGACAGAAAAATTAAAGATGAGGAACCCCATCTTCTCGAGCTAAAAGACAAGCTGACGAATCTACAAACTAAACGGGACAAAATCAGGCAATTCCTTCGGAAACAAAGTTAATAGCGTTTACGACACTTTCACGAGGATACGATAGGCACATGAAAGAGAAGTAATAAGCAGTAAAAGAAGAGGTAATACGTTGACTGCAATTTTAAAATGTTATTCTAAACAGAAAAATGCCTAAACATTATTTGAGCAACACGAAAAAGCTAAGGCATATTTTGATGAGTTTTAAAGATATACCCATAATAATGATGAATTAGCCAAAAAAGGAAATGATACAGAAAAAATTAAATAAAAATGCAATCTTAATAGTAACGAGGCGAATATCGTGGATGAAGAGATTTTAGGTATTTTTCCAGGGCTGATTCAACGTGGATTCATGAAGGTATGGAATTGTATGTTAATCTTCACCACAACAAGATTGATTTTAGCAAAAGACAAGCGACCTTATTTTAGCTCTATTCTTCTTGATCCATACTATGTTTCTTCACTCGCAACTGCCCGTGAAAAATTAAAGATGAAAGAAAAGTCCCCTGAAGATATCTTGAAGGAAAATTCAGAAAATTTTGAAATACTTTATTCGGACATAACTGCACTCGAATTAACTTCAGGACGGGGATTCGAGACGCGCGGTTTATTTCTTGAAATTTATATGAACCACTTGGACGCTCCAAAATATAGGATAAGAGTATGTTTAAAAAAGAAATATTTCGATATGTTTAAGGAATTTCTGCGCACTATTTTGCCGGAAAAAATCTGATGCACCTATCTTTGAGGCTCTACTGAGATAAAAAATAGAATTAAGACTTTTTAACTTTTCCGTGTTAAAAATAAGCTGTACAATACGAAAAAGTGAAAATATTTCAGCATTATCGAAACCCCCGGTAGTCAAAGTAAATGTAAGACTAATTATTAGCTTACGTTTTATCTTAAAGGCGCACCGCATATCGGGCATGTTTTCCTCGCAGAGGCGAATAACCCGCCTCCATTGTAAACGCAGTCTTTACATATAAAATGACCGTTCGAGCACACTTTTCCTCCGGAAACATCCTTTTCTTTGCCGCATGCATCACATATTCTTTTAGGCAAACGACATTCACCAATCCTAAATTATGTGTAATGCTTTAAAAACTTTCGATAGTAATATGCAAAAGACTCCAACAAACCTCTATAATTGAACCCCTCAGCTGCAATCTCATAAGCCTATTTTTAAACTGTTAATATTGTTGTTATATAATAGAAGCGTTTTAAAGCAGGGTTCCTCTGTAATTTCTAAAAATTTTGTCACATATTTTGGCTTAGTTTTTCGTTTAATCGCGGTTAACCGAAAAATATTGTTGAAAAGCGTCGTTCAGCTAGGCGTTTCTCATATATTCTGCCTGAAAAATTCGATTTTTCCGTGCGTACGATACTGTTATTATATAGTTGATGTAGGGTCTCCGGGTAGGGGTGAATTGATTGTATATGTGATATTTCTCTTTTGGTGATGTGTTTGGTTAAGGCTGGCGGTGCTAGAACGCTTTATTTGGATGAGTTTGTTGCGTGAGATAAATAGCCTAGAGAAGGAGATGAGAGATTACGATAGGACTATCAAGCCTTAATAGAGCTTGCACAAGATTTTGGGCTTGACTTAGAGCACTTAAGCAATGTTGATGCAATAGCGCCTAAACTACTAAGGGAATGGAAGGGACGACGCGGATCCCTACACCTATTCATCATGTTGCTGGAAAAGGCTAGAGAGAAAAAGCAGATTGAAAGCCAGCTTGAGAAGTACAGACTAGACTCTCAAAAGAAATAAGCCTAATGATTGATGCGGTAGAATTTGCCGCTAGACTATGGATTTACATTGCAGTCTGTCACTTAAGAATCTTATCGGGTTACCTATCGAGATTACCAGCTTTATGGAGAATTAAAGGAGGGTTTGTTTTAGTTTAGTATTCCTCTTCTTCTCCGCCGTATTTTTCTGCGCCCTTTTCTTCTTCTTTTGGTTTGGATGCCGCTATTACGTCGTCTATTCTTAGTATCATTGAGGCTGCTTCGGCTGCCGATTTTATTGCTTGTTCTTTTACGGCTAGGGGTTCGATTACTCCTTTTTCATACATGTTTACTATTTTTCCATTGTAGACGTCTACGCCCATGAATTGGCCGTCTGTTTTTTCGTGGGCGGCTCTTAGCTCAACCATTATGTCTATTGGTTCTAATCCGGCGTTTTCAGCTAGTGTTTTCGGTATTATTTCGATGGATTCTGCGAATGC
>Ga0180301_10004052_pt1 | contig 11346 bp, 3 predicted proteins | sample GuaBasSediGuay16_FD_121797 | JGI IMG/M metagenome (GOLD analysis project Ga0180301, IMG submission 121797) | Subseafloor sediment microbial communities from Guaymas Basin, Gulf of California, Mexico - Guay16, Core 4569-2, 12-15 cm | ecosystem: Environmental > Aquatic > Marine > Hydrothermal... | reverse complement strand
CGGGCTGCATTTAGAAACAGAAACCGTCCTGAGAAGTTTGACACCAAAAGCGAGGCACTGAAGTACATTGATTCGCGATTACGATTACGATTAGGTGCAAAAGAAGGAATATCGCCAGGAACAGGAATAGGAATTAAGGATTTCGAGCCGCTGAGCAGGATATTAAGGCAGAAACGAATTACTGAGTTCTGAGTTCTGAGTTCTAACCCGTGCTCTGGCATAATGATTTTTAACTCCACTTATGGATGACTAATTTAATATTATCCAAATGGGTAATATATCGAAAAAAATAGAAAACTTTTTAAAAGATTTCAACAAACTTAAAAATTTAATTTTTTATTGTGCTATCATTAGAGATAAAGAGGCAAAGGTGTGAAAGTGAAGGGTAAAGGCGAGGAATTGAAAAAAGTGTCCCGCGCATGGCGTGAATTCAAAGCCCAAAAGTTATCATCTGAAAAGGGCAAATATGTGAAGGTGCCTGCGGGTGCAGTGGTCAACATTCCGCTTGAAGTGGATATTCCAATTGGTGAAAGCGGATACAAGGTGTTCTATGCGAATCTGGAATCAACAAAGTGGACACCAACGGCGATGGATACGGGGGTGTTGCACATAACATAAAGAAAAAATAAAAAAGGAGGTGATGGGATATGCTCTGGCACAAATATGCCCAAACCAAAGGGGGCGCTAAAAGCAAAATAGCTTTTGGAGATGTATATTTAAACAGAAAGGAGGTGAAAAATAAATGAAAAAAATAGCTCTATTGGTCTTGGTAACACTCGCACTGCTCTGCACTACTGGAGCACTCGCACTGTTATACAATAATCATGCGGGCGTCAATATGCCAGAAGAAGCTCCATCTGAAATTCAAGATCGGGAAGGTACGCAACATGCTAAAAACCGAGCTAAGAGGTAAATTGATTGCAATCTTACTAATAGCGGTAATTATCACATCGGCGTTTAGCGGAGCGGTATTTGCGGGAGATAGTGTTGTATCAAACAATCCTGATCCTGGCAACAAAACCCACGTTATTCCAGAAGAAAATTATTGTGATGAATCAACACCGAGAAATACTGTAACAGCAAATTTAAACCTATCCGAAAGAATTAATGAAATACTTGAAGAAGGGAAATTACCGTTTTTATTCTTCTACGCCGATTGGTGTGGTTTTTGCAAAAAACAAAAGCCCATCATTGAGGAACTTGAGAAGGAATACGCAGATAGCGTTGAGTTTATCTGGCTGAATGCGGAGGAATATCGGGAAGAAGCGCAACAGTTCGGTGTAAGCGGGTATCCCACCATGTGTTTGATCGTTGGTAAAGATGATGAAAGGTATCTTTACAAGAGATCTGGTGGGTATACAGCGAGGGATGATTTGGCGGAGGAATTGGAGAGAGTAATTGAAACTAGTACCACTGATAATGTAAGAGTTTTGTCATTTGATGAGGGACAAAGAAATGATTTGGGAGATGCTTCGAACAGTGCTGAGATAACTGCTTTTACACCACCGCAAGGTAACTTCGAACCTGGAGATACCATCACAGCAAGTGTAACCATTAAGAATACCGGATTAGACACAAGAAGCTTTTGGATTGGATTAAGCTATCAAAAACCAAGTGACGATTGGTATCACGTAATCCCACAGAAGACCAATGAATTGACACTAAGAGAAGAAGAAACTTTACAGTTTGATTATTTCTTACCTAGTGATGCAGAATTGGGTTCTTACAATGCTGTTATTGCTGTTTGGCATGGTTATGATTCTGTTAATGATGGGATGATAGAACCTAAGTTTCATGAAATACCCGAAAACAATGTGTTTGAAGTTGGTCCTATAGAAATCAATTCGATAAAATTTACTGGGGAAATTGATGATCCAGCTCAAGGTATAATTAATGTCCCCGTACATGTAAAAGTAGCAGGAGAGTGGTGTGGAGACCATCAATTACTCTTATTTGTGGATGGGGATGAAAAGGATAAGTATAGAGTTGGATGCACGAATTGTATATTCGATTATAATGATTTTAAAGTAACGACTTTTAAGTATACAAATGATTATCATACAATAAAAGTTGTTCTTAGATATGTGAATTTTGCTAGTGGAAATTTTGAAGAAGTTTTCTGTGAGAAAGAGATTAAATTTAACAATCCGAATCCTGTTCCTCCAGGGTGGGAAGACTTACCTTGGGAGAACAGTGTAGAAGAATTCTTCCAAGAAGATGTTGGGAATGAGATCTACATTGATCTAAAGAATAGGGGCTATATTGAAAGCGAACAGAATCATTACATCAAGGCAATAAAGAAGTGTTTTATATCTGATTGGGAGGTCGCGATACCCCGCATAGTACAAGAGATTGTTAAAATTCATAAAGGAATTGACGATATACGGGATGCAAATGCTATTATTGACATCGTCCTTAAAAGCAAACCTGTCGAAGATTTTATACTTGGAGAAGCAGTTGAATGGGCGCTTGTCGAAGGAGTAAAAATACTTTTTAGGGATTCGGATTACTGGAATTTAAGCAATACAGAATTGTATCCCGGGTCTGACCATCACGGTAATCACTATGTCCAGTATGTTATACTCGATTACGGAAAAAGATATAACGTAAAATTTGACAATATTGACCATAAAACATATACTGGGATACTTGGTAAAGGGTATAGTAATTTTGCTTTACTTGAGACCCGACTTTATTATCTAGACAAAGATGACATCTGGGAATACAAAGCGCATCTGTTTGATTTTAGGGTTGATAAAGAAGATGGCTACAAACATGACTACGGAGAATATGTCGTTCCAGATAATTTTAATCGTCTTATAAAGCAGTGGGGTAGTGCAACTTGGAGCTTCACATTAAAAGATGTTATTCCTAAAGAGGTCAAGGAAGACCTTTATTATGAAGATCATCTTGAGGAAAAACCTTTAGGGTATATGTATTTGCATGTTTTTCTTCCAGATAATGTTAAATTAAGCAACGCCAAGGTCGAGGGCATACTTGACGCCCCCATGTATGTAGAAAACAACGGTAATTATGTTGAAAACTCTGAGATTCCTGCAGGAAAACACGGAGTTATCAAAGTACCTATAATGTTAAAACATATAAAAAAAATTAGTTTTGACATAGAGGGGATTTCAGTTGGATTCGGTAAGAAGATAGAATATGGCCTGACTTATGAAAAAGACAAATATGATAAAAGCAAATTTGCAAATATTGACGTAAGCGTCTATCCCGCTTCTTTCGTAACGAAAACTCTTCCAGAAAATCGTATCAAGATACTTCCTTGGTATGAAGATGACAAGCCATATTGTATTGTCTTGAAAAACAATCTATTTATGAGTCGGGCAGAAGTCTTTTTCGATGGAAAATATGTTGGTCAAATAGACTACTTGCAGCAATGGAGATCATTTAAAACGGACAGGGTGAAAAAAATAGAAGTAGTTTCAGATGACGTATATTTAATAACGTTAACTGATTCTGACTACAATCTGAAGGAGAGACCGGGTGATGATTTTGTAGGATGGGTACCTGAAGAATACATTTTCATGGAAAGATTGGCTGATGGAACCTATAAGGTCGGGTTAAAATATGACGATCCGATAACATTTTGGGATACGCCATTATATGCATTCATATTCCCCGAAGATGAAGAGAACTGGCAAGATGTATTAATTGTCCCTATACTTAGTACCCGATTTATTGAGGGTTTGAAATATGTACCTGAATTAATAATTGTTGAAAATGACGGAGGTGCTGCTTGGTTATACAATGTTAACAAAAAACCGGAAAATAGAGTATGTAGTTCTGACGAAGAATGTTTTAGTGGAAACTGTGCGGCCTGTCCTGGGCAAATAAAACATTGTTGCCCTGAAGGGGAATTCTGGAATGGTTTTTATTGCACAGACAAATGTGGATGTGTCGAAGATTCAGAATGTAATGCCTGCTATAAATGCGAAAACGGAAAATGTGTACCTGATAATGATGACATAAATGGCAAGTGTGGTAATGGCTGTTGTTATGAAGGAGTCTGTTACCCAAGCGGCTCCTGCGTGATTGCAGATTCTGAGAATCCTTTTGAGGACTTTAGGTGTGAAAATGGTAATTTGCGACCCGTTAAAGACGATGATGGGATATGCGAATGTAGGGAAGATTCAGGAAATAGTCCTGATGACTGTGCTATAAAGTGCCGTAATACCGAAGAATGCCCGCCATGCTATAAATGTGAAAACAATATCTGTATAATAGATAACCACGACCAAAACGGTAAATGCGGTGATGGATGTTGTGAAAATGGAGTATGTTACCCAAATGGTTACTGTTCTGATAAATTTAATGAAAAGTGTAAAAATGGAGTATGGGTGAACGTTCGGTGTGGAGATGGAATATGTGAATGTAGGGAAAACTTAGTAAGTTGTGCCGTTGATTGTATTTCCTGTCCTGACACCTGTAACCCGAGTAATCAGCAATACCGTTGGTATGACGGCCAACCTTATGTCCCTAATGGCTACGATAACGATGGAGACGGCATAAAAGAAGCCGCCTGCCCGCTAAACCACAACAAGGTTTTAGATGTAAACGGAGATGGGATATATGACTGCTGTTATTTACAAGAGGAATGCCCGGAGGGTACCAGTTGTTCTGCTGGGGTTTGTATAAGTGGCGAAACTCAGACATGCACCCAGGCTGGCTATCAGTGTTGCGATGCCTGTTTGGCGGGCACCGAGCATCCGGAATATACCGACTGCTCTCCGAAAGTCTGCTGCGAGGAATGTTTGTTTACGGGTTGCAACCCATATTGCCCTGACCCCACTGACTGTGACATCATAACAAGTAAGGTGTATTCTGATTGCTGCAACCCGAATGACCCCGATTGCGAGTACGTCGTCAAACTGTACACCTCAGCAGGGTGGCAGATGTGCGGGTATCATAACTCCGAATCGTGCTGTGCTGGCTGGAAAGAGGATAATTATTGTTTTGAATGGCAGGATGATGAATGTGGTGGTGGGAACTGTCCTCTAGGTTTGATGCACCAGACCAGGGATTGTTGGGGTCCCGCAGAAGGCGATTGTCCGGAATCACGATGTGTGGAGCGATCGAAGTGTGAGGAGCTAGTTATTGGCGATAGCTATGTAAGATTATACAAATATACGATTAACTCTTGCACAGATGAAAACACTGTTGACAGTTCATGTTCTCATTCAAACCTGTTCTATTTAGAGACAAAAGGTGAAATTGGAAATCGCATAGCCCAAGGGGATATGGTTGCCGGAATAGATTACAATATAATCTATTGCGAGAGTGAAGATAACAGTGCCTTTAGATATTGGGAACCACTAAGTGATGGATCAGAGGAAAATGAGATTGAAGTGAGACATAGAGAGAATTTTACCTTTCCTTCTGGCTACGTTCCCTATGGTGAGTGCTGTTATAGATACAGATGTAATTCCAGACACACGGATTGTGGAGTTACAATAAAATGTCCAGCAATTGAGATGAATAATCCTTCTTTAAAAGCGCCTTTAACCAGAGAACAGTATCACGACTTTGAACTATGTCCACATATCATATGGTTTGCAGCAAGTGCTGGTCAGGACAGCTATTCATGCGACCAATTAAGAAACGAAGTGAAAAGCTATCTCCTGGATCCATGTGAAGTGACAATTAATGGAGAAACCTACTATAGTTATCGTTGTCTCCAATCAAGATGTAGCTATGGTTCATGTATGGATGAGAAGCATGGAGGATATACGCTCGATTATGAACCCTTCTTCTTCTATGAGGAGATAGCAGAGATCACGAAGCCTGACCTTGTGCCTCACAGTGTAAACATGAACGGCCCAGTAATAGAAACGCAGAACGCATTTATTGAAGTCGTAATTAAGAATAAATTGGATATCTTTGGGAGTGGAGTTGATACAGATGCAGGCTTCTATGTTGATGTGTATGTTGATGATACGTTCATTGGGAGAAAAGCGCAATATGGGTTGCAAAATGGTTCTTCTGTTAAACTATATTATGTATGGGAAAATGCAACAGTTGGTCTTCATGAGCTGAAAGCCCATGTGGATTCAACAAATAGTGTAGATGAGCGAGAAGAGGGTAACAACTGGATCACTAAGATAGTCGAAGTGCAGCCAAAAACAGATATAGTTGTAAATAATTTGAACATTGATGCATCTACTGCAAAAACCGGCGATACTGTCCCAATAACCGTAACTCTTCACAACACCGGTAGTTCGGACACAAACAAATTCGTGACAACCCTATCTATGGACGGCGATTTCCAAGCATACAACATAACTTCTCTCACCGCTGGAGAAAGTCAGAAAATATCATTCAACTGGACTGCAATTTTAGGAGAACATAGCCTGACCATAACAGCCGATTCTCTTCCAGAGCCAGATGGGGTCATACCAGAGACCAATGAACTTAACAATAAAGTATCCAAAACCGTGAACATTTCATTAAAAGGCACTACTGCACCTATCCTTTCCTTCACTTTTGAACCCGGTTATTTCTTTGATGGTGTTGAGCCTGATACTGGTAACAAATCTACAATCTTTGAGTATCGCATCAAATACATAGATTACGATAACGACCCCCCAGCTTCTGGGCATCCCAAGTTGTGGCTCGATATAAACGGCGATGGTGACTACGATGATGTTATCGGGGGATTTGCAGAAGGAAACTTCACAATGAATGAAGTGAATTCTTCGGACAGCACATATACCGATGGAAAGTTATATTTCTACAATACTACGTTACCGTCTAGTGAGAACATTACCTACAAATTTGAGGCATTTGATGAAACAGGAAGAAACGCAACTGGCGATACCAGTGTGAATAATGGACCTTATGTTTATAGTGAAGCAGAGAACAAACTGCCTATTGCTAATTTCTCTTATTCGCCCGTAAATCCGGTTGTTAATGAAACAATAACCTTCAATGCATCTCCTTCATACGACCCAGATGGATACATCGCGAAATACGAATGGGACTTTGGTGACGGAAATATCACAAATACAACCACACCAATCATCACCCACTCCTATCAACTTGCGGGAAATTACAATGTTACCTTAACTGTAACAGATAACACTGGTGCTACGAACGCAACAATCAAACTCATCCATGTATCCCCAGGAGGCGTTATCTACGTGCCAGATGACTATGCTAAGATTCAGTGGGCTGTGGATAATGCAACTGAAGGAGATACGATTTTCGTGAAAAGCGGCACTTACTACGAAAACGTAAATGTGAACAAACAGCTAACCTTGAGAGGCCTGAACACAGGCGGCGGCAAGCCAATTGTGGATGCTAACAGAAGTGGTGGTGCGATTACATTAAGCGCGGATGGAATTACGCTGGAGGGATTTGCAGTAACAAACTCAGGAAGTTCATATCCGGATGCAGGAATTAAAGTAAACTCAAACAACAATGCCATTATGGACAATATGGTATGTAACAACAACTACGGAGGCATGTGGCTCTCTGAGTCCAGCGACAACACCATCATAGGCAACAATGTCAGCAACAACGATGTCGGGGGTATCTGGCTCTTTGAATCCCGTAACAACACCCTTACCAACAACACCGTGAACAACAATAAGTGCGATGGCATATCACTCGATTATTCCAGTAATAATACTCTTAACCGTAACACTGCCAACCACAACTATAATGGCATCTGGCTCTCTGAATCCAGCAACAATACTATTACAGGCAACACTGTTAGCAACAATAACCGTTCTGGCATTACATTGGAGGCTTCAAACAACAATCTTATCTACAATAACTACTTCAATAACACGAACAACGCCTACAATGATGGAAACAATATTTGGAACATGACAAAAACAAGTGGAAAAAACATAATCAGGGGACCGTATTTAGGTGGGAACTACTGGAGTGATTTTGCTGGATGTGATACAGATAGCGATGGTCTGGGAGATACTTTACTTCCATATAATTCCTCAGGTGGTATCCAAAATGGTGGTGACTGGTTACCTCTTGTGAAAGAAGAAAACCTAACTAACTGGAGGTACAGCACAAACATAACGATAAAAGAAAATTCGGGAACAACATTGATCGATTATCAAGTTAGAATAGCGCTGAATTCTTCAAACTTCGATTTCTCAAAGGCTAAGGCTAAGGGTTCGGATATTAGATTTACTGATGAAGCTGGAGATGAACTACCATACTGGATAGAGAAGTGGGATGCAGAAAATGAGGGGGCAATAGTGTGGGTTAAGATTCCTCTGATACCTGCAAGCAGCGAAACAAAGGTAAAAATGTATTATGGAAATTCTGAAGCAAGTTCTGCGAGTAATGGAACGAATACTTTTGAGTTCTTTGATGATTTTCCAGAAGATAACATAGACGGAGTCAATGAAATAGATAACAATGAAAAATGGGATGTGATAAACTGGTGTGACGACACTCCTGATATACAAACAACTACTTATCACTCCCATCCTTACTCCATTCGCATAATAGATCATACGGGATATGATGTAAGTGAAACGAGAAGTGCAGGCAACTTTAATCTCACAGAATATGAAGTTAGTTACTGGGCAAACATGTGGGAAACAAGAACATCAGGTTCAGATAATATACATGGAAAAAACAGTAATGGCGAGTCAATTTGGAGGATATACTTAGAAATGAGTGATGGAGTTCGGGTGGTTTACTACTGTAACAATACAAAGTGTTTACAAGTTGGTAATTACAATGATCAAGAATGGTACCATTTTAAAGTAATACAAGCCAAAAATAAATTATACTTTTACCGTGATGGTAATTTTGTTTGTTCATTAAATGAGACTACTGGATTGGATTTCGACTATATTTTCTTAAGTTCTGGTTCGTGGTGGGAGCAAGGACCGGATTACTTTGCAGATGATTTTAGAGTCCGCAATTACACCTCTCCAGAACCCATCGTCACAATTTCCAAAGAAGAAAATCAATCGCCAATCGCATCATTCACATATTCACCAGAAAATCCAATTGTAAATCAAACAATAACCTTCAATGCATCTCCTTCATACGACCCGGATGGATTCATCACAAATTACAAATGGGACTTTGGTGATGGAACAAACGCAACAGGAAAAATAGTTACGCATTCTTATTCAGCAAATGGGACTTATGAAGTAACATTGATAGTAACCGACAATAATGGAACAAAAGATACAGCCACGCAAAACATTTCAGTAGGCATCACAGGGCTATTATTTGAAGATACTTTTGATAGCGGATTGGATAACTGGGTTCCATTTGGTTCTCCTTCTCCACGTGTTTTGGCATCGGTAGAGGGAAGAAATGGGGTTTTTGATAACAATGGCGATAGCTGGTGTGATAGTGGCGTGGTATCAAAGGATACGTTCTCATTCCCCAACGGCTTTACTATGGAGTCTGATGTTTTCGTACGCGTTACTAACAAAGCGGGATGCTGGGATGCGGCAGTTATTGGTCTGACAAAGGAAAATGCACCTTATTGGGATCACCCTAATTGTCCCGGCGAAGGTTACTACACGGGACTCGCTTTTAGCATTGTTTATGTTGGGGATGCCTGCTGGGCAGCTCCTCCAGAAAAGAGACGACACGCTTACTTTAGAATTAGTCTCTATACTGAAGATGGAACAGGAGAAGGTCCCGGAAGCTACGCGATAAATGCAGACGATTACATAAATGGATGGCATAACCTTAAGATAGTCGTCGGAGAAGATAGGTTTGTCAGTTTCTATTGTGATGATAATTTAATCTACAAATCAAAGAAGAGGATTCACGAAGATATACTGCTGGACAAGAAAATATATTTGGGTCAACGCTCTTGCGGCTGGTCAGCAGGTAAAGCATATCATGATTATATTACAGTAAAAGGTGTTTCGCCCCCTACCGTGGATACCGAGATTACCGATGTGGTTATACAATCAGTAAGTGGACCGGATAGGCCACTTATAAGAGGAGAAAATGCAATAATTAAGGTCACTTTGAAAAATAAAGGTAGCCAAGAGCTTAACGGAAATTGGCGATTTGTTGCTAGTTTTTGGGATACTCCCGGTAAGGGAGAACATGATTCTGTTCCAGTACTTCTCAGTAGTGGTTATTGCCGACTAAAAGAATATATTGAAGAAAGACCAATAAGTTTAGGCCCATATGAAGAGAAAACGGAAAAATTTGAGGTTGATTTGAGAACAGGGGACTCAAGCTTGTATGAAGACCCCACAAAAGCAGAGTATTATTTTAGAACAGGTTCTCCAGCTTTTCAGTTCGCAGATGAAATGGAAGTCGGTTTGTATCCACTTGACTACTCTGAGGATACAACTAATAACTGGGCTACTAAGGATATTGAAGTGACCCTTGATTTAAGCGAGGATTTCATCGAGTGCGGTTCGACTATTCTTGATGTTATCTTCCTCCGTGCTTTTGGTACTTATAAAATGACCGTGCAAGAGGCATCGACTTCTTCAGCAGTAAAGGACGCTAGTTTAAATATCCTTAAGATTATTGATGAATTTCAAAAAGGAGATATAAATCCAGAGGGCTTGGGTGAAGATATAGGGGATCTCGTGGTAGGGATTGGCTTATCTTTTTGGAAGGATCCTATGTCATTTTTTGTAGGTTTTATCTTATCTTTCCAAGAAGGTGTTGTCTCATGTGGGGATATGGCTGGAACTTTAGTAATTGCAATATTTAATGCTATTGCAGAGGCAATTGATGGGATATGGGTGTATGTAACATGCCCTGTGGATTTGAGTGTTACGGATCCAGATGGTCTTACCCTCAGTAAACAATTAAGTGAAATACCCAACGCAAGTTATATTGAAATTGATATAGACAACGATGGATCTCTCGATGATTCAATATTAATTCCAGACCGAAAAATTGGAGATTACACAATAGCAGTAATACCCAAACCCGATGCTGAACCTACAGACACATACACGCTTAAAGTCTCAATAGGAGACACAACTATTGTTTTAGCAGAAGACGTTCCAATCAGCAAGATTCCAGATCAGCCATACGTTATTGAGTCAGCAGAAACAGGCATAATGGATAGAACACCACCAATAGTAACAGATCACTTGCCAACTGGAACCGATGTCCCAGTTACAACAACTATTAATGTGACATTTAGTGAAGCTATGAACCAATCTTCAGTGCAGAATGCATTCACAATCTCTCCCACAGCAACTGGTTCGTTCAGTTGGACTGCAAACACAATAACTTTTATGCCAAGTTCTCTAACCTACGCTACTACATACGAGGTGATAATTGGGACAGAGGCAAAGGACCTTGCTGGCAATCATCTGCAATCACCCTATACATGGAGTTTTACAACTG
>Ga0180301_10004051_pt1 | contig 11347 bp, 11 predicted proteins | sample GuaBasSediGuay16_FD_121797 | JGI IMG/M metagenome (GOLD analysis project Ga0180301, IMG submission 121797) | Subseafloor sediment microbial communities from Guaymas Basin, Gulf of California, Mexico - Guay16, Core 4569-2, 12-15 cm | ecosystem: Environmental > Aquatic > Marine > Hydrothermal... | reverse complement strand
CGCCGTTATAATTCAAAGCGCAGTACATGATCCAGAAACGGGTAAATATAAGCGAAGAGTCCTTTCGGTCAACGAAATACTTGGATACGACCCTGCTGAGGGAAGGTTTGAATTCATTGAAGTGTTCTCATGGGAACCATCTAGTGATACGTTTCAATTTAGAGGTCTAGGTAGTAGTTATCTACTGGAGACAAAGATCGCCATAATGAAAGGACTATCCGGTCGTGAGATTAGGAAGGTATATGAGGAGCTGGACTTAAGAGCTAAGATAATAGATCTTATGCGGAAATTAAACATACGTAACTATTGGGAAGTATGGGAAACCCTAGTCTGGATACATAATGTTGGCTTAGAGAAGGCATACGAAAAATTGAAGAGACAAGCTATGTTTAAGCTAGGCCCTCAGGCAATAACTGACGAACCTCTGATAAAAGGCCTATGAGGTGAACGATAATGTTAAAGGGGCTAATGAACAAACTTTCAAGAGTTACTGACGGGTCATATATAGAGAGCGAGTTCCCATTCTTCCTCCTCTACTTACGCTCAATATCCACCTCGCCAATATCAAGAATTGATATGATAAGACTTGCATCAGAGAAGGATATATTCAAACATATCGCCAAATATCTACGAAGGATCGTTATATTAGTTAGTACATGGCGCTACAGTCAAGCTAATGCATGTGAACAAATAGCATACAAGGTTCCTAATAGGAAATTGAGAACCTTTCTGATACGTCTTTCTCAATCGATTAGTGCAGGAGAGCAAATGAGCGACTTTATCTCTAGGGAATACACAAATCACATGATAGAGTATGTAGAGGCAGGCGAGCGACGATTAGAACAACTTAAGAGGTTAGCTGACGCATATGCTGCTGTACTATCTTCGTCAACGTTCTTATGTGTAACAACATTACTATCATCATTGATGCTATCCTTTGAGATGCTTTTACCAGTAATAATATCTATGATAATGGTGATTTCCTCTATTCTCTTCATAGTAACATGGGGAATATTTAAGTCGGCCAGACCTGACGGAATCCTTGCCCAAATGAAGTTAAAACCAAGGAGAAGAATCCTAGTAGAACTTCTTGGAGTAGTTTCCCTTATGATATCGCCCTTACTCGCACTAGTAATGCTTCATAGATTTAACGATCTATATTATTCGATTGCTACGTTAGGCCTTCCGTTATTGACCTCAGGATTGATAGGATGTAGATACGTGAATAAAGTGAAGGAGTGCGAGAGATACTATCCAACATTTCTAAGACAGATATCCTCCATTTGCTCTGCTGGCATCCCCTTAATCTTAGGCTTTAAGGATATACTCTTAGTAAATTACGGTCCATTAAATAAGCCAATTAAACGCCTTTTCGCTAAACTGAACTTAAGAATAGAGCCTAGAATTGCTTGGTCATCATTTGAGGCAGAGGTCTCAAGTGAATTAATAAGGCGTATTAACGAGATCTTTGTTGATACATTACATAGCGGTGGGGATATTGAAGAAGTAGCTGACCTCTTAGAATCCTTTTACTCACAATATATAGCCATTAGGAGGCGTAGATATCAGATAGTATCATACTTGAAAGGCCTAGTGGTACCACTTCATCTAACCATGTCTGCTGTACTTGGCGTGATAGGCGCTTTTCTTGGACTTTTAGCGCAATACATGACGCTTATATCAACAGTAGTCCAGTTCCTCTTCGTTCCTCCTCTCTCATTCATTGATTTCTACTTCCTCTTGATAATAATCACCTTATCCTTAAACAATACGTTGGCTATATATGCTGGGGAAGGCGATTCCAGATTCACTTTACTGCTTTATATGGGATTCTTCCTATCCTCTAGTTGTGTCTGCTATAGTATCGTACGTGATTTGGTTATGAGATTCCTCTTGTCCTTAACGTTCATATAAGGGGTGATGTGTATGGAAATCGAGACTCTAAAAAAGAGAGCTAAGTTCTGGAGACTTTTAGAGGAGGGAGTATTATCCTTAATCACACTTCTGTTAGTCTCTCTTGTTTTAACGATTATGATTTTATCTAAGTCAGACTTATCGGGCATAGAGATATTATCCTTAATGGTCTTTACTGTGACATCTCTATCCTTTATGCTCTTGTTATACTATATGGCCATATCCGATATGTTTAGCGATATAGTAAGTACCCTGCTTTTAAAATCAAACCTTCCCGAAAATATAATAGATGAACTCCAGCATGTTAAAGCCGAAAGTTCTCTTATAAGGAGGAACTTTGGTATACTGTTGCTCATGGTCGCTCTTATATTAAAAGTAATAAGCCTATCAAGTATACCAATAGCCATAAAGTTGGCGTCTCTCCTTATAATGAGTTCTCTCCTCCTTCTATTGTTCCTTCTCAAATACAATGACATGTTATGCCAATGCGCTAATGTCTTTAACAAACTACTTCTATCACATACTCCTGATATTTCACCTGAAGATATAACTGCAAGTATGAGCGTTACAAGGCGTGATCTAATGTTAAGGCTAATTGCAATTTTATTCTTTATTGGCGTGATCTCGCGCTTTATAATAACTTGCTCTGATAATATATGGTCCATGGTACTGTTAGTATCTCTCTTCGCCTCTCTGATAATATTTACAAGTTTCAACTTTCTCGCTAATGCGGTGTCATTAATTAACGTACGATTTCTTCTAAAAGCACTAAAGATATCAACAGTTGCTAGAAAGGAGGGAGAATATACAAAACAATCGAAAATTATGATTAAAACTATTCCTAAGAAAAAGGATATAGAAGAAGTAAAAGTAATTGCCGAGACCGAGCCAAAGATAAAATCAAAGCAAAAGCAAACATCACAGCCCTCTAGAACATCTAGTGAAGAGAGAAAACATGAGAAAACTAGCAAGCCAAGACCTTCCTTACAGAAAAAAAGTGAACCTTCTCAAGTCTCTTCCATTAATGAACATGAGAAGCACGAGAAACTACATGGAGAAACTGATCATAACATACAGAAAGAGGATAAGATCAATGAAGAGAAAGAAGAGTATGAAAGTTCTGTGGTAAAGCTATTACTTGAACTTGAGGATGAGTTAAAACACCTACGTAACAAGATTCGAAGGTAAAGGCATCTTTAACGGACAAGCTCCTCATTTTCTATAGTTCAATTTACAATTATCCCTCGATATATTTAACAAAGTGCCATACTTCATCTCAAAATGAAAACGGAGGTGTGGGTATATGGTAACTACCAATAAGAGCAATCCCGATACATCTGTAGAGCTTGAAACCAAATTAGACTTAACGCTACTAAATGATCTTAGGGACGTAATTTCTAGGGTAGCTGAAGGTGACCTACGAGTATCTCTAGAAGGCTTAAAAAGCAAGGCGGTCGGTGATCTTCGAGACCTAGTAATCGGTTTCGAGAAAATGGTAGGCGATATCAGAGATTTAGTGGCTAAGATTAATGATGCGAACTCAAAGGTACTCTCCGCTGCTGAAAACTTAAGTAGCATGAGCGAAGAGCTTAATAGTAGCGTCCAACAAATTGCTCAGGCAACTCAGGGCGTCGCTAAGGGCGCTCAGGAGACATCACAACGTGTAAACGAATTAAACAATCTCATTGACACTATGGTAAAGCGTCTTAGTGAACTTAAAGGTGAAAGTGATGAGCTAGGGAAGGCTATGAATGACTTAGTAGTTCTAGGTCAACAAGGCGCTGAACAAGGTAGACATGCTCAAGCAACTATCAAAACTACTGCAGAGACGCTGAAGAACCTAATGGATATGACGGCTCAGCTAATCGACGTAAGTAGAACTATAGGTAATATAACCACGAACGTTAAAGATATAGCCGATCAAACTTCGCTCTTAGCGCTCAATGCAGCAATAGAAGCAGCTCGAGCTGGTGAAGCAGGTAGAGGTTTTGCTGTCGTAGCAGATGAAATACGAAAACTAGCTGAAAATAGTCGCAAAAGCGCGGAACAGATAGGTGAATTGATATCGAAGATCCAAGTACTTATAGAAGATGCCGTAAAGCGAATGCAAGATGTCGAGAAAGCGGTAAATCAATCAAATGAAGGCGTAACCATAGCCCTTAATACTCTTGCTAAGATAGTAAATGAAATCAACGAACTAAGTAAGAGGGTCTCGAGTATCAAGAACTCTATAGACGACCACATAAAGCTAACAGAGCCGATGAAAGACATGGTAAATGTTCTCGCCTCGGTAGCTGAAGAAAACGCATCAGCATCCGAAGAAGTAAGTAGCGCAACCGAGGAACTAGCATCTGGAGCAGAGGAGTTAACTAGCACTGCGCAACAACTTAAACAATTAGCAGAAGAGGTTCAAAAGGCGATTGATCGCTTCAGAATATAGGAGGAGGTAAAGTATATGCCTGCTAGTGAAAGACAAATAGTCACCTTTTTCATAGGTAAGGCGCTATGTGGTATTGATGTACATCAAGTCAGGGAAGTAGTGGTCTTCAGGGATTGTATGAAATTACCAAAGGCTCCCTCGTTTATAGAAGGACTAATGAACTTACGTGGTCAAGTAGTTCTAGTAATTAACTTAGGACAGTTACTAGAACTCTATGACGAAAAGGACAACAATAAAGCGAAGAACATAATAATAGTGGATACTCCTGGCCTTCATATAGGCTTCCTAGTAGATCAAGTAGTAGGCGTAGTTAGAGTACCTTCCAGCGATATAGAAAAAGCTCCTTTCACATCTCAAGGCGTCATAACGGGCATACTAAAGCTCAATGAAAGTCTAATAATGGTCATGGATGCTGAGCGAATAATAGACTTAGTTAAAGAAACCGTGGGTGAAGTCCAACTTACCACGCCTCGTACCGAGTAAGGGGTGTATCTTAGTGCCAGTACGGATATTGATAGCAGACGATTCCAAGTTTATTCGCTTAATACTCAGAGGCCTTATAAGAAGTACTGATGTAGGGAAGCATGCTGATATAATAGAAGCACATGATGGTACTGATGCTGTGCGAAAGTACTTCCAATACAATCCTCATTTAGTTTTTTTGGACATTAACATGCCTAATATGAGCGGTCTAGAGGTTCTTCATAAGATAAAATCTAAAGATCCGAATGCTAAAATAATTGTTATAAGTGCCTTAGGTCATGAAGAATTAGTACGAAAAGCGTTAGAGAAAGGCGTTTTAGGTTATATCACGAAGCCCTTTCATCCTAATCTCTTAAAGGAGATTCTTCGTAACGTCTTAGGAGGCGATAAGCATGCAGAAGAAGCAAGTTCGAGTACTTGTCGTTGATGACTCACGACTTGTAAGACGTATGGTCTCTGACATCTTAATGAGAGATCCTTGTATAGAAGTAGTCGGTGAAGCAAGTGATGGCAATGAAGCTGTCGAACTTACTAATAAGCTTAAACCAGACGTAGTACTGCTCGATATTATAATGCCTAAGAAGGATGGTTTATCAGCTCTTAGGGAAATAATGTCTAAATGCCCTACACCAGTCATAATATTCAGCTCACTTGCGAAGAAAGATTCTCTAGCGACTATTGAAGCATTAGAGGAAGGTGCGATAGACTTCATATTAAAGCCAGGTGCGATGCCCACTCCTTCATCGCTTGATGAAATTGCTCACGAGTTAATAACTAAGATTAAAGTTGCCGCATCTGTAGGTCGAACAAAAATCATGGTGAAGCGTGCAGTACAATCCATACGATCATCGAAGAAGCTTATAGAAGAACTTCCCGCTAATACAATAACGGTAATAGGCGCATCTACAGGTGGTCCTCCGATAATAAACTACATATTATCTAAGATCGATCCTAGCATACCATCTGCAATACTGGTAGTTCAACACATGCCTCCACTATTTACAAAGGCATTCGCTGAGCGTCTAAATGAAGTAAGTCCACTTAAAGTGAAGGAAGCTGAAGATGGTGATATTCTTCTCAACGGGCACGTTTACGTAGCTCCTGGCGGTAAACATATGGTAATACAACCTAAAGGTAGTCGTTTTATAGTCCGTATAGTGGATGGACCGAGAGTACATGGCGTAAAACCCGCTGTTGACGTCACGTTAATGAGCATCGCTAAATGTGCTGGACCGCGAAGTATAGCGGTCATATTAACTGGTATGGGTACTGATGGAGCTCAAGGTTGCTTATTACTAAAAAAGCAAGGAGGCTTTATAATAGCGCAAGATAGTCGAACTTCAGTAGTATATGGAATGCCGAAAGCCGTAGTGGACTTAGGCATAGCTGACCTCATTCTCCCATATCAAGTAATTCCAAGAGAGCTCGAACGGATTGTAAAACTAAAGTTGTTACAAGGGGGGTGTGTATGATGAGCTCAGCTTTTACCAACGAGCATAATTATAAGGAGATATTCATTGACGAAGCCAAGGATGTACTCTCACGTATCAATAACTTATTAATAGAGCTCGAAAAAGAACTTGACAACACAGAAATACTGAATGAAATATTTCGCCTATTTCATATGTTAAAGGGCTCAGCGGCCACAATCGGCGCTACTGAGATATCAAAATTGGCACATAAAACCGAAGATATATTAGTGGCAATTCGTGAAGGCAAACTTAAAGTAAATAACGACATAATAGACCTACTCTTCGAAGTTGTCGATACTCTAACGGTACTATTAGCTTCATTTGAACGAAATGGCCCACTAATAGTTCCTCAATATCTATTAAAAAAGATAGATCATATCTTAATCCAAGCATCGAATACCAAACCACGGAATCATTCTCCTAGAAGAGTAAAGCATAGTAAATCTGATGTCATCCCTCTTAACGATGACGAACTGAGGATTTTACTTAGTGCCGTAAATAAAGGACTCTCCATATTTAGACTGACACTTTCAGTAAAGAAAACACCACTTCTAAGCCTGCACTTCTTTATGCTCCTCAAGAAAATAAACGAACAAGGTGTCTTTATAAAATCAATCCCTAGCGGGAAGGATATCCTTGCGGGAAAGATTCCTAAAGACGAGATAACATTATTAGTTGCTCACATTAAGGAGCCCCTATTACGTGAAGCATTAAGTGAAATAGAAAAGAAGGCAAACTCACTATCCCTTAAAGAAATAACTCCACTAGACATTAACGCCTTCGGAATTAAAGAGGAGGATCTAAGAGAGGTAGTTATAGAAGAGGAGCATAAGCTCTCTAAAATCCTTTCTATAACAGAAAAAGAATCTAAAGAAGAAATCAGAACGCCACTACATTTAGGGCAAATGGATGAAATAAAGGTAAAGGTAAGAGTTTTAGATAAACTCTTTAATTTAACACGTGAATTAGTAATCATCAGGAATCGCGCACTAAGTGCACTTAACCTATCAGATATGAACATACTCAAGGACTCTTTAACGGCTCTAGATAGAGTCGTAAATGAACTTAGCAATATGGTAATAAACATAAGGCTAGTACCTCTCAACAATATATTCCAAGCATTTCCACGTCTAATACGCGATCTTGCTAAAGGTATGAACAAAGAGGTTGACTTGATACTTGAAGGTGGTGAGATTTCTATTGATAGAAACATCTTAAACGAGCTAATAGATCCACTGGTGAGTCTAATCAGAAATGCTATTGATCACGGTATAGAACCACCAGAGGAGAGACTAAAGAAAGGAAAGACTAGAGTTGGAACGATAAAGGTAATAGCAGAGAAAGAAGGCAACTATGTAGTGATAACTGTTGAAGATGATGGTAGAGGCATAGATGTCGATTTGGTAAAGAAAATTGCCGTTGAAAAAGGTCTAATAACCCCTGAAGTAGCCAGTAACCTTAGCTATAAAGAAGCTTTGATGCTGGTCACACTACCAGGATTTTCCACCAAGAAAGATGTCTCCCAAATTAGTGGTCGCGGGATGGGACTTAACGCTGTAAAAAACAAAATAGAAGCTCTAGGTGGTACTTTCGATATATGGAGTGAAAAGGACAAGGGTACAAAAATAATTCTTAAAGTTCCCATGAGCATGGTTACTCTCAAAGTCTTACTCATACAGGAAGGAGGTGTAAACATAGGAATTCCCGTATCCCTTATAGATTTCATAGCAGAGTTCAGTAAGAGTAAGATAAGTACATACGGTAATCTTATGCTCATGTCATACAAGGACTCCATAGTGCCCGTATATAGTTTATCAAGGCTCCTAGGCATGCCTGGAAGAGGGAAGTATATAGTGATAGTATTAGATAGCGAGAGGAAGTACGTAGGCATCTCTGTATCGAAGATACTTGGGATGGAAGATGTCGTGGTAGAGAATATTGATAGATCTCTGTTAAAACTTCAGTGGCTAAACGGTGTAAGCGTACTAGGAGATGGAAGTATCTGTCTCATAATAGATCCCATTGCTCTAATCAAAGAGGAGTCGATGTCAAATGAAGGACTTCATTAGCATGCTCCGGTACGCGTGCCAAAGTGCCATAAATAAAGTTGCCGACTCAATAATGTTTCTAACAAACGCTAAGGTAAGGGGGAAGATTCAAGGTATAACTCTTACATCACTTGATGCTCTTCTAAGAAGGTTTCAGGAAGTACAAGATCAAGTAGTAGGTATAACTACCAGAATAAGAGGTAGACTTGAGGGCTTCATTCTAATAACTATTAACTGTGATCTAGTTGATCATTTGCTGGAGCTAGTATTAACCAACTATGGTAGCTATATACGTGAAGAGGACTTGACAATAGACCTCGAGGAAGATATGCTGAAAGAGATAGCCAATATCATCATAGGTAGCTTGACCTCTGAGATAAGCAGTTTACTAAAAATTCCAGTATATTATGAGGTGCCTCTGATAGCCATAGATGTCGTAGCAGTAATCCTTGATCAACTTTGCACTAGCCTTGCAGTAGAGAGCATGAATGCCCTAGTATTCCATATAAGCTTCGAGCTAAACGAACATAAGCACTTTGCGGATATAGTTTTGCTATTGACTCCTAAAGGTGAGCATCTATGATACTGAAATTAAGGTTCGTTCCAAAGATTAACGATTGGCTTAGACGTAATTCAGTAACAGTTAATATAGGAGAATATATAGTCGCAAGTAGTCCTACAATATTGGCGACATGGGCCCTAGGCAGTTGTGTAAGCATTATTCTTTTTGATCCTTTTAAAAAGATAGGTTCCCTCTCTCACTGCATGTTACCTGAACCTAAAAGTCCCTCTGATAATAATGATCCTAAATATGTGTGTGTAGCGATAACGAATATGCTTGATGAACTAGAGAGAGTTGGATCTAATATATCACATCTTCGTGCTGCTATAATAGGTGGTGCTAATATCTTCAAATTCGCTAAAAGCTTCGATATAGGTAAACGAAACGTACAGAAGGCCATAGCCTTATTGCGGGCAAATAACATTCCAATAGATGTCATGGATACTGGTGGTAGTAAAGGTCGTAACGTAGTGTTTCTCCTATCTACTGGAGAAATAATGGTTTCATATACTATTAGGCACACTTCATGGAGGTGTCATTATGGTAGTAAAGCTTTCAAACGTAGAATTACTCATAGTTAGAAGACTTCTCCGGGATATGGGTTTTGATATCTCGGGCTATAAGGACGACTTTTTACGCAGGAGGATTTTAGCTAGAATGTTAAAACTTAAGGTATCTAGCTTCACGAGTTATCTTAAGTTACTTAAACATGATGAGGAGGAGCGAATACAGTTATTAAATGAATTGGCGATAAACGTTAGTAGTTTCTTTAGAGATCCTCCTGTATGGCAGACTGTGAAACATCAAGTACTTTATCCCCTATTCAAGAGAGCTACTAAATTAAGTAGAACTATCCGTATATGGAGCGCGGGTTGTGCTCATGGTCAGGAACCTTACACTATCGCCATTATTTCAAGAGAACTCATTCGAAGATACTTCCCTAACTTGAAGGTTCTCATATATGGTACTGACATAGATGAGCATGCATTGACTATCGCCAAGAGAGGTATTTATAAATCATCGGATTTAAAGAATGTTCCCGCTAATCTATTAGTTAAATATTTTAATCCGAAAGGTAACGGTCTTTATGAGATTAAGCCCATTATTAGGCAAATGGTGACCTTTAGAAGACATGATTTAATAAAGGAAAGACCCCTTCCTCTTATCAATGCAATTTTTTGCAGGAATGTCCTCATATATTTCCGAAGAAACACACAAATTCTAGTCCTTAGGAAATTTCATGAAAGCTTAGTGAGACCGGGCTTTTTAGTTCTTGGAATGACCGAATCGTTGCCAATAACGTTAAATGATATGTTTAAACCTCTCAATCTAAGGTATCGAATATATGTTAAAACGTAATTTTTACCAAACGTAAAACCTCCCTTATTTCCTCCCTCTCCATGTGATTTTTTTATTGTATTCTACATAAATTAAAGAATGATTCTTGTAATAATCCTCGCGTATTTTGTTAAACATTTTACCTACGTTAACCTTATATTTAACATTAAAAGTATACATAAAACGGGAGTTCAACTGGTTCTCACCACCTTAAGGGATACATAGGTTGAGATCATGAGGGGATATATGATTAATCAAACCTGTACAACTCCTGTCGTATACGATCCCAATGTTGATAAAAAGCTAAGAGCATTGTCCTTCGCGCTCAAGGATAGTACAAGGAGAACAATACTTTATTTATTAAAGAAGAACAAGTTAATGACATTGACGGAAATGATAAAATCGCTTGGTTACGATAAGAGCAAAAAAGCTCTAGTGTACTATCATGTCAAGATACTTGAGCAATCCGGTTTAATATCCCCGATGAAGATAGAGCGAAGCGGTGTTGCAATTAAGCGGAAATATTACGGTCTTACATCATTTTCTCAGATGATAGTTGACTATCTAACGAACCGTAAGATTACATTATCTGATGATCCTCTCTCCTCCATTATACTAAGGCTTCTTAAAGGTGACAGGCATTTATATCAACTGTGTATTAAACTAGTTCTACTATCGCTACTATCATACTTAATTGCATTTACGCTAAGGACGTTGCATCTTATGTTCTTTAAGGGGACATCTTATGTTATACTATCATTGCCTTGCTTGTTATTTACAATGTATTCAGCATTCATTCCCCCGCTTCTCGTTGTACTAATTCTAGCAGCATACAGTAGATTACGCTCAAACATCTCTAGTAGAGGTCAATAAGGGATAGATTTTTTCACTCCTAGTTGATGTCTCTCTTCTCATGTACTGGTTAAGCTCAGAAGGAGGGGATGAAATGAAATTGGAAGTTGGATGTGGGTATAGTTACGTTAACGATATTCGTACGGGTAAGTATAGATTTAATCCTAAGATCGTTGGGGCTGATGTTGTTTATCTTGAGCTTCATACGCCTGAAGTACAGGAATGGAAGCAGAGTTGT
>Ga0180301_10004050_pt1 | contig 11347 bp, 13 predicted proteins | sample GuaBasSediGuay16_FD_121797 | JGI IMG/M metagenome (GOLD analysis project Ga0180301, IMG submission 121797) | Subseafloor sediment microbial communities from Guaymas Basin, Gulf of California, Mexico - Guay16, Core 4569-2, 12-15 cm | ecosystem: Environmental > Aquatic > Marine > Hydrothermal... | reverse complement strand
GGAGCAATGCCCTGGCTTCACAGATACATAGGGAATCCCATCTTAACAATGTTTTTGAATCTCTTTTTTAAAATAGGGGTCTCTGATGCTCACTGCGGTCTTCGAGCTTTTACAAAAGAAGCCCTGGAAAGGATGCACTTTAATACAGATGGGATGGAATTTGCATCCGAGATGCTGATACAAGCTGCAAGGAAAAAACTAAGAATAAAAGAGGTTCCAATTACCTACTACCCCAGAAAAGGAAAATCAAAGCTTAGCTCTTTTTCTGATGGTTGGCGCCACTTAAAATTTATGCTTCTTCATGCCCCCACTTATCTTTACATTATACCTGGAGCAGTTTTTCTTTTAATTGGAGCATTAATATTGGTAGCAGGATGGTTTCATTTAAATATTGGTTATACTCCTGGTGTTCATTCGATGATTGCCGGAAGTCTTCTTTTTATTTGCGGGTACCAGGTAATTTTCTTAGGTCTATTTGCAAAAATATACGGGATAAGTCATGATCTATTAGACCCCGACAAAATAACCGAATTTACCTCAAAGTATCTTTCTTTAGAGAAAGGGGCAACTTTGGGTTTAATAATGTTTCTTGTTGGTTTATCCTACACATTGTATTTAATTTGGAAGTGGGTAGATAGTGGATATAAAGCTCTTCCGGTAAGAGGAGAAAATATGGTTGCTTTCACGCTTTTGGTGATTGGTCTACAGATGATTTTTTCATCATTTTTCTTAAGCATGATAGGAGGGCAAAAAAGAGATAAGACAGCAAAAGTAGTTTGAATATGAAAGACAGAATAGCAGTAAAGGTCATCGAAGGGTGCGTCATCTTTTTAATAATATTCACCCCCCTGGTGCTTGGTACTGTGGAGGACTGGTCTATGTCTATAATGAGAATGGTGGCAGCTTTTGCTTTAGCCGCCTGGCTTTTCAGCATCCTCAGCCCACGAGCAAATCAGCCAATAAACACACAAAAAAGCATATTCTCCCAACCCTTGGTTATACCTATATTAATTTACCTCTGTGTAGCTATAGTTTCTGCGATAATCTCTGCCTATAACTGGATTAGTTTAAGTTTATTGGCGAATCTTATTGCTTACATTGCAGTTTATTTTCTCATAATAAACAATGTAAATAGTGAGACTCAAGTTACGAGACTCATCGATGTTATTCTTTTGTTTAGCCTTTTTTTAGGGCTGTACGGAATTCTTCAATATTATGGTCTCATATCCCTTACTCCTCGATGTACCACAATAAGAGCTACCTCAACTTATTACGCTCCTAACTACTGGGCTGGTTACCTGATCATGGTTACCCCCATTGCTATAGCCTTTTTTTTATTTTTGCCCTGGAGCTGGCGTTCAGTTCTTATGATTGTATTAAGTGCTCTTTTGGTTATCAATCTTGCCTTTTCCTATTCTTGGGGAATTGTAGGATTTGGGATTGGGATGATTTTTCTTGCCTTTATTAAAATACATGTTAGCAGACGGAAAAAACTTACTGCAGCTGTAGCTACTCTTGTTCTTATCTTTTTTGCAATACTTGGAGCAGTTTCTATGCTGAGCCGGACACCCAGGCTTCCTGAGGAGACTTTAATTGAGCGCTATCTTCACATGAGAAAGTGGGCTCCCCATAACTTATCTGTGAGGCTTTTTATGTATGGAAAAACTATCCCTTATGTGTTAGACCACCCTTACCTTGAAACAGGCCCTGGTACTTTTATTTATGCTTTTCCACAGTATAGACCACCCGAACGAACAAATTTATGGAACTATGCTCACAACGATTATTTGCAAATCTCATCTGAGATGGGTTTAACTGGTTTGGTTGCATTTTTGTTTTTTGTAATTAGTGGTTGGATAAAAGGTTTTAAAGCGTTAAAACAAGCATCTGGTTTTAAACAGGCAGTAATTATTGGGATATTGGCGGGTATTTTATCTATCTTAGTTCATGGCTTTTTTGATGGTAATTTGACTGTTATTCCGGCCAACATCCTGTATTTTTACACTTTGTTAGGCTTGCTAATGGTTTTGGTGGGAAGTGTTGAATCAAAGGTAAAAAGTAGCAGTGGAAAGATGCCATGAAGTGCCTTATTTTAGCAGGAGGTTTTGGTACAAGACTCTGGCCATTAACCAGGGATAAGCCAAAGCCTCTTCTTAAAATTAAAGATGAGCCTGTAATAACGCATATACTTAAAAATATTCCGGAGGAGATTGATGTAGCTGTTTCTATTAACAAAAAATTTGAAAAAGATTTTATTGAATGGAAAAAAACTCTAAAAAGAAAGATAAAACTCTTTGTTGAAGAGGCTAAAGAAAACAAGGAAAAATTAGGTGCAGTTGGGGCGCTCAATTATTTTATTCAAAAAGAGAAGATAAAAGATGACCTGCTTGTTATAGGAGGAGATAACTACTTTGAACTTTCTTTACAAGATTTTCTTGCATCTTGCAATAACAGGCCAGTAATTGCTTTATACGATGTTCATGAAAAAGATAAGGCTAAAGAATATGGAGTGGCTACACTTGAGGGCAGAAAAATAGTCAAACTGGAAGAAAAACCACAAAACCCTACCACAACGCTTATCTCCACGGCAATATACTTTTTGCCCCGTGCCTGTTTTCGTCATCTAAATGATTTTTGCTTTGCTGGAAAACCGGATAATCTAGGAGAATTTTTTGCCTATCTTATCAAAAAAGAAAATGTTCTCGGCTGGCAATTTGATGGTTTGTGGTTTGATATTGGTAATTTTAAAAGTTACTTGGAAGCTCACATAAAAACTGTGAAAGGGATTATTAAGGGAAAAAAGGTAAAAATTGTTAATTCTTCTCTCAGTGGCTCTGTTTTTATAGGTCAAAAAGCAAGGATAGTTAACTCTTTAATCAAAAATTCAATTATCATGAATAGCTCTATTGTAGAGGATTCTTTTATAGAGAATTCAATAGTTGATACAGAAACTGTTGTAAAAAATTCTAAACTGAACTTTGAGTTAATCCCTCGGGGAGCTTTTGTGGTCAACAATGAGTATAAAAGGTAAGAAAGTTCTGGTCACGGGGGGAGCTGGATTTATCGGTTCACATCTGGTTGATGCTCTGGTTAACGACAATAAGGTTGTTGTGATAGATAATTTAAGTTCGGGCAGGAAAGAGTATGTAAATCCAAAGGCAGAATTTATTAGGGCTGACCTACTTACTGATAAAATAGAGGATTTTTTAAGGGGAAAGGATATTGTTTTTCATCTTGCTGCCAACTCTGATGTTAGAACTGCAATAGGAAAACCGGATCTTCATCTTGAGCAAAATCTCCTTGTAACGCACCGACTTCTTAAAACGATGAACAAGCAAGGTGTAACAAAGATAGTTTTCACATCAAGTTCAACCATATATGGTGAGGCTTCTATAATTCCTACACCTGAGGACTATGGTCCCTTAATGCCTATTTCTGTCTATGGAGCAGCTAAACTTGCAAGCGAAGCCTTAATTTGTTCCTACTGTCACAGTTTTGATTTTCAAGCCTGGATCTATAGATTGGCCAACGTAATTGGTGAAAGGTCAAATCATGGCGTAATTTGTGATTTTATAAATAAATTGAAAAAAAATCCTGAAGAACTTGAAATCTTGGGTGATGGTAACCAGACCAAATCCTATATTTACATTACTGACTGTATAGAGGCAATACTTTGGGGCTTAAAGGCAGATGGAAAGATCAATATATTCAATATAGGAACTGAAGATCAAATTACGGTTAAGGAGATTGCTGATATAGTAAGTGAAGAGATGAACCTGAAGCCTCAATTCAAATTTACCGGCGGAAAAAGAGGCTGGAGCGGAGATGTACCGGTTATGCTCCTTTCTATAGAAAAGCTTAGAAGTTTGGGGTGGTGTCCCCGGCATAGCTCTAAGGTAGCAGTGAGAAAGACGGTTAGAGATATGCTGGCTACTTTAGTAGTATAGGGGAGAGGTGAATGAAAATTGCATACGTTTATGATGCCGTCTATCCTTGGGTAAAAGGTGGTGCAGAGAAACGAATATACGAGATTAGTAAAAGGCTTGTTCAAAAGGGACACGAAGTTCACTGGTATGGGTTGAAGTGGTGGGAAGGTGAAAAAGATATTGTAGTAAAGGACGGGATTCATCTTCATGGAATTGGTAGGTGGGATAATTTATATGTTAACGGAAGAAGGTCAATAAAGGAGGGTTTATACTTTGGATTTAAGACCCTAACCGGATTGAAAGGCGATTTTGATGTGATTGATTGTCAGGAATTTCCTTATTTTTCTTGCTTTTCTGCCAAAGTGCATTCTTTGCTTAACAAATCCAAGCTCGTTATAACCTGGCATGAGGTCTGGGGTGATTACTGGTTCGAGTATCTGGGCAAGAAGGGGATTTTCGGGTGGAGTGTAGAGAAATTAACTACGAAATTAACTGAAGGAAACGTTGCGGTTTCCGAGAGAACTAAAGAGGATTTGGAGAGAATAGGAGTTAAGGGGGGTGTTCACGTAATCCCTAATGGAATAGATTTTGGAAGGATAGAGAAAGTGAAACCTTCAGAAGAGGAATCAGATGTTATATTTGCTGGAAGACTAATCAAAGAGAAAAATGTAGATGTTTTAATTAAAGCTGTGAAATTGGTAAAAATGGAAGTTCCAGATGTCAGGTGCATAATTATCGGAGATGGTCCAGAAAAGAGCAAATTGGAGAAATTAGCTAACGATTTGGGATTGGATGACAACATCAAATTTACCGGGTTTTTGGAGAATCATGACGATGTGATTTCGTATATGAAGTCATCTAAGGTATTTGTTTTACCCTCAACAAGGGAAGGGTTTGGTATTGTGGCGCTGGAGGCGAATGCATGTGGATTGCCGGTTGTTACTGTGAATCATGAGAGGAATGCGACGTGTGATTTTATAAATGACGAAAATGGATTTATATGTGAGCTTTTAGGTGAAGACATCGCAGGAAAGTTATTAATTGGATTGGAAAAAGGGGAAGTCATGATGAGAAAATGTATAGAAAATGCGATAAAATACGATTGGGATAGAATTGTTAAGTCGACCGAATATTTTTATGAGAGAGTGAGATCATGAAAGAGAAGATTATAAATCTTGGATATAAAATACTGAATTCAAGATACTTTTCAAAGCTCTTTGGTTCGTATAAAACAACATGGGAACTTGCGGGAATAACAAAAAGCACTGCTATGGACGCTGTTTTGCGCGGTGTTAAGAATGAAGAAGAATTTTGGCTATCAGGGAAGGAAGAAGTGGAGAAGTTGAGAAATTTTATCAATAAAGATTCAATTGTTCTCGATGTTGGCTGTGGTATGGGTCGTATAGAGCAATTTTTAGCAGAATATTGCAAAGAAATTCACGGTGTAGATGTTTCCGGAAGGATGATAAGGTTTGCAAAGAAGAACCTTAAAGGGCATAAAAATGTATTTTTTCATAAAAATAATGGCAGAGACCTTTCTATTTTTCCCGATAATACTTTTGACTTTGTATTTTCAATAATTACATTACAACATTTAGAAAAGGAGGATGCGTATATATATATCAGAAATGCACAGAGTCTTAAAATCAAATGGAAAGGCATATCTTCAATTCCCAAATTTTATGTCCGATGAAGTGTTTGGATGGTTTGTTGATTACGCAAAACAACGCAGTCGGCATATCGCAAGAGTAAGAGGATATACTGTGCCAGAAGTTGAAAAAATGATGAGTTCACTAGGATTTAAGGATTATGAGATAAGGATTGAGGGAGAGGATATTATTGTAATTGGAAGAAAGAGAAACAGAGATATATGAAAATAGGGTATTTCATCACTAGATATCCATACAAAGATCGTTTCGATGATACCGAATTTTTTGAGAGGTACAAGCACGGTGGAGCAGAAGTTGCTGCTTATCATTTAGTAAATAATATGGCAGAAAAGGGTCATGAAATAAAGGTTTTTACTACCTCAGCAAACTCTAAGAGCTTGATTGAAAAATATAATAATATCGAAATACATCGCTATGGAACGAATTTTAAGATTGAAAAAGGTAGCTTTTCATTTAATCTATTTTGGAAAACTTTAAGATACGATGTAGATATTGTCCATACCCATTTTACTACCCCTCCAGGAGATCTTGCTGGATTGTGGTATGCAAAAAGGAAAAAAGATATTCCTTTCGTAGTTACATATCATGGGGATGGACAAGAGAATTATGGAAGGTTTATTCGCAGAGTGATTGTGTCTTTCCATAACAAGTATCTGCTTAATAGAGTTTTATCTCATGCAGACGTTATTATCTCTCCTTCTGAGTATTACATTGGTGAATCACGATTTTTAGGAAAATATCGGGATAAAATCGTTGTAATTCCAAATGGCATAAACATAGAAGACTTTGATATTTCATATTCAAAAGAGGAATGCAGAGAAAAATTAGGGTTGCAAGTTGATAAAAACATAATCTTATTCGTTGGAAATTTGATTCCATACAAAGGACCTGATGTATTGATAAAGGCGATGCAGAAAATAGCAAATGAAGTTCCGGATACGGAACTGGTATTTGTTGGAAGTGGTGGGATGAGAACTGAGCTTGTGGAGTTATCTAAGACATTGGATGTTGGAAAAAATGTTAAATTCGCTGGATTTGTTGAGGAGAGGTTAAAACCTCTATATTACAAGGCGGCAGATGTTTTTTGCTTGCCTTCAACGATGAGCACCGAAGTCTTTCCAATTGTGCTTTTAGAAGCGTCTGCATCTGGTCTACCGATGGTTGTAAGCGATTTAGATACATTCAAATGTATTATTGATGAGGGATATAATGGACTTTTCACTAAGAGAAGAGATGAGAGAGATCTCGCAGATGCGATAATTTATTTATTAGAGAACGAGGAAGAGAGGGAAAAGATGGGAAAGAACGGAAGGAAGAAAGTTGAGGATTACTCATGGGAAAGAATTGCTGAGGAAACGGAGAAGGTTTACAAAAGGATAATTACATGAGAATATGTTTAATAGGTGAGTATTCGGGGAATTTGGATGAAGGTATGAGGAATGTAACCTCTTGTTTATATAAAGAATTGTCAAAGAAGCACAATGTTTTACCGTTGGATACAAAAAAAATTTCTTTGAGTTGGTTGGGGGAAATAAGGGAGTTTAAACCGGAAATAATTCATTATGTACATGGACCGTCAATCATAAGTTTGCTTGTAATGCGTATTCTCGCTCGTGCATCGCATAATGATGTAAAAACAGTAATGTCTGCTACCCAACCTAGATTCTCTTTTTTCTCAAGAAGATTCATTCCTTTACTTAAACCAAACTTGATATTAACGCAATCATACAATACAAATGGCATGTTTAAGGATTTGGGTTGCGGAACGCAATTTTTACCAAATGGTGTTGATATCTATAAATTCATGCCTATTGCGGAAACAATAAAAGAACAATTAAGGGAAAAGTATGAAGTGGACAAAGGTAAATTTGTAGTATTGCATATCGGTCCTATCAGAAAAAAAAGAAACATCCAGATTTTTAGCAAGATACAGAAAATTGAAAATGTTCAAGTGGTCTTTGTTGGCAGCACATCAATGCCCATGGAAAAAGATATTTATAAAAGCCTTAAAGAAAGAGGATGCATGATTTGGAGAAGCTATTTTCCGAATATCGAGGAGATTTATCAGTTATCGGATTGTTATGTATTTCCGTCAATGGAAGCTCTGAGTTCTATAGAGATGCCACTTTCTGTATTAGAAGCGATGGCGTGTAATTTGCCAGTTATTACTACAAGATTTGGAGCATTAACAAGAGTTTTTGATGGAGGAAATGGTTTATTTTTTATAAAAAATGAAGAAGACATCTTCACAGCTTTAGAAGAAATTAAGCACGGTATTAAAATAAAAACAAGAGAGAAAGTTTTGCCATATTCTTGGAAGAATGTTGTCAGGAGGTTAGAGGGAATTTATGAAGAACTTATCGAGAACAAAGGCTAAATTAATATGTTTTATTGGTATAGATGGTTCCGGAAAGACAACACTGTCAAAGGCATTGGTTGAGGCTCTAAATAAAAATGGTATTAAATGTCTGTATCTATACGGAAGGTTAGAACCATTCGTACTAAAGCCAGTTATTATGATAGGAAGAAGAATATTTCTTGGGGGAGAAAATATGTTTAAGGATTACAGGGGATATTCGAGCAGAAAGAGAGATACAATTAAGGAGCACTCTTTTTTATTTACACTTTATAGATATATCTTGTTATTCGATTATTTCTTGCAGCTTCTATTTAAAGTTAGAATTCCTCTGATGCTTGGGAAAAATATTGTCTGCGACCGTTATGTTTATGATACAGTGATTACTGATCTTGCTGTAGATATGAATCTCTCAAGTTCTGAGATAAAAGATTTGATTAAACGGTTCTTTTATATAACGCCAAAGCCTGATTTAGCTTTCTTAATAGATCTGCCAGAGGAGATTGCATTTCAACGAAAAGATGATACACCATCCGTAGAGTATTTGAAGGAGAGAAGAAAGATTTATTTGGATGTTGGGAAAGAGGAAAGGATGGTGATTTTGGATGGGTCTAAAGAGTTGGACGAATTGGAGGGATTGATACGAAAGGAAATATTTGAAAAGGTGAAGATCCAATGAATGAAGAACCAACAATTACATCAAGCTTGTCCATAAAACTACTGAGAACGATAGGCACGACTTTAACAACAACCGAAGCATCAGGTGATAACAATGAATCATTGGAACTTTACGACCATGCAGTCAAAAATAAAATACCATTACTTTACTTAGAATCTTTGAAACAACAAGGAGAATTAAACAAGTTAAACTTGAAATACGAAGAAGAGCGTGTGCAATACTTAAAGTTTCTAAATGGAGCAGCAAGAGTTTCAGAGGTTCTTAATGTTACAAAGATTGAATATGCCATCTTTAAAACCATCAAACCCTATCCAGCAGTGGCCGGGGATGTGGATATAATTATCTTGGGTGACGATGGTATGTATAAGCAGGCTGTTGAAACATTGCTCAAGACTGGTTATATTCCTCAATTACCCAATCTTGTAAATGTAAAAACATTAACCAGTGAAGAAGAATACAAGAAAGCCGTGGAAATATTGGTCACACCGACTCACGGTGGAGGAAAATACGGATTAAAGCATATAAGTCCCACGGGAACTGATTTTATAGACCAAGAATGGGATGTGGGCATAGACTTACAGAAAGAATTGGCGCTAAGCCATGTTATTTATATGGATAAAAACAACTTTAAAGGATATATAACTGAAACCGAATTGTTAAATGGAGTAAGAATCAAGACACTGACACCAGAACTTGACGTAGCAGTCGTGATTGCGCATTCTCTGGCAGAGCAGATGTATTTGCTTGGGGAGTTTTATACTTTTTTATGTAGATTATCTGAAATGGATGAGAAGAGGATGGATAATTTCATCGCTATCCTAAAAGAGAATAAACTTACAATGGCTGCAAAATCGTTTGTTACAATTACGGCTGTGCTTTGTGAAGAGGCATACGGAGAAGTGCCTAAAAAGATTGAGAAATTGTTGGATGATTTGGGTTATGATGACACAGAGGCTGAGAGGCTTATAAAGAATGGCTTTAAAGTGCCGCATAGATATGGCTGGCTAACACTAATCAAAGTATTTTTAGAAAAGATGAAAGAGAAGAGATTTAGAAGAAGTGTTTTGGTGCAGATAATCAAGATGGTGAATCCACGGCTTATGAGGTTGGTGATCAGATCGCTCATTGAGATGAGGAAGAGGGAGTACTATTTGAAGAAGGTGGAGTAGAGAGTGTGTAACATGAAACAATTCATCTACCAAAAAGTGGCAGACCACTTCAAAGAATCGGAAGATTACAGAACACGTAAAGGTATTGTTCATGCCGAAGAAGACCCTATCATGCTCGATTTCATTCGCAGCCATGCATCGAGCGACGATAAAATTCTCGAAGTTGGGGGGCAGTGGTGCTTTTCTTGACCTCGTCCTTGAAAATACAAGCATTAGAGAGGAATATAATATAGAGCTCGTTTATGAAGCCTATAGGAAGCAGGTTAATAAGGATATTTGTCTGATTGGTGGAAATGCTCTGGATATACCGTTTAAAGATTGCTCGTTTGAATGGGTTGTGATAAAGAATTTGCTGCACCATTTAGTGGGCAAAACAAGACGAGAATCGAAAGCGTATGCAAGACGTGCGGTTGAAGAACTAATAAGAGTTACCAAAGATGGCGGCTATATCATCATTCTTGAGCAGTATAACAGACACAGACTTTTTTCTTCTGCTATCTTCTATCTTACGCTATTCTTTTCGGTATTTAGCATCGGTTTCAAATCATTTGGATGGGGTAAAAATGTGATTGTGTCATTTTTAACGCCGGAAGAGATAAGGAATCTTTTGATGAGTAGCGGTAATGTGAAGACTGTTTTGAACAGGGAGAACAGGTTGAATATGTCGAGAAAGTGGAAGTACACGCTTCTGATGTCGGATATTGGGCGGTTAGTGGTGATTGGGAAGGTTGTGAGGGAATCCAAGGCTCATGATGAAGCATAATCAATCCACATCCGCAAAAGATTTACACCTTGTGATTTTAGCTACGGCTTTGTGCATATCATTTGTGCTCTTTTCTCCCTTAAATGAAACATCTGTTAGAATCATTCTTGGCATTCCTCTTGTGCTATTTCTCCCAGGATATTCACTAATTGCCGCATTATTTCCTAAGAAAAACGATTTGGATGTTATTGAACGAGTTGCGCTTAGCTTTGGGATTAGTATAGCGATAACATCGTTATTAGGCTTGGCACTGAATTACACATCTTGGGGAATTCGACTGCTACCAGTAGTTATCGCACTATCAGGATTTATAATTAGTGTTTCAATACTTGCATATAGCAGAAGACTTAAGATTCCAGAAAGGGAAAGTTTTCTCTTTGACTTTCGCGAAAAATATGAAATAGCAAAAAGCGAGCTGTTTGAAGCTCCTCCTAAACTTAAAATAGTATCCAGCATTAGTTTTATATTAATTGCTCTAAGTCTTATCATTGTAAGTAATTCACAAGCAACCGGTTATGAACTTTCGATTTATACCAGCACATCTCCTTTGGTATGGATATTTTTAATTTTAAGTATTGCTGGAGATGAAAGAAGTAATTGGTGGATTATTGGGTTTTTTATACTTATGTTCAGTAATTTTGTTATCCTTTCTTTGCATGCGTGTAAATTCCGGCCGAAAATTGTGCATTTTTCCGGTTATGATTTTTTGCATAGTCTCAAAGATTTTTCTCTCTCCTCTTTTATTTTTTCCAATTATAGGTTTTTCCCTTGATGAATTTTCCTG
>Ga0180301_10004049_pt1 | contig 11347 bp, 10 predicted proteins | sample GuaBasSediGuay16_FD_121797 | JGI IMG/M metagenome (GOLD analysis project Ga0180301, IMG submission 121797) | Subseafloor sediment microbial communities from Guaymas Basin, Gulf of California, Mexico - Guay16, Core 4569-2, 12-15 cm | ecosystem: Environmental > Aquatic > Marine > Hydrothermal... | reverse complement strand
TCGGCCAAACCCTTGCCGCAGTATTTCGCTGCCGAATCCGGACGCATCAGTCCCGCCTTTGCAGCGGCAATAGCGCTGCAGCCCGTGCTGACCACCAAAACGTTATTCTTGATAAGCTCCTTTATCATTGCCAGGTGACCCTGGTCGTGTATTTGCTTCGGATTATTGCAGCCGACAACTCCTGCCGCTCCACGCAAACGCCCCGATATAACACCATCATTTAGCGGTCGATAACTGCCTCGAAATCGGCCGCCGAGATGGTAAAAAACATTTTCCGTCGTAAAACCGGCGATCCCCCGCTCGGTTACTTGCGGAATCTTAACCTTGCCCTTCCTGTTGGGAAAATTTTCGATGCCAAGCCTGATGATTTTTCGAGCAATCTCAACGGCTCTATCTTCCTCAAACTCAATATGCTCAGCTCCGGCAATCTTGCACTTTGGCGAAGTTGTAATAAGCTTCGTATGAAAACAACCGGACAGGGAACCCAGCGCAGGCATAATGCACTGTACATCCACTGCCATAACCTCCACCACCCCGGTCATCACCGCCAATTCCTGTTGTAAAAAGTTGCCGGCAACCGGTATCCCGTGACGCATCAACATCTCGTTAGCGGTGCAGCAAATACCGGCAATATTAATGCCGTCCGCCCCTTTTTCTTTAGCAAGATTTACGAGTTCATCCTCCTGCGATACCGCTACTATTACGTCCGACAGTGTCGGCTCATGGCCATGCACAATGATATTGACCTGCTCGGCCTCCAGTACGCCGAGATTGGCGCCAAAGCGGATCGGGACAGGACTGCCAAACAAAATATCGGAAAGTTCCGTTGCTATAAGTGAGCCACCCCATCCATCAGACAGACACGCTCGCAGACCCTGCTTTACAAGATTCTTATAGTCCGAACCCACGCCAATATGCGTCCTGTGCATAATCTCAACAATCTCGCGGTCGATTGAACGAGGAGTTATGCCCATCTCCTTCCAGACCTTTTGCCTCGCCGGCGGTGCATAAGAGGCCGCACTGATAAGCGTCCCTTCCTGCTTGCCGAATTCAGCCAAAATCACATCAGACAACTCGCCGGCAATCTGCTTCACCTGCTTGTCTTTTGTCTCGATGCCGTACCTCGCCGCGACTTCCTTCAACTTTCGCTCATCTTTTATCGTATAATCGTCACCGTCGCTGTCAACTGCCATCTTGAATGTGTGCGCGATGTCACGACCGTGGTCCGAATGCGCCGCAGCACCTGCCGCAACCATCCGCACAAGGTTTCTGGCCGCGATAGTATCAGCGGTAGCACCGCATACACCCGCTTGAGGCCCGTCTTCAAACGGGTCGATACGGCAGGGCCCCATTGAGCAATTTCGACAGCATATACCAAGCCTTCCGAATCCACATTGAGGCTCCTGTGCCTCAAGTCTGTCCCAGGCGTTCTCTATGCCCGCCTCATACATGTACTCGAGCATTTCCTGTGCCGCCTTATCGCTGCTGCGCTTCGTTACATCCATAATAATTCCTCACCTTTCACTGCTCTTGCTTCTGACATAATTTATTTTGCCATCTTAGCGCATTATCATCACCAACATTTTCAACTGATATTGTTGACCCTGCAGTTGCCAGCATTGTCTCAGTAAATTTCCTCCGTGGTGAATTGAACTCCTTTAAGAATTTCTCCCTGTCTTTGCCCCTCAGTACCGCTTGATACAACTGCCATGCATATTGCGACCCGTGATATACCGACACAAGCTGGGCGCCCACAATCCTGTTGTCGATGTCGGTTAAAAGTTTGCCTGTCTCAAAGGAACCTGCCCCCCGGTCGTCCTGCCCTGAGACCGGAGCTCTTAAATCCCGGACGGTTACCGCCAGGTTTACCTCTTTTGCCGTGGTAGTACTGTGGCCGATACTGAATATCTGCATTCCTAAAATCTCATCCGTCTGCGCCCTCAAAAAGCCCTTGCTCTCTTCATTGCCCCCGGCTGCATTGGCCCCCGCTATCCTGCCCGCCATAGCCCCAATACTACCGACCGGCGAATAGACAAACCTGCCTGTACCTAAATCCGGACTCTCCGCACAATCACCGGCCGCGTAAATATCTGCGACTGAAGTTTGCATTCGATTATCGACCTTAATAGCACCGCTCGAGCCTAATGCAATACCACACTTTTCTGCCAGCGACACACTCGGCTTTACGCCTGTGCCCATAATCACAACCTTTGTCGATATCTTTTTGCTCTTGTGAACAACATATTCAACCGACCCGGCACCGCCTACCTCTGAAATCGCCTCTCCGATAAGCATCTTAAGACCGCTCTTGTCGAACCTTCTGCTCAAAAACTCCGAGACGTCAGGCTCAACAATTTTCCTGAGTATCCGCGACCGCACATTGAAATAAACATCAAGCCCTTTGTGCATCAATGACTCGGCAATCTCAAGCGCCACAAAGCCGGCACCTACCACCACCGCTGTCTCTGCCTCTCGCGTCGCTTCTACAATCTCTTGGGCGCCTTCAAAGGTCGTAAAAGTATAAACACCTTTTTTCTCACTACCCGGGATTTTGGGTATGATTGGATAGCCTCCGGTTGCAATTACCGCCGAATCGAAACCAAGTTCTTGTATCTTGCCTTCACCTTGAACGCTCACCGTTTTGGTCTTAACATTAATGTTTGTAACTTCGGCAGGACAAATAAGCCTTATCTTGTACTGGCCGAGGGTCTCGCCGGCAAATACTCCTGCCCCTGCAGGGTCCGAAATGTAGCCGGCCACCAGGGCGGGAATACCGGGCCTGCGGTAAGCAGTCAAATCACGGCTTACGACCGTTACATCCGCATTGCTGTCATACACCGCTGCGGAAATGGCCGCCATCATACCGGCCGCACTACCGCCGATTACAACCACCTTTCTCACTTGCCGCCCTTTACTCTTTTTGCTTTGCCTTGCCGGCCTTTGCCGGAACCAGACTCTCTGACAATTTGTTCTGACGCCTCTTTGCGCCTCGATTTTGTAACCTCCTCAAGCGAAACAAGCTTGATTGCCCCCGTCGGACATGCCTCAACGCACTCCGGAACCATCCCTTCCTTCAACCGCTCGTAACACATATCACATTTGATAATCGCACGTCCCTCCTTACCGATTTTCAGCACCCCAAACGGGCACACGAGCATACACAATTTACACCCTATGCACAAATCCGCCTCTACCACGACAGGGGACTGTTCATCCTCACGATGAATAGCTCCGGTCGGGCATATCTCAATACACGGCGCCGACTCGCAATGTCGGCATTGAATCGGAACTCCATACTCGCCCGCCGCCTCAACTGCCATCATTCTCTGCGGTTTCGGCGACTCTTGCGCTGCTTCGGAAAGGATTTTAGATCTCGAATGAGCCAGCGCACAGGCTATCTCGCAACTCTTACACGCTAAACACTTTTCTATATCTACAATGATAATTTTGTCCATAATTGTTCTCCGGGACAACTATACTATTATCGCATATCGAAGTTAGCCTAAAACCCGGTCCTTGAAAAATAAGTTCACCATCGCATCTTTTGCCTTTTGCAATTCGCCCACAAGTTCATCGCTCGTGCTCATTACTCCCAGACGTTTCAGGTCCGCCACCTGCAGCGCTGCGTCCAGCCTGAAACTACCGAGGACCGGTATATCGACCAGTTGAGACCTGATTATATCTATTTGGCCGACATCGGTAACTTTATTGGCAAAGGCCGCCACATGCTCTATACCCATTTCTCTACCCATACGTGCGATATTGACAGCGGTTTCTATACTCCTTGCTCCCGGCTCAACCACTACCACTAAGCCATCCACACCCTGGACACAAGCCCTGCCCATAAATTCAAGACCGGCTGCAAGGTCAACCAATATCGCCTCGCTCCTTTGCAGAATCACATGAGTTAATAACGCTTTCAAAAACGCCGATTCCGGGCACGCACAACCGGCCCCCGCGTTTTTAGTAGCGCCAAGGACTAAGAGTCTGATTCCATTGATTTTGTGCCAGTATTTCTCAGGTAAGTCTGATACTTTCGGGTTCAGCTTAAAATACTGACCAACCGCCCCCGGTCTTGCTCCCGTGCGCTGCCCAATCAACTCTTTCATCTCGATCAGAGGTTCGGGAGTCTCATCTACTGCTACGCCCAGCGCAGAAGCAAGGTTCGGGTCGGAGTCCGCGTCTATAGCGAGCACATCCAAATCATCCTCGGCAAATAAGTGGGCCCAGACGGCACAAACCGTCGTTTTACCGACTCCCCCTTTGCCACCGATTGCTATTTTAACGCCTGGTTGCATTATCTCGTATTACGTTACTTAGTCGAAAACGCCTATTCTACGGTTATTGGCCGTATTGTAGCAGGTTTTTTCCTGCTGTAAAGCGTTTTTCGCGTGTATCTGTGGGGTGTGATTCATCGCACCCTACGGCTAACGACTATCTTAGTAATAGTAGGTGAATTTGATGTCGGCCTTCCAGATGTCGGGGCCACCCTTTTGTTTTGTGAGCTTTAACTGCTCGCACTGGAGGTCCGGCCAGCGAAAGAGCATTCTGGAAAGAAAGTCGGCGAATTTTCCAACATCGATGGGTTTTATCTGGAGGTTTGCACTTTTGGTTCTCCTGCCGCCGCGTTTTGCCTCACGGCCGGCCTGGAGGGAATAATCCGAAGGCGGAATCCGACAAGCTGCGGCGAACTCCTGAACAGAGGCCGCATAGTCAAAGTCCTGAGAGGTACCCTTCTGGTTCTGATACTCGAGACGTTCGGGGGCAAGGGCAAGTATCTTTGTAATCCAGCCCTGAGAGTCTTCGTATTGTTTCTGCTTCTTGTGCCAATTACTCTGAGCATCGGGCATTGAAACCGACCATGCATATACCGCCAAAAGAGCAGCGGCTATTGGTATAAGCACGTAATAGAAATTCGGGTTTTTGAAATAATCTCTCATAAATTACCTCAAGACCTTTGAACCAGTTCAAGCGTTATTGAAAACGTATCTCTGTTGCCCTTCTGGGTCAGGTTCTGCTGGAGAATTTTAAAGTTTTTCTTCTTTAATGAATTGAACAGACTGAGCGTGCCCGACCTTCTGTTCGTATCGCCGGTAATGCGAATACTTTTCTGTGTGATGGATATATTGTCTATTCGCAGATCGATTCTAGAGGGCGAATCCTCAAGGGCTTCAAATATTCGAGTAAGCTTTGCAGGAATTGATTCATCATCCCCAATCAGCCCTTTTTCTCTTTTTAGTATCGTGTTATATTCGCGCCTGAGCCTCGAAGGTATCGATTCCTGTGCAGGTGGTTTTTTCCCCATCATAACGGCTGAGTAATTGTCACTCATCTTCGTATCAAGCTGACTTGCGTAGTTATTGGTCTTAAATGCCTGGAGCTGAAAATGTGCCGCGGCTGCTAATATGATAATAGTGATGCAGATGCTAACAAACCTCAGCGTTTTCTGGAGGACTAATTTTTGGCCGATGTATGGAGCAAAGTCCTGCCTGAAGTCGGTTTTGCCGGTCCTGGGAAGCTGGGAAAGAGCCGAACCATAAGCAATTGCAAAAGCAGCACCAGCAGTTTGAGGAGCTGAGGGAGACTGGTCCTGACTTTGTGGCAGCGGCAGTTCAATCGTCTGAATCTGAAGACCGGTTCTTTGGGCCAACTCATCATAGTTGATATTTTCAGCACAACCTGCAATGAGCAGTGAAGCGGGAGGTGCGGCAAGAGTTAGTGAAGCTATGGTAAGGGGGATTTGCCTTGCCAGAACCGAGGTCTTGTCCTGGGAGGGGTTGACCAGAAAGCTTCTTACTACCGGTACATTTTGTGCGTGTGCGGGATTGATAATGATGTAGCATGAGCGGTCGGAAAATATCACAAGAATCGGGCCGGGGCCTGCGGACGGCTCGAGGTAATGGCGGAAAAATCTCATCAGGCAGATGACATCCGGTTCTATTGACATCGGGTCGAGACCATCGGCCTGCAGGTCGTTAAGAATATCCGTGAGTAACTGACGGTTGGCGGTGAAGACAGCAACGTTCGAGCCATCCTGGTCGGTAGCGGTTACGTTAAAGGCAACGGCCATGTCCATGGCATCTGCGGCCATTGCCTCTTCCGCATCGAATCTAATCGTCTGAGCAATCTGCTTTGGATTGGTGAATTCCGAACGCAGATCATGCTGAGTATATAGAGCACAATCAACGGCAACCGAGGCAGAGCGAAAGCTACGACCTCTGGCGGCTATCTTTCGTGCCACAATTGATGCTAAAGATAGTCCCGGTTCCTCAACCGTCTCAGATGATACGCTAAAACTGTCCTGCACCTTTATATCGGGTCCCTGCGCCGACAGCAGCACGGCTGTGGCTGTCTGCTGCGACAGATACACACCCAGATAACCCTGTTTATCCACGTGGTCGGCTCCTAAATATTAATTCCACTAAAACCTTATATAGTGCTACCGGCTAAATTTTCCCGTTCGCTCGCGGGTAAAAACCTTTACAACAAGAAGTTACAATCCCATTCGCGGGAATTTTGTACCCTTAAGGGTATAAATACGAAACTATTTTCTAAAATCACCACCCGGGCCCTCACAACTGCGAGATAATCGCTACCGGCAGAAACGTTTCCGCCTCCTTCTTTACCATTGCAACGACTGAAGTTTTGGCCCGGCCGTGTGCAGCCGTAACCGTAATCGTAAAGAACTCGCTGGAGGTCGTTATATAATTGGCGGCCTTGACCTTTCTAATTGATTCAGAGTAGCGATAGAGCGATTTTTCCAAATCCTTAATGTCCTTGAAGGGCTTTTCGTGCCTTCGCCGGATGATTTCTTCTGCAATATCCTCGGCATCGCCGCCGAAAGTAAAAGCCGCCTCAAGGACATGCCGGGGTGCGCTATTTATATTAACTTTATATGAGCCCCACGTTGCCAGATATTTAAGTGGAGATTCATCTCTGTCCCCCATGTCCGGCAAGGTTCTTTTGAGGATTTCAAAGTCAATGGCCGGGCCGTGCAGCAGTTTTGCGAAGTCGATTGTGTGCGAAATAGCAGGCCGGGCCGGTTTTTTTTGACTGGGGCGCCTGGAGATTGTTCGACGCCGGCCGGCATTACTCCTTGCAGTTGTTTTGATTGTCTTTTTAATGGGGGTGGATTTTGGATTGATTGTGAAGCGTTTTATGTCTTTGATGTCCTCGAGTTGCTCGGACAACATTTGGATTTCAAGAGGGTCCATCTGCATCCATGAACCAAACATATCAAAAGCATCGAGAGCGCGTTTGCGAACCTGGTCATTCTCAGCTACCAGCCATGTCAGCGGCATCTTTGCGTTTTCATCCGTAATTTTTATCGTAACGTTGGTTTCGCCTATATCGAATTTGATAGGATTGCAGACATTCGGCCACTCTGGCCCGTAGGGTCCCGGAATAAATACAGCGTTCGGTTCGGTGTAATCAGCAGTAAGAAAGTTGGGGTCGCTGATACTATTCGAATCGGCTCCGAATCCATCAGACCAGTCGAACACATCCCCGGTTGACGGGGTATCGAAGCTGGAGCCATCGCCCCCGTTGAAGCTGTCCTGCTCGGCCAATTTTAAGGCCCATTCATCGAGATACCGTTCGTACTCTTCGCGGCCCATTGTGAACACATCTGAAAAATCGGGTTTGTCCTTGCGGTTTATGAGCTTGAAATCCATTTCCTTAATCGCCGTAAGTGCATACTTCACGCCGGAATCACATGCATAGCGCGACATCTGATAATCGATGAGGTACTGCCGGCGATGCCTGGCTTGGGCGACACGCGAGGCGAGTGCATAGACAATAGTCGTCAGCACAACCAGCACGACAAGTGTCAGCACCAGCGCCACCGCCCTGCGGCTTGTTCCTGCTGCAGTGTTTGGGTATAGCTTTGTTCTTGAGAGACTATTGGGCCTCATCATTCTTATCTTCTTCCTCCTTTTGCTTTTCCTTTGACACCCGGCAGCTCATCCGTGCCTGTCTCACCAAAACCTTCATCGAGCAAATCATTCGGGTCTATTGGTTCGAGGTCTCTTGCGACAAATATGTACTTGATTTTCCTTGTCCTGTTTATTGCGATGGTTCGGGTGATTTTCTCACTTTCCGGCACATCGAGCTGACCGGTAACGGCCTGGTAGGGTTCGGCAAAAGATATAGTTACGGTGACGGCGTGGGGCAGATTTTTACTGCTCCATCTGTCGAGGAATTTTTCCTTTGCTTCGAGCACCTTGACAAGATGCGCAAGTTCCATCGGGACTGCAGTTTCCCCGAAGATTTTAATTTGGGGCACCTGTATCTTGAAAAACGTTATGCCCGTGCAAAGTGGTATGAAAAAGTCCCTGTTCCCTTGCTTCATCTCGACCTGTGCATCAGTTGTTATCACCTTATCTTCGAGATTAACGCCGTTGTGCGAACGATAGAGGATAAGCGAATCACTGAAGTAATCATAGTAGCTCTGCCAGATAATCCTCTCGAATATCCTCTGCTTGTCATTCTCACCATATACCACGTTCTGGATTACGAGGCGTGCTATGTTGTAACCGCTGCTGTCAAACTTGTTTTCGATGGATATTGTGGTTCCCATTCCGGAAGAAGCCATTCTGTCAAGGTCTTCGGCAATACGCTGCAAAATCTCAGTGGCCAAACTATCTCTGTCGAGCGCGGTATTAACCGCAGCAGAGGCGTCCTTGACCCTGCTATATATAGTAAGAGAGGCGATCATGGTCAGGGCGGTGATAACAAGTACAGCGATGGTCTCGGCCAGCGAAAAGGCTGATTGGCATTTGGTCGATCCCGAAAGAAAGTCCGGTGAGTTCACAGGTAAGAGCTTTGGATTGCTCAGCCTGCTTAGAAGGCAATTCGTCTTATTTCGATTCGCCAACATCGTTTACCTTGTTAAATTCACGTTTATCAGTCTCTTTGGGTCTTTGTCCACCGGCCTCTGGATTCTTAAGGCTCACAGGATTCAATTCAATACACCTTCTTAGGAACCGGCTTTATCGGTCCTTGGGGCATGCACGGCTCGCTTTCTCCAAATATCGGTCCTTGGGGCATGCACGGCTCGCTTTCTTCAAATCCAGGCTCATCGAGTCCATACTGCTGCATGTATTCGAGTTCCCTCTCTCTTTGTTTTTGTATTAACGTTTTGTCTTTTTGAGACAATTCGGTCAGCCAGTGAGTCAGTTCTATGGTCTGTTGTTCGCCCTTGCTATCGGTATATGTTACCGAACAGACCGCCTGAAGCCACATCTTTGTACCAACCGGAGGCATGAATGTCTCAACGACGGTTTGCCACTGGATATCGGGATTGGTGTCCGAGACTCCCATTTCAGACATCAACGTTACAGAATCAGCAGCCAAAACTTTCTCCAGGTTTTCCCGGACGAGCCTGAACGCCTCCATTTTTGTTTGGCTGTCTATCGTTGCGGCTATGCTTCTATTTATGACCACCAGCACCGACGAACAGATAGCGGCCAGCACACCAAGGGCCACTACGACTTCCAGCAGGCTAAAACCTGCGGGCCGTAAACTTTTTGGCATCATGTTTTTTTCAGAACGGTACATCTTCGGGATATTGCGGCTCCAGAATTTCAACATCACCCGGCAATAAAGAAATCACCCTGCTTAACCTGTTGACTACAACCGAGTAAGGGTTGCCATCGACATCAAGGAGGACAATTTTTCCGCCGTACTGCCAACCGGAATGGCCTGCGTAAAAACGTGCCTCGTACGCGGTTTCTTCTGTCGCAGACTCGAAGTCATCAAACATAACCCAGTCAAGATAGCACTCACCGGAAAAATAACCGGTCGTAATAATCGCATCTTCCTCGGGTATCACATCGAGGCTCAGTGAGTCGAACTGCCTCAATGTATAGCTCTGCTCATCAAAATTGAGTATCACAACATATCGTTTGTCGCTCTCGGCGGCGGCGTTTTGTGCCATTTTAAGTACATTTATAAAGTTATTAACCTCCCTGTCGAATTTCGCTTTTGTGAACGCAGATGAGAAGTTCAGCATCGCCAGCGCGGTCATCAGCCCGACCATTATCAGCACAAGAAGCATTTCGACCAGAACAAACGCCCGGCGCTGTACGTCGGCTGGAACGGTGGCTTGGCAACCAGCGCCTTCAAAAGTCTTATCAATACGCATCGGTGCTGTACAGATCGGCATTGTAATCCTCTCCCTCGGGTTCTTTATCAGCACCATAGCTTATGATGACGAAGGGTTTGCCGCTCTCGGGATTGAGCTGGTATATGAACTCTTCTCCCCAACCATCTTTCGGAATTTCGGTAGTCGTCAGATATCCGCTGGGGTCCCATCCGGTTACATCGGTAGGTTCCACAATCAGCTCCATCAGCCCTTCTTCCTCGGTCGGATAGCGCCCCGTATCCATCTTAAACTGCATAACGGCGCTATTGAGAACCTTCAGGTTTGCCTTTGTAGTTGTTACACGGGCCTTGTCGGTCTGGCCCATGAAATTGCGCACCACCACGGTAGCTAACAAACCGAGAATAATGAGTACGGCCATCAACTCAACCATAGTAAAACCGGTTCTCGTTTTTTTCATTCTTTTTTGTCTCATTTTAACCCTTTCCGAATTTACCGCTTCTGTTTTTTAACCACGGATTTCACGGATTTACACAGATATTTTTTTAATCGGCGTGTAATCCGCGGTTTCATTTACATCAATATTTAAAATTGCCCGGCAGAAAACCTGATGATTGGCAGCAATGTTGCATACGCGATTATACCCACCACTACCGCCATGACAACAATAATAACAGGCTCCATCGCAGCGCTTAGTCGCTCGATGACAATGTCGGAAGAAGATTCGAGATTGTCGCTTATCGTCTTTAACATCGTTTCGAGTTCGCCGCTTTTTTCACCCACGGCAACCATGTGAGCTATGGCCGGGTCGATAACACCGCTGTCACGAAGGGGTGTTGCAATATCAGCCCCCGAGAGAATTCTTTCCCTGGCCTGCTTTACGGCGCTGTGCATTATGACGTTTCCGGTAACCTCGGCGACGACCTTTAGAGAATCGGCCATGCTCAGGCCGGCACCCAATAAAGTAGATAGTGTCGAGGCAAATCGTGAGACGATTCGCTGTCTTATCAACGGCCCAAAAACGGGTAAAGCAAGGAGAAATTTGTCCCGAATCAAAGCGCCACGTTGTGTGCTGAAGAATCGCTTCACGGACCAGACGAACAGTACCACTGCGCCGATAACCACAAAGACCCACCAACTCGTAAGGACATTGCTGGTGCTAACCAATGCCTGAGTTATCACGGGCAGCTCCTGGCCGGTCTTTTCGATCTGCTCGGCGATGACGGGGATAACCTTGATGGTCAG
>Ga0180301_10004048_pt1 | contig 11355 bp, 11 predicted proteins | sample GuaBasSediGuay16_FD_121797 | JGI IMG/M metagenome (GOLD analysis project Ga0180301, IMG submission 121797) | Subseafloor sediment microbial communities from Guaymas Basin, Gulf of California, Mexico - Guay16, Core 4569-2, 12-15 cm | ecosystem: Environmental > Aquatic > Marine > Hydrothermal... | reverse complement strand
TAGGTTTTGCCCAGTTGCCCGATGACCCTGGGAATTTCCCGGAGCCGGGCTTCCTCCTCCGCTCGTGGCCCCTCGGGCGGCACCCGGCCGAGGTCTCAGTCCCTTCTTCGGTAGGGGAGCCCCGGAAGTCATATGACGTACCCGTCGAGGTCCCCGGCCGGGTGCCGCCCGAGGGGCCACGAGCGGAGGAGGAAGCCCGGCTCCGGGAAATTCCCAGGGTCATCGGGCAACTGGGCAAAACCTATATAGTTTGTGAAACGGAGGAAGGCCTCCTGCTGGTGGATCAGCATGCGGCCCATGAAAGGGTCGTATACGAGAAGCTGCGCCGTTCCATGGAGGCGCACCGACCCGAGGTACAGCAACTCCTCATGCCCCTGGAACTGGAACTCAACCATCGCGATGCAGGCGCCGTCATGGCGCTTCAGGAGGAACTCGCCTCCCTTGGAATCGAAATCGAGCACTTCGGGGGAAACACCTTCCTGGTGCGGGCCGTGCCGGCCCTCCTCGGTCAGGTCGATTGGGAGACCTTTTTGTCCGAACTCCTGCCCGAGATCCGGATGAAGGGGATGTCTCAAGGAGAACTACTGGACCGGGCCCTCAAGGTCATGGCGTGTCACGGCGCGGTGCGTGCGGGCAAGCATATGTCCATGCAAGAGATGGAAGGCCTGCTGGAAGAACTGGCAGCCGCGGATCTTCCCCAAAATTGCCCCCATGGCAGGCCGGTCACGAAAATGATTCGATACAGGGAGATCGAAAAGTTCTTCAAGAGAATCGTGTGAGGCGTCGTTGAAAGCAGAGAGGCTCGTGCCTGAGTCGACCGACGCCTTTGAACCGGCTGCACCGGTGGGTGGAGCGGCAATGGCGTGAAAAGGGAGAAAATCGTCGTAATAGCCGGCCCGACTGCGAGCGGAAAGACGTCCGTTGCGGTGGAGGCGGCCCTGGCCCTGCAGGGCGAGGTGGTAAACGCCGATTCCATGCAGGTCTACAGGGGAATGGACATCGGCACCGCCAAGCCCACCCCGGAGGAACGCAAGGGCGTTCCTCACCATCTCCTGGACGTGGCCGCGCCCGACGAGGAGTTCAACGCCGCGCGTTACCGTTCCCTGGCCCTGCCCGTGATTTCGGACGTGCTGAGGAGGGGAAAGGTCTGTCTGGTGGTGGGAGGAACCGGGCTTTATCTCCGGAGTCTCCTCGGAGGGCTTTCCGGGGCGCCTCCCGGGGACATGAAACTCAGGGCGCAGCTCATGGACCTGGAACGGGAGGTGGGATCCCGGGTGCTCCATGAAAGGCTGAGGCGCCTTGACCCGGAGGCCGCCGGGCATATACACCCCAATGACGGGGTGAGAATCAGACGGGCGCTGGAGGTGTGCCGTCTCACGGGTCGGCGGTTTTCGGAGATCAACCGCGAGCACGGCTTTTCGGAGGGACGATTCGAGGCCCTCAAGTTCTGCCTTCACGTGGAACGTGAGGAACTTTACCGTCGCATCGATCTTCGCGCCGAGCGGATGGTGGAAGACGGGCTGATCGAGGAAGTCCGGGGACTCCTGGAACAAGGCTACTCACCCACGTTGAAACCCATGAGATCCATTGGCTACCGCCACATGGTGGCATATCTCCAAGGATCCTGCGCACTGGATGAGACGCTTCGTTTGTTGAAGAGGGATACCCGTCGCTACGCCAAGCGGCAGTTGACGTGGTTTCGGAGCGATCCCCAGGTGCATTGGACAAATCCAGCGGAGCTGGACCAACTCGTTGAAAAGATAAAGGCATTTGCCCTTGAAACCGCTTGACGTTTCTCCTGTTTTGCTCCAAGATGGAGCAAGGATCGCATTGAATGTTTTTCAAGAGTTTGGGAACGCCTGTGACGACCGGGCACGTTCTTGCGCCGAAGGCGTTTTGCCTCGCCGGCGGAAAACCTCCGGGAGTTCAGGCGTGGACGAATGCGATTACCGGCGGGATGTCGCGCCAGGTCAGGTTCCGTCGATCACGAGGCCGTCAGGCGAAACCTGAGTGGTGCCACGGGCTTGGCCGTAGAGTTCCCAGGTCCCGATCCGGCGGCGCGCCGGGCGTGATATGAAAAGGGCGCAGCCCGCAGGGGGCATGGGCCTTCAGACTCAAGGAGGAAGAGCAGATGAAAAAATGGATCCTGACGATTTCCAGCGCTGTGGTGTTGATGTTTTCCGCCTCCCCGCTCCTTGCGCAGAACGTTGTGGAAAATTTTGAAAACGGAAAAATCGACTGGTCCAACGGCGTGATCGAGGCCGTGGGGATCGGCGCGCCTCCGGCAAATCCCATCAACATGGCCCAGGCGCGCGCCATGGCCAAGCGGGCGGCCGTGATCGTGGCAAGGCGGAACCTACTGGAAGTGGTCAACGGCGTGCGCATTGATTCCAAGACGCTCGTGAAAAACTTCATGGTGGAAAGCGACGTGGTCCGGGCCGAGGTGCAGGGTGTGCTGCAGCACTCACAGGTAGTGGACATCTCCTACATGTCGGACGGCTCCGTGGAGGCCACGGTGGCCATGCCCCTGACAGGGGCGCTTACGGATCTGGTCCTGCCCAAGACCAAGGGCAAGCCCGAGGGCCCGACCCCGCAAGAAACCCCGGGCAGGCCCGCCAAGGGGGTGACCTATACCGGCCTGGTGGTGGACGCGCGAGGTTTTCGTGTGAAACCGGCCATGTCCCCCAGGATCTTGGACGAGGATGGAAACGAGGTGTACGGCTCGGCCTCCGTGAGCCGGGAGTACGCGGTCCAGCAGGGAATGGCGGGATATGCCAAGGACCTCTCAGCGGCCAAGAAAAACGAGCGCGTGACGGACAATCCCATCACGGTCAAAGGCCTTCGCGCCGCCTCGAGCGGCCAGACGGATATCATCATCAGCAATGAGGATGCCACCCTGATCCGTTCCGCGGCCCAGGAATCCTCTTTTCTCGAAAAGTGTCGAGTGATGATCGTACTCAATTGAAAGGACGGACCGGCTTCTCCGTTCTTCAAATCGAGGGGGGCGTTGCGTTGAAGGGCCTTTTGAATTCACCGATTGTGCAGGAGGCATTGCCATGTGGAAAAGAGCATCGATACCGGCGGGGATCCTGACCATTGTGTTTTTGGCCGCGTTCTGGCTTGGAGGCTGTGGACCGAAGCCCCGGCCGCCCGAGAGCGCACTGGACACGCCGGAGCACCACGCATTCAACGGATTTAAGCTCCTGGAAAAGGAAAGGATTCAGGACGCCCGGAGGGAGTTTGAACTGGCCCTTCAGCTCGATCCCAAGTTTTCTCCCGCTCATCGAGGAATGGGCCTTATACTCGGAATGAACGAAGAGTTCAAGCAGGCCTTCCGCACCATGCGTCTGGCCAAGAAATACGCCAAAAACAAGGAAGAAAAGGCCATGGCGTGGGTGGGAAACATGCGACTTTACACCATGTGGAAGGGTGAGGACTGGCTCGAGGAAGTGGAGGATTGCTTCGAGGAGGCCAAGGACCTGATCCCTGATCTTCCGGAGGCGTATTACTATCTTGGAATGGCCTATAAGGCGGCGTTCAAATTCGGGGATGCTGAGAAGGCATTCAAGAAGGTGCTGGAAATAGACAAACGCCTGGTGGGCCCGGCCGACGACCAGCTCAAGGTGGTGCAGAAGATTGAACGCGCCATGCCCGGCACTGAGATCGGAAAGCACATCGCGGTTCTGGATCGCATCACGCGGGCCGACGTGGCCGCACTCTTCATCCAGGAACTGCACCTGGATCGCGTTTACGAAAAGGCGCGCCCCAGGACTTTCGATACGTCCTTCAAGAGCCCCAAAGAGGCCTTCAACAGGAAAGTGGCCTTGATCCCCCGCGACATCTCCGATCACACGCTGCGCACCGACATCGAGGCCGTGCTTGCCCTGGACATCCAGGGGCTTGGGATTTTTCCAAACGGCACCTTCGCCCCGGACAAATACATCACCCGTGCCAATTACGCCATGATGATCGCCGACATCATCGCCACCATCAAGCACGATCCGTCCCTCAACAGCAGATACGTGGGGAGCCCCACACCCTTTCTGGACGTCAGGAACGACGTTCCCTATTTCAACGCCGTAATGCTGTGCACCACGTGGGGGGGCATCATGGAGGCGAAGGACGGCGTGTTCAATCCCATGGGATACGTCCCCGGTGCGGACGCCCTCCTGATCATCCGGAAACTGAAGGAAGAATTGAAGATCTTCTAGTCCCCCGAAAAGGGGAACACAATGGACCGGGAGACACCCCGAGACGGAAGTCCGAATGAAAGCCTCCGGGCCCCCAGAGGGCGGAGGCTTTCATTGCAGGGCCTCAATTGAGCGATTCCCGACCAATGAAGCGACATATTCACACCCATGGTCCACGGCGAAACAAAGGCCCCTTTGGGACCGGCGCCCTGCCGGGCGGAATTCTGCTTGCCGCGGTATTGCTCTGCGCGGTCTTTTTTCCTCTTTCCGCTCCCTCACCGGCCGCCGCACGAAACAGGACCCCTCATGAACTCCTGGCGGTGGGCAGCGGACGAATAGTGGACGGTAATCTGGCGAGGGCCAAGCGGGATGCCATCGGCTCAGGCCTGGCCCATGGACTGGAGACCTACCTGGGGCTTCGTCTGGGCGACCAGGGCATGGTGACCAACTTCGAGAGGCTGGTTCAGGACGTGCTGCCTTACTCCAAAGAGGTGATACAAAATTTCGTCATCCTCGCGGAAGTGGGCCGAGACGATGAATACAAGATCCTCATGCGCATAACCATCAACGAGAATTTGCTTGAACGCAAGTTGAGGGATGCGGGCGCGGTGGAGGTGAAGGGGCCGGCCCTGAAAGTCCTCGTCATGGTCGGGGAAACGGCCCCCGGCCGACGAGCCTGCTGGTGGCGGAGGCCTGAAATACAATCCGCCCTGGGTCCCGCGGAGGTCTCCCTCTACCGGGTCTTGCAGGATCGGGGCTTCGAGGTCCTGGATCGTCTGAGGGGTGTTCCGGATACGGGCATCGACAAGAGGATGAAAAAATGCGACGTCGGCCCGGAGGCATTGACGGCATGGGGCAGGCTTTTCGGGGCGGATGTGGTGGTCTATGGGAGCCTCGAGCAGAATGGAGAAACCGAGATCTCTCTGGATCTTTCCGCCCTCGCGGTGGCCTCTGGAACCCGGATCTGCGGCGCATCGGAACTGGCCCCCCTGGAAGGAAGGGCGTTTCTTGAAGCCCTCAACGACCTGGCGGGTCAGGCGGTGGCCAGGCTTTCGCCCTGTATCCTGAGGGAGGCCTCCGGCGCGCCCGAGGCCAAGCGGATTCTCGTGACCCTGAAAGGGGTCAAGAATTTTCGCCAGGTCAGACTGTTCAGGGATTTCTTGAAGACCGATGTGCCGGGCGTTCGCTCGGTGAGGCAGCGGCGGGTGGGCAGGACCTATGTCACCGTGGAAGTGACCTACGAGGAAGGGGGCGCGTCCTTTGCGGAGCAGGTGTCGAAGAGTCTGGACGATCTTCCCTTGAAAGTCGATTTCATCCGGGGTGGCGAGGAAGGGTATATCTTTTCGATCCGGGAGTAGGTGAATTCCGATGACCATCCCCAACCTGATTACGAGCCTTCGCATCATCCTGGTCCCCATCTTTGTGATCTATATCTTGAACGACGAGTTTTTGCCCGCAATGGTGATTTTCGGGCTGGCGGGGTTGAGTGACGGTGCCGACGGCCTGATCGCTCGGGTCTTCGAGCAGAAGAGCAGACTTGGCTCGTTCCTCGATCCCCTTGCCGACAAGATGCTGCTGGTTGCGGGATTTATCGTGTTGAGCGTGCGTGAGCTGGTACCGAGCTGGCTGACCGTGCTGGTGATCAGCCGTGACGCCTTCATCCTCCTGGGGGTCATGGTGCTTTTCCTGCAGAAGATGGACCTTACCATACGCCCCTCCGTGGTGAGCAAGATCACCACCTGTTTCCAGTTGACGAGTCTCTTCATCGTGCTCTTGAACAGGGAAGTTTCCTTCTCCGCCCGCTACTGTGAGGTCGTGTTTTACATCACCGGGTTCTTGACAATCGCCTCGGGGCTCCATTATATGCACTACTGGTTCAGAATGATCGGGGAGGGGACGTCCGAGGATCAGGATTGAGGAACACCCCGCCGGGCCTGTGGCGGGTCATGGACAGGGGGCGAATCGCCTTGACATCCGGAGGGGGGCGCTGCTAAATATTGGATTCGATAGGCACGTAGCTCAGGGGGAGAGCACTACCCTGACACGGTAGGGGTCACGAGTTCAAATCTCGTCGTGCCTACCAAATAAAACCAAGCTCATAGGCCATCCTCGCGATGGCCTGTTTTTTTGGATCCTGGTTATATTTTCGTATAACAAACGAGGGTGATTTCGGCAAACGCTCCACGGCGAAGGGCGTGGTCTGCGTGCCGCCGGGCCTTCGGTCTCTTCGAGATCCAGGCCCAGGCCTTCCGCGACCCTGCGGCCGTAATCGGGATCGGCCTTGAAAAAAACAGGGCAGGCTGCCTCGGCTCAATTCGCGGCAGGGTCAAGGGAAAAGATTGCAGGTGGAGCACAGGATATCTCCTCTGGGCCTGCAGAATCGAAGCCCTGTTGCCTTCCCGGCCGATGATAGGGATTTTCCGAGCCGCCTGAGAACGATCGAACTTCGACATAGGTTCAAGTGAGGCGCTTGAATGCGTCATCAGGTTGACGAAACGGCTGGAGAATTGACATGACCCGTTATGTTCCCGGACGTTGGTTGGATCATCTATCTTGCTGAAATCAAAACATAAAAATTGATTTCAATATATTTGGCATGGGGATTGCTATTTTTGGATGTCAAAGGCGGGAAGGACAACAATGAGATCACTTTCTCCCTTCTCGGATGTGCGTGCAACTTCCTTGGGGCAAGTCTCTAAAATCTATGATACGGAGTCTGCACGACCGGGGAACAACGGCAGGCTGGGATGGGAGCAGGTGAGGGAAACGCGTAGGCGGGTAAACGAACAGCCTAATCCGCTTCTGGGTCGTGTCGACATCTCAACCCTTTAGTTTCCCTCTGAGCCGGCAGGGCTAGTGAAAAGCCCTGCCTTTTTTATTGACTGTTGATATCGTGGGGGGCAGGGCTTCAGCGGCGCTCCAGGATTATGGTGCCGTCCACCGCCTTCAGGCGGATGCCGGCCGAGCCTCCCGGCAGGACGTATCGGCGGGTTTCATCCGTCTGTTCCAGGAGCCTGAACCGTGGGTCGGCACGCACCTCGCCATCCTCCACCGAGGTCCAAAAGGTTCCTCCGCCTGCCGCTACCGCAAACCGCAAGGTGCCATCGCCTGCCCTCAGGTCATACCGGCCCCCGTCCGCCAGGGTGGTTTCCACCATGATGGTGCCGTCGCCCACGGCGCCCTCGAGAGAGGTAAATTCGCCTTTTTCCAGGATGAGGTTACCGTCCTCCACGGAGGCCTGAACCCGGCCCCTGCCGCCGCTCATGCGGCAGTCTCCGTCTCCGACCTTGAATGCGAAGCGGTCGCCGTGCATGTCGGTGAAACTCGCATTTCCGCCCTCCATTCGGAGATCCACGGTCCCCTGCATGCCACGCACGGCATAGTCGTCGTCCTCGCAGCGAATGTAGAGATCCATGGTGCGCGGGGCGCGGATACGAATGTGGTACTTGTGGGTCACGATGCTGACGTTTCCCGACACGGAGAGCGCGGGATGTCGGTCCTCCAGCCTGAGTCCGCCGCCACTCAGAGATATTTCCACGCCGAATTTTCCCGATTTTCGCACGCGGCCCCGGGATTTGATTTCCGAGACATAGTCGACGACAACGTGAACGTCGGTCCGCTCTTCGCCTACGATCGCCACATCTGCATCACTCGTGATCAAGGTGAGGGCGCCGCGTGGATCCACGGGGTACACGCGGTCCAGGTGGAATGTGTCGGTGAGCGCCCAGGCCGTGGTGCAGGCCAGGGCCATGGCAAGGCTCACGGCAATGGTTCGGTATGGATGGCGCTTTATGCTCACGGTTTTCTCCCTGCTTGTTGTTCAGTGGTGGCACCAAAAAAAGGACGGCACGCCGTCTGATTCATTCTCTCGGCGCCCGCCCTTTTGTCCCGGCTTGTCTTTCCGTACCGGGATTCCCTTTCTATTTGCCGGCCTTCTTTTTCGCCGTGCCTGTCTGAGCTGTCGAGAAATCGTCTTCCTGGGCGCCCTGGCCCTCCACCTCGATCACCTCTTCCGTGCCCACGATCGGCTCTCCCAGGATTTCGGCGATTTCCTTGACATTGAGGACCATTTTCACGTAGGCATCTCCCGCCTCGTCCCAGCCGAAATCCGTCACTTCCGCAAGGTACAGGGTGGCCATGACCTTGGTCTTGACCACATCCGATTTCAGCATGTAGTTTTCCACGGTGGTCTTGCTTTCCAGTTGGAATCCTACGATCCTCTTGATCAATTGTTTGTAAGCGTCCAGTTCCGCGGCCCGAAGCGCGCGAATCGGGCCCGCCATGGAGGGTGTGGAAGTGGCGAACGCCACCCTCCGGAAGACCTTCCCCCCGAGGTTCAGGGTCTCGCCGTCCACGTTGGTGATGGTGTCCAGCGTTACCGAGGCCGTTACCTTGGCGATGTCCTTTTCAGGGTCATAGACCACTTCTTCGTACTTGATGCCTTTCATGCGGGCCGACGTCTTGCTTTCCGTCTTGCCCACGAAACTGGCCGCCACCATGTCCTCCACGGTCTCCGTGGCCCGGACCTTCAGGCCGTGTACGGATTCCACTATGGCACGTTCGGCCAGGACCTTGGCGGCCCTGATACTCATGATCCGCTTATTGCCGGCCCACGCAAGGCCGCCTGCAACACTTATGCAGAGGAACAGGACGAAAGCCGCCTTAATGGATTTGATCCTCATCTTTCCCCTTCTCTCCTTGTTCCGGTGTTTTGTTGACCTGTGGTGCGTCAAATTTAAACCTGCCCTCGGCCGTCCCCGGGCGCCTCTCCGCCGGAATTGCGCCGTCCTGGAAGCGAAGTTCTCCGTTTTCCTTGGACGTCACCTTCTTCTGATATATATCGAAATTGAAACGTCCTTGTCTCTCAGTGACCTTGGCCTTGACTTCAATGGTCCCGTCTTTGGGTTTGTCCTCCACCTGTTGAAGCATCTGCTTGTTCACTTCATCCAGTTCCCGGACCCTGTCCTCAACCATCCGTTTATTGCCCGCCCAGGACGTGGATCCGAACAAAGCGTAAAAAAGCAAAGCGGCAGCCACGACTCCTTTCACAAGCCCCCCCGGGGGAATGGACATGATACGCCCTCTTTTAGCTCTTACCACTCGTCGTCCTTGAGCATCCTTCCGCCCAAGCTACGCCTCTTGACGCTTTGCCCGGTGGTGATCTTCTTGGCTGCGGGCCGGGATTCGGGTTGTGCTTGGGGGGCGGGCTGTGCTTGTGCCGCAGGCTGCTCCGGCTGTGCCGCGGGTTGACTCGCCGCCGGCTGTGGCTGCTCCCGGGCGGGCTGCGGAGGTGCCGCCTGCCGCTGAGGCTGGGCGGGAGGTGGCTCGGCAGGTCCCTTGGGCGCAAGGCTCGCAAGGAGCATCCTCCGCTCGAGTGTGCTGTCGGCAAATGGTACGCTCGTGTAAAGTTCCACGTAGGTGTCCTTGTCCACGGTTCCCGCACCGGGATCGAAAGTGGGCACGGCCTTGCTCAATGCGGTCTTGGTTTCCTCGTCCAGCGTTCCGCTCAGAGGCACGTCGTAACCGTGGAGGATGAGAAGTTCCTGTATCTTTGCGATCCTGGTGGGTTCGTCCATTGAGTAGAATTCCCGCTTGAGCCCATCGATCACCACCGGATCGGGTTTTGCGCCCGGAAGCAGTTTCCAGTAGGGGAGCTTGAGGTATTTTCCGATGATCTGAATCATGCTCAATTCCACTAGAAGCCTCACGGCCGCATGCCTGCCCTGGACCTTTTTTACGCTTCCCTTGAGTCCGAAGGTGGGCCCGAAGAGCGTGAAGCCCAGCTCGCTTTCCGCCACCGCCTTGTGTACCTTGATGGTGTTTACGGTCTGCATGCGGGGAACGCCCGCCATGGTCTGAAAATCGATCAGGTTGAAATCCAGGGTGATCCTTGAAAAGGCCTCCTTTTCATCCTTTCCGTAGTCGATACCGATGGTCTTGCCCGGGACCCACTTGGGTGCATGGGTGAACGGCTTGGTCTCGGCTCCCAGGTCGATGTTCTTGCCCCGCGTCTCGAGGCCGCGATCGAACTCGGTAATGCCGCCGCTGATCACCACGTCCGGGATCAGTTTCCGGTCGAAGTTGGAATACCCGGTGATCATCTGGTTCTGAATGAATCCCGGATTATACGGGATGAATGTCACCTTGCCGCCGATGGCGTTGAGGGTACTCTTGATCATCTCCGTAATGTCCCTCGGGATTTCAGCACCGGTGGCGACGGAAGTCCCGGTATTGTCCACGATGTCCTTGCTCTGGATGTTCAGCTTGGGCGTGTCGTATATTTCAGTCATCTTGCCCAGATCGATAAGAGCGGGACTCAGCGTGGTTACTTTCTTCTCGGGTGGTGCCTTCTTGACCTCCACGTCGACATTTCTGGGATCCATGCCGGCACAGGAGATCAGGAACAAAGGCAGCGCCAGGAGCAGGGCGCTCCAGGCCGCTCGACGCTTTCCCTCACGTCCGGGCAGAGATTGTGATGCTCTCATCATGATTCTCCAAAGCCCCTTCAAAAAGGCCAGGCCCTCCCATGGGAAGTGCAGGAGGGTCACTTGACCACTGTCTGCTCGATATTTTTTCCCTCGAACACGACGGTCACGTCTCCCTTGATGGTGGCACCCTGTCCGATGGCCACACCGCCCAGGACGGCCCCCTTGTTCGTGTTCGATGCAGCGCCCGACGCAGCGGTCGCTTTTGCCTTGCGCTTGATGAACTTGATGTTGTCGTCGGTTCTGATGCTGTCGTACTTGCCGATATTATCATCCATGGATATGCCGTCGTCCAGGTCGCTGGCTCCGACACACGGCGCAAATATCAATGACAAGGAAAACAGGAATCCGGCCGCCTTGATCAGCCAATGGTAGGCCATTGAAAACTCCTCTCCCCCAGCCTGACTTTCCCGGGAGATCCGGTTCGCCGCCCTCATCGCTCCTTCGGAAAGTCTCGTGCCTAAAAGGGCCGCGCCTTTCTCCCCGGGGTCCGTCTCTTTCAGGACCTCCGGGGAGAGGGAGGCATCTCTTGAGGGCGATTTGTCTTATTCCATGGAAACCGAGCCCAGGCTCGCCTTGTTGCCCACGCCCACGGCCACGTTCTTCAGGTTTTTACCCCTGGTGACGTTGACGACCTTGCCCTTCATGGCCACGTTCTTCATGTTGACGGTGCCCAGGTC
>Ga0180301_10004047_pt1 | contig 11356 bp, 6 predicted proteins | sample GuaBasSediGuay16_FD_121797 | JGI IMG/M metagenome (GOLD analysis project Ga0180301, IMG submission 121797) | Subseafloor sediment microbial communities from Guaymas Basin, Gulf of California, Mexico - Guay16, Core 4569-2, 12-15 cm | ecosystem: Environmental > Aquatic > Marine > Hydrothermal... | reverse complement strand
AGCGCAAAGCTTCACTTCGTGCCCACTGTTCCATCATTCCATCATTCCCTGATCGAGGTTGCAATAGGATAAATAAATAGCTATAATGTCAATAGGTTGTAGAAATTCCGAGATACTAAATTAGATGTTATAATACAATGGTCTTGGCTGGAATACTACCTATAAAATCACTTCCTTTCAATTGGTTATGTCCCAAAAAATATTAAAACTCCCTGCAGCAAGCTGCAGGGAATGCGCTCGCTTTTGCGGCTCAAGTGCTTCAAGCAGTTCCTTAAAACGCTGCTTGTCATCGTCACGAAACAGCGCAATGGGTTCTATCCCAACCAGATGCTCCACAGTGTAACCAAGAATAGATGCAAGGGCGGCATTTGCAAACACCAACTTCCCGTCCTGGAGAATCCCGACCCCATCGGCCCCAATCACGTCTGTTTCATGCTCGTGAACCTTGCCATCTTCAAAACACTTCCTTACCACGCACGGCTCGCAAGGTTTGTCATACCCATAGTAAATATGATAGCACTTCTTGCCAACCAGGTTTGGGCCAAACAACCTTTTTGCAACATCATTGGCCCACACAATATTGTATTGCTCGTCCATCATGCTCATGTGCTCTGCCATTGAAGCAATAATCCCTGCCAGCTTCTCCTTACTTTCCCTCAGCGCCTTCTCAGCCTGCTTGCGCTTAAGAAGCTCTTTCTCTAATGCCTTAATCCTTTGTTCCAGTTCTTCATAGGTTAGCTTTTCCATAATAACGCGCGCCTATTGGTCTTAAGAACAAAAGAGACTGAAAACACATGGATCTTTGACACATAGGATATTCCATTCGTGCAGGAGTTGTGCCTAAATATTGCGGACAGGTAATTATTCATAATTTCAGATAATCTGGAATTTTTTGTTGTGTAAGTTTGGAAGAACCTACTTCAGAAGCCCCTAATTTGTCAAATCTTTGACGTCTGATAATGCCAGCCGGGCATCCACGGGCAGATTACGCTGAACACCAAAGAGTGGAAGCAGACCGGTCAAGGAGAGAGACTCGTTGGAACATATGATGGCCTGAGGTTATCCTGATGTGAAACAGCTTACCAAAAACCTCAGAAGAAAGGGGGAGCACCTATAAAACTGAAGATCAACATATCTGAAGTTGCAGAAATTTTCACGGGTTTGAGCTTATATTGACAACCATAGTGCATTTTGTTATCAACATGCTGTTGTCTAAACAACCGTGGACCCGGCATGAAGCGAGCCGCCCTGAAGGGTGGGAGTTCGCTTCGCGGGCTTACGCGTCCGGTAAGGAAGATAAACATTTTTTATATAGCCCCCCTTGCCCCCGTCTTAAAGGACGGGGGTTCTGCCTGATGGCAGCGCTTTGCATGTGGGGAGCAAGCCGGTTAAGGAGCCATACATGTCCAATATCGTGGTAATTGGTACTCAGTGGGGAGATGAAGGTAAAGGGAAGGTGGTAGATGTGCTGGCAACCAAGGCCCATGTGGTGGTGCGCTTTCAGGGCGGCAATAATGCCGGGCACACCATGGTGGTGGATGGAAAGGCATTTATAAGCCATCTTATCCCATCCGGCATACTCCACAAGGATAAGGTCTGTGTGATCGGAAACGGTGTTGTAGTCGACCCGGGTGTGCTGATTCAAGAGATGAAACACTTACAAGATAATGGCATCTCTGTGGAACCGCACAACCTCTACATCAGCGAAAATACCCATGTGATCATGCCGTATCACAAGCTTATAGATCATGGCAGGGAACGGATGAAGGGAGACAGAAAACTCGGCACCACAGGCCGTGGCATAGGCCCTTGTTACGAAGACAAAGTGACACGACGCGGCATCCGTTTTTGTGACCTGATCGATCCAGAAGTTTTTGAGGAAAAGCTGTCTCTTATTTTACATGAAAAAAATTTCTACTTAAAAAACTTCCTCAAATCTAAAACCGTTGATGAAGCATCGATCCTCGAGGAATATCTCCCATATGCAGAGGTGCTTCGACCACATGTTACCAATATCTCTGTCCTGATCGACCAGGCCGTTAAGGCCGGACATGATATCCTGTTTGAGGGCGCCCAAGGTACACATCTAGACATAGACCATGGCACCTATCCGTTCGTGACCTCATCCAATACGGTAGCCGGGAATGCGTGCTGTGGCACGGGGATTGGCCCTACCCAGATCCACGGCGTTGTTGGCATGGTTAAGGCTTACACGACACGCGTGGGAAGAGGCCCTTTTCCAACAGAACTTCATGATGAAATCGGCGACCTGATTCAAGAGAGAGGGGCCGAGTTTGGCGCCACCACAGGAAGACGAAGGCGTTGCGGTTGGCTTGATACTGTACTGGTGCGCAATGCTGCCCGAATAAACGGTCTTACCGGTCTTGCCATAACCAAACTCGATGTCCTGAGTGGTCTTAAAACCCTAAAGATCGCCACGGCCTATCAATATAAGCAGGATCGACTCACAGAGTTCCCTTCCGCCTTAAAGGTGCTTGAGGCGTGCGAACCCATTTATGAGGAGTTGCCAGGGTGGTCTGACGATATCACAGCGGTTCAGGACGTCGATGACCTACCGGAAAATGCCAGGGCCTATGTCAAGCGGGTGGAAGAACTTGTAGAAACTCCGGTGCAGATCATATCAGTAGGACCTGGTCGCAAACAAACCATTGTGCTTCAAGACCCATATGACAGATCATAGGATAGATAAGTGACCGGGTTTAGAAGAAAGCACCCTTGACAGCTTCAAGCAAGTCGCGTAAAAAGGCCAAAAGGTGTCGGGACGTGGCTCAGTCTGGTAGAGCACAGCGTTCGGGACGCTGGGGTCGCTGGTTCAAATCCAGTCGTCCCGACCACCCTATTTTGGCAGTTGCAACATCCATCCTTGCGGTGTTTGGCACAGCCTCTTTGCTCTACACCCGGTGCAGTCCCGTGGATGGAACACCACAGCGGCATTACCCCTAAATTCTAAGCTTTTCGAGCCGCTCCGGGCGGCTTTTGTTTTGGTATCCAACAGCCTTTTTAACAAAAATCAATAACGGTTGAACATGTCAGGAAGCGCTTGATGAGAATTCTTATTACAGGTGGTGCAGGGTTTATTGGGTCTCATCTGGCTGAGGCCCACCTTGAAAAGGGAGATGAGGTCTATGTGATCGATGACCTGTCAACAGGCGCCTTGGAAAATATCAAGGAGCTGCAAGAAAACGAGCATAATAGGGCCCGCCTCTTTTTCAGCCATGATTCAATCCTGAATCATGAAAAAATGCTGGAGCTGGTAGGTATCTGCGACCAGGTCTATCATCTCGCAGCCGCAGTGGGCGTCCTTTATGTCCTTGGACATCCATTTGAATCGATCCGGACCAATATACAAGGGACGGAAAAGGTACTGGAACTTTGCAACAAGTTTAAGAAAAGGGTCCTGATTACCTCCTCATCAGAGGTCTACGGAAAACACCTCCATGCCCCGCTGGTAGAAACCGACAACATCATCTATGGCCCGTCCAGCAAGTTTCGCTGGAGCTACGCGGCCTCCAAGCTCATGGACGAATTCATGGCACTGGCCTACCATCGGACAAACGGCCTGGAGGTGGTCACAGCCCGCCTTTTCAACACCGTGGGACCAAGGCAAACGGGCGCCTACGGGATGGTGATTCCCAGGTTTGTAGGTCAGGCCCTAAAAGGCCAACCTCTTACGGTTTACGGGGACGGGAAACAAACCCGTACATTCACCTACGTCAAGGATGTGGTGGATGCCCTCATGGGTCTCATGGCCAGCCCTAACGCAACGGGCGAGGTGTTCAACGTGGGCGGAACAGAAGAAATCAGTATCGAGGACGTGGCAAAAAAAATCATTGCCATGACCGGCAGCGACTCAAAGATCGAATACATCCCCTATGAGGTCGCTTTTGAAAAGGATTTTGAAGATATGCAAAGAAGGGTACCATCTATTCAAAAAATTAAGGACTGTATCGGGTTCGAACCAAAGACCGATCTGGATGGTATTCTGAAAAACGTCATAGATTACATGTCCCGTAACAGGCACTCTTCACATCGGTAGGGACAGATGTATGGCACTTTCATTTACTTTATCTTAGTCCTTCTCATCTACACCACCTATTACCCCCCAGAAAAACCTTATTTCGGCCCTTTTGAGACCCTAAGCATCTTTTTCCTGTGCATAGGAATGCTTGTGGTAACCGCAAGGGCCACTTTTCAGGCCCTTTCCAAAAAGATCAAGTTCAGGGGGGCCCTTGGCCTCCACGGCGAGTTCGACCGGCTGTTCAATCGACAGGCCATCCTGGCCATTATCATCTTTTTTATCAATATTTATGCCCTAAACCTGAAATTCTTTTTTATGACGATCCCTCCATTTTCAGGCTCTCCAACCCTGACGGCCCTTCTATTTATCGGCCTTTACATAGGCTATCTTGCCATTATATGGGCGGAGGCCTATAAACCTTATAAAGAGATCTTTCAGACCCGACTCTCCAGACGTTCCTATGTACTTTCCAACATTTCGTTCAACCTTCCACTGATCTTACCGTGGCTCCTGATCTCGGCGTGCGTAGATGTCATCAACGTCCTCCCTTTTGATACCCACAAACGTCTGCTTGCCACACCAGAAGGACAAATGATCTTCTTTTCCTTTTTTCTTGCGGCCCTGGTTGTTATCGCGCCTTCTCTGATCAAGTTTTTCTGGCAATGCCGCCCCTTGCCGCTGGGTGCAAAGCGGACACGGATCGAGGCCATTTGCGAAAAGGCCCAGTTAAAATACAACAATATTTTGAAGTGGCCGATCTTTGAAGGCAAACTCCTGACGGCCGGGGTCATGGGATTGATCAAGAGATTTCGTTACATCCTCGTAACCGAGAGCCTGCTTCAAATCTTGAATGATGATGAGCTGGACGCTGTCATGGCCCATGAGATCGGCCACATCAAGAAAAGGCATCTGGTCTTCTACCTCGTGTTTTTCCTGGGGTTCATCGTGCTTTCCTATTCAGCCTTTGATTTGATCGTTTATGCCATCTTATACAGCAATCTGTGGTTTCCCATTCTTCGTGATAGTCAGTTAGAACAGGTCACACTCACATCCATCCTCTTAACCTTGGCCATGGGGCTTACACTGTTGATCTACTTCCGCTATGTCTTCGGATACTTTATGCGAAACTGCGAACGACAGGCCGATCTTTATACCTTTGATCTCCTGGGAAGCAGTCAGTGGCTGGTTTCATCCCTGGAAAAGGTGGCGGTTTACAGCGGCCAGAGCCATGACAGGCCGAGTTGGCATCATTTCAGTATCCGCCAGCGGATCGATTTTCTGAACAAATGCGAGGCTGACAGGCGCCTGATCAGCCGTCACCACCGAAAATTGCGAAAGAGCATCATGATCTTCATGGGTGGGCTGTTGTGCATAGGCTACGTGGGCTATGCGATCAACTTTGGTGAGATGGGAAAGGCTTTAAATAAACACTTTCTTCAAAAGGCCCTGATCAGAGAAACCAAGCGAAACCCAACAAATCCCAGGCTGTACAGCGCGCTGGGGGCTATTTACTACCAGAACAAGGCATATGCCCAGGCCATTGAGGCCTATGAAAAATCGATTGAGCTTGAACCCCGCGATCCAGAACCCTTGAATAACCTGGCCTGGCTCTATGCCACCTGCGAGCGGGCTGAATACCGGGAGCCTTTAAAGGCACTCGTGTATGCCAAACAGGCTGCGGCCCTGAAGTCGGCACCTTATATCCTGGACACCCTAGCGGAGAGTTATTATGTGAATAGATTGTATGAAAAAGCGATCATGACGATCAAACAGGCTTTAGCCCTGCAGCCAGAAGACAGAACCTATTATGAAAATCAGCTCAGGAAGTTTGAACAAGCAGCGACTCATCAAGGATGACCCGCTCTCGCCCATCCATAAATAACCAGTAAAAGGATGGCCACTAAATAGCAATTTTCAATTCATAACACCATGAAACCTTCCAGGCGACGTTTGGATGTCCTGTTGGTCGAAAAGAAGCTTGCCCAAAGCCGTCAGCGTGCCCTGGCACTGATCCTGGCTGGTGAGGTCTGGGTCGATGGCAAAAGGATCACCAAGGCTGGCACGCTGGTGCCCGTGGATGCTGCCATTCAGCTCAGGGGCAGGGACATCCCCTATGTCAGCCGCGGTGGCGTAAAGCTGGAGGCAGCCCTTCGTGCCTTCCGCATTGATGTGACCGGTCTCACCTGCCTCGATGTTGGAGCCTCTACCGGCGGTTTCACCGATTGTCTTCTCAAACACGGTGCTAGACACGTGACAGCAGTCGATGTGGGCTACGGCCAGCTCCACTGGAAACTGCGATCCGACCCGCGCGTCAAGGTCATAGAACGGACCAACATTCGACACCTTGACGCAGGTGCCCTGCCTTTCCCTCTGGATCTTGCCTGTATTGACGTCTCTTTTATTTCACTGAAGATCGTGGTCCCGGCTGTTTTGAAATTCGTAAAACGGCCCGGTCACATCATCTGCCTTATCAAGCCTCAATTTGAAGTAGGAAAAGGGTTGGTCGGCAAGGGGGGTGTGGTTCGTGATCCGGCCCTGCACGAGGCAGTCATCCAAGACCTTGGCAGGGTATTTCAGGGCCTTGATCTCCATGTGGTCGGGGTCATACCCTCCCCTATTCTGGGCCCCAAGGGGAATCAGGAATTTCTCATGTATCTCCAGTAAGCTTTTTTGAAGATCCCTGCAGCAAGCCTTGTTCAATCATGTCTCTAGTTATAAGTCACTCATCTCAAATTCCTTAATCGGATTATATCATCATATTGATTCCAAAGTAACGATTCTACGGAGCAAGCTGCGGAGTTAGCGCTCGCCTGTGCATTTTCAATGTGCCGTCCCGCCAGTTTGGCCATGAAGGCCCGCCAACGTCAATGACATCAAGGCAAGAAAATCTCCGTATTTTTTATCGGAAAAGGTCGCTTTGTGCTCAGGTGTATAGAATCGTTATACTCAATAAGGCGATCAAATCGCAAATATTGTAACATTTCGTTACAGTGTCGTTTTTGCCTCATTTTTGCCTCTTCCTGATTAAGCTGTCATTACAAATGGTTACAACGATCGTATTGTTTGGCATTATCTTTGCTCATCCCAGGGCCTGTCATAAGCAGCGATCGATCCGAATCATTGCCATTCAGTCTCATGAAATTTCAGAGATCCGTCTTGCTCCAGGGGGAAAGCCAAATGAAAATCTTGAAGCAGGGCGCTGTCTGCTTTCGCGTTTTGGCGCTGTTGAGTCTTTTTTTGTTGTTTTCCCTCATCGTACATCCTGGCTCGGCACTATGTGCTGGGCCGCCGATCATTGCCGGCAAGACCCAAATGCCCTGTGGTGAGCAGCAGGTATTGTCTATTATGAACTACCAAACCGGCAATACGTACACCTGGGCGATTGTAAGCGGTGGAGGGAGTCTGAGCGCGGACCGTGGAGAGCGGGTCACCTATACCGCACCTGATTCAAATCCAAACTGTGAAAACAATCCCACGATTGAGGTCTCCTGCAACAGCGAGGTCGGTTCAATCACCATCGCACTTAACAGCTGTTATGAAGATGCTAGGGCATATTGGCTTTGGGACACCTGGAAACATGAGGAATGCGAAATGATTGGTTGTGGAACGCAGTTTTGCGGCCCTTATCACCCAGACGAATGTCGCTATCACAGTCATTTTACAGCCACAGCATATAGTTACAAATGTACGGGCGAGATCTTCTATCATACTGTGTGTGATACTTTCAGCTGTGGTAGTGGGGGCGGGTGGTGTTGTTCGGACAATCCGTGTTCCGATCTTCGCACAGAGATAGAGAACTGCATGTTTAAGCACAAGGGCTTGATATTTGGAGTGCCGCTTGACGTAAGAACCGAGGATATGAAACAACAGGGCTGCTGCCCTGAAGCCCTACTTGCCAGCTATGAACCAAAGCCTGCTATTCCAAAAGACATCGATCTTGGCAAAGACCCTGCCGCCAATGAGCCAGTATGCGACCCGGCTCAGGTAGGCAACCCGATCAGTATTTACAATGGGAACAATATAGAAACCGAAGAGGACCTGCGATTTTCCTCCCCCAATCACGGCCAGCTCGTCTTTAAGCGTTTCTACAACAGCCAATCAGACACAATAGGCTCTCTCGGTTACGGCTGGACCCATACCTACTCTCTTTTTCTTGATTCCTCGTATGAATTTGAAGGAAATGAGTATCTAAAGATTGTTGATGAAACAGGCCGTGGCATCTATTTTGAAGATACAGGCAGCAACCATTATGCAGGTGCCTTCAAGGAGAGGACCACTGTTGAGGTAGAAGGAGGCAACTATGTATGGTACCGGCTGGACGGAAGCTGCTTTGCTTTCGACCCTGAAGGGAGGTTGATCTGGATCAAAGACCAGGTTGGCAACCGTCAGGATCTCACCTACGATGCCAGCAACCGCTTACAAACCGTGACAGATGCAGCCAGCAGCCGTGTGCTCACTTTTTACTATAATGCTGATGGCCTTGTCGATCATATATACGGCCCTGTGACCGCAGCCGTACCCGATGGCATCTGGGTCAGCTACGGCTACGATGGCGACCAGAACCTTGTCTCTGTGACCTATGGGGACGGTTCTGGCTTCAACTATATTTACGGCGATCCAGACGATGTACATAACCTCACTGAAAAAAAGGACAAGATGGCACACCTTCTTTCTACCTGGACCTATGATGCCCAGGACAGGGCTATTGAAAGTTTCACCAGGGACGGTCAAGGGGTTAGCATTGATTACGTCAATGAGAATGAAGTGAAGGTCACGGATGCCTATGGCATAACCCGTACTTACAGGATCTGGGATATAGACGGCCGCAAGCGGGTTACAGACATTGAAGGCCCTGCCGAATGTCCTGAGTGTGGTGGCGACGTGGTCAGGCTCGAATATGACAGTGCCCTTAGGGTCATTGAGGTGGAGTATGCAAACGGCCTCATCAACCAGTATGATGACTTTGACAGTCGAGGAAATGCTCAAACAGTCACATTGGCTGTAGGCACCCCTGAAGAAAAGACGATCACCTATACCTTTCACCCGCAGCTCAACGCAAAATTAACTCAGACCGAGGCCAGTGTCCTGGGTGAAGGCACCAAGGTCACCATCTGGGATTATGACGATGACGGAAACAATATCCCCAATGAAAACCCCACCCCTCTTTTGAGCCGAAAGATTGAGCAAGGATTTACAAAAGATCAATCAGGAGCTGTCATCCCCTTTGAGTACATCACCACCTACACTTACACCCCCAAGGGCCAGGTCCTAACTATTGACGGGCCCCAGCCCGGCACACAAGATACGACCACCTTCACCTATGACCCTGTAACAGGCGACCTGCTCACTGTAACAAGGCCCCTGATTGGCACCACCACATACTCTGAATACAATGCCGCCGGCGAGGTAGGCTGTGTGACAGACACAAACGGCAATGCACTCACTTACACGTATGATGGCCGGGGCAGGATACAAACCATAACCAATGAGGCAGACGGGACTACAAGCACGTATGATTACAATAACGCAGGGGAGCCGGCCCGTGTCACCCAGGCTAACGGGGTTACCTCTGACTTTGGGTACGACGACTTCTATGGCCGTCTAACCCGGGTGGTGGACCCCCTAGGCAACTACATCCATTACGACTATGATGACCAGGGAAACCGCATAGAACTGAGTCACTTTAATGCATCAGATGAGCGTCTTTACTGGAAGCGTTACGATTACCAGGGAACAACCCGACCCGGGAAACTCTGGAAGGAAATCAACCCGGATGACACTTACACCGAATATACCTATGATGCTGGGGGCAATGTCCACACGGTCAAGGACCCAGCAGGAAAGACAACGACCTATGAATATGACATCTTCAATCGGCTCACGACCGTGACCCAGCCGGGCAATGTTGTTACTGGCTATACCTATGACAGGCACAACAATCTATCCACGGTCACAGACGCTGAAGGCCACACCACCGCCTATGTCTACGATGATCTCGGTCGGCTCATTGCAACCACATCGCCTGATACAGGCACAACAACCTATGCCTATGACGCTGCCGGCAACCTGATTGCCAAGACCGATGCCAGCGGCAATACCATCAGCTATACATACGATGCCTTGAACCGGCTGACAGGGATTCTTTTTCCAGATGCAGCCCAGGATATCACCTACACCTATGATGAAGGCACAAACGGCAATGGCCGGCTCACCAGCATGACCGATCCGAGCGGCTCTTATACCTATACCTATGACGCACTTGGTAATGTCGTAGCAGAGGGAAAGACGATCAACGGTGTGACCTACACCACAGAGTATGCTTACGACCCGGCAGGTATCCTTACGGGTATTACCTATCCTGACGGCCGCACCGTGACCTATCATCTCGATGGGGCCGGGCAGGTGATGCGGGTAACCAGTTCATTTGACGGGGAGGAGACTACCCTGGCGGACAATGTAGCCCACCTTCCCTTTGGCCCGGTTACGGCCATGAACCTGGGCAACGGCCTGAGTGTCACGGAGAGCTTTGACCAGCTCTACCGGATGCAGACATCTGAAACAGGATCAATCTATAACCACTCCTACACCTATGATCCTGCAGGAAATGTGACCGGTATAGAGGATCTTGTTGATCCGTCTCGAAGCGAGTCTTTTTCATATGATGCCCTGAACCGGTTGATCACGGCCTCAGGTATCTACGGCACGATCAGCTACACCTACGATCAGGTCGGCAACCGTCTGACAAAGACCTATGATGGGGCAACCGACACGTACAGCTACATGCCGGGGACCAATATGCTCGATGAGATCACCGGCCCCAATCCGGTTGTATTCTTCTATGATGCCAACGGCAATACCACGGGTATGGGAGATAAGAGCTTTGTGTACAACCAGAACAATCGGCTGATTCGCTCAGCAGAGAGTGGCACGACAGTGGGTGAATATGTTTACAATGGCAGCGGCCAGCGTACCGTGAAGCGTGCCGGAGGAAAGACTACGATACATCACTATGATCTGGGTGGTCGCCTTATTGCAGAGAGTGACCAGGATGGAAAGACCATCTCAGAATATCTGTATGTGGATAACAGGCTCCTTGCAGTTCTCTATCAGGGTGGCGGATCGCTAAGAAAGGTGATAGAAGATACAGCGCAGCAAATCGAAGCCTTGTTGGACGGGCAAGACAGGCGAGTTGATCGTCGTCTTAAAAAGATTATTCGGCACCTTAACCGCGCTCTGGAAGACAGACAGGGCGATCTTTGGCTTGACGGCTATCATGTGGCAAGCTGGCACCGTGGGGTAAAGGTCTTTGTAAACCTT
>Ga0180301_10004045_pt1 | contig 11360 bp, 17 predicted proteins | sample GuaBasSediGuay16_FD_121797 | JGI IMG/M metagenome (GOLD analysis project Ga0180301, IMG submission 121797) | Subseafloor sediment microbial communities from Guaymas Basin, Gulf of California, Mexico - Guay16, Core 4569-2, 12-15 cm | ecosystem: Environmental > Aquatic > Marine > Hydrothermal... | reverse complement strand
TCTTAATCATAACATTATTGAATGAAGCTAGTAAGAACTAAAGGGTACCTATCCGGTTGTGAAAAAGCTTGCCATAGGTGTTTCAAAAGCAGAAGACATGGAAATCATTGAATGCTCTAAAAGTAATTTTCCTTCTTAGAACATCAAAAACTTAGGAAAGTTTGGTGCGGGGGGTGGGATTTGAACCCACGCAGGCTTGCGCGGCAGGAAAGCCTCTACGCCAGCGGATCTTAAGTCCGCCATCGCCTTTAGAGAGTTCTTCACCTAATGTTCATGGTTTCCACAATGATTTATCATCTATTTTAAGCTTCATTAGTGGAAAAGTTAAGGAAACCAGGTTTCTCAAATGGCTTCTAAGAGAACGCGGAATCTCTAAAGACACTGCCTTAGACTACGTTAGATACGTTAAGAAACCCTACAACCCTAAAATAAGACACTCGGTTGCAGCGTACCGTTTAGCAGTACTGTTCCTCAAAGACGCTGAGAAAATAAACCTAACCCATATCTTAGAGTACCTGAAAATACCTAAAAGCGGAATAGACCGCAAAGTACCTTCAGAACATGAAGTAGTTGAAACACTTAAATTCCTAAGGAAAGAAAGACCCCACGACATTTACCCAGTTTACCTTGTGCTTTTAGAGTCAGGTCTAAGGCTGAGACATGCTTTGCTGCTTCTAAGAAACATTGATAGACTGCATGTCGTAAGGTTCAACGGGTTCTACAGGGTAGACTTGAATATTGTTCGAGGCGAGAAGAAAGCCCTACACACCTACCTAATACATTTACCTTCAAAACTCAGTATTGCTGAAAACACGGTAAGCAACTACGCTTCAAAACATAGACTCGTAAACCCAAAATACGTTAGAAAGTTCGTAATAACGAAAATGCACGAATGCAACATCGAAGACCCAATCGTAAAATTCATTTCAGGACATCTAAGCGAAGCAGACATCCACGACACAAGATACTATGAGAAACTCGCAAAATCACAGAAACAATACCCCCAATACGCCCAATGGCTACAGAAAAACATCCTCTCAAAGGTGATTAAATGATGGATGTTGTTGCGTATTTGGCTTTGCTTCTTCTCATATTCATGGTTTTCGTTCAGGAAACCAGAATAGTTGCTTTGAAACGGGAAATAGAGACACTATACACAATCCTGGAAGAAGCAAAAATAATAAAGAAAAGGTGAAAAGCAATGGTTAAAATTGTTTTCGAGAAGGGAAGGTGGGAAGTTGTTCTTAGAGAAGTAGATAATGTAAGATACTATGTTGTAAGGGATAAGCGTAACCGTAGAAGGCAAATTCAAATATCAAGCATAAGCTACATGGAAGACCTGCTTAACCTATGCGACTGCCTCATAGAAATAGCTGCCAAAGAAGAAGCAGCCAAAAACCAAAAGGTGACAGGGTAGTGGATGACATGTTGCTTATCATTTTAGCCTACGTTTTTCTGTGGGTTTTCCTTCTCGCAGCCTCAATCTACGCCATCCACAAGCTAACGGAAGGTGAGAGGCGTGGATAGGGTTTTCCGCGGTCTTTTGGTTGCTAGTGTTTGTGTGTCGTTGGCGTTGGTCATGCATGTTGTGGTTGCTTCTTCCCTGTTCGAATGGGTTTCCTACCCTAACCCGCTGTGCGAGTTCTGCGGAACAGAAGTTCTCATATACAAGCCTACTGGCGAGGTCGTTTTCGCAGTCGGCGAATCAGACAACCAAGTTGTGAACGAACCACTTTACATGCTTTACATCACCATCTCTTACATTGTTTCTTTAGCTCTCTGCTCAACAGCACTGTTGATTTTAGAGGCGGTTTCAAACACAGCCCTAGCTTATTCGACACTGCTCTACAAGGTGGATAAGCTGGAACAGAAGTTCCACGAGCTACTCGCCTTCATCTTGTTCGCTATCCTAATGTTTCTTCTCATGGTTTTTATGCGGGGCTGGTTTCCGTGACCGTGAAATACACGATAATATGTCGTGAAAACAATCGCATTTACAAGCTCATAAGAACGCTTAGAAAACATGGGAAAGTAACTGTGAAAATAGAGGTTGAAGTAAGCGACGGCAGAATAATAAGCAGGATTAAGAGAAGCTACGACGTTAAAATAGTGAAGCATGTACACGTCTGAACACTTTAAATGTAAAACATAAATTCTTTTTGAACACCCTTCTTTAAACATAAACATTTTCTCGAACAAATTCTTAAACGGTGAAAACCAAGTGGCTAAGCGTAGAAGAAAAACCAGCTCTAAGGATAAGAAGTGGATTCAGAAGGCTATTAAGCGTCCTGGAAGCCTAAGAAGGTGGGCTAAAAAACATAGGCAGGAAATTAAGGAAGTAACGGGGGAAGACCCGTTCACTAAGGAAGGTAAGCTGAACAAGAGGGTTCTTAGGAAGCTGAAAAACAACAACGAAGCCCTCAGGAAAATAAGCGGTTCACATTGGAAGAAAATGAAGAAGAAAATAGTGATGGCAATAACTCTTAAGAGCTTTAACAAGTGATTTCAATGGTTTTAGTTAACCAAGGTGCTTCCAGCGTTCCCAGTGAAGAGGAAGAGCTTAGGAAAGAGCATAGACTCTTAGTTAAGGTTCGCTTGGCGAAGAAGAAAATAGCTGAAGCAGCTAGGAAAGCAAAGCACAAGCTATCACCCTACATTGAAAAGCAGCTTAGAAGAGCTAAAGCAGTAGAGGAAAAACTCTTAGAACAGCAGCAGAAACAGCAGCCCCAGGAACAGGAAACGCATTTAGAACAGGAAAACATTCTCAAACCTCTTCCCGTTACGGAAAAACATCCAGAAGTTGTTCAGCAATATGAGAAAGCAGTTCTAACACCTGCAATAGGATGGGGAATGATCAGGGCAAGGCTGGAAAAAGAAGCGTGGAAAGCAAAGCAAGAAGCTAAAGTAGAGAAAACAGAGGTAAAGCTTCCCCCTCACATGCAAGAAGAGCTTGGAATGAAAACCGTTCCATCATATAAGCCTAACGAGGCTGCTGTTAAAGCGTTCACAAGTTCCCTAGCAGCCTCAGGTGCTTCCTTCACCCAAGGCTTCCTAGAAGGCTTAGCGGTTCCTCTTCTACCCCACAGAATAGCTGAGGGAACAGCGCAGCTCATAAAGAACCCTGCAGGTGTTCTGAAAAAACAAGCTGCTTTAATTGCAGCTAATCCGCTGGAAGCATCGAGGCTTACAGGTCAGATCGTGGGATCATATCTTGCATTTAAAGCTATAGGCAAGGGAATAGAGAAGCTGACAACTAGAAAGGTAAGCTATGAGCTCATACCTGAAGAGGAAAAGGTGAAGCTTTACGTTCAAGGCGACGAAGCGGTTTTGAAAGTTGAAACCATAGGTAGGGCTGCTAAAACATCTGCTAAAAGAGGGTTCCAGGAAATCAACTTGTACCGAAGCCCCTACCTCAGATATTTGAACATTAATGTTGCTAGGGGAACGAAAAGACTAATGATTAGAAGTGTTGAAAGCTTCAACGTTAAAGCAGCACATGTTTCCTATGATTTAATTAGGAAAGGGTTTTTCAGAAGAAAATGGTATGGACTAGACATATACGCTTTCAAAGGCGACGTTGCAAAGCAAATACTTGAACAGCTAACATGCAAACCAACTTCCGAAGCAACTATCCTCTCGAAACCTATGAAACCACTGTTCACTTCCGCGGGTTCCTCTTCTACAGCATCTCTGAACATGCTTCAAATGGTGAAGAATCTTGCTGTTAAAAAGTCCACCGCAAAAATAATAACAACAACGGAACCTGCGATTAAGTCTTCGACAGTAGGGGTTTTAGGGTCGGCAGCAACACTGCTGAGCAAGTCTTCTTCTAAGATGAAAACACCTGAGGAACCTAAGCCGCTTCTAGGATCCAAGCCTAAGCCAGGGTCGAAAACGGGGGGTAGCGGGGAAAGCAGAACCCGTGGTGAAACTGCTTCTAAAACATCCACGTTTAGCTTAGAAAAAGAGTTTGAAGACATGTTTAAGCTTAAAAAGCTCAGGTCAAGGAACATTATTAAGCTTAAGCCGCATAAGCAGCTGCATTCTAAGCCTGAAGCCCAAGCTAAAACATCTGGAAGGCAGCTTCTAAGATTTGAAAAAACCTTGAAACAGAAGGTCAGGTCGAAGCCTAGGCAAACACTTAACGAAATTCTAAAATACGAGGTTAAAATCGCAACACCTACGCCTTTACCGTCGCCTAAAGGCAAGAAGAAGATGGTGCTGCCTTTCGGTAAAACTAAGCTTTTGAAAAGCGGAAGCGAAAGGAAGGGGATTAAGTGGTGGAAGAGAATATGGAAGGGTAAGCTGAACATTCTCGACATTAGGAAGCTGAGGAAGGGAATAGGGAACATTTGGATTCAGGCGTTGATGGCTATTTTCATAGTGACTACGCTGTGGATTGTTTTCGGATACGTTGTTTACAAGCTTCATGCTTCAGCAGCACAGAACGAAATAGTTCAGAACACTCAAGGTGCACTAGACGTTTTAAACGCGCTGCTGCAGGTATGGTATGTTTTCCCATTCATTTTCATAGGTGGAATACTGCTTTGGGCATACTACATGTCTCAAAGAAAAGAATACGGGTACGAATAATGAAAAACAAAACACTGCTGCTCTTAGCTTCCCTAGTAGTGTTTCTTCTCTTAGCCCAGCCTGTTTTGGCTGTGAAAGCACCTGACAGCAAAGTTTACGGCTGGAAATGGTACCCGATAAAAATAGAAGAAACCATAACTTTAACTTCTGGTTTAGCCCTAGCACCCCACCTATGGGACTGGTATTTCGACGGCGAAAACGACTACATAGTAGTTCCTTTATCTGATAGTTTAAAGCTTTTCTACGCTGTTTCCCTTGAACTTCTCGTGAAACCAAGAGCTTTCCCGACAAATTACAATACTGTTTTAGGTATGGGGACACGTGCGAGCGGGGGTTTGCCGGGCGGTGCTTACGCATGTTTTAACGCTTACACTTCGGGTAAAATATGTTTCCAAATATACAATGCATCCGTGAAGAAGTACATTGGGGCATATGTGGAAAAGAATGCTTGGAACCATGTTGTATTCACATACGATTACTATACGCGTGAAGCATACGCGTACGTGAACGGCGAAAAAGTAAACTACGGGTCAGACTGGGGTGAAATAGATACTACGCAGTACAAAAACATATACATATCATATAAGCTACCATACAATATCGCTTTTGCCCGTATCTACAACCGCACAACATCTTCTCAAGAAATAGACAACTCGTACAGCAACCATGTGGTAAACGCTTCCAAGATGGTTCTATTTCTTGATGCTACTTTCTACAATGGAACCCACTACATAGACTTAAGCCCATACGGGAACAATGGAACCCCGTACAATGGGGTAAGCAGGGTTGAAGCAGATGAGAAATGGATATGGAAAATAACCAACCTATACAATGATGATAAAGTACATTTGCTCTGGTTTCCTAAAGGAACCTACATTGTCTTCAAAAATTCAACCACAGAAGTAACCCATGTTGTGCAGAGCAACCATGATACTTTAAGTCTTGCCGATGGAACCTACGCTGTCACGGTTTACGTTCCACCTTTAAACACTGAGGAAAACGGATGGTACTACATTGACATGTCTTCTCTGGTAGAGCAAAACTACGTTAGAAGCGACCTTAAAGACGTTTACGTTATAGGTTCAGATGAAGTTTATGTTGACGCTGAAAGAAAATGGATTATAGTTAAGAACCCACCCTCTCTAATCTACTTTGGAAACCAGCTAGTAGAAAACAATATTGACGACAACGTGGTGTCTTTCTTCTACGGTGACAGTTTCGACGGCTGGCAGTTTGAAACAAATAATCCTTCAACAGGTTCTGGAAGCATAGACCCCTCTGAAGGAAACCCTGCCCCCTCGCTTAACATTACATGGGTTAACCCATCAAGCTCGGACTACTGTGAATGGTACATTGAGTTCCCGTTTAAACTTGTAAACGTAAGCATAGAGTTCAACATAATGGAAAGAGCAAGCGGTGCAGGATACTACCTAAGAGTTTACGCTGACAACACTCAAATAAAGCAGCATACCGGAACAGATTTCGCCGATAACACATGGTACACCATAACATGTTCCACTACGGAAATGCGGAAGCTGAGAATAAGGCTTTCAGACCCCAACGGTGACACAATATACTTCTACATAGATAACATAAACATCACGGGAACAATTATCCTTCAAAACTCAATAGCGGTCACGGCTAAGGAACAGGTGAACCCATTCTACGTTGTGAAGCTCTTCTACGAGAACGGAACCGCTTATGGTGGTGTTGAAGAGGTAAGAGCATGTTTTGGTACGGGGTCCGTGAGGTTCAGCGTTAACGGGACAGGGCATGTTGCTTTCGAAAACCAGCCAGACGCCTTCATGTTCTCTAAGTACGGTAGAGAGGTAAGGGTTAGCTCTAACTTCGCAACCGTAGAGCTATATGCACCCTACGGAACCTATTACGACTACAGCTTTAAAATAAGAGACTTCGCATTTTTTGTTAAAAACCCAACATATCTTATTGTTCAAAAAGATGTCAATGGGCAAGTGAAAACAATTGACGAAAAAGTTCTCGACTCAGCATATACTGCTATGGCAAGTTTAAACTACGGGGACAAGTACATTATAAGCCTCTTCAACGGCGAAGAACAGAGAACAATAGGCTACGTTTACGCGGACTCGGACCTTACAAAGTACATTTTCGTTTACGGAATAAAAGTCTCGGACACAACCCAGCTATACGACATCTGGTTTGAAACCCAAAGAATAGACAACACGACCGCGAGAATCATCTACCAAGACACGACCAACAGCACCCAGGATCTGAAAATATACGTTTACAATAAGACAATGCAGCAGGTAGCGTTGTTCGAGAACTTCCTTAACCCAAACAACGTTACCGTAACCATTAACGCTTTGAACGCTACGGAAGAATACTATGTTAAAGCAGTTGTAACCTATCCTGAAAGAACCTTTGAGCTTTGGCGTAGCATCCCACTGTACTTTGAGAAGCAAGGGTTCCCCGTAAACCTTGAGTTCATAGGTTCCTTTGGCGGAATAGATGTTGGAACAATGGTTCCGCTGTTTCTCGTACTTGCTGTTGCAGGGGCTTTCGGTGCTGTCCACGCGGGTGCAGGTCTCGTCCTTGCAGTAGGGTTGTCCGCGCTGTTCACCTACTGGGGTTGGCTTGATATTCCGTATTCTCTTCTCTCAATGCTTTTCAGTATTGCGGTTATTTTCGCAGTAGCAGCTGCTAAGAAGAGGTGGGCGTGATGTATGCTTGGAAAATAGTTGCTTTCATACTCATGTTGAACGTGGCTATTGGAATAGTTAACGCTACAGGTGTTTTCAAATACACTGTAGCATACAATGTTGAGGAAGGCAAAGTAGGCTACAAGGACATTGTTTCAAGATGGAACCCAGTAACATTGGCTAACATCCCTATAGTTGGCGACATTGTCAGCGGTCTCTACTTCCTGTATGAGAAAGTAGGATGGGTTATCGACGGGTTCCCCGCTCTTCTAAGTCAGCTTGGAACCCCTGCACCTATTGTTTGGGGTTTGAGAATAGTGTTCTACTTTATCGTAGCCCTCTCAATAATAGAGTTTATTTCAGGTAGAAGAGGGTGGGACTAAATGCTCATATTCGACGTTGACTTCGAACAGCTGCTGCAGCTTCTAGCTCAGGGAAGAATTCTTGACGCAGTTTACGCTGGACTCTACAGTGTTATGGGTCCGTGGCTTTGGCTTTTCCTATGCTTACTTTTCGCAGTACCGCTGTACGTTAAAACCTTAAGCATTGTCCCGCCAGTAGTTGTTTTCATGCTTTTCTCGGGAATAATCCTAGCATACATGCCCGTAGAAGCCCACAAAGTAGCCTACGTCCTAGCAGTCCTAGCCGTAGCCTCAATCCTCTACCGTCTCTTCACAAGGTCGCCAGGCGAATAACCGTGTCGTACAGACTGCTGAAAAAGAAGCTTGGAAAGAGAAGTAAGAAGCACAGATTCACTTTAGAGCAGTTTCTCAGAAAAACCCTTAATAAGAAAAAATTCTTAGCAGTAGAGTTTAATGGCGATAAGTCTCTCGGAACAATTCTAGGCAAAAACAATCTGAGAATAGCTTATAGGCGGGACGGGAAACGCTTCGTACTTATTCCTTTGGAACTACTTCAAAGTGTACCTACTTCGTTAAGTATTAATTTCGAGTTAAAGGTTTCTCGGAAAAGTAAAAAGAGGTGATATATGGGAAATGTTTCCAATAGCTTTAGTAGATAGGCTACCATTACCTCTTAAAATATGTGTAACAGTATACCTGTACTTCCTAGAGCTCTATGAAAGAATATACCCGACAGTATATCTTTGGCTTTTAAGCAAGGTTCCTAAGAGACTGAGGAAAGGTGTTGTAAACGAAATAGTAATGGTTGCTGCTGCCGTAATAACGATAATGATAGTAATTATTGTGTTAGCATACTTCCAAGGTGAAGCATCTTCGCAGGTAAGTAACTTAAACAACACACAAGCACAATCAGCATTCAATACTGCAACTAACCTAGCATGGACATCTATAACGCTACTTGCAATAGGTCTACTGGCGATAGTAGGGTTCGCAATAATCAAGGTCTTTAGAAGCTGAAGAGGCTAACGGCAGTGGCTAGGAAGCGTAGAAGAAGAAGGAAAAGAAGGAAACGTAGAAAATAAAACCCTCTAACTAATTTTTTCTTTTTTCCTCTAGCGTAGAGGGGGTGTGTGGGTATGGTTGAAATGGTTATTATGCTGTTCGTACTGGCATTGTTTTTCGAAGCTCTCGCAATAGTTTTGGACATGTGGGGGCTAAGGTTTTTCAGTATGCTTTCATGGTTTGCTCTCGCATATTTGCAGTTCCTACACTACGGTACCGTATGGTCTGTTTTCGTAATGTTCATTTTCGCTGGTCTAGCATTGTTCGATATTGTCGTGATTATGAAAAACATTTTCACATGGCGTGAGGAAAGGTGGTAAAACATGGAACGCGCACGTGAAGCAGCAGAGGAATACGCGGTCCAGGAAGCGCTCACACATGAAGAGCTTGACAGAACGTATTTTATGGCTGAAGACGAAACGGTTAAGGAAATAATAGATTCGAAGTTTCCAATGCTTAAGCCCCTGCATTCTAGGCTGCATTCCCTAACCTATGTTGAGAAGGGGGAAGCTGAGAAGCTTAAGCACACTATTAACAGCTTGTCGGCTGTAATTGAAATGTTCATGGATGAGAGAAGCTACGATGAAAAAGACCACGTTCTTCTCTTGGCTTTAACAGAGCATTTGAAGCTAAGGCTTAACGACTCGCTTAAAGGCAGGAAGCTTAAGGCGTTAACCCAGTTCACGAGAATAATTGAGTTCAGAGGTGAGAGGAAACGAAGATTCCTTTAGAACTAACGTTAATAGCTGTTTTCGCATCGGCAACATCTATTCTCATGGTTCTTCTCGCGCTAATGCCTAAACCAGCATGGACCCTTTTCAGGGCGAAGCTAAGCAAGAAACCCGTGTTAGCAATAGCGAACGACAGCGGAATAGTTAGGTTTGTTCTCGCAGAACCGAAGGCAGGATGGTTTAAGGTTAAGAAAACACCGTACATTATCGTGGACGCTGTTTCAGGCGAAGAAGTTGTTTCAAAGAAAAGATTTATTCTCGAAGGGCTTTGGCGACCATTCTGGATAGCGTACGACTACAAAGCCTCAGCGGTTACACCTGAAGCGCTAAAGTACCTTGAAGAAAAACACATATCGACAAACCCTGGTTCCGATGTGAAAGCAGTAATGCTTCTCGACCCAAGAGACGTTAGGAAAGACGTTACTTTGAGGGTTAACAAGTCAGTTATAGCGTACATGTACAGGGAAGCACAACTCGCGGGGAAAGAATCCGACACGACCCTTAAAGCCCTAGTGATCCTTTTAGCAGTAGGTCTAATAATAGCCGTAGCCGCTATCGCCCTTCTTCTAACGCAGCAACCTCAGGCAGCAGCCCAGGCAGCGGAAGCAGCTAAGAAGGCTGCGGAAGCGGTGAACGCGTCGGTGATTAAGGCATGAGCTATGTTCTTGAAGAGTACGGTAGACCTGAGTGGGCTTACGCTGCTTTTCTTCTGCTTCACGTTATGAAGAGGGTTTACGAGGCAAGATGTAATGGAAGCTACGATGACTACTTGAAAGCAGTTGAAGGCATGGTGCTTTTCCTACCTAGGAAAGCTAAGGAACAAGCTAAGCAGCTTCTAGCAGAGCTTTACGGGGAACTTGACAAAATAAACCCTAAAGGCGTAGACATGTTCACTAAGTCGAAACATGTTGAAAGAAAGGAAAGCCAAATAGTCTACAGTTACTGCGACAAAATAGTAGACATAGCCATGAGCGTTCTCGAAAAAATACTGCTAAACGTTGAAACAATAAGAATAGAGGGGTTTAAATGAAGTTCATGGAAATTGTAAGAGCAAACCAGGAAACATGGCGAACAATAAGCATAAGCCTTCTAGGGAAAATGCGCGGTGGAAAAACAAACATAGCTACAGCAATAGCAAAAGAATATGTGAAGGAAGGATGGGAAGTAAGGTATGCTGTAGCCCCGCCGCCTGAAGTAGCAGCCCAGGTTCTTAGGAAACCATGTAGAAGCAGTGGTTTACTAGCCATTTTCGACGACATGAGCTTCCTTTACTCGAACATAAGAGACCCCTCGGTTAACGGGTTCCTAAACACCTACAGCCAGGTAAGACACTACGCTGGAATAGAGGACGTAATAGTCGTATTCATTTTCCACTATTTGAAAGCAATACCACCATTCATGCGAGAAGCAACGATAAGGGTGTTGACTGGACCTATAAGCAAGTCTGAAGCAAAAATGCTTTACCAAGAACGCTTCTTCGACTGGCGTCCTCTCAAAAAATACCGTAAAGTAATAAGAGAATACGTTTACAACCATGAATTTAAAAGGAAAATGGAAAAGAAAAGACCAGCTCTAGTAACGGACTCTACAGTTTCTACAATAACACAAATACCGCTGGTAGAAGACTACAGACTAGAAAAACACCTAGTATATGACGTTAAAAACGCGGCAACAGGCAAGGAAACGTATAGGATACTGTTTTTAAATAAAAGAGCAAGAATAAGGGATCGCGGCAAATACTTCGACATATATTATAGACATAATGGCAAGGAAATAAGAGTAGCAAAAATAGCTGTGGCAAACTATATTAATGTATAGTGAGAGGCTTTGAGTTGGAAGCTTAGCTTAGCGTTTTTAGTCTTAATAATTATTGTTGGTTATTTGCTTCACATGCATTTCTACCGTAGCTTCGACGTAAACAAGTTCGAGCATCT
>Ga0180301_10004043_pt1 | contig 11367 bp, 12 predicted proteins | sample GuaBasSediGuay16_FD_121797 | JGI IMG/M metagenome (GOLD analysis project Ga0180301, IMG submission 121797) | Subseafloor sediment microbial communities from Guaymas Basin, Gulf of California, Mexico - Guay16, Core 4569-2, 12-15 cm | ecosystem: Environmental > Aquatic > Marine > Hydrothermal... | reverse complement strand
GCCAAGAATACATGGCGTTTCCGATAACACTATTTCAGAATTCATCGCTTTTGGCAGGAAGCGATGGATCAGGAAATTTGAATCCGCCGGTTTCGACGTCCTTGCGGTGAAGAAGGTTGCTTTCAATTCGGGATACGGGTTTGGTTTTCCACGAATAAGAAACTTTGCAGAATATCTTGGCATCAAAACTGTTTATGCGTATATTATGCAAAAGCAGAATGCTGCAAGTGATTATGCCGTTTATTTCGTGAAATAAAAAGGAGCGAGCTTTTCGTGAACATAGTAACTACCGGGGACAGTAAATTTTTTCATTGTTTAACCGGATTGGCCGCAAGCGTAATGCGCTTTTACGGCAAACAACTCATTATTTATGATCTCGGGCTTACTGACGAGCAGAGGGAATCTCTTGATGCCCACATAATCCAATTTGATGTGGATGTCGATTTCCAGAATTACACCACCTTTAGAAATGTTCCATTAATTCAGGCAACTCACAAACCTTTCTGTGTCAAACATTATTTCGATAACTATTCAGAGCCTATGATATTGGTTGATGCGGATTGTCTCTTTATGGAGAGAGTAGAAGAGACAGGCTATGACATTGGAGTCACCTTAAAACCAAGAAGAAAAATGGATACCTCGAATCATTATTCAGGGGTCTTGAATACAGGGGTGATTTTTTTCTGCACTAATTGCGCCGAACTTATAGACAGGTGGGTGGACGAATGCCGCATACCCCATACAACCGACCAAAAAGCCCTGACAGATATTCTCAGCGAAACCATTGACTGGAAGCATTATGATAAAATATATGACTGGCGCGGTTTAAAGGTTAAAGTTTTGAAAGTGACGGAATACAATGACTACTATCTGAAAACCGGCAGGATATTTCATTTCAAGGGTAAGCGCCATAGCGAAGATGTGTACAACCAATTGGTTCAGGCGATGGATCAGGACATAGACTTATACGATTTTTTCAGGAAGGTGACTGGAAAACGGAGAAATCCGCCGGCGAAGTTATTGACGGGTTGGCTTCATAGAAAATCGCGATGAAAGCCGGAGCCCGGCAGGAGTTGTTCAATCCAAACAGCCCCCGTTCCGGAGGGGCTTATAATCTCTTGCTTCACCTTATTCTTTGTCGCTGCTTTCTGGATAGTGTGGTTTGGGTGGGAGCAATACCTTTTCCCTGCAGATGATACTCAAAAATCTCTCCGGCTTTTTGCAATTCGGCATGGTCGGTGATGCCGACATGACTCAGTAAATCCGCTGCCCATTTGCTGATTGTTTCTGCAGGTATCCACTCTCGGCAGGATCTCGCAAAATAACCCGCTTCAAACATTAATATGTTCACACTGGGCTTGTTGTAAAACTTTGCGTGATGAAAATCCAGCAGGTACAATTCCGGATTACCGCTGTCACCGTCGAGCATAATTGCGCTGCCGTTTAAGTCGATATGGTTGCAATTGGCCCTGTAAAGACTAACAAATAAAGGGATCGTATTCATAAACAGCCCAATGCGTTCACTTTCCGGCATCACGCTCATCAGATCGCTCATCAGCGACAGATCATGAAAATCTTCAAGAATGACAATACCGGCCCTGACCAGTCCAAACGCATCATGTGTGTGGCCATAGCCGTATACTTTCGGGGTATTTATTCCCCTGGCCTCTGCTTGAAGCAGATTTGCAACCTCGTCCAAACCGTATCGCCAGTATCTGAGCCTGCGTGAAAGATGATCCAGGCAAAAAAGTTTTGCAACATACGTATCCCCCTCCTCTCCTGGGTTTTGCACCCGAAAAACCGCCTTGCGCTCTGTTGACTTAAGCATTTGGACCTCAGGGCCCACGTTGTTGCCGATTATATCTCTGGCAACACCCCCCACAGACTCACAAAGAGCGGTCAGACTCTCGTCTCTGAGCCACCATGTTGCTCTGTGCGCCCCGCTATACTTGAATCTTAACGCCGACGCTAATATTCGTTGATTGCTCAATAACTGCATATCTGCGCAAAAACTCCTCAGCTTTCATGTAAACTACCCAACGCCGATCTTTTGCCGGTCTTTTCGAGACAGTTGCGTGTTAAAGTGATAACGAAAACGTCCTGTTAAACTGTCTCGAGTAACGCGGTCTCGGATTGCGACTGCATCCAATAATTCAGCCACCCATTTATCAATCGTTTCACCGGTAATAAAGTTCCTGCAGTACTTTGCCAGGGTAGCGGCTTCAAACATCAATAATTCAAGGTCGCCGCTGTCATAGAACTTTGCGTACTCGAAATCCAGGATAAAATCATCCGCTTGCGAACCGTCGGTGCTTAGCATAATGCAGCCCGAATTAACGCTTATATGGTTGCAACCCGCTCTGTAGAGTCGGACAAGAAATGGCGTCGCCCGACTTAGTATCTCAACGCACTTTTCCTGGCTATCCCTGTTCTTCTCCAACATGTCGCCGATCGGAACGTGGTTGCCCAGGTTCTCGAGAATCAATACGCTTTTATTTATGAGCCCACACGGGCCGTACATCTGTCCGTACCCGTACACCTTCGGGACATTTAACCCGCGATCCGCCGCAATAAGCAAGTTGACAGCTTCGCCAAAGGCGAATCTCCGGTTGCGATACTTCATCCAATGATATTTCAATCTGTGCCTCAGGCAGCGCAGCGGAAAAACCTTTACAACAAGAAACGTATCGTCATCCGACGCCTTGATACGAAAAACAAGTCGGTTTTCTTCCTCCTTGAGTATCTCAGCTTCACATTGCATCCCCGATTCCGTATGCTCGCGTATAATGCTCTGGCAGGATTTGACCGCCCCGATCAGATTTTCATTGTTCAGCCACCATTTCGCTCCTGGCGAGCCGCCGAATCTTACAGGCAAGGCCGCCTCGAGCATTCGTTGTTCGCTGAATACAGACATGTTTGCTTAGGTGTCCTGTATCTTTCTAAAAAGCACCAGACACTGCTGCTCCAACAGATTTATTCTCGGGTGCTTTTCGGCTATCTCAAGTCCCACTTCTCTGCCCACAGCGGCCATGCGATGAAAACTGTAGTAATGCCCCGTAACTTTCTTGCCTCGTATCTTGCGCGAGAGATATCTCCAACTGTTCGTGTTGTAGAAACCGACGGCTACATATCTGCGCGACACACGAGCCAATTCCCTCAATATTTTCCGTACTATTTCCTCCGTCTCTATGTGATGAAACAGCCGCATGCTGAAACATAAGTCGGCCGAATTGTCCTCCAGCGGCATGCACCCAATGTCCGCCTGCAGCATTGCAGCGTTTTCGCCGATATCATGCGATTCCCGCGCTGCGCCAAGCATGTTGGGGTCGCAGTCAATCATTACCAGGCTTTTAGCTCCGCAAAAAATGTCATAGAATCTTCCGCTGCCGCACGGTACATCCACTATACAGCTTTCGCTGCCGACCATACTATACAACTTCTCTGCAAAAGCCTTGTCTATCCGGTCAAGCCTTCTGCCCCGCCGCGACCCCGAGAATCTCCCGGCTTCATAGCTTCTTGCCTGCTCCGGGGTGCGCATTCTGACGCTCCCTGCCACCTTCACACTGCTACTGACCTGACGATAATCTTCGGTGCACATTGCAAATTCCTTTTATTACATCGACTTACCAGCCCCCTGCAACAAACAGTCAGGCGCCCTCACGAACCACCAACTGCGTTTCATACAGATTCCGATACAGCCTGCATTTTTCGACCAATTCGGCGTGCGTGCCCTTTGCCTCAATCTGTCCATTGTCCATGACCACGATCAATTCGGCGGATATTACCGTGCTGAATCTGTGGGCGATGACAAAGCATGTTCTGCCGGCAATCAGACCCTCCAGCGCCCTGTGAATTTTCGCCTCGCTGTCGGCGTCGACCTGGCTCATTGCCTCGTCGAAAATCAGGATCGCGGGATTCTTCAAAATGGCCCGGGCGATTACAATTCGCTGAAGCTGCCCACCGCTGAAACCAGAGCCCTGTTCGCCAATCATCGTGTCATATCCGTCGGGCAAAGGCTCTATGAACTCGTGGCAATATGAACGTTTCGCCGCGTCGATTATCTCTTCTCTCGTGGCGTCAGGCCGGCCGTATGCGATATTCGCTGCGATCGTATCGTTGAAGGTGACCACATTCTGCGTCACCATCCCGATCTGATCGCGCAGGCTCTTTAATGTCCCGCCGCGAATGTCGACGCCGTCCAGGAGAATTTGCCCGCTGTCGGCATCGTAAAACCTTGGAATAAGATTCACAAGCGTCGTCTTGCCCGAGCCGTTCGGACCGACAACCGCAACCGTCCGACCGGCGTCAACCGTAAGGTTTATTCCGTTCAGTGTCGGTTGGTCGTTGCCGGGATAAGTGAAGACAATATCCTTGAACTCCAGTGTGCTGCTCAGCGGCGACAATTCAACGGCGCCGGCGGCTTCGTGCTCGACAGGCTCGTCTATGATGCCATAAACCCTTTCGGCCGCGGCATTTGCCTGCTGGATCCTGTTCCAGACGTCGCTGACTTTCCTAATCGATTCAGCGGACGTTCCCAACAGAACAAGCAGTGTAAGAAACTTGCTTGGGCCCATGTCTTTGGCCGGGTCGAATACCCACATCGAACCCAGCATAAGCGCCGCGGCCATGGCAATCATCCCAAGAACCTCCATCAGCGGATTGGTGGCCGCCTGAACTCTTGCAATGCGCAGCACCTGCCTGAGGAAGCGTTTGTTAACCGCCGAATACGCGGTTGTCTCGTGTTTCTGCCGATTGTATACCTTCACGACGCGAAGTGCGTTTATCGCCCCCTGCAGCCTGCCCAACATAACAGCACTGCTCATCAGGGATCGCCTGGTCGCTTTTTTTATTTTCTTGCCCAACAACCCGAACATCCAGATCGTCACCGGCGCACATGTCAGAAAAATCAGTGTGAGTTGCCAACTCAACACCATCGCGCCCGCAAGACAGAATATCGCTTTTGACGGTTCCCGAAGCATCTTGCCCAACAGAATCTTGACACCTTTGCCCACTGTCGACGTGTCGCCGACAATTCGACTTATCGTGTCGCTCGTGCCCTTCTGTGCGAAAAATCCCACCGGAATATCCATCACATGGGCAAATGCGTCGTTGCGCAAGTTGGCGATGGAAATCTGCACGACCTTTTCGGCGAGGTAGCCCTGCCAAAACCTTCCCAGACACCTGGCGACGGTGACGCCGGCCATTACAAGAATGATGAAGATAACAGCACGGGCCTTGTTGGCGCCGGCCTTGTCGCGCGGGAGAAAACCGACCACCCGCTGGGCCTGATCGGTAAGAGCCACTTTCATTCTGCGGAACAGTTTATCGGACGGCCGAGTCTCTAATTCAACCGTAAACTCGTCTGCATTAATGCTTTCTGTATCGCGGAGAATCTCAACTGCTATAGGCTCATCCTGCCCGACCGTGGCAAGTTCCTCCAGTAGCTTGACGGAGCTGATCTCGTCCGAATCGCTCTGTCTCCTGAACTTTCCGGCGCCGATGATCTTGTCCTGCGGTCGGATGCCGGCCCTGGCGGCGGGGCTACCCTTTTCCACACGGGTTACACGAAGATAATAAGCTATATTGCTGTCGCTGTCGATGTAGTCGGTGGTGTCGGGCACATAGAAATCCATCCCGTAACGGCTGTCGCACGTCTTGCGGTCGATCCAGCCGTGCAGACCCTCTTCGCCCATCATCACCTTGAGCAGCGGCATGATCGTCATAAAACTCAGCGAAAACAGCACTCCAATCAGTACTGCACTAACGACAATCACCACAAGCCGAGGCCACTGAGGCCAGACATAGCGGAATATTCGAGTGAATGCTCGTATATTATGGTCATCCATGCCGTTATCTCCGGTCAACAATCCAACGTAAAAACGCAAACCATCTGCGAAACGGGTATTGTCTGCTATTTTGCTGAAATGTCAAGTCTTGCCTGTGTCAAAAGACAAAAAGCAGTGTAAGTTGTGCTTATGGCTGGTGTTAGTGGCGAACCCATCCCGTCCGTGTTCGCCGGAATAACTAAAGGGGTCCGCCCCCCCTCCTCTTGACGGAGGCCGGCGACAGCGTATAATCGGCGATTATGGCGAGACCAAAACGTATTGCTAAGGGCAACATTGTTTATCATGTTCTTAATCGGGCCAATGGGCGGTTGCGCATTTTCAAGAAGCGGCGTGACTTCGAGGCGTTCGAGGAGATTCTGGCCGAGGGGGCAGAGCGGTTCGGTATGCGTATCTGCGGCTACTGCATAATGCCCAACCACTGGCATCTTGTGCTGTGGCCGCGAGAGGATGGTGATTTGTCCGAGTTTATGAAGTGGATTACCGTTACTCATACCGGCCGCCGGCATACGTCGCATGGGACGGTGGGTATAGGCCATGTGTACCAGGGGCGTTTCAAGAGTTTTCCCGTCGAGTCGAGTTCGTACTATCTTACGCTGATGCGATATGTCGAGTCCAATGCGCTGCGGGCCGGCGCCGTTGAGCGGAGTGCGGATTGGCCGTGGAGCAGTCTGGCGATCAGGCTGGGCGATGAAAAACCGATCCTCTTGAGCAAAGGACCGATGGACTTGCCGAAGCGATGGACCAAACTTGTTGACAAAGCGGTGAATATGCCAAAGAAAGACCGCCAGATGCTTGAGACTTGTATCAAAAGAGGCCGACCACTGGGCCGGGACGACTGGATAACGAAGACAGCAGCAATGTTACGACTGGAATCAACGCTGAGACCAAAAGGAAGACCCAAAATTGGGGTCTGACCCCTTTAGTTATTCAAATGAAAAAACACCTGCTCCTTTTATGGGACCATCCACATGTAATTTCCACGTAAACTATCCCATCTATATGTCCGAAATAAGTGATACAGTTCCAGGCTACAACGTGATATACAGAACGCGGGATTCCTATTTTCAGGGATGAGCCAAACTTCCTCATCATAGGAGAATCACAATGGGTGATAAGGTTAAACAAAAAAAGCGTTGGTTCTTGAAAGCCGAGATTATTATTCTGCTGTGCTTGGTCGGTTTCTTGGTTGTGAAATCCGAGATCGTTACCGTCAATAGTATCAAAGCGGCAGTTCTCAATCAGATTGTCAAGATAAATCCCAACAATATCGATGCCTACGACTTCCCTGGAGATTACTACTTCGACTCAGGCCGTTATGAAAAGGCAATAGAAGTTTACAAAGAGGCCATTAGAATATCCCCGGACGACTTTGAAGCCCACTATAACATTGGGATTGCCTATGATTGGCTCGACAACTATGAGGAGCAAATACCAGCATTCAGAGAAGCTGCCAGAATCAGCCCGGATGATGCTGATGCACATTTTAATCTTGGACTTGCATACTACCATACGGGCAACCTTGAGGAAGCAATGAAGAGCTTTGACGTGGCGACAAGGGTGGACCCACACTATCGGGAAGCCTACAGGTGGCTTTCAGATTGCTATTGGGAGACTGGGCAACTTACAAAATCGGTGGAAACCTGGAAGCGAGCTTTGGACACCTCTCCCGATTACATATGGGCACATATAGCTCTTGCTTTCAACTATAATGATTTAGGCAGATATGAGGAAGCGATAGTAGAGTTCAAAGAGCTTATCGAGCTTGAGCCAGATATCGCTGGCTACCATGTGCTCCTTGGAAAAGCTTACCTCCAAATAGGTGATAGAGACTCTGCATTGAAACAGCATAAGAAGCTAACAACTCTTGATCCTGATTTGGCGGATGAGCTTCTTGTTCTTATGGAAGAATAGTTGAGATAAAAACTTTATCGTATGTGAGCAGAGGGTGGTTCACTCGAAAAGGTGGTGGAGACAGATTATATATCAGAGGGAGATAAAACATGGACGCAAGACACAACGCGGAAAAGCCCCCAGCAGAAGAAACAGTTGCTCAAACGACAAGATTGGACAAGGATCACCCTAAGTGGTGCTCAGTGTTGGCTCTTATTGTCGTTGTTCTGATAGCCATAATTCTTGTGTGGCTTTCAAATACGCCGGCAAATACGCAGGCTGATTCTTTTCTTGGTGACTTGCCTCTTTTTGCTGTAGATAGAAAAGCCGAAGGAGGAGATGCAGATGCTCAGTATAATCTGGCAGCGATGTATTACAATGGTCAAGGTGTGACCCAAGACTACAAGCAAGCGGTCAAGTGGTGTACCAAAGCAGCAGGGCAGGGATATGCTAATGCTCAGACCAAACTGGGCTTGAAGTATCGTGAGGGGCAAGGTGTGTCTCGATCAGAAGTACAGCAGAGAGTGCCTGTTCCACTTATCCAGTTGGGTTCATCACACAGTTCAGTTATCGAAAGCAAAACCAACGGTGTTTTTGAGGGATGGGAGGGTGAAACAATTGTCATCCTGATGAATGGTCAGATATGGCAACAGACCGAATACTACTACCACTATCATTACGCCTTCATGCCCGATGTCCTGATATACAAGTCTGGGAGTGGATGGAAAATGAAAATTGAAGGAATTGAAAGAGCTGTAGGAGTTCAGCAACTCGAGTACAGTCGGAGTACACTACAAGCAGTACGTTCTGCTGCTATCCCAAAGATATACGTAGGGGTAGGCGGTGGCCATTGGCTCAAGAAAAATATCGATAGCGGAACATACATGGTCTTAGAGGACGGTACTCTCTGGGCTATAGATCCTTTTGACAAGATTGATGCTGTGCTTTGGTTGCCCATATCCAATATAACCGTAACAGAATCTTCATCTGGTTCACCAGGTTATGACTACTTGCTTATCAACACAGATGACGACGAGAAAGCCCATGCACAATACATGGGAAAACAATAACTGTAATGCTTCAGACGGAAATGGACAAAGAAGCAGCTTCAGGCAATGATCTGACAGCCGTTGTTGAGCGACGGCAGAGTTTATCCGTTGAATTGAGATAGGCAATTGTTAGAATGGTGCGGTGAAAGACTTTTCTGAAAAGGGATATTATGAAAATGGTTATTACAATTCTTAGATGGATGGCGGTATTGCCGGGGGCTATACTTTTTGTTTTCATTAGCGACTTTCCGATACACTGGATTGTTGTATTACAGGAATATATCCCTGATAAAATCATAACCTTTGATAACCCTGCGCAGCTTGAGTATCTCTTGTATGCTTTCTTTAACCCATTTATATTAATAATGTCTGCAACTTTCATAGCACCAAGTAAAAAGTTTTGGGTGGGTCTGCTGTTCATAGTGTTATCATTGATTTTGGCTTTGGTTGGGTTGGTTTATAGCAAGCAAAACAACTTGGCTACATATTCTGCCCCTGAGATTACATTATTGTTAAATATAGCAGGTTACACTGTGGGTTGTATATATATATACAACAAATATTGGTCAAGTAAGATGCAGGCTACTTCATAAAAAGTCAGGAGAAAATAATGGACACCTTTATAGCGGTTATTGTTGCATTCATCTTAGCACAGTTTATTGACGGTCGGGTTGCCTTCGCCCTATCTTTTGTTGTACTAGTTGGAAGGCGGCTACTGCGTCACCAACGCGCAATCAAGGACATACAGAGGCTCGGCCTTACCCCAGAGGTATGCAAAGAAGTCTCCAAGGATCTGCAGGACGGCAATCACGACGCGGCAGTCCAGCGAATCGCCGAACATCAAGAGAAGCAACTCGCAGACCTCCTTGCGATCGGCGTCGATGTCCGTGCCATGACTCCGGAGATCGGACGCGACATCAAATGGGGAGACATCGTCTCTCAAGTCTTCCGTGTTTTGGAATTTGACAGGCTGCAAACCACTGTCGGTCCCAATAACACAGTCAAGACACCTACCAAATTTGATCATTACGGACATCTGCTCGTTGAATCTCCGATCCTAAACCAACCCGGAGTGCTTCCCATTGTACACCGTGACGACTTTCGTCTCGCGGCAAGTGTTTTCGACGACCCACAGTTGTCTGAGGTCGTTAAGGAAGAGGGGGAGTTGCTTGTGACCTATGTCCCCAAGCACAAGCTACCGGGGGGGCTGGGATATATGTGGCACGTCCTTCACTACGTCATATGCCCCCGTGGGACTTTAGATGAATACTACGAGGTCGACAATGCCATGCATATGGCGAAGCCGGCACCCGAGAAGTTATTCGGACCCTTTGTGTGGTACGGCGAGATCAGAGTGCAAGTAAAGGCAAGCTCTCAATTGGCAACTACGTGAATCCTTATGAACCAATAGACAGAGGTTAAGAAAGTCATACTTTCGTAAGAAAAGTAGCGGATTTAAAACTAAATTCTAAATTCAGCTTGGGAGAGGAAAATATGGTATCAAAACGTTTCTGCGATATTCTTAGGTGGTCTTTGATAATAGCCGCCACAGCCTTTGGCGTCAAGTGGTTATGGGCTTTTCATTGGTTGCTTGGTTTAACTCTATCTGTTCCAGCGTTCATTCTCTTTATGAATGTTGTTGGATTCCTAACTCTGCCTCTTTATGCGATTACCATAGAAGCCTGGGAAGCCAAAAAGATTTGGCAAAACTTTGTGAAAAATAGCATGAATTCACATGAATTCAGTAAATCTCAACAATGCCAGGGCAGGAATAATTAAAGGGGTCTGACCTGCTCTGTAGAAAAGCTCTTTGACAAGTAAGATGATCCCGAGGTTGTGTGTTAGTACCAGCAGGATCATGTCGCGGCATTGGGACCAGTAGCTGCGCGCACTGAGGCTGTCGGTGTAGTTGCGTTTGATCATGCTGAAGACTGTTTCGGACTGCCAGCGCTGGCCGAATGTTTCCTTGTCGAAATCTGTTCGCATCTCTCTGCGGTATTTTGTTTTTGGCAGCTTTGTCGTCGGCCTGCCATGCTTTGGCGGTATGGTTGTTTTGATCTGATGAACTTCTCTGGCATACGTGTGATTGGCTTCGCTGTCATAGCCTGCATCGGCAAGGAGGTGTTTTATCCTGAACTTTTCCACACACGGTTTTAGCGTCTTGCAGAACTGGTTAATGTCAGGACTTGGCCCTCTCGTGGTTATCGCTGAAAGAATCAGATGCGTCTGACAATCACAAACGACGGCGAGTTTTGGAAAACGCTTATATGTGGTTTCTTCCTGCGTTTGGAGCTGTTTTGAGCGTTGTATGCTTTGAGCAGCCGCCGGGAGGATTTTTGCAGCGTTGTAAAATGCGGCACGGTTTTTAGTTCAAAAACCTTGCGCAGACTCGGGCAGTCGTCTAATATTTGAACAATGCCTCGATAGTCTGTATCGAAGAAGGTTTTCAAGACCAGACAGACCAGTAGTTGCGGTTGAGTGAACTTTTTGGGGCTGTAGGGGCTGAAATGCTCAGGCAGTGTGTCGCGTGCGACGCGGTATGCCACGGCCGCTACAGCTTTTGGAGATTTTGTTGTCTTGCT
>Ga0180301_10004041_pt1 | contig 11370 bp, 7 predicted proteins | sample GuaBasSediGuay16_FD_121797 | JGI IMG/M metagenome (GOLD analysis project Ga0180301, IMG submission 121797) | Subseafloor sediment microbial communities from Guaymas Basin, Gulf of California, Mexico - Guay16, Core 4569-2, 12-15 cm | ecosystem: Environmental > Aquatic > Marine > Hydrothermal... | reverse complement strand
CGACGGCGTAGAAGCCTGGGTTAACGAGACACACATCTTTACGCTCTACGTTGGAGAGCCAGTACTCAACGTATCTATGCTCGAAGCCATGTGGACTACGAGGTTTGTCTCGCAGAAGATGGATAATGCCGGTATAGCTGTGATCCTGCAGTCATTGAGCCGGGACTCCATAGCAGAGGTACATGCGGAGCTCCACCTACCAAGTGAAGTTAAAGCTAGTAACGGTTTAAGCTATATAGTATGGCATAGCGGTAACCCACTAACGTATGGAGAGATCTTTACAGCTACCTTCGGCGGTTTAGTGGTAAATACGACTAGAGAAGAGCTTAACTATACACTAATAGTAGAAGCTGTGCTTAACTGCAATGGAGGACTCTATAGAGCAGAACAGGTCATAGAGTTTACGCTGAGAATCCCTAGTCCAGAGAAGCCTGTCTACCCAGTAGCTGTTCAAACGCTATACAACGGGGTGCCAGTACGGTTACTCCCAAATAGCCATGGAGTAGTACTAAGGGTTACAGTAGCTAACGCTATCGGTGAATCTATATCAACGCTTATTGGAAGACTAGAAGCGCCTGAAGGATTCGTCCTTAGAAATAGTGAATCGTACTGTAGCAACCTATTGCCGGGGTCTACTTGTACCCTAGAGTACATGGTTGATGCTGAGCACGTAGAACCGGGGAGCTACGAGGCTAGCCTAGACATAGAGTACTACCTAGTATCTAGTGGTAGCGTAGCAGTGTATAGAGAGAGCTACTCTATTCCATTAGTCGTAGATAGCCCGGAATCCTACGATGCTAGAGTAGAGCTCGTCGATTACTATTGGGGTAGTGGTGCTCCAACCGAGGTATATCCGGGAGCGTTTCGCGCCGCTCTATCGCTGGTTTTCCGGAATACAGGCGACTATCCGGCATATAATCCCGTTGTCTCTATAAGCTCTCTGAACAAATCACTGATCACTATGAACAACGTATCGTCATGCGGCTCTATCCTAGAGCCTGGCTCAATGTGCTCTGCAACCTTCTACCTAGACCTGAGAAAGGCTACTCCAGGCTTCTACAAGTTTAGGGCTAGTTTAAGCTACTTCACTAGAGTCTATGGATCAAACATTATGAGGACCGTGAATTACACACTCCTGATCCCCGTTCCCTCGCCCGAAACCCTGCTAAATGGAAGCGAGATCGCAGCTGTTGAAAGCGGCTGGCTCAACAACTGGCCTGTCTACCCAGGTAGTAGTAGCGCAGTATACGTCGTTACCCTCGCGAACCTACTACCATACCCTGTTTCGTCTATACATGCTGAACTAGTAGTTCCTGAAGGCTTTACAGAGGCATACAGGGGTAGTTTAACAGATTACGTCGAGGGACCCATATACACGCTCCAAACGCTTACACTAGAGTTTACGCTAAACGCTGTAGACGTAGAGCCTAGAAGCTATAATGCTCTAGTGAATTTAACGCTATACGTAGAGTCCGGGCAGGCAGGGTATAGGAGAACGTACTTGATACCAGTAGTGCTAAGCATAAGCGATCCATCCAGTATCGTAGAGATAGTTAGCTATGGATGGCTTGGTTCCCAACCTACGCTTGATGCCCGTGGAGCACAGTACTACGTCCTGGTGAGGAACAGAGAGATACCATCTATGTCCGGCCTGTTAGCCTACTTAGAGCTACCGAGCGGCGTACTCTACTCCGATACGAACGAGTCCTACGCGGTACTAACGCCTACAGCCGTTATCCCAGCAGTTAGGATAGAACAGCCTATGAGCGAAGAGGATATTATCAGACAGCTTGTCGCAGGGCTACAGCAGCAAGCCGTTCCATCTAACCCTGTTCTAGGGAAGGGCGATCTAGCAACCTATACTCTTAAGCTGAACCTAGAGCTTGAGAAACCTGGAACCTACTGGATCCACGGATACCTAGAATTCATTGACCACTGGAACGAGTATTATAGAGTGAATATCACGGTACCACTCGTAGTCTACGCTAAACCCCCGGTTATAAACGTAGAAGCCCCGATTAGATTAGGCTACGTTAACGGTTCAGCGCTCTACAGGGTCTCTATAGAGAACTCTTACTCCTCGCCGATTTACAACGTATATGCTGTCCTAGCACCTCAGACACCAGTACTAGTTCCTGTAAACCCTGTAAAGTACATACCAGTAGTACAGCCGAATAGCCGCGCAGTAGTAGAGTACACTCTAGTGTACAACCCCACGAGTACTCAGCAAATCTACGGACCCGGGCCAGTGCTCTACAATGCAGTGTTCATGTTAACCATTGTATACCGCGATGTATCGGGCGCTGTCAACTGGTACAATACCACGCTTCCAGTCATAGTTGAGCCTCATATACAGATAGTGCTATCTAGTGATACCACAGCGGTGTACAGCGGCGGCGTAGTTAAGGTTAGCGGTGTTGTAATAAACTCTGGCACATCTTATGCCAGGAGCGTATGGATAGGAGCTGTCTACGGGAATTCATCAGCCTATACGTTCTTGGGAGACCTAGATCCGGCTTCGCAAACCGCTTTTAGGCTAGAGCTCAAAGTAGGCGTACTAAGGGATAGGTCTGTAAAGCTCTTCGTAACCTACTTGGACGATTACAACACAACCTATACCAGGGTCTATCAAGTACAGCTGAGGGAGGAGGCGAAGACGGAGACTACGGAGCAGCAGGGCGGCGGTGAAGAAGAGTACTCGTGGTACTTTATAGGCACTATTATAGGGACAGCCTTATTCTTAGGCCTAGCTCTTTATATAATTTACAGGCTTGCCAAAGCCCACACGAAGAAGCTAGGTACATAGTGGCCGGTGTAGCGCTTGAAAATATCCGATGTAGTTAGGTTGGCATTTAAGGCTTTAACCGAGAAGAAGCTAAGGGCCGTCTTAACTATCGTAGGGATATCTATAGGCCCACTAGCACTCATCGCTATATACGGTGTTACGAGCGGTTATGGCGACTATGTAGTTAGGGAGATCAGTGGACTCGGCCAAAACCTCGTAGTCGTTATGCCGGGCGAGGAGTATGAGCTAAGCGAGGAAGACCTAAGATTCTTAAGCGGTATTGAAGGCGTAGTAGACGCTTCTCCATTCTACGGTACGCAGGCAGAGTTCAGGAGACTAGCTGGTGAGGCGGACAACGTATTCGTATACGCTGTTGAATACGAGTTTCTATTCAAAGCTATTCCAAGCCTAGTCGTAGAGAGAGGAGGCATCCCATCTGAAACCGATATAACCAAGTGTATTCTAGGACACGACCTAGCCTATAGCAGCGAGACTCTAGAGCACGACGTTGGAGACGCTGTATCGGTTACGGTGTACAGGACTCGAGAAGCTGGGAAAATAGAAGCAAAGAGGATTACGCTGATAGTTGCTGGTATACTGGAGAAGTATGGAGGAGCAGCCATACTAAACCCCGATGAAACGGTCTTCATAAGCATGGAAACAGCGGAGAAGCTACTAGGGATTAGGGAGTGGAGCGGTATATTACTACTAGCTAGTGAACCAAGCCTTGTACCGAGTATTACGCAGAAGATAAGGGAGCACTACGGAAATGCTGTAACCATAACGGCTTTCTACGCTATAGCGGAGATCGCGTCTTCCATAACCGGGGCAGTAAACTTCATGACCTTCTCGGCCACGCTGGCAGCATTTGCAGTAGCGGTTGCCGGCGTGGCTGCAACGATGATTACCAGTGTTATAGAGAGAACTAGGGAGATCGGCGTATTAAAAGCGCTGGGATTCACGGATGCACAGGTAATAGCGCTGATCATAGCAGAGGGTGTACTAATGAGCTTGATAGGGGCCATAATAGGTATAGCTGTAGGCGTAGCCGTCGCCTATATCCTCGCGTCACACGGTCTAACCATTAGAGCGGGGATGACATCCATCACTATACAGGCTTCGCCAAATATCTCTCCACAGCTCGTAGCCTCAACGATCACGCTGACAATACTAGTGGGTATACTCGGCTCTATATTCCCAGCATATCGTGCTGCAAAGATACCGCCAGCTGTAGCTCTTAGGTATGAGTAAGATACAGTAGAAGCCTGTACACAAATACCTGTTTTCGAACTTAATGTATCTAAGCTCTTTAACGCTAGATAAGTCCATCAAGACTCTAGGCGAGATCCTCCTCTTCTGAGTAGTATGAGGACATTTGTGCCTCCAGCGAGAATGAATGCTTCTCCTAGCGTATACGCTTTAGCTATAGCTGCCTATGCAGATAGTATAGGGCCCATATCGTTTTACCGCCAAACGATCCGCCAACATATGGTGTTTTAACCTCTACTCTGCTAATATCTATTCCTAGAACTCTAGTAATGTTCTTAGCTATTACGTGGGGGAACGGGTTCGGCGCGATGATCTTAATGCCTGTTTCGCGGGGCGTTGCTTCTCTCTACGTATGCGTGCTCTCTACTAGATACTTTGTACCTGTTCTTAATCACAACATCTGCTTTACTGAATACCCTGTCTATGTTGCCCTTCTTAACCAGAAACCTATACGCAATAGTTCTCTTGTAGCTATCGTGTATTAGTACCTCTTTAGAACTCAGCGAGTCGTCTATACTAGTTAGAGCTGGGAGCTTTCTGTATTCCACCTTAACACCGCTTATAGCTCTCTCTGCTTCACCGGGAGTCTTAGCTACAACTATAGCGACGGGTTCGCCGAGGAAGCGCGCTTTGCCCACGGCGAGTGTAGGCATTGCTGGTATGTATCCTACAGCGCTTACTCCTGAGACGTCCTTATAGGTTACAACCTCTACAGCTCTGAGCCTGTAGGCCTCGCTACAATCTATAGAATCTATAATAGCGTGTGGATAGGTGTTGCCAGCGATCTTCGCGAAGTGGTGGTACTGTATATCGAGGTAGTCTTCTATATTCTTAGCTTTACCAGCAATTATTTCTCGAGAATGGGGCTTAACCACAGTTTTTAAACTAGGCATCTATAGCACTAAAACATATGGTAGTGATTTCCGAGAGAGTTAGAAATGTATACCATAATTATCAATGCTTTTCGTAAGCAACTGCGTTTCCAGATAGCCAGATACCTCTAGTCTAGTAGGACAAAAACTATTACGCGGATTTACAACAATTCTATCGGAGCAAGCGATCTTACTAGCAGTAGGGTTTTCCACTAAACTCCTAACATTTACTAGCAGTTCTAATCTTAGGGTTAATATAGTTCCTCTGCTCTCTACGGCTTTGCCTTTTGTAGAAGAACGAGCGTATCAAGCTTATTACTTCTCGATCCATGTTTTTCCTAGGTACTATTACAAATACTTCTCCATGATGCTTAAAGGCTATAACCGCGTACTCACCAGTTTCATTCATTATCCTTATAACTACGTGTTCACCGCTCAGTCTATCCACTAAACTTACCAATTGATCCAGTGGGACAAACCTGTCTATACACTCTTTACTAGGATAAAAAGAGGTTGTCCGCCCAATTCTTGCAACACACTCGACTAACCCACCACTTAATAGCTCCGAAATAAAACTAACTACTTCAGCGAATTTCTCATCGAAAATCATTTTAATTCCCCCTACCTAGATTTGAAGATTAAAAAGGTCTACTGGTTCCTTTGCGCTATAGTCATTTCTCTCAACCTCTCAATTATGTCTAAGATATGGCTTCTCACCAAGCTAGCTAGCTCCATATACCGTACTTTAACAAACATGTTGTCGTTGCTTGGAAGCTTAAATGCAACTACTATATCGCCCGTGGACATGTCGTGGAAGGACATATAGACTTCTCTCTCCTTGTGCTCAAAAATAGCGCGGGCGCTTTCAAGCAATTGGTTATACTTTTCGATAGTGCTAGGCTCTAAGCCGCAGGGATAGCAGAAAATCTCTCCATTTCTCCTTAGAACAACTACCTCTTCTACCAGGTCGTTATCAACTAGTAATGAAAGAGCCATGTTCAGAGTCATCTTACCCGCCTCTCTCGGATCTCCTAGTCTACTATAATTGTTACAATTGTATACATCTACAATGAATGCGTTACCTCCAACTCCTTAAAAAAAAAAAAAAGAACTTTTAACTTTTACTGAGATTATCTCTGAGTAGTCGAATGAAAAGATGACAGAGAAGCTCTGTCTATTTCTACAGCTTACCGGTAGCTTATAAGGAACACTATGCTGAATAGCAGACTTACCGAGATCCATATGTATGCTAGGTATAAGCCTATGCTTAGAGATGCGAAAGAAATAGCTATTATTGCGAGAGAAGCTAGTGTGTTGATTATGCCGATCTTCCTCAAGATAAGCTTAGCGTGGTAGTTACCAAAGATCTTCGTGAGGAGCCTAAGTATCTTGCTGTTCTTTACTCTCGAGTACGCTGTTAATCTGTAGAAAGTCTCCATTCCTAGATTGGTTAGCCTATAGTATATGTCGGTGTGTTTCGTTCCAAACAGCTTGTTTTTGAGCTTGGTTAGCAAAGACTCCTTCCTTATCTTCCTGAAGAGCCTAACATCGCTCTTCCTATCAGCATATGGCTCTAAGTACATCATTAGCCTCTGACCAGATATCCCTGTAGCACTAGCTAGCTCGCTGAGCGGTAGCTCATGGTTCCTACTAGTACCAAGCGCTACGAGGACGTCGTGAAGATAGTTTATGGGTATAACTATCCTAATCATATCTCTAGCCTTTACCTTTCCATAGCTGTTCCTAAGTACGTGTTTAGCTTCGCTAACCCCTAGGATAGCCATGAGGTCGTCGATAGCATTTCTCCCAAGCTCCGTTAGCTCGTATAGGTTGTTCTCTACCTTCCTGATCAAACCCTTGAGCTCTAGCTTCCTAAGAGCATCGAGTACTGGTTTCTTCCTCTGGTTTAGAGCCTTAGCTATCTCCGATGCACTCATAGGGGTGTTGGTTGAAGCGAGATACATAACGATGTCAAGCTGAATATGCGACCTAGAAAAGTCTATTAGACTATCAAACTCTCTTATCTTCTCAATCTTTAAGCGCAGGTCATTAGACATCACGCTCCCACCCCGGTACATCGTTTTTATGCTTCTTTCCGGAGGGGAGCTATCGACTAATTGGCGGAGCTCTAAAGGCTGGTAAACCCTATGAAATGAGTATCCATATACAAACATAGGTGCCAGAGCATATAAGGCTAACTTCTCTGTCTACCTATCGTCGAAATCACTGCATCATGAAGTAGTCACGTCTAGCCGTAGACTAGCAGTAGTAATTACTACTTTTTCTCGAAGAGCTCTTTCTCCCTCCTCCTATACCACAGCCTCTCCCTAATACTGTCTATGTAGCGTCTCCCCTTCTCGGTTATAATAATAGACCCTGTCTTCGTCTTCATTATGAATCCCTTAGCTTCTAACCGGTTTAATCTCTCGCTTATGGTAGGCGAGCTCTCCTGGAGATAGGCTATTATCTCATCGAGCGTGTACTCGCCTGACTTAGATAGCCTACTCAGTAGCTTAACGTCCCAGTCCTTCAGTAGCTCTCTAGTCTCCTTATCTATATCGCGTAGCCAAGACCCGGTATCTGTAGCTAGCTTTACTCCGCCACCTAGTTCGTATCTAGACTTAGCACGACCACCAACAAATGACATAATAAGTAGAACCATGAGTGTAGAGAGCGCCAATGTTAGAAATAGTACTGTTATCTCTAGTGATGTGATCATTTCTCTCCCTAACACTATGCATGCCTACATATCTATACTTGGTAAGAAATACTAATCTATCTTTTCCCTATAGCTAAGAGAATGCATTAGACGGTTAGTCGACGAATATCTCGTAAGAATACGGCATGGAGATTAATGAGATTAATACATACACTATGAGGCGCGGCTAGCAAAACTCGCCGTAATCAAGCCCTAAGTATCCATTCATGCTACTCTTAGAGACCTCCATCACCTCCCCCTAAATCTACGCCAGAGCAGGAAAGAGAAAGCGGGTATAACCCCTATCATTACAAAGAGATACTGTACCGGGATTATCTCTGCTGGTAAGCCCTCGACCATCCCGGTAGTAGCATTTTGTGCTAGAGTAGCATTTCCTACTACTACCTTTATCTCCTGGGACTCAGCCACTACTTCATCACCGCTTAGAACTCTTACTTTAAACCTATACGTATCCTGCTTACTAGGAGCTCTTAACTCGATGGTAGCGGAGCCATCAGCTTTCTCTACAACAATGCCAGGCACCATAACCCATGCCCCGACAAGGTCTTCATACCGTAGTACTTCGAGCAACACTTCGTCTATAGTGGCACCGCTAAGGACGACTTTGATGCTGAACGGAGAGTCTGGATCGGCCTCTATGGTTGTAGGGCTAACTTTGATGCTTATCTGCGGCTTAGAGACCTCCAGCTCAATGATATTGCTCCCGATCCCCGTATCCGTGTAGGCTTTTAGAAAGTATCTTCCAGGCTCTTCTGGTGCAACAAGCTTTACGGATACTCCTGGGAAGGAGACTGGTACTCTACTTAACACGTTCCAGCCCTCTGTGTCTTCTCTCTTAATGACTATATAGGCTGATACGCCGGCCAGAACTGTATTGATCCTCACTTCGAACTCTTCACCGGGTTTAAGCTTCGTTTTATCCGTAGAGATAATCAGTGAGTTCACCACCTTTACGGTAAAGGTATCAGCTAGTGTTAGCTCCCTATACTGGTCTAGGATAAACACCTTAGCTTCCAGAACCAACTGGTATGTACCCGGTTTATCTATTTCTAAGCTAATACTCCCCGCATACTCGGCTCCAGGGCTAACCGCTATGTTAAGCTCCTGAACCACTGTTTCGTTTAAGCCAGTTACCTTAACGGCTCTAAGTAGTACTGCGGACAGGGCCTGGTTCACTATGGTATACGGTACTTCCACAGCCATCCCCGAGTATACCGTTATATTCTTCTCTCTAACATAGAGCTTAATCCGAGGCTCTCTAGCCACACAGTTTACGCTGAACTCTATGGTTTTAGAGAGGCTACTATCCTCTGCGTAGGCTACAAGATCGACTCTTACGCGCAGCTGGCTAGTTAGGCTACAGCTTCTTCTAACGATATCGCTTGGTACCACTATGTTCCTCTCAATATACGAGTTCTTGTACAATGTACCAATATAGTTTGATGAAACCATATTGCTGCTAATGTATAGGTTTACAAATACGTCTACTCCGGTAGGAGATGCTTCTATAGCGTAGACTTCTAGCCTAACCGGCGGTATACCTGCATCAGCGTCCCATGTATGCTTCGTGGATAGAGAGACTTCAGCTAGAAGACTACCTTGCATTACTAATACAGCGTTCTCCGATACCTCTATAGCATCTATGTGTACAGATTTCTCGATATATACTAGAAACGGGCTTGCCGCAGACGATTCGTGGATGAACCAATCGCTTCCTCTAATAGTAATTAAGCGTATCTTAGGCTCTATGTATACCAAGATATCTCCAGCTCTATCAACATAATCGGCTAGACCTACCCCCGGATATACGTCGATTACAGCTGAGATTGCACGACGGCTCTGGTTAAGGTACCCGAGATAGTGCTCCGCTAAACCGAGGACTGTGCCGTTCTCCGTATATGTTTCTAGAGAGAGTACAACATATACCCCTGAAGTATTAGCTGGATACTCCGTAGCGTATACTTCGGCTCTCATAGACATGGGAGACGACATATCCCATACGGGGGGCGCTTCTAGTATGAGTTTAGCATACACAACATAACCGGGTTCCACGATAAACGTGATCTCCCTCCACATATAGCTCTGCATACCTATGACCGAGTAATGAATACCGCCAGCTATGCAGGCATTGCTATGTATTGCTAGTACTAGTATCAGCAGTAGTAGAATGTGTTTCTCCAAGGCTAGAGCCTCGCATCATCTAAGCTACGCTAGAGCCTAGGATTAGTAATTGTTCTACATTATTTATTTATCTTGAAGAGACGTGCGACTTCTAGCCGAAATCAGGAGGCACCCTGGAACATAGACTACTATGCCCAATATCGACTAGTGGCTCGCATCTATGTTATTTCTATCAAGCGCTCTATCTCTAGTATACTCGCGAACAATGCCTGCGCCACGAGATGCATTGCGTGCATAACGACTCCGCTAACGAAGAGCAGTATTGAGAGAGGCACCCATACGGTCTCGTACATACCGCCCTGTGCTACTTTGATTGCGAACGCGTTGAGTATAGCTAGCATTATCAAGAACACAGGCGTTGTCAGGTTAATTAAGTCTACAGGTATAGGTTGGAATGGGAGTACCGTAGGAGTATAAGCAACTGTTCCCTGAATAGTTGTTATGAGGATGTAGAATATGTTCATAAGCGTAAGTATGAACGATAGAATAGCTGAGAACAGAGAGTGTATTATGTAGATTGTTGACTCAAATGCTTTACTGATCTGTATCCTCTGCTTCCTTATATCGAGGATCCTGAAGGTTGTCTCGCTAAGCACTGTGCCTACCTCGGCTAGCTTACCTCCAGCATCTATAGCATCGTATAGGATGTTAACGTTCCTCCTAATAGTCTCGCTCCAAGTCTCTCCAATAAACCTCAGCCACGATATCCTTGGGTCAACTCCAACGTTTAGACGCGCTAAAAGCCTCTGCAAGTAGCGCGTGAGAGGGCCGTAATCGCTGCGCAGTACCGATGCTAGAGCAGTAGGTACGTGTGGTACAGTTGCATAGGTTAACCCAAAGCTCCGGATGAATATTGGGAAGAAGGACTCTATTTCGCGGATCTTTTTCTCTACTCTCCTCGCATAGAAGCCAGGGATAAGCAGGGGTAAAGCACCTAAAGCCATCGCGAAGCTAGGGATCATAATGTTTACATATATGAATCCCCCTATAATTAGGCTCACTACTATACCAAGTACCAGTAGTAATCTATACCTTCTCCTTTCGGGAGGGTAGATGGGAAGGGTATGGGTTAAGCGATCTCTTGGTAAAACCCGATATATAACATATAGGAGAAGGGTTAGAACGGCTATGATGCCGAAGTATATTATTATTATGGTGTTGGGAGAAGCAGTAAAGAATATAGAGAATATGAGAAACGTTATAACCAAGAATATAGAGCTCGAAACACTAGATGTGTACACGCCGAGCAAAAGCTTAGTAGCCTCTACTACTCTACCGTAGTGCGCATGGTACTCTGTGAGGAAAGCCCTCCTCTCGACATCGAGGAATCTCTCGGGGTCTTCACCTATATTCAGTATTTCTCCAAGCCTTAGCAAGAAATCCCTGAAAACCTTGTTCCTAACATCTCTAACAGCTACCCTAACGGCTTTGTTGAAGCCATAGCCCCATTCAACGGCTAGGTTAGCTATCTTCCTCAGGATAACATCGTACTTGCCGTAGCCTCCAGCCATATTATTTAGCTCGAAGAGCCTTTTACGTGGAGG
>Ga0180301_10004040_pt1 | contig 11370 bp, 23 predicted proteins | sample GuaBasSediGuay16_FD_121797 | JGI IMG/M metagenome (GOLD analysis project Ga0180301, IMG submission 121797) | Subseafloor sediment microbial communities from Guaymas Basin, Gulf of California, Mexico - Guay16, Core 4569-2, 12-15 cm | ecosystem: Environmental > Aquatic > Marine > Hydrothermal... | reverse complement strand
CATCTACCTCGAGATCAGGGGGGACAAGGTAGTCGTAAGGCCAGCCAGGCGGACCAGGGACCCGCTGGTCTTCGCCGTGCTACCGGAGGAGCTGGTCTTCCCGAGCCCCGGGGGGCCAGAGCTCGAGTGGTTGAGGAGGGAGATCCTCAGGATCAGGCAGAAGAGGTCGCACGCCGTCGCCGTCTTCGACGGCCACGCCTTCAGGCCGATGAAGCGGCGCTGGGCCGGCGAGAAGGGGGTCTTCTACGTGGAGGTCCACCCCGAGGAGCTCGTCCCCTGAACAAGCCTTTTTTACCCTTCCCCACATCCTTTTTCTCGTGAGCCAGGAGCTGGAGGAGGTGCTGGAGCGCATACTCGAGGAGCACGGGAACGTCAGGCGGATCGAGTTCCACGCCAAGGTGATGCTGGCCTACCTCAGGGTCGAGTGGAGCCGCGACGCCGCCATCGGGCAGCACCTGATCGGTCTGGCATACGAGGTCGGGAGGCGGCTCGGGAAGAAGGCCGGGGGCGCCGGGGGGCTGGTCGAGGAGCTTTCTCTGGCGGCCTACGCCTGGTTCGCCATGAGGCGCAAGACCTGAGGGGACGCACCCGTCGAGCTGGGCTCCAGAGTTAAAGTCGGCTCGCAAATGAAACGGCGGGGTCCAATCACTCCACGGCTCGCATAACTTCGCCGGGCTCCATTTATATAACGGCTCGCATATTTGGCACGGGATGCAAATTTATATCGGCTCGCAGCGCGTTACGGAGCCCATTGCTTCCCGGCTCGCACTTATGGAATGGAATCCAAGGTCTTTGCGGCTCGCACGATTAATGCGGGGTCCAAGGCGGGTCGGCTCGCAACGACAAGAGAAAGGGGATCCACACCCTCTCCGGCTCACCCCTCATCGCCCCAGAGCGGGACCCACCTCTCGCAGGCCTCGTCATCGACGTTCATCATGCCCCCAGCTTTAAGCGTGTCCTCGGACTCCTCGGGGCACTCGGGGCGGTGGAAGAGGGCACAGGTGCCGCAGATCCTAGCAGAGGGGTGGATGAGGAAGGTTCTCCTCCGCCCGAGCCTCCTGACGACTACCTGACCGGTGGCCTCGAGGGGACCCAGAACCTTGGTCCAGAGGTTCTTAACACCACCCACCTCCCTCAGCCTCATGACCTGCTTCAGGGGCCCGCGGTAGGCCTCGCGGAGGGTGACCACCTTCCGCTCCCTGAGGAGGTTTAGGAACTCCGAAATCCTTCCTGCTATTTTAGGATCAAACCCGGAGAGATTTGTCACCATTGTCACCATTTGTCCCCAGAGAGGGGTGACAATTCGATGAATTGTCACCAACACCTGGTGACAAGTGGGGGACAGTGGTGACAAATGAACAACGAAGGGTTCTCCTCCCTTATTTTCCTCAAATAAATCCTCTTTCAGAGGTAAATTGTCACCATAATCTGTCACCGTAGCTATGTCATATTGAATTCCAAACGGCTCAATCCGGCCTTTTTTCTCTTTGAATGTATTATTACGGTGGTGACAATTCCTGGTGACAATATTCTTCAATTCTTCAGCTATTTTTGGAACTGAAACATCAACCAACCACGACATGAGCAGCTTGATCGAGTACTCCCACAGGGCGTCGTTGAGCGACTTGACATCCTCAGGTGCGTTTCGATCCTTCCTGTCCAGCTCCTCCCCCAGCTCGTTCAGGGGATCCTCCGGTATGTCTATGAAGAACACCGTCTGCCTCAGGATCTTGCAGAGCCAAATGAAGTCGATGAATTCGTCGCTTCCTTCCACCCTTCTTCTCCAGGCCCTCCTCGGCGCCCTGGTGAAGTAGAGCGGTATGAACCTCCTTTCAAGCCCTCTCCACTTTTCGAAGAGTAGCGATATGTCCTCCGGCAGGGCGTTTAGCATCAGGCTGACGTAGTAGCTCTTCCCCGGTACGAAGACGCTCTTCCGCTTCTGCCTCCTCAGCATCTGGATGCTCTCGAGCATGTAGACCTTGTTCATCAGGAAGCCCCAGGCGGACATGTAGCCCTCCTTGGTCGCGTTGGCGACGATCTCCCCGGCCTCGTTGGCCGTGACGAACCCCCACTTGATCTTCCCTATCGCCTCCCCGACGGCCTCCGGCGTCCCGTGGGGTATGAGGTAGGGTCCGTTGAGGACGCCCAGTAGCCCCTCGATGAAGTCGGTTAGCCAGCTCTTCCTGCTCCTCCTGGGCCCGGTCATGAGCAGGAGCATGTTGCCGAACTTTATCGGGTCGGTCGAGGAGCAGACCCTGGTTAGGGTGTTGAGGAAGGCCGAGCCGAGTACCTTGACCTCCAGCGGATGGTCTTTGATCGTGTCCGGGCTGGCTAGGCCTACCAGCCTCATCCACCTGTCGATGAAGCCTCCCTCGATGAAGGGGTCGAGTGAGAGCTGCATCGTTGTGGGCCTCCGTAGTCACAGGACGTTCTCTCCCTTATCGTAGAGCTCTTCGAACCATTCATTATCGTCCATTATCGAGTAGAGGGGGTTTATGACCTCAAAGAGCATCGTCTGGACGTCCAGCAGCTCCCTGTAGATGTCTCTGGTCATCTTACAGTCCTTGTATTTCAGGCTCTCCACCTTGGTCCTCAGCTTGTACAGTCTGTTGTCGTTGGAGATGTCCACCTCCTTCTCTATCCCCTCTAGGATGAACGAGAGGAAGTCTAGGAGCATCGGCTGGATCCTGACCTCCGGTTCGCTGAGTATGTCCATCCTCTGGTCTAGGAACTCGATTACCGAGTGGAGGGTCTCGACCAGTCTGAAGAGGTACGGCACGTTGAGGATCGTTGAGATCTTGAATTCCCTCCCCTCCTTGTCGGTCACCACTATCTTAATGTCCCCTTCATCAACTTCCTCTCCCTTCGGAACCAACGCCCTGACCTTCATCTCCTTTCACCCCTCTTCAGCCTCGCCCTCAGCTCGAGGTCGGCCAAGATCACCTTGAGTGACTCGATCACCTCCTCATACTCGGCGTCCTCTGGGAAGATCACGGCGCTCCTTGCGTTTGCGATCACCTTGAGCTTCCTTCCGAGCTGCTCGACGATGTCCTTCGGGATGTAGGTGATCCGGTTTTTGGCGATCGATATCTTGAGCTCGACCAAGGGGACCACCTCCGTTTAAGTTTTTCTTTAGTGGAGCTTAAAAGTTTCACTAGGAGCGCCTGTGGGTGGCTGTACGGGGTGTCCAGGCGCTGCTAGTCGCTGGTGGCAGGTGGGGGAGGGGCGTGGGCAGATCCTCATTTCATCACCTCCACGTACGGGCCCTCGAGCTCGAGGAACCTCAGGCCGTGGCGCCTCAGCTCTCGCTGCCAGTCGAACCTGCACCCCCTCGCCCAGACCTTCGAGTAGGCGTGGAGGACCACCCTCCTCCCGGCCTCGAGCTCCCTCCTGATGAGCGAGATGACGTAGCGGATCGTCTCCCCCTTCTTCGCCATCATGTTCTTCTCGCTCAGCCTCTCCTTCCAGAACCTCCTCAGGTCGGCTCCCGTCCAGTAGAGCCCGGTCCTCCTGATCTCGCGGAGGGTTGAGAACTTGTGGCCCCCGATCACGTCGTGGGGGTCCGGGGGGTCCGTGAAGAGCACGGAGTGGTCGAAGCGCTCGATCGCGTCCATGGCGTCGACGCGCCAGTGGAGCTCCACCTTCCTCCTTCCGTCCAGCGTCCTCGAGGACAGGATCCTCTCCAGCTCGGGCCTCAGGGCGAACCCCCAGTCCTCGATGTCCGAGCCGATGGCCCTGTCGGCCCCCGCCTTGACGGCGGCGAGGACCAGGGATCCCGTGCCGCAGAACGGGTCCAGGACGACCTCCCCCCTGATCCCCGCCTTCAGGGCGGCCCTCCGGGCGGGGGCCACGCTGGTGGGCTGGGGGTGCCAGTGAAAGCCCCTCATCGGTCCTCCCTCTCGAGCTCCCTGAGTATCCTCTTCGCCTTCTCCTCCTTGTCCGGGGGGACGATCACGATGGCGTCGTTGGCCACCAGGGCGACCTCGGAGACCTCCCTGCCGAGCCACCTCTGGAACTGGAGCCAGAGCTTGGGCAGGGTGACGGCCTTGCTCGAGCCGACGTGGATGACCTTCCGCCTCGAGGTGATGATGCCCTCCTCGATCCTCTCCTTCTCCATAAGAATCCACCGTAAGAACCTGATATCAGAACCCCCATATAAGCCCTTTCACCAGCCGCCACCAGCGGCTGGTGGTCCCGTTTGCCTTGAGCGCCTGTAGGTGGCTGTACAGAATGTTTAAATATCACCAGCCGCTAATGGTGGGTGGGGTGATCGAGAAGTGAAGAAGGTTGTTAACCTAACTCCCCATGATATAACCGTCATTCTTCCCGACGGCTCCAAGCTAACCATCCCCCGCTCGGGTACTGTGGTCCGCGTTGTTACCAAACGGGTGCTCTCCGGCACTCTCTCCACCCCCGAGGGGGAGATCCCCCTCGTGAGGGTGAGGTATGGGGAGATCGAGGGACTCCCCGAGAAGCCAGAGCCGGACACCTACTACATCGTCAGCTTGGTCGTCGTGCAAGCCGTTAGGGCCTCTGCACTATTGCACAGGTGGGCGGGGAGGCTGCTCGTCCCGGACACCAGCCCCGCTGGGGCTATCCGGGACTCCGAGGGCCGAATTGTGGGCGTGAAGGCCCTCCAAGTTTATTGAATTTTTTGGGGTGATTTTTTATGGTTGAGGTAAAGGTAATAGCTCCTTCCCCTTGTTCTTCTGATAATTTGGATCTTCTCTTCAAGGCCGTTTCTACACACAGTTCTACCAGCGTACATCGCTATGAACTAGACATCGGGCGCTTCGGCAATCACTCTGGTCTCTACGTCTGCGACTGCGGGTTGAAGGCCCGCAGCGCCAAGGAACTCGCAGAGAGGCACGAAGCGCGAACCATCATACTCAAGGAGGAGAACTTCGGCCTGTTAAAGCAAGGCAAAATCCTCCTCAGCCCGCTCTCCCCCGAGGAGCTCATCAAATGGTGGGAGGAGCGGGTCGAGGAGGAGCGGAAGAAAGAGGAGGCAGAGCGGAGGGCGAGGGAACGGGTAAAGCAAATGGAACGGCGACTAGAAGAGCTTGTCAAGAAACGGGACGAGGAACAAGAGCGAATTATCAGGAAACTCTTCGAGTACTTCCACTCCACATATCGCCTCGTGTACGTATACAAGGTGGACTCCAGCCGGGGCTTGGCGCTTGCCAAGTTCCCCGACTGGAGGAGAGAGAGAGTTCCACCGACCAAGGACGGTCTCGGCACTCTTCCCAAGTCCTACGGCCCCATACATCTGATACCGCTGCGCGGTCGGGGCGAGGGCCAGCGGCTGTACCACCAGCTGGCCCTCGTCCTCGAGGCCGAGGAACGGGAATCGAAAAGGGTGGCTTCGGCTAAGTACTACATCGTACGCAGGTACAGGCCCATGATCCCAGGGTCGCCACTATACAACGCTTGGCTGTTATTACACAGGAGATTCCAAGCTGGTCTCAGTGAACAGGAGTTCACTGCCGCCCTTGAGTCCGTCGGGCTTGGGGCGGAAGCCAAGGAGTACTTGGAGATCATCAGAGAACTGGAAGAACTGAGGGAACAGGTTTTTCGGAGGTGAGTGGGATACCCGCCTTGCGGCGGGCCCCCTCTTTTTGAATGCCGTGAGGGGGTGTTGAAGATGTCGGCTCGGAAGGTTTCCGGATCCCCGCCGGCCCCCGGGGCAGAGGGCTCATCTGAGCCCGAAGTAGGGGCCGAGAGAGTGATGCCCGAGGAGAAGTTTAAAGTGACATGGGCTGTCAAGCAGGACGACTTCAATCCGCAGTTGTACTATAAAGTGCTCGTCGTGACGGGAAGGAACATGAAGGCCCTCCCAGTCTGCGACAGGGAGGGGCGGGTGGCCATCTTCATCACTAACGAAAACGGATTCCATCTCTACGAGACAAGGGAGCCTAGAGGAGAAGTTGTTCCTGGAGCCACGACAACCGACGCTGTCTGGATAGCGACGTTTGCGACGAAGAAAGACCTAGCAGACTATGCGAGAAAGCGCTACAACGCTGCTATCGTTCCTTCCGACATCCCCGACTGAGGTGGTTGACATGGCGAGAGACTTAGCACGACCGAAGCGACTAAAGTTAGCTTTTAAGTACACAACCCAAGCATACCAAGCGTTTTCCGTCGCTGCAATATTTGTCCCCGAAATACATCCACTCTATCGCCTGAAAAACGATGTGCTCAGAGGTCTTAAAGAGCTTCTCGAACATCTATCACGTGAGATCACGTGAGGTGAGCTGTGATGAAGGTCAAGGTGGAGCTTTTCAGAATGAACGGGCGTCTCAGAGCCAGAATGAACGTAGACAGTAGCATCATCGCCGAGTGGTGGATAGAGAGTGCTGACGGCAGAAGGTACAAGCCGCTGAAGCCTATACCTCCGAAGGCACAATATGTCGTTAACATGCTCGACAACGCAGAACTAGAAAAGCTTGCCAACTTCCTCTTCCTTGGTAAGGAGGGAGAGCACATCGAGTTCTCCCTCCCGAAGAGGTGGTGATCTGAGGTGCCCTCCTACTGGCTCCACTTCGTCGGCCGGGGCCTCTACGGCACCCGGCGCTTCATAGCCGAGGCCCGGAGGCTGGGCGTATCCAGGGCGATCAGCTGGGCCCAGCTTGTGAAGCTGGCCGAGGACGGCTGGGGGACTCCCGTCCTCCTGGCCGAGTACAGGAGGGTCCAGGAGGGCGACCAGGAAGCCGAGGGGGCCGTCGTGTTCGGGTACTTCAGGGTCCGAGGGATACTTCTCCCAGCCGACATCTCAAAGAAGGTACTCGAGCGGATCAGGGCCATAGCCGTCGGAGGAGGGGGCTATCGGGTGAACCGAGTTTGCGGGAGCTATATCGTGACTGGTTCGTGGCAGGTCCAGGACGATCTCAAGACTATCGTGGAGAAGATCAGGGAGGCCTGCAGGGAGCTTAAGCGCAATCCTGCGGGCCTCTCGGTAATGCTGATGGGACCGTTCTACCAGCTTACCACTCCGGTGATCCTCAGGGGACAGAGGTTCTTCCGTGGTTTCAGGAAGGTTGAGATCGAGGATCTGGAGGTCGAGCCGACTAAGGAGGACGTTAGCGTCCCGGTCCTGACCTTCATCTACGACTACCAGCGCAGGAGGTACCTGCCCAAGGCCGAGCGTGACCGCTTAGACCACCTGCTCCTCGACGAGTGGCTCAGGCAGGACCAGCTCATGCCCGAGCCGAGGTGATCGGGATGGAGAAGAGGATGGAGAAGAGGGAGAAGATCTGTCCTCTCCTGTCGGTCACCTCCCTGGTGTGGGTCAAGTGCCAGGGGCAGAGGTGCGCCTGGTGGATCGTGGTTAAGGGTGCGGACGGGGAGACGAAGTACGAGGGCTGTGCACTTGTGCTCGCGGCCGAGAGCCTGCATGACATCAGCCGCAGCGGCGTCTCTGCCTATGTGAGCGGGGGGTGAGGGGGATGATAGACGTGGGTGATGATGCTAGGGAGTTCCACGTGAACGACAGGGACAGGCTGATAGTGTCCTATCACCATCCCCGCTTCTTCACGTTCTACATCGTAACGAGGCTGGAGGATGGAAGGACCGTGGCCGAGTTCGTCTCCTTATCGCCAGAGCAAGTATTGGACATAATGCGGTGCCTCGCTTCCAAGATCTGGGAGTACTACACCGAGAAGATCAAGATGGTTGAGGAGAGGTTCAAGAGGACGGGGGAGGAGCACCTAGAGAGGAGGGTCGAGCAATTGAAGCGCATTAAGACCATTATGGAGGATCTAGGGACTATGCCGTGCCCCTAGGAGGTGATCTGAGGTGCCGAGCGTTCAGGTCTGGTTTTCAGAAAAAGATCCCGAGGACGTCGAGCTCTACAGGAAGCTGAAGGACTACGCCAAACGGAGGCGGTCCTCCCTCAGCTCGACCGTGAAATACATCCTCTACTCCTTCTTTGGGGGCGAGAATTAAAGCCCCCTATTTTTTCATTTTTTCCTTATGATGCACTTCTTCCTGAGTTCTTCTGCCGCCTCGTCTATCAGCTTGTTCCTCAGCGTTATGGCCGTCCAGTAGACCGTGTAGTACGCCTCCTTGTCCATCAGCCCCTTTCTCACGGCCTCCCTCGCGTCGTCTATCGCGAAGTGCCTCCACGTCGTCCCGCTGGCCACCGCGTCCAGGACGCATTCCACGTCGCACCTGTCGGCGCAGGTCCTGGCCACGTCCAGCTCCTGCTCCAGGTACCTGATCCACGTCTTGACCTTCGCCGGGATCTTTTCGGCCTTCTTTATCTCCTCCTCGGCCTCCTCGAGGAGCTTCTCGTCGATCTCCTCGACGGGCAGTACCTCCACCTCGGCCGTTCCCCCTCACCTCCTGATCAGCGTCAGGATCAGTATTGCCGCTCCGGCGGCGGCCGACGCTAGGCCTAGTAGCTCCGGCCTGGCCGCCGGGGGGGCTGGCTTGGTGACCCTGACCGTGAACCCGAACCTGTCGGTCACGACCTCAGACATAGCCGGCCTGCACCTCCACCTCCATGTCCCTGTCTATAACCGCGGTCCAGGTAAACCTTGCGGTTTCGCCCGGGCCGACCGGCTTCGCCTGCTCCTCCAGCCACTGGTAGAACGTCCCGGTCCCGGGGGGCCTCCAGAAGCCCCTGGCGAAGACGGTCCCGCTGGCGCCCAGGTTCCGGACCTCCACGGACACCGTGTACTGCCCCGGCCTGACCTCGACTTCCCCTCCCTCCGGCACCTCTGTAGAGTCGAGGAGCACCCCGGTCACGTCGGCGTTCGGGGCGGCCGGCCCCAGGTGGAACTCGAGCAGCCTGTCTGCGGTCAGGGAGACCGACTGGCTCGCCGGCTCGTAGCCCTCGACGGCCACCTCCACGTCGTAGGTGTCCTCCCAGAGCTGGATCATGAAGCCCGAGTAGGCCGTCCCCTCGTACACCAGGCCCGTGGTCCTCCCGGTTATCCTGTAGCTGAACGGCCTGTCCGTTATCTCCGCCCCGGTGGCGGAGTCGTAGACCCTGATCTGGAGCCAGTGCTTCGGCATCGAGGTGGTGTACTTCACCTCGCTCCACCCCGAGTCCCTCACCACGCCATCGGCATCCACGAAGACCGCGTAGGCCCTGAACTTCGTGTACTTCCCTCCCGGGGTGTACTCGCTCACACCGATCGAGCTCACTCCCCCGTAGGCCCTGTAGACGTGGCTGGACTTGCCGGGCTTCCACTCCCCCTCGGCGCTGTCCCAGAGGTAGAGTTGGATCGCCCCGTAGACGCACCGCGACGGGGGGAGCTTGCTGGTGTCCAGGTAGGCCGTTACCGTGAACTTCTCCCCAGCCGTGTAGACCGCCTTGTCCGGGGACCAGCCGAAGAAGACCACTTCCGGGTCACTCCGTGTAGTAGCCCGCCCTCACCTCTATATTCAGATCCCTGGTCACGGTTAACGTCCACTCCGGGTTCGGGAGGGTGCCCGCAGGCTCTCCCCCTGCCACGTCGGCCGTCCAGACCCACGTCCCCTCGACGAGATCCCTCCGGTCTAGGTCCAGCAGGTAGCAGAAGATCGTCCCGGGCCCCCCGGCCGAGTTGTCGAGGACGACCGTCACCGTGACGCTCTCCCCGGGCCTGACCCCGACGACCTGCCCCGGCGAGACCGGGGCCCCGTTGATCCTGACCTCGGAGATCGCGGGCGCCGGCCAGGCCTCGACCCTGATCGTGAAGCCGAAGGTGTCGGTCACGACCTCCCCAAGGGCCGCCTGATCCAACACGGCGTACGCCATGAGCATCACCAATTTAAGGTATGGGGCTACCCGAACAAAAGCATAACCATGACGGATATGACCCCCGCGAGCGTCGCCGCCCCGAGGCCCCCTAGGATTTTGAAGTATGAGTGTTTCCATCTAGGTTCTTTATGGTTGGTCTTACGATATCTAAGAATCTCTTTGCAGCCAAACCGAATATCCTGATGGTGTGTATTCGTTTCGGTTTTCCCTTTAGTAATCCTCGTTTTTTCAAGCTAGAGTTATAATGATAGGAATATACACGATGAGGTATTCCTAGTTTGTCTAACAACTTCCTAACGACTTCGATTAATCCGACATTAGTATTCGAAATGTTGAGATCTAGATATCGACCACGTTGTAAGTATAAGGATCCTTCAGCTTCGTAAAAGCCTCGTAGGAAGCCAATCATTCTATTAGAGTTGTTTTCTAACCATTCAGCTAGACACTTCGGGTCGTGTTTCATCTTGTCGATGAATGAGAAAAGCCTCTTTGAGCTGAAGGTGCAGTAAAAAACTGGTTTCCTAGATAAGCGATTTCTCCTAGTCCAGATGCTTACCTTGAATCCGAGCCGATCAACCAGATCAATAAAGACGCTTTTTAATGTTTCACTTGTTGTAACTAGGGTTATGAAGTAGTTTTTATTCCTCCCCCGTTTGTAAATATATCCGTCTCCCAGAATCAGACCGCAGAGATGTCCGAGTGTGTAGTCAAGCGATCTGGGATCAACTTCAATATCGACTTTGGGTGGTAGCTTCTTCAACCTTTTCAGTCTTAGAGCTTCTGTTCTACTTCTACGTGGTATGCCGTATTTCTGGAACGTCCATTTAACCGTGTCGTAGGTGGTCCCAGTTATCTCGGCGATTTCGTTAAGGCTCAACCCCTCGTCCCAGTACAGATGACTCAGCCGCCTAGGATCAAGTTCAGCCATAGTCCCATCATGCTCCCTAGGATCGTTAGAGTTATGCCAGTGAGTAGCCTTAGGTAGGCCGAGTGCTTGATCAGCTCCCTCTGTATGTCCGAGAGGTGGTTCTCGAGCTTCCTGAGCCTGTCCTCGTGCTGCTCTATCAACGTTTCAACCCTCGCCAACCTCTCCTCTACGCTCCCCGGGTTATCAACCTTTTTCTCCGCTTTCACGGACTCCCACCCCCGGGGTTTGCGCTTTCACTCGAGCTCTATCTCGATCCTTATGCGCCTCGCTCTCTTGCCGAGCAGCTCCGCCAGCCTCATGACCAGGCACTCGATCCGCTCAGCCCCGGCTTCTGGCAAGGTGTATCACCCAGGCCGTGATCAGGACGCCAGCTACTGCACCGAGGGCCCCTCCCAGAGCGAGCCAGTACGTCCTCTCCCAGCCCATCCGCTCGGCGCTCATGGGTCCTCCACCACCCTCCTCAGGTCCTCGGCTATCCTCTGGAGCTCGGCCTTGGTGATCTTCCTGTCGGCCAGGGCGCTGTCCAGGTCGTCTAGGAGCACCCTTATGGCGTGGATCTTCTGCACGGCCCTCCCGAACTTCAGGCCGAGCAGGGCCGCGAGCACGGCCAGCACCACGCTCACGATCTCCGCCACTAGGCCCGCGTCAAACATGATCCCACCAGAAACATCTTTATCGGATCTGGGGTAAAAAT
>Ga0180301_10004039_pt1 | contig 11371 bp, 8 predicted proteins | sample GuaBasSediGuay16_FD_121797 | JGI IMG/M metagenome (GOLD analysis project Ga0180301, IMG submission 121797) | Subseafloor sediment microbial communities from Guaymas Basin, Gulf of California, Mexico - Guay16, Core 4569-2, 12-15 cm | ecosystem: Environmental > Aquatic > Marine > Hydrothermal... | reverse complement strand
CTCCTAAGATTACTACATAAGCTAGTACCTAAAATCATCAAGTTCTTTAATTATAGAGGTATTAAACTATACATTCCTGAAGGTATTTTTAACCCCACATTTACATTATCAGCTTCTCTAATTATGGATAACATAAAACCTAGAGGAGTAGTCGTTGATTTAGGTTGTGGTTCTGGAATCTTATCAATATATTCAGCACTAAACCCCGAAGTTACAACTGTTCTTGCTTACGACATTAATATTAAGGCATTAGCTACAACTAAGGTAAACTCTCGAATTAATGGTGTAGCCAATAAAGTTAGAGTCTTACATAACACTAATGACTTGATGAACATTAAAGCCGACTACGTACTAATAAATCCCCCATACCTACCTATAAGTCCTAGAGACGCGCTAGATATTAACTGGTGTTGTGGGAAATCATTAGAGTGTATTAAGGAATTGCTGAACATATCATTAAGTATTATTCACGAACATGGTAAAATACTACTCACGTTCTCTTCACTAACTAATACTAAGGTGATGGCTGAAATAATCAGTAAATTAAATATTAAATTTAATGTGATAGCCTTTAAGAGGGCAGTTATCGATACCATATACCTAGCTTTGATTGAGCCTGTAAGGAGCGCTTAGTTTAAGTTGATTCTTCAATAAAGTTATTTTGTGTTAAGGAGGTATGGAGAATAGGTACTTGGAGGTGTTATACTGTTGAGTTTGAGAATTGGTAAGGTATTGAGTAGTAAGGTATTAATGATTGCAACAGCTGTCGTGATAGTTGTAACGCTTTCCTCAATAGCATTTACTGTTGAACGTAATGAGTGGATCGTAGTATATAAAGGTGAAGTAGGTGATGCATCTAATGCACTCGTTATGTGGTCACCTACTAGTGATAAGGTTGCAGTTATTAGGAGTAAGGATGTCTACATACTTGACTTAGGAAGTAAATCCTTACGACGTGTACTCTTTCAATTCTCAAATCCCTATGCTGAGGAACGCATTATTAGGGCTTCATGGTCACCTAACGGTAAGTTATTAGCTGTACAGACTAATTGGAAGGTCGTATTAATAGATCCATCTAAGGGTGAGGGTTTATGGAGTTTAAACGTGGACCCCATGAAGGGATTCCTAACCTCTTTTACTTGGCTACCTAGTGGGGATGGCTTAGTAGCATCAGTCGTTGAGAAGGGTACTAACAGGTCAATCGTGGGTAGGCTTGTATGGCTGAATATGAATGGCAATATAACTCGTGATCTAAGATTTAACATACCTGTATATTCTATATCATGCTCACCTGGATGTAAGTACATAGCACTAGCCTCATACATCATTAACGTGTTTGGCCATGTAATTAACGTATCAAGTAATGTTATGGTAATTACGAATAATGGGGAAGTAGTAAGTAATGTCAGTATAGATAAGTGCTTAATAGACGGTGTTTTCTGGTCTAGAAGTAATGATCTAATAGCCTTTAAGGGTTATTGTGAGTTAAAGGGCCAGTACTTCACATCATTAAGTCTAGGCTTAATGGATTTGAGAGGTAGGATGTTATGGAATTATAGCTTACCTTACGGTCAGGTAGCCACTAGTGGATTGTTAAGTCAGGAAGTTGATGAATTACGTGAAATACCAGTTAGGTGGTCTTCTAGTAATAAATTCATTGCATATGAGGTAGGTCCTCACCCAAGTAATTATGTATTAACCATACTATCGGTTAGGAATGGTGAAGCTATAGCGCAATTAGGTACTTACGGTGTGAAGGAGTTAGGGAATAAGACATACATCGTAGCTAGTAGTGATTGGAATCCACTAACTAACGTAATAGCTATAGCGACCGTAGGTGGTTCGCAAGGTGGTACATTAACTAGTAGTATAGTACTTATGAATGTTACTGATAGCGGTGTTAAGTTATGGCTTAAATCACAAGAGTTTAGAGGCTACATAAGATCTATTGCTTGGTCCCCAAGCGGTGATAGAGTAGCTTGCGTTATTGCTGATTATGTAACCAGTAAGAACCTACTACTAATCCTAAACCTGCCCCAAGGAGGTGGTGGTTTACCTGATTACATCGTAATAGCGTTAATAATAGTAATAGTTGTGTCATTAACTGCTTACATACTTGTAAGAAGGAGAAAATCATAGATATGAGCTATCGTAAGTAGTTATTGGAGGTAGTTATGTCTAAGGGATTTGAGCCTTACTCACGTTTCGTACATAGAGACTATAGACCGGATCCTGACGAAGATATCATCGCTATTTACAGAGTTACTCCAGCTAAGGGCTTTAGTATTGAGGATGTTGCTGGTGCTATCGCTGCTGAGAGTAGTATTGGTACGTGGACAACACTTTATGTATGGTATGATGAGGGGAGACTTAATAAGTTGATGGGTAAGGCCTACTACCTTAAGAGTTTAGGTGATGGATCCTACGTAGTTAAGGTAGCTTATCCTGTAGAGCTTTTTGAGGAGAGTAACATGCCTGGATTACTGGCATCAATAGCTGGTAATATATTCGGTATGAGGAGAGTTCAGAGCTTAAGATTAGAGGATGTCTACCTACCCATGAAGTTTCTTAAGTACTTTAAAGGACCTAGCAAGGGTGCTAAAGGTGTTAGAGATATATTCAAGGTCTATGATAGACCTATAGTAGGTACCGTACCTAAACCTAAGGTTGGCTACACACCTGATGAGTTAGAGAAGCTAGCTTATGAGGTATTGGTTGGTGGTATGGACTACGTGAAAGATGATGAGAACTTAGTAAGTCCTAGTTTCTGTAGGTTTGAGGAACGTGCTAAGGTGATTATGAGGGTTATTGATAGAGTTGAGAAGGAGACTGGTGAGAGGAAGGCTTGGTTTGCTAACATAACTTCAGATATCAGGGAGATGGAGCGTAGGCTAAAGTTAGTAGCCGATTACGGTAACCCGTTCGTAATGGTTGATGTAGTAATTACTGGATGGTCAGCTCTAACCTATGTTAGAGACTTAGCTGAGGAGTACGGTCTAGCTATTCACGCTCATAGAGCTATGCATGCTGCATTTACTAGGAACCCATACCACGGAATATCAATGTTTGTCTTAGCTAAGCTATACAGGATTATAGGTGTTGACCAGATACACATAGGAACTCCAGGAGTAGGTAAGTTAGAAGCTAAGACTATAGATGTCTTAAGGTACGCGAGAGTACTTAGGGAGAAGGTGTTTAAGCCCGACCCTAAGGATGAGCTACATATAGAGCAGGACATGTACCACATAAAACCTGCATTACCTGTATCATCGGGTGGCCTACACCCAGGAACATTACCTGATGTTATTAAGGTGTTAGGTAAGGATGTAGTCATTCAGGTCGGTGGTGGAGTTATAGGTCATCCAGACGGTCCTAGAGCTGGTGCTAAAGCTGTAAGACAAGCACTTGAAGCAGTAAGTAAGGGCGTGCCATTAGATGAGTATGCAGAAACACATAAGGAGTTAAGGAGAGCACTTGAGAAGTGGGGCTATACAAAACCCATATGAAGTACTCAACCCAAGAAGAAACAACTACTAAGTATATCATTAAAATAAGTTATTGAGTCATACATGATACCCAAGTAGTAAATACAAAGAATAAACACTTAAAATAATTTCTAGAGAGAATTAACTCATTGACAAATAGCTAAGACAAACTCTAGTAGCATTAGTTACTATACAATAATGCTTGTGGTGATTTATATATTATTCAAGTAGTTACAAGGACCGATTAGGCGGTACTCAAGTTAGGGTATTCTTGGATTAATACCCGCCATACCCCCTTAGAAACACGTGATTTGACCCCTAAGTAAGTTAAGCTAGATACTAGGGTACCCTCTATAAATTCTGAGTTAAGTCTATTGAAGAACTCCTTAACAATCACCTTGGTATGACACCCATACCTCTACTAAAATCTTCTAACTTCCTAATCACATCCTTCTTAAAACCTACGTAGATACCCCCATCCTTAAAACCTATGTAGGCTATACTTGACTTACCTACTTCAAGGATCTTTGGCCCATCCCACTTAACTATTATCTCCTTAACGTACTTATCGCTAATTTTTAGAGGTTTCTTAAGGATTAATTTAAACCCTTTAGTTAATCCGTAAACATAAGCATAAACACCCTCACTATAACTTCTAATGTCTAGTTTCGGTGATTCTATATCAACGTGAGTTACTCTAGCTCTACTATAGCCCTTGACATGAATGTATATATCGCATGGCTCTAACTTAATTATCTCCCCATTCATTACTAAGTTAACAACTCCTTGTATTGGTATTTTACCAAGACCTGGACCAGTCATTTCCTAAGTGATATCTATACCATACCTAATTAAGTTACTTAATCACGTGAATTAACGGAGTAACTCAATTACCTCTCTTAACATCTTTAGCACTCTCTCTATAGACTCTAAAATGTCCTTACTATCCTTAGTTTCATCTTCCTTAATAGCATCCCACGCTTTAGTAAATTCATTACTAGGTATTTCATCCCTAATTAACCCTAGGACGCATGCAACCATAGCTTCTGATGATCTATAACCGTAACCGCCCCCGCCAAAGGCTAGTAGGGGTATTCCTAACTCCTTACTTAAAGTTCTAAGTAGTGATGCAACGTATAGGTAGGTATTTACGGTAAGCCTTAAACCACCTAGTAAGTCGTCCTTATGACCATCAACACCTAATTGAGCAATTAATAGCTTAGGTTCATACCTTCTTAAAGCCTTAAGGACAACACTATTGAATGCTAATTTGTAACCCTCATCACCAGTACCTGGTGGTAGTGGCACATTTATTGAGTAACCTCTACCTTCCCCCTCACCTACCTCATCAACATCGCCAGTACCTGGATAGAAGTATGGTGCCCTCATGTGTAGACTAATAGTTAGTACTGATGGGTCATGATAAAATATTTGTTGAGTACCATCACCGTGATGTACGTCAATATCAACTACAGCTACTCTATTAACTCCATAGTACTTCCTAGCATACTCTATAGTTATGGCTATGTCATTAACAGGGCAGAAACCTGCTGCTGCATCCCTCCTAGCATGGTGTAAACCACCAAATGGTTGATATATGACTTCATACTCCCCCTCCATGAGGAGTTTTAAGCCCTTAATAGCTGAGCCAACAACTAAGAGTACATCATCAAACATCCCCTCATAAACTATCGTGTCACCATAATCAAGAACACCGAAACCCCTCCTAGATGAACTCCTTAAGTACTCAACATACTCCTTACTATGAGCAAGCATTAATACATCATCACTACAACGACTAGCCTCAATAATATCGACGAATCTACTTAAACCTAAACCATCAATTAATTCCTTAAACCTCCTCATACGCCTTAACCAAACAGGCCATAAATTCTTAGGAGAGAAGAAAAACTCAGTAAATCTATCACTCCATATAATGCCAGTCTTACCCAACCCAACACCAAGAACTATATGTATGGGAGAATTAATGTAAAAGTAATGCTAACATAATATAAAAAGAAATGAAAATTGTTTTGTTCTTAAGCCCTACTCTCTAACTGCTCTATGAGACTTTCGAGTATCCTTAGTAATTCTTGAACTCTACTCAACCTCCTCTCTGCCATCATAATGTTGCCCTTCTCAAAGGTCTCCTCAATAGATGTTAGTAGGTTCTTAACGTCATTAATTAGGCTTTCTATCCTATCTATTAGATGCTTGAACATCCCTTTCCTCTCACCAAGCTTACCTAGAGCCTCATTAAACTTCCTCATTAACGTATTGAACTCCTCCTTAGCTTCCCTAATCCTTTCCCTCACCCTCTCTCTCACTCTCTCCCTCACACTAATCATGGCTAGTGATCCCTTAGCGACATTTATATGATGCTTAGCCTCGATGATTAAGGTCCTCACTTCACTGATTACAGCTCCAACATCAGTGACGTTACCCTCACTAAACTTCTCTGCTAACTCGTCAAGAATACTTGACGCATTAGTGAGCTTCTCCATAGCCACATCTAGGTGCTCTAATGCCTTAGTAGCATTAGCACTTAATGCTCTCTCTCTAACCTCCCCAACTTCCTCCATTAACTCCTCTATAGTCTCATTTAACTCCTCAATTATCTCACTAACCTCTGCAGGTGATGGGGGTGGCGGTATATGCCATCCATGCCTTTCAGCTATACTTATGAGATTTTCTATCACCTTCATCCTTACTGTAGCTCTCCATAGTAATGTGTCAAGTATATGTATTAATTTTAGAGCTTCACTAACCTCCCCCTCACTTACATACTCATTGATCTTCTCAGCTACCTCAATAGCTTCATTAAGAGTCCTCTCGAGTAACGCTACCTGAACATTTAAAGCAGTCCTATTGAGTTCCTCAACCTTAACTTTTAACTCACTTAACTCCTCCTCTAACTCTTCAATCTTCTCTAAGCGCTTCATTAAATACTCATCGATATTGCTAGCTATCTTACTAGCAATCCTACTTACAGCTAACTTAAACTCTATAGCCATTACATGCTTCCTAACTAGCTCCATCTTAGATCTTATCTGTGCTAGTAACTTGATAGCATCTGTAATACTTCCATTAATTACTAGCTCATTAACTATTGATAGATTATTCAGTAATTCATTAGCTACTGCACGTAACTCCTCTAGCTTCTCAACCGTCTCATTAATCTCTATTTCCGTATCTGTTATGTTCTTAGTTATGTTTAGTAACTTATCAATTCTCTGAATTAATTCACTTAATTCTTCTTCAGTCTCGTTGACCTTCTCAATTATTTCAGCTTTAGTTATGTTTATCGTTATGTTCCATAGCTTCTTAGGTTCTAGATGCTTTAATGTATGGATAGTTAATGCTGTTGAATTAAGTATGTCTGTAACTTCCTCAAGATTACTTATGGCTTGCTCAACAGCTTCTATAGCTCGTTCTGACGCGTTCACACTCTCTAAGTGCTCAATTAAGTTCTTCAGCATCTCTATGGTTGCATTAATCCTTGTTAGAGCATTGTTAATGCCCCTAATACTTTCGTTTACATTAGTCCTGACCATTTTATGTATGGTACCTAACCCTCTAAGTGCTACATCAGCTAATACCTTAGATGCTCTATGGCTAAGCTCTTCCCTAATCTTAAGGCCTAAGTGCTTCATGAGTCTAGGTATGTCTTTAAGCTTACCCTCACGTACTAGTGTACCTATGTTTTCTATTAGTGGTTCTACCTTCTTCGCAATACCTAGCTTCCTAGCTAACTCTCTAGTTCTCTCCATAACTTTCTTAGTGACTTCCAATCTATACCTTGATACATTAACCCTACCTATGTCTGTCTTAGCTATAGTGCTTAGTGTCTGCCTTACAAATGTTACTAAGTCCTTTAGCTGGTCAATACTCATAGTCTCTATATCTTCATCACTTAGGTTAGCAATCATTGTTAACTTCTCCTTAACTTCATCACTAAGTACCTCACTAGCGTTAATTATTGGTAGTAACCTCTTGATCATCTCTCTATAAGCTTTTAATGCCTCCCTAAGCCCCTTAGCTTGCTTCTCATCAACTAGTCCGACGTTATTGGGGCTAGTAGCTAATACTGGAGTAGCTACTGCAACTATGTTCATTAATATTACCGCAACTATTGCAAGACCTAAGTACCTAACAGCTAACACCACGACTTTCACCCTCCGAGGAGCTACTGCAACTATTTCTTAAAAGAAATCACATGAAACTATCACGAAACAGTGTAGAAACAGTTGTTTCACTAAATTCTCTTCTTAAGAATTAACCTATTAGTCCTACCCTCCTTAACTACATCAATGAATCCTAACCTCTCAAGCTTCTTTACATGCCTCCAGAATGTAGCCTTAGGGACATTACTAAAAAACCTATAGAGTTCATTTTGAAGTATGGAACCTCCCGACTCCTCGATCTTCCTCAAAATACTTCTATCAAGATCGTCGAGAAGGCTAGACATCATGTAGGTCTGTGAACCGCCTCTTCTTGTCTTAATAACACCTATGACTATAGCTATTATGGCAACTATAGCAACACCGACACCTATCAGGATTGGTATTAATGTTGGGTAGCCACTCGGTTTTTCAGTCTTCGTTGTTTCCGGTGGTGAGGTAGTCTCAGGTGTTGTTATAGGTGCTGTTGCAGTCGTGGTAGTTGTCGTGGTTACTGTTGGTGGAGGTGTCGTTATCGTTGTTGTGGTTGTTGTCCTTACGATTATTCCATAGATTATTGTTGTAGATCCTTGGAAATCTATTATTATGTTATTATCACTAACTCTAGTACTAATTACGTTCTCAGGTATTGTAAATAGTATGACTTGAGGTTTAAGTACTAATTCAATAGTGTCATTAGTTAATACATTGAATGATAGCTTATCGTTCGGTAAGATTGACGTGTTCGCTATGTATATTATTTTGAAGTTACTTGAAGTATTACTAGGTATCACTACGCTGTTATTAACGTAGAGTGTCGGTATTAATGTATTACTAAGGTATACCTCAATACTTGCTTCTATAGGTTCAATAGGTAAGTTAATTATGTTTAAGCCTACTTCCGTAGTACCTTCAATAACTACTATTACCGTACCGTCATCCTCTATGGTGACATTAATGCTTGATGTAGTAGCTTCACATACTTGAAGTCCGTGGAGTAGTAAGTACGCTGTAAACACTACTAAGAATAGGCTTACTACGTGTTTGCGTTCTACGTTACCTACCTTAAACAACATTCTAACCGGGTAGATATTCTTTAACGGTTTAAGAAGGTTTCAGACACTATCAGTGAAGCACGGGGGTCATCACTGTTCAGTCGCTCCCATACTCATCACTAAAGTATTGAATACTAAATAACCCTCCTTACTAACCTCTCGAATAACTTCCTATATATAGCTAGGAATATGAGCCCCCTTAAGTACACATCAATAAACATAGCAATCCAGGCGCCTACAACACCTATTCTCGAAGTCAGTACTGCTGCTGGGAATACCCTGAATGAGTATAGTCCTACAGCATTTAATATCATGGGTATTAACGTGTTACCGCCACCCCTTATAGCACCGCTTAACGTCATGGCTAGCGCTAAGCCAGGCTCACTAAGTCCTGCGAGTATTAAGTAGATACTTGCTAGGTTAGCAACATCCTCAGTAGGTGAGAATGGAGCTACTAAGTACTTAGATGTTAATGCTACAATCACGCCTAGTATGCCCATGAAGAGGAGTGAGAGCTTAGTAGCCTCCCAACCAACTCTCTTACCATTACCTACATCACCTCTACCAATCTCTTGACCTGTAAGTGCTGAAGCAGCTATTGAGAATGCGAAGCCAGGCATGTATATGAAGCTCTCAATCCTCACACCTATTTGATGAGCTGCTAGAGCTACGTCACCACAGCGAGCTATGAATGCTATGTATGCATTATTACCTACGGAGAATATTAGACGTTCAGTAGCGGCTGGCGCACCAATCTTTACTATGTTCTTAACCTTAGGTATACTTAATGACACGATTGGTGTTAAGCCTAATCTCTTCAAGAATATGAATTCTACTGGTGCCATGTAAGCTATGGAAATTACCGTAGCTAGGGCCGCACCAGAAACACCCATGGCTGGGAATCCGAAGAGACCGTAAATCATTATTGGGTCGAGTATTATGTTAAGTAAACAACTAGTTAGGATTGCTATCATAGACAGCTTAGTAGCTCCAACAGCTCTTAAAGATGAATCCATAACAAATGCTACTAAGAATATAGATAAGCCTAATATCCTAATCCTAAAGTACTGGACAGCTAACTCTACGAGCTGAGGTGATTCACCACTAATTAACTTAATAGCATGGTATGCAGCCATGTACATAAGTATTGATGTTAGTAGAGTAGCTATGAAACCATAAATCAACGATATACCTATAGCCTCTCTCGCCTTCTCAAGTTCCCTAGCACCATAACTTTGAGAAACAACAACTAAAGCCCCCATACTAAATAACGCAATGACAACGAAGAAAAGCCATGAAAGATAAGAACCAATAGCTACAGCTGCTAAAGCTGTAGCACCTAATCGCGCAACGAAGTACGTATCAGCTATGGAGTAAAGGCTATCACTAAGCTCACTAATTATCATAGGCCACGCTATACTCAATACCTTCCTCATTAACCCTACATTACTCATACCACACATTAGAGAATAGCTAACAATTTAAGAATTACTGGATTGTGTAAACGGTACCTTAAGCTTTTTCTATTCTTATTTTAAGGAGTGAAGACTTAATACTCAGGGCAGTTCAGTAATGGAATATGTCGTGGTGGTTAAGGATTTAGTTAAGGTGTATCCAGGGAACATAGTAGGTATTAATGGCGTTAGCTTCAATGTTAGTGATGGAGAGATTTACGGGTTGATAGGACCTAACGGTAGCGGTAAAACAACTACATTAAGGATTTTAGCAACAATAATAAAGCCAACAAGGGGTTACGCACTAATAGCTGGGTACGACGTCGTTAAAGACGCTCATAAGGTTAGGAGCTTAATATCGTACCTACCTGAAGAAGCGGGAGCATACAGGGATATGAAGGGTATAGACTACATAAAATTCATACTTAGTCTTAGATTCAAGGGTAAGGAATTAGATGAAGCCGTTGAGGAAGCAATCAAGATCTCCGGTCTAGGTAAGGCCGTTTACAGGAACGTTAAGACGTATAGTAAGGGTATGAAGAGATTACTAGCATTAGCAGCTACACTAGCCCAGAAGCCTAAGCTAGCAATACTAGATGAACCAACAGCAGGTCTAGATGTTGAACGTAGCTTAACGATAAGGAACACAATCCTTAAGTATAATAAAGATTACGGAATAACGATACTATTAAGTAGTCATAACATGCTTGAAGTAGAGTACCTATGTGATCGTGTAGGAATAATATACGAAGGTAGAATAATCACTGAAGGCTACATAGATGAATTAAAGACAAAACTCAACGCTAAGAACCTCGAGGAAGTATTTGTGAACTCCGTCAGGGGGATTCATGAATGAGTTTAAGGAGACTCATATGGAAGGAAATATACGTAACGCTACGTAATCCTCAAATAATAATTGGTATTCTACTCGTACCTATCCTGTTCATAGCTATGGGTAGTTTAGTTAGTGCAGGTATTTATGAAGCTGAGAAGGCTGTACTTAAATCCAAGGTATACGTACTTGATCGAGATGGTACATGGCTCACTAAAGATTTACTAAGAGAGTTAATGAAGTCATTACCTGGTAGGGTAGTTCAAGTTGCAATTGAGGAGGAACTTAACTCCAGTAAGTATGACCTCCTTCTAATAGTTCCTAGAGGCTTTACTAATGAATTACTAAGCACTAGTAGAGGTTATATAGTGGCATACGTAAACCT
>Ga0180301_10004038_pt1 | contig 11373 bp, 11 predicted proteins | sample GuaBasSediGuay16_FD_121797 | JGI IMG/M metagenome (GOLD analysis project Ga0180301, IMG submission 121797) | Subseafloor sediment microbial communities from Guaymas Basin, Gulf of California, Mexico - Guay16, Core 4569-2, 12-15 cm | ecosystem: Environmental > Aquatic > Marine > Hydrothermal... | reverse complement strand
TCCTTGACCATCTCCCATACCTTCTCCGGATCCCGCCTGAAGGAATCTATGTGGGCATACTCCATGGGATCAAAACGCGACCACAAACCCCCGGGACTCCTGAAATCCGGGATCCCGCTCTCCACCGAAATGCCCGCCCCTGTCAGCGCCACGGTCCATCGAGCCTTCGATATGTCCTCTGCAGCCCTCCGGATCAATGCCCAGTCCATCTTTGACCCTCCTTGACAATTTTACAATCATCCCTGGCCACAAAACAGTACGCTTTCCTCCCCCTCAACCCCTCCCTGCACACCAACCTGCCTTCAGGCATGACCCTCATTAAGGACTTCTTACTGCCCAAAATCAAGTCACACTCCCTCAACGCCAAATCGAAGGAATCATAAACGGGAACAGCATCTCTGATATCCAGATAAAAATACACATTGGCAACAAGCCCTTTATATGCACATAAACGCGGCGTTTTATTGGCTTCCATCTGATTCAAACATTCTTTGGCCAAAAACGCAATCTCTTTCTGGGAACGGGTGGAAAAGTACGGCTGCAAAAAGCAAAGGAAAAGTACCTCCATTAACGCTACATAAAGGGCCATCTTGAATAATCCCAATTTATCTTTCATGAAGAACAAAATTCCCCCAATAACAGCAATGATTAAACTTGCAATTATAACTGCATGAGGAACAGGAGATCGGTAATATAAAGGCAAACATAACCAGATGAAAAAGGGACTGAGGGAAAGGGCTATAAAAAGAAGTATTGACAGGAATTCGCAGACCTTCTTGAGGATTTCATTCCAGTTATTTTCCAAATAGGCGGCAATAAGGAGAGTGCTGTAAGGCAATATGGGGAGGATGTAATAAGATCTTCTCGCTTTTGCAAGGGTAAAGATGCAAAAAATCACGATGTTTGCAATCAGCAAAAATTTGGTTCTCTCGTTCAAGGCACCGAAATTTTTTATTCCCCACCACAAACTCAATGGTAAAAAGATGCACCATGGAGCAAGCCATGCTGGCCAGTAGTAAAAGTAAATGTAAAAAGGGCGTATGTTATCGTATGGCCGTATTGCTTGCTGCAGGTTTTCTCTGATGAGAAGATGGAAGGGGAGGTTGCTTTTGAGTTCTATTGCTGTTCCCACAAATGGCAAAAAATATATTGCAGAAGCGATCGTGAAGGCCAATAAATTTTTGAGATTTAGATGATAAAATCGCCTGTTAATTATGGTATCAAAAAGTACCGGGAATATCCCTGCTGCAAATGCTGTATGGCCTTTTGATAACCCTCCCCATACCAAGCCCAGCCAGAACAACAAATATCCCGGAAAAGATGTGTCTTTCATGAAGATCAGGTATGCGACCAGGGCAACTGTGATCCCAAACAGTTGAAAAATTTCCGACTGTGAAAGCCTCGCAAAGGATGCAAAACCCCACGAAGTCAGGAATATGAAAGGAGAAACCAGGTCGAAGGGTTTTGTAAACAGCCTTCTTGAAATGGAGACCATAGAGAGGAAGCTCAAAAAGGCCAGTATTGCCCCCGGTATCCTCACAGACAGTTCGTTAAATGCGCCTATCTTTTCGGATATCCTTATAAACCAGAAGGGTAGAAGGGGTTTTGTTATATGGGGATGGAAGTTTATCGTGGGGACGAACCAGCTGTTTCGCAGGATCATCTCCCTTGCCCCTTCCGCCCATCTGCCCTCTGCTCCGAAGAGGGGTCGGGTTCCCAGGTTCAGGAAGAGGAGGATGAGGGCGATGCAGATGAGGCAGTATGTCCAGAAGTCATCCCTTCCCCTCATCCCCTTTTCCTCCGCAAAACCACGGGGTAATCGCTCAGGAAGTAAACTATTGCGCCCATGAGGCCTGAAATCAGGACGACTGCCAGCACCAGAAGGCCGCATGCAAAGCCCTTTGCCGCTTCTATCCCCAAAAGTTTGAACATGAACACATATCCTCCCTCCCTAAGTCCAAGGCCGCTTATGCTCAGGGGAAGGGTGCTTATTATGTCGACCACGGGGACTATGAAGAAATATGCCGCCAGGGGGACCTTGATACCCAGGGCCGTGCCCAGAAGGGCGACAGTGAGGATATTGATGGTGTGAAAGCAGAAGGAAAGCCCCAGGACCCACAGGCCCCTCTTTGGCCTTTCCCAATAGATGGTGAAGTCCTCCAGTTTCACCTTCCTTGCCAATTTCCCGAGCCAGGGAAAGGCCCTTACCAGGCCGGGGAGGGTTAAGAGGAGGATCCATCCGAGGATCAGTCCCCCCAAGACCGAGGTCCTCAGGCTCAAGGGGAGGGAATCCCGAAAGAAGAGGGTTACCGAAAGGGCGCAGAAGCTCAGGAGGGCCACCCCCCCTGTGTAGCGTTCGGCAAGGATGCTGTAAGCGGACCTCATGCGGCTCTTCTCTGTACCAGCGAGCAATGCCGCACGATAGACGTCTCCCCCTATGGATCCGAGCATGAAGAGGTTGAAGAACATCCCTATGAAGTAAAAGGCCACAAAGTCCTTGAAGGGCCTGTGGAAACCCAAAGGTTCCGCCAGCAGGCGCCATTTATAAGCCGAAAGCACCTGTCCTCCAAGGTATATCCCCAGGGCCAGAAGGAAAAAAGGGGGCCTCGCTTCCTTCAGCGACAGGAGCACGCTCTCCCTCGGCACCTTGAGGATGATCACCACCAGTATGATCGCCCCGAAGGAGAGCTTGAGGAGGGTTTTCGCAAACCGGGACCTCACACCTGCACCCTGATGCCCCCTTCTTTCAGAGAACGATGACCCGCGTCAAGGACCCTCAGGGTCTCAAGGGAGTATTTGCCCAGGGAAGGGGCTTCAAAACCCTCCTTTATGGCCCTGAGGAAGGCCTCAAGGGAAGCGTAAAGGGGCTCGGTGGGACCGAAATCGGTCCAGGTCCTTTCTTCAGTCGCCTGGGCGGGTATGAGGTTGGGAGAGGGAATCCCCCAGACGATGTCCCTGGGCTTTTCACCGAACTGGTACCTGTAAAGGATGACCTTTCTCTTTTTGAACCTCCCTTCATAAAAGATGGCCCCCTTTTCACCCACAACGGTAAGGCTTGCAGTGCTGTGGGGATGACACCAGCTCAGGTGCACGAAGCACGTCACACCCCCTTGCAGTTCCAGGAGGCCCATCGCCACATCCTCCAGGCCGTCCTGAATGAAGGCGTTCCCCTTGACCGTTATCGATGTGACCTTCCCCGGAAGGATGAACCTGATGATGGAGAGGTCATGGGGGGCCGAATTCCACCACACATTGGATTCGCATCTTATCCTTCCCATCCCGAGCCTCTCGGACAGGACATGCCTCACAGGACCTATAGCCTCCCCTTGCACGAGTTCCTTCACCAGGCGAAGGGCCGGATCGTAGAGGAAGGTCTCATCGACAAACAACACCTTGCCCTGTCTCTCTGACAGCGTGAGGAGCTCCTCCCCCTGGGCATAATCCATGGCCATGGGCTTCTCCACAAAGACGTGCTTTCCCGCCAGAAGGGCCTTCTTCGCAGGGAGGTAATGGAGGGAAGGAGGGGTCACGATCAGCACGGCATCGATACCCGGAGCCTCAAGGACCGCATCAGGCTCGCCTGTGACCTTGAGCCCGAAATCCCTGGCGATCTCCTCCCTCGTCCCCCTGTGGGGATCGCATATCAAGGCCACCTCCACACCGGGCATCTTCAAGAGATTCCTTATTATGTTCTTGCCCCAATATCCGCCGCCCAAAACGCCAAACCTCATCACCGCTTGACCTCCTCGATCTCCAAATAGGAAGCCCTTATTTCCCTTACCCTGTAAGCCCCCTGCCTTTGAACCCTGAGAAATCGCTTTAAGTTTTTGAGGACCACGTGGGATATGGCGAGCAGTAGGGCCGAAAGGATGAGCAGGGGGATTGCGAGGGGGTTTAAGGTGCTGAGGATTCCCAGCGTTATGGTCGAAAGGGCCAGTCCCCTTCTTATCCTGTGAAGTCTTCTTTCCCAGAGGGTGGGATTTGAGAGGACGAACCTTATGGTCAGCAGTTCCCTGAGGACCTCGAAGGTCCTGGAGAGGCCGTAATGGCTTCTTCCAGCCTGTCGTCTGCGGTCCTTCACGGGCACTTCGGCCACCTCTGAGCCTCTGACGCCGAAAAGCGCCGGCAGGAACCTGTGGAAACCGTGGGGGATCTGGAATCCCCTTACCAGTTCGGCCCTGTATCCCTTGAGGCCGCAGCCGGTATCGTGGATCCGGCACCCGGTGACCTTCGAGATCAGCCAGTTGGCGACCTTGGATGGCAGAACGCGCGAAAGGAAGGGCTCCTCCCGTTCCCTGCGCCATCCGCTGACGGCCTTGTACCCCTCTTTGAGCTTCTCAAGGATCTTAGGGATATCCCGCGGATCGTTCTGACCATCGCCGTCCATGGTCACGATCCACCTGCCCCTTGAGAAGCGGTAACCGGCCGAAAGGGCTGCTGCCTCCCCGAAGTTGCCATCGAGATCTACCATCACCACGTGAGGGTCACAATCCTGTATCTCCCTGAGGATCTGGCCGGTTCTGTCGGTGCTTCCGTCATTCACGAAGACTATCTCGTAAGGGAGGCCGATTCCGTCCAGGACCTCCTTGAGCTCCCGATAGAGTCCGGGGAGATTGCCCTCTTCGTTGTGAAGGGGTATGGCTATGGAGATTTCAGGCGTCATCCTCTGAAAAACTCGGTGACCTTCTCGATAACGTATTGGACTTCCTCGTCTGTAAGCTCCGGGTAAAGGGGAAGGGAGAGGACCTCCGAACATATCCTTTCGGCTACAGGAAGGTGGTATTTCCCGTATCCTTCACCGAGCCATGCATCCTGCATGTGCAGGGGCAGGGGATACTGGATGCCGGTCTCAACACCCCTTTCCTTCAGGAAGGCCCTCAATTCCTCCCTCTTTTTGGTCCGGACCACATAGCGGTGGTAAACGCTTTTGCGGTCGGGAAACTCGGGGGGTGGTATAAGGCCGTCCAGCTTCCTGAAGGCCTCTGTGTAGAGGGCGGCGATCTCCTGGCGCCTCCGGTTGTCCGAATCCAGCAGTCTCAGCCTGATCCTGAGGACGGCCGCCTGGATTTCGTCCAGGCGGCTGTTGAATCCGTAAAAGAGGTGCTGATTTTTCTTCACCTGGCCGTGGACCCTCAGCAGGTCCAGCTTACGGGCAACCTCGGGGTCATCGGTCGTGCAGAATCCCGCATCCCCGAAGGCCCCCAGGTTTTTCACCACCCCGCAGCTGAAGCAGCCCACATCCCCAAAGCTTCCCACCTTCCTTCCCTTGTATTCGGCACCGTGGGCGTGGGAGCAATCCTCGATGAGTTTAAAGCCATGGCGCTGCCGCAGTTCCAGTAGGGGATCCAGATCCGCGGGATGTCCATACATGTGGACCACTATAACGGCCTTGGTCTTGGGACTTATGGCCCTGTGGACCTGTTCGGGATCGGGGCCGAAGTCATCCTCGCTGGCATCCACCAGGATCGGTCTTGCGCCGACCCACTTTACAGCTTCAACGGCTGCCATGAAGGCGTTCGCATGAAGAATCACCTCGTCCCCCTGGCCTATTCCGGCTGCCACAAGCCCCAGAAGCAGGGCGTCGCTGCCCGATGCCACCCCAAAGGCATAGCGGGTGCCTATGTAGGAGGCGATCTCCTCCTCAAAGGCCTTGAGGTTTCGCCCCCCCAGGAGCCTCATTTCCTCAAGGATCTTCTCCCATTCCCGGAGGACCTCTCCTCTTATCCTCTTGCTGGTCCTCTTCAGGTCCAGAAGGGGTATCTGCACGACCGACCTCCTTATTGGTTATTACTGCCAGACTCTTCCCTCCCACCTTTTGCACAGCAACTACCCTTACCTTTACCCCTTCTTGTTGAAGTCTTTCAAGATCCCTCTGGCGCAGCACGCAAACGACCCTCCTGGTGGAAAGGAGGACCTTGAGCCTTTCGGGGTCGTATACCCTCAGGATGGGCACAATGCCGGTATAGAAATTTATCTCGGAACCCTGACGCCGATACACCACAAGGTGGTCTCCCTCCTGCAGGACCTGGAGCACCTTCTGGCAGAGGAACCGGTAGGATTTGTAGGGATTTAAGGCAGGAAGGACCTTCCAGCAGCACAGGATGTAAAGCCAGGAGGTCACAAGGACAATCGTCCAGAATCCAAGGGCCTTGTTCCCCTTCCTCATGGAAAGGAAAAGGAGCAGCCCGGAAAGGATCAGGGGGAATCCGGCCAGCATGCCTGCTTCGGGTGCCCCTTCCCACAGTTTCCCGGCATAGAGCCCCCCAAAGGGAGCGGCGATCCCCAGGATGAGGAAGGATACGGCCGAAAAGTGAAGTGGGATCCTCAGCAACCTCTCGTCGATTGCTGTCTCCGACCAAAGCCACCCCGTCATTAAGGCCGCTGCAGGATAAAGGGGCAAAAGATAAAGCCCCCGCTTTGCCTCTGACAGGGAAAAGAACGCAAAGACCAGCGAAAACCAGAGGAAGGGAAAGAGGGTCTCGCGGTCCCTCCTGATGCAGAAAAGGACGGCCGAAGGGAGGAAGATCCCCCATGGCATGAACTGTACGGGGAAGTTGTAAAGGTAATAGTAAACTGGCCTGTCATGGCCTGGGGAATGAAAGAAGGTGGCCGCTGTCCTTTCCCACAGGAGACCCCGTAGATAAGGCAGTCCCTGTGATTCGAGGGTCAGAAGGGCCCATCCCAGCAGGATTCCCGAAAAGGCCATAAACCCCGGGAGGTGAGCCCAATCAAGGACGAACTCCTTTCCCCTTTTCCACAGAAAGTACGGTACTATGGCCAGAAAGGGAACGATCACTGCGGGCTGAAGCTTTACCAGAAAGCCCAGGGCCATAGAGAGGTATCCCAGCAGGTAAGGGGCCCATCGGTTCCTTTCGCTATGCCCCCCCACGAAGAACGCGAAGATGGAGAGGGTGGTGAAGAAGGTCAGGGTGGCGTCTATATTGGCCCTCCGTGAAAGCCAGAAGAACTGAAACGAGGTGCAGAGGATGAGCGCCGATAGCAGTCCCGTGGAGGGCCCTTTGAGGCGTCCACCCAGGGCGAAGACCAGAAGGAGCGTGAGTACCCCGAAGATGGCCGAAGGGAGCCTTGCCGAAAGGGCCGTCATCTCCCCTGTGAGTTTGGAAAGCAGGGCTATTACGGCGAAGAACAAGGGCGGCTTATCGAAATACACCTCTCCATTGAGGTGGGGGACGAGGTATTCTCCCCTTATGAGCATCTCACGGGCCACCTCTGCATATCGGGGCTCATCGGGGTTCCAGAGGTCCCACCCCCCCAAATTGAAGAACATCACCGCGCCGCCTACGGCCAGGATCGCGATCACCTTGAGCAACGATGACCTCAACCTCCCCTCCTGAGCTTCAGGAGGTAAAGGATCCCCACGGTGAGGGCGAAAAGGGCCACACCTATTGAGACCTCCTTCAGGTGCCTCCTGAGCAATTCCTCGTTTCCACCGAACCAGTAACCCACAAGGGCGAGGACGGTCACCCACATTCCCGCCCCCAGACAGGTGTAAAGGCAAAAGGGCAAAAGGGGCATGCGGGACAGTCCCGCCGGCAGCGAAATGTACTGCCTTATCCCCGGAAGGAGCCGCCCTATGAAGGTGCTTATGTGGCCGTGGCGCTCAAAGAAGCTGTCGGCCTTCTGCAGGGTCCGGGGGCTTATCAGCAATTTCCTCCCATAACGTTCGAGGAAGGGCCTGCCGAGTTTTACCCCTATGGCGTAGTTGAACATCGCTCCCAGCAGACTTCCAAGGGTCCCGCAGAGGATCACCGCTGGCAGATACATCCTGCCCTTGGCGGCCAGATATCCCGCAGGCGGTATGACCACCTCGCTCGGGAAGGGAACGAAGGAGGATTCGATGAACATGAGCGCGACGATCCCCAGGTATCCCAGTCTCTCTATCCAGTTTACGAGCCAAAGTATTATGCCCTCCAACACCAGCGCCGATTTTATCGCACTTTTGGGGGTTTTAAAAAGCTGGAGGCTCGCATAAACTCAAGGGAGTGGTCAGGGTGGTGATCTTTGACTGTGACGGGGTCATGTTCGATTCAAAGGAGGCGAACCGCGCCTACTACAATGAGATCCTGCGACGCATGGGCCAGAGGGAGATGGATCCCCAGGAGCTGGAATTCGTCCATGCCAGCACCGCCCAGGAGGCCCTGAGGTTCCTGTTCAAGAGAAGAGGAGTGGATCTGCAGGAGGGCTTAAGCAAGGCAAAGGAGGTGGATTACCGACCCTTTATCGGGCTGATGAAACCCGAGCCCCATCTGAGGGAATTGCTGGAGGCCATCCCCCCCGATGTCAAAAAGGCCATATCCACCAACAGGACCACAACCATAGGACCTCTCCTGGATCACTTCGGCCTGCGGGACCACTTTGATCTGGTGATCTCGGCCCGCGATGTGAGCAGGCCAAAACCCCATCCGGATTCGCTCTTGAGGATCCTGGAACATTTCTCCCTCATGCCCCATCAAGCCCTTTTCATCGGCGATACCGAGAGGGACGAAAGGGCCTCACGCCTCGCAGGGATTCCCTTCGTGGCTTACAAAAATCCAGCCCTCCGGGCCGATTACCACATAGATGACCTTCTGGAGATCCTCGATATTATACGAAATAAAAGACCCTGAACTTTGCGGGTTCTTCCAGCAGTTCGTTCACCTTCTTTTGCAGCTCGTTCCTCTCCGGGTCCTCTTCCCATCTTCGCCAGTCATCGAGGCTTTTCCAGGTGCTTATGACCAGATAGAGCCTCGGGTCCTCTATGGAGCGCAGGGTCTGTCCCGAGATATAGCCAGGGGCAAGCAGTGCTTTGGCCCTCAGCTGTCTCAGAAGCTGTCCCAGCTCCTCTTCCTTACCCCCTTTTATCTTCCTCTCGATGATGACCTTTATAGCCATCTCATCACCTCCTTCCCCTTTAGCAAAATAGCCCAAGGTGAAATCCTTGCAACCGCAAAAGCCTCCGTGATAGCCTTACGCCGATGCGGGTGCTGTATTTCGACTGTTTTGCCGGTGCAAGCGGGGACATGATATTGGGGGCCCTCCTCGACATAGGGGTGCCCCTGCAGATCGTGCAGCGGGCATGGGAGGCCGTGGGCCTTAAGGTTCAACTGGAGGTGAAGGAAGTCGTCAGGGGTGGGATAAGGGGGAAGGGCATTGAAGCGCGGTTTGATACCCCGCGCCTTGCCCCCGAGGAGATGAGGAGGAGGATAGAGGAATCTGGGCTCAGCCCGCGTTCAAGGGAGGTGGCCCTTTCGGCCCTGAGCTTTCTGGAGGAAGCCGAACGGAGGGTCCACGAAAAGGGACATGGATTCCATGAACTGGGGGATCCGGACACCCTCCTCGACCTCATCGGGGTGGCCTCGGCCATCGATTACCTCAATCCACAGAGGATCCTCTGTTCCCCCCTTCCCCTGGCAAGGGGAAAGGTGATGACCGAGCACGGCCCCCTTCCCATTCCCTGTCCGGCTACCCTGGAGATCTTGAAGGGTGTGCCCATTTCTCCGTCCCCTTTGAGGATCGAGAACCTGACCCCTACCGGAGCAGCCCTCCTTAAGGCCCTTTCGGATCACTTCGGCGATTTCCCTCAGATGAAGGTGGAGGCCATCGGTTACGGTGCTGGCAGTATGGATCCACCAGAGCTGCCGAACCTCCTGAGGGTCATATTGGGTTTCTGCGCCGAGGATGGCCAGAGGTTGTGGGTCCTTGAGGCCGATCTCGACGACCTGAACCCCGAGATCCTCCCCTATCTTGAGGGGAGGATCAGGGAGGCGGGGGCCCTGGATGTCGTGATCCTGTCAAACAGGATGAAGAAGGGAAGGGTAGGGGTGACGGTTCGCTGTCTGACGGAAGATTCAAGGAAGGAGGATGTCCTTTCGGCCTTCTTCACGGAATCCACCACCCTCGGCGTCAGGGGATGGCAGGTCCAGAGGTGGACCCTGGATCGGGAAATAGTGGAGGTGTCAACCCCCTATGGGCCGGTCAAGGTGAAGGTGGGGTTCAAGGACCGGCGGATCGTGAACATCGCTCCCGAGTACGAGAGCTGTGCCTCTCTGGCCAGACAGAAGGGGGTGCCCCTTAAGGACGTCTACCGCGAGGCCCTCCTCATCTCCCGCAGGCTTCTGGGAGATCGGAGATGAAGACCCCTCCTCTCCTTTTGGCCGCAAGGAAACAGCCCGCTCCCTTCACTCCCATATGGCTCATGCGCCAGGCCGGGCGTTACCTCAGGGAATACCGGCGGTTGAGGGAGAGGTATCCCTTCCTCACCCTCTGCAAGGACCCCGAACTCGTGGTGGAGGTTACCCTTCTGCCGTTGAAGAAGTTCGAACTCGATGGGGCCATCGTGTTTTCCGACCTGCTGCTGCCCCTTGAGGGCATGGGCCTCAAGATCGCCTATCCGGACGGAGGACCCCGTGTCCTCACCCCGGTGAGGGATGAGGGGGATGTTGAGAACCTCTCCGAAGAGAGGGCCCTTGAGGCCTTACAGCCCGTAATCGAGGCCATAAGGGTCCTGAGGAGGGAGGTTCCGGCTGACGTCGCCCTCATAGGATTTGCGGGAGGGCCCTTCACCATGGCCTGCTATGCCATTGAGGGCAGGGGGTCGAAGGACTTCCCGGAGACCAAGGCCATGATGAGGAGGGCCCCCGAGGTCTTCGATCGCCTGATGGGGAAGCTCTCCGGGGTCATCAGGAGGTTCCTTCTGGATCAGGCAAAGGCGGGCTGCCACATCGTGCAGGTCTTCGACAGCTGGGCGGGATCCCTGAGTCCCCTTGAATATCGCCGCAGGGTCCTGCCCTTCGTAAAGGAGGCCATCAGGGGAATGGAAATCCCCGTGATTTACTTCTCCACCGGCACGGGGGGATTCGTCGAACTGATAGCGGAGGCCGGAGGGGAGGTCATGGGTCTGGACTGGAGGGTGGATATAGGTGAGGCGTGGCGGAGGATCGGCTATCGACGGGCCATCCAGGGAAACCTGGATCCGTCCGTGCTTCTGGCCCCAAGGGACGTCATAGAGGAGGAGGTCAGGGAAATCCTCCGCGCCACATCCGGCCACCCCGGGCACATATTCAATCTCGGTCACGGGATCCTGCCGGATACACCGGAGGAAAACGTGGCCTTCCTGGTGGATCTGGTGCATGCCCTGACGGAGGGCCGTCGATGAGGAGAGGGGTCCTGGTTGTGGCCTTCGGTGGGCCACGAGACGAAGACGAAGTAGGGGAATTCCTCACCACCCTGAGGGGGGAACCTCCTCCCCAATCCCTCGTTCAGGAGGTTACAGAGCGCTATCGCACAATCGGCGGTTCCCCCTTTTACGCCATCCTGGAGCGCATAATCCAGGGGATGAGGCGAAGGATCAGGGGGGTGGAGATAGGCTACGGG
>Ga0180301_10004037_pt1 | contig 11374 bp, 19 predicted proteins | sample GuaBasSediGuay16_FD_121797 | JGI IMG/M metagenome (GOLD analysis project Ga0180301, IMG submission 121797) | Subseafloor sediment microbial communities from Guaymas Basin, Gulf of California, Mexico - Guay16, Core 4569-2, 12-15 cm | ecosystem: Environmental > Aquatic > Marine > Hydrothermal... | reverse complement strand
GGCTTAGGTTGTTAATCAAGCGAGAGAAGACTTAGATTTATTATTTAAAAGTAAGAAAATTATATTAGAGAGGATGATTCTTTTCAAGCGAAAGAAAAAGCCTGAAGAAATTAAGGGAAAGGGTTATGTTCCTGTAGAAAGAGTTAAGGAGTTAAGCTCCAAAGGATTTTCTGAAATCGAGATGATAGATGTTCTAAGGAAAGAGGGTTTTTCTCCAGAAGAAATAGACAAGGCTTTGACTGAAGCTTTAAAGGAAAGGGTTGAGGCTCCAAAAGAAACTAAACCTGAAGCTCCTGAAACGCCGAGCGAATTGCCTGCCTTACCAGAAGAGAAAAAGACTGAAATGCCCGAAGTTCCTGAGACTTCTTTGCCAGAAGAATATTATCAGGGTTATGCGACCGAAGAATACATAGATTACTTGGTTTCTGAAAAGCTGGCAAGCGTGAACGAAAGGATAAACGAGTTTAACGCGAGGTTTCAAGAGTTGGAGAATAAAATAGCTTCCATTAGCGCTCAAATAAAAGAGATTGCAGAAGCGAAGGTCGGGAGCCAAGAGACGATTCTAACTAAAATGGATAGCTTTAAGGAAAGCATAAGCGAGATTGAAACAAGGTTGGCTAGCTTGGAAAAGGCTTTTAAGGAAACCTTACCTGCTTTGATCGAATCGGTTAGAGCACTAAGCGATTTGGTTCAGAGACTGAAGAAAGAAGTTTAAAAGTAGAGAAAAGGATAAACTGTTCTTTTTTGAGTTTTCTTTTCTTTTTCTATTTCCCTGATGGTAGAGGTTAGTTTGTTGATTTGCTTATCTATCCAATCTATACATTTTCTTATAGACAATGAAGAGACAAGCCAGTCATATCTTTCTTTAAATAGACATTCATAAAGAGTTTCACGTTTACTAAGGAGTATATCGGCAAGCTTTTTTAAACCATCAGAAGTACCAAGTTTCTTGGAATATATACATGCATACTCCAAAGATTCTTCAAATTGCCAATCAGTATACGCCTTATAAATTTTTTTCCTAAGTAAGAAATCTCTTCTAATCTTAATCGCTTGACTTAAACATTTATTGCAAACCTTTAGGTGCACATTCAATCTTTTTTTGTATATCTTTTCTGAATCATTATTAGGTGACATCCAAAATAAGAAGGAAGGGTAAAAAATAAATACTTTAATATCTTTGCCACAGGTTCTTCTTTAAATTGAATGAGCTCATCCAAACTCTTCTTACAATTTTCAGGTAAAATTCCTTTTTCTGTAAAAATTTTCTCGATTAAATAGCACATAATCAAATTAGAAAGAAAAAGATAAAAATCTATTCTGAGCTTAAAAACGATTTTTAATTTTTTTCTTCTATTATTAATTTGAATGAGCCTAGAAGAAAGGGAATTTCTCGACCTAATTAATTCAAAGAAAGATATGGAAGAAATAGAAAGAATTTTTAAGGAGTTGAAAAAAGGAAAGCCAAGGGATTATGTTAGAATTCTTAGGCAACATACAAGAGAGGTTACTAGGTGCAAGGTTTGGGAAGGTCTAAGAGGTATGACAGACTATATGCTAAAAGAGTTTAAGATAAAAAGATACGGGATGATTTCCTTAATTTCCACTTTCTTTAGCTGGATTCCTTGCCTAGCTTTGGGTGAGATTTTATGTAAATTACAAAACATACCTTACAGCTCACCTTTAGGAATTTTAATTCAAGCTCTCTCCGGAGGAATTCCTTTTTCTGTAAGTGGGTACTTAACTTTGTACTATAAGAGAAAGTTAGAAGAATGCGGAGAAAAAACCAATGCCTATAGAAGGGAATTTAGAGAAGCTTCGAGGTTTCTAGAAAGTTTAAAAAAATTTAAGTCCTATTAATCAAGTGATGGGTTTAATAAAAGATATTTGGGAATTCGAAAAGCTTGTTGAAAAAAGAAAAATTAGGAAGTTGGATAAATACTTGAATTCTATAGGTTTAGGCCTAGCTAACCTTAAAGAAATTGAAAAGGAGAAAACCCTTTTAGAAAATGCTTATACCAACATCGAGCTAATTAGAAGTGAGTTAGATTATATGGATAGAATAAAAAGTTCTGTAATCCGAAATTCGTTCTTCTTCAATTTGCTTGCCTGGTGCTTAGGAATTTTCCTGTCAAAAAACTTAACTTCAGACCCTTTATCAATAGGTATGGGGAGTACAGGCTTGAGTGCAATTCTCGGATTTTCCTATTACAAACTTAAGACGAGAGAAAGCAAGAAAAAGATTCTCAAGTATTGCGAGAACTTGAAAGGCTATTTAAAGGAAATTATTCCAAAAATTAGGGTGCGTAGAAAGAAGTATTATTTTTTCATCTATTATTAAGCTTAAATCTTTTTCAATCTCATTTAAATTTGATGAACAAGTTTATCGAAAGGGTTGAGGGATATAAAAGTATTCTGGAAAAGGCTATAAGGGATGAAAGGGGTGAAAAAAGCATAATCAACCTAGGGGATTCGCTTTATTGTATTTTCCTTTCGTTGAGAAGTTTGGAAGATGGGGGAGAAAAAGAAATCCCTGTTGGGGTAGAAGAAATTGTTAGAGAAATTGAAAGTGAGTATGAGAGAAAAGATATGGTTATAAGAGAAATTTTTGAGGAGAAAAGGAAAGAAATTAAGAAGAAATCCTTGCTTTTCCCTCTAGCATTTTCTGCTGGAGGAGGAATAGGTGCTCTCGCGTGCTATGAGCTAGCCCTTAACCTGGGCATTTCTCCCCAAACATCCTCTTTAATAGGTTTGGGGAATTGGATAAGCTATTTAGCTTTAGGAGCTTTGGGAGGTTATGCTTATTATAAGAATGAGATGAAAAGATTTAGGAGAAAGCTCGTCGATTGGGGAGAAAGGATGCTTAAGTATGTGAATGAGGTTTTAAGGAAATTTTAGTAATAGTTGTCATCCTCAAGGTCACAGGAAAGATTGTAAAGTAGTTCAAGTAATTCTATATTCTTCTCTACTATCTTTTCTTTCTTGATAGATAGGAGCTTTTCTTCAAATTGTCCAGCAATTTCTTTAAGTTTCTTAGAAGCATATTCTTTGACTCTTTTTCTAAGATTTTCTGGACGATATCTTTCCATGTAATCTCTACAGTCTTGAACTAACCTTTTAATCTCACTTTCCATTTCCCTGTAAACATTTTCTACTCTTGCTGCTGGCTGAGGTTCCTGAGCTTGTCGTTTATTCTTTTCCCCAATTTTCTCCCTTTCCTTCGGGGCTATTTTTTCTGGCTTAAAGATATTTTTTATTTCTTTTATCTTTTCACTCACTTTGTTGGTTTGAATATCCATCCTTAAGTGCACTGCCTTGAGAAGTGTATTCTCAATCAACTCTTTTGTTTTTTTCCTCCCCAAAAACATATAACCACTTAAAAGTAATAATAAACAGAAAAAAATTTAAGTCTTACGATAATAATTTGACCATCCACCCTGTTAGGAAGTAGTACAAAAATCCGAGGATTACTCCTATTACAAAACCTTTAGCTCCTCTGATTTTTTTAGTACATATTACACATATGGCAAAAAATGGAATAAAGGCTCTTCCAAAACCCATTAAGATTACGCTAAAAAATGAAATAGAAACGGATAGTATTAGATTGATAGCCTTTGAGCTAAATATTTTTTCAATTAAAAAATAAATAGCTGCGGCAAGAAAGGCTAACGGAAAAAGTAGCTGAGTTAAAATATTTGGAAATTGCAAGAGTTCCCAAGAAATACCGAGGAAATCTGAAATGGTATGAATAATCTGATAAAAATCCATTCTTTCACGTCCATTTTGTAATTTTTGTTTGAACCTTTTTTATTTTCTTCCCTCCTTTCTTATTATTTTTTTACTCTCCTTCTCTATTTTTGATAACTCCTTTTCTATATCTTTAACAGTAGGAGCAAGGACTCCTATGGCTTCACCCACTTTTTCTTCAAAATACAACTGTGAGCTTTTATCTAGAGCTTTACCCAATTTCTCAAGCAATTCTTCTTGCTTTTTCACATCCTTGACGATAGTAGGAATCTTATCCATAAGCTTTGTTGCATACTTAAACAATTGATTGAATTTGCTTTCAACCACAATTTCCTTAGCAACAGTTCTATAGGATCCCGTTTTTGTAAAACCTGTCTTATGTAAACCTTGAATAACAGTAGAAAATCCTGCTATTACAAAGAGGAATATAAAGATGGCAAGAGCATACATACCCAAAGCGGCAAACATTCCTTGGGCTACTAAAGTTAGAATTTGAGTTGGTATACACATAAAAGTTATGCCAAAGGCTATTACATGAGTCCATCTTCCGAAAATATCTTCCAACTTTCCCATTATTCCCTCTATTATAGCAAAAAGTGTTAAAAATGGGATGACAAAAAGGTAAAAGATTGCTGGCATATAAAGCCATTCTGGTGGTAGGCCTAAAGCATTGAAAAATCCTTTTACGAAAGGAGGTAGTTCTGTTCTTTGAAAATCGCTTGGAAGTTGATAAACTGTATATATGCCTGAGATGAACGAGAATATGATAAAAATCGAACCGAATACATATACTAGGTCAAGAGGAGTGTCAGCCAAATACCAAAAAGCAAAAAAGCCAATGCCACCCAAACCCATAAATATCCAAAATCCAAGCTCTTGCATCCACTTTATATTAGGATGGGTAAGAGCTATAATCAACATGCCTATTAAAAAACTCAAACCAGCAAAAAAGCCCCATATATTCCATTCAGGCATTTTTTCACTTAATTAAAGATTAGATTTTTAGAAATTTATACTAAACTTTCGGTGGCTTGGTAATGTAAACAGGGATCTTTGCTTCTCTTTTTTTTCTCAACTCATTATAATACTTTAAAGCAGCTTTTTCTAAGTCTGAAAAAGCCTCGGCCCTATTTCCTTTTTCCCATTTTTTATCAGCTTTTCCTAATTCATCTGCCATGCTTTGCAAAATATCTTGAACTTCTCTGCAACCAGCATTGTCCCTCATAGTTCTCTTAAACCAATCCCTTAAACTCTCATACCTTCCTTCAATAACTAAAGAAGTATAATAGGGGGAAGAAGTAAATCCCCATTCATATAATCTGTCTAAGACTAAACCTATAACCCCAAAGAAAAACAGGAACAGAAAAGCTGCTACTGAATACATTCCTAGAGTTGCGAACATGGCGGCAGCTATTCTTGTAAAATAGCCTAAGGGAATTAAAACAAGAGTAAAAACTAGAGCTAGGACAAGATTAATTCTGTCATTAAAAATTCCTATCGCAGATAAGAATCCTATTAAAATCGCGAAAATTCCTATGAATGGAACGAAAAAGAAATAAATAATTGCAGGAAACCAAAGCCAATTGGCTGGTAACCCAAGCATGGAAAAAACTTTTCTTGCCCATTCTGGTAATTGAGTAACTTTTAGCTCCTGGGGAACTTCTTCGCTATAAGGATAATAAGCTGCCGTTATCGCTAAAACTATGAGAAAAACTATGGCAAGCCCTATTATTATACCTCTCAAATACCTTGTGATCGCCACAATTAGATTTTAAGTTTTTACAAATTTATCCTTAAACAAGCTTTAAATTGCGAGTTGAGAAATTATAATTATGGAAAAGAAGATGTTAGCGAGCATCTTAGCCCTGCTTTTAATCCCAATAGCTTCTGCCCAGTACTATCCAATACCTAGAGTAACTCTCTCTGCAATCCCAGCTGCTTGGCTAACATTCCCTCAAGTAGTCTCTTATGTACTATTCCCTGGTCTAGTGCTCTTCTTGCTAATCTGGGGAATCCTATACAGGATAAGATTTCCAAGAATTCTGGCAGCATTCATCTCATTCTTCCTAACCCTAGCAATAGTATTTTCAGGATTTTTCGTCTGGCTAGTGCTCAACGTAACAATCCTAGGATTTGTAGCCCTATTCTTCGTAGCAATATTCCTCCTACCCCATGGAGAGAGAATTTCAAGAGCCATTGCAATCAAGGCAAAAATTAGAAAAGAATGGATTGCCAAGCTTGAGAAAAAGGAAAAAGAGCTTGAGAGAATTAAAGCTGAGATTGCAAAGGAGAGTGCAAGAAAAACTCCTAGGAGAGCTAGGATTAGAAAGTTGGAAGAGAGAAAAGCAAAGATAGAAGATGAAATAGAAGAGCTGAGAAGAAGGTTGGGCTACGCATAAAATATTTGCGCCAAAGCCAAAAATATAATTATGGCTTTGCCAGAATTTTCAGGAAGCTTTTACCAAAATTTTTACTATTTTTTTCTTCCTTTCATCTTCGTGTTTGCAATTTTCTTCGGAATTTTGAGCTTAGCGAACGTTTTTAGCAAAAAGATTAACATTGTAATTTCGATAATAGTTGCACTGGCTTTAGCCCCAACTGATTTCTATCCTTTCATAACAAATTATTTGCTCAGATTGGGGGCCTGGATTGTTCTAATAGCTTTTGTCTTAATCTTTGTCGTTGGGGTTGCTTTAGTAACAGCAGGAAAAGGAAGGGAAATTTATAGGAAAACTTTGAGTCCGACGGAAAGGCTTGCCCAAATAGAAAAAGAAAACAAAAAAATAGATGAAAAAATTTTAAAAGCTAGAAAGAAAGGTAATGTGAAAGAAGAGGAAAAGCTTTGGGTGAAAAGGGAAGGATTAGTAAGAGAATATATTTTGACGAGTGAGCAGGTGAGAAAAGAAGCAAAGTTAAGAAGAAGGTGGTTTTAAATTCAAAAATTTTAAAAACAATTCTAGAGTATGGCCTATGTCTATCCTGTTAGAAAAAGAGATGAAAAATTTTTGAGAAGATTAAAAAAATTCGAATTCAACGTTTTAAAGTTAGAAGAAAGCCTGAAAAGAAAAGAGAAGTATAAGCGAATCGAAAGTCTTATAGAAAACCTTTACGGAAATTTTAATCTAATCAAAACTGATGGGAGAATTAAGTATTTGGAAGAAACTTCCCTCCTAAACTCAATCTTCGAAGAATTTGAAAATGAGAAGAAGAATTTTTATTCTTGGGAACCGTCGACTACGCTTATAGATTATATCGTTGGATGGTGTGGTTGGGGATGGCTTGCATTCCTAATCCAATTTTTGGGAGTATCCCTTCCAAGATTACAGAAAGACTTGCTAACCCTAGCTTCTTTGTCCATTCCTTTAAGCGTACATACCTTAAGCTTTTTTGAAAAATATTCAGTCAAAAGAAAATATGAGAAAAAATTAAAAGAATGTTCAAAAGAATTGATCCCGATTTCTAAAAATATCATTCGCGCGAAAAAGCTTGAAATTTAAGCTTTAAAAACCAAATTCTAATTGATGCCAAGCTTGTTCGAGCCTGTAATCAAATGGATGATCGATTTAGGCTTTTACTCTTTTCTTTTCCCTTGGATAGTCACTTCAGCAATTTTTTATGGTTTGCTAAGAAAGGCTAAGATATTCGGTGAATCGGCAACCTTGAACGGTTTGATAGCGATTTCGATAGCTTTTTTAGTAATAGGCTTTCCAATTCTTTCCCAATTCAGCTTAAGCTTACCGATTGCAACGTTTTTCACTCAAGCAACAGTCTTTATTCTAATATTTGTCTTTGCCTTCATAGCCGCAAGCTTTTTCTATCCTGACCTTACAAAGATGCTCTTGGAAAGATTTACTCGAAGGACTACTCTAGCAGTTTTAATCGTCCTAGGCATAGCTCTTTTCATAACCTCAGGCCTGGCAGGAGTTTTTACCTATGGCCTAGGAAAGCCTGCTCCTCCAGGAACTCCAGCTCCTCCTACTGACGTTATTATACTTGCAGCTGGAATAATTATTTTCATGGTAATAATTATAATAGCAGGTGCCATAGTAATGGGTGGGGAAGAATGAATCCGTTCGAGCTAACCATCAAAAAGTTGCATGAACTAGGTTTTTTCCAATTTTTCTTACCTTTCATCCTAACGGCAACTATTTTTTATGGACTGCTAAGAAAATCTAAGATATTTGGCGAGCCAAAGGAAAATGTCGTGGTAAACGGAATGGTAGCTTTGATAGCAGCCTTCATGGTCTGGGCATCTCCTATAATTTTAGGAGTTAACATAGAAATGCAGCTGGCAGCCTTCTTCCTGCATGGAATGCTAGCAACTTTGGTTATGATAGTTGGCCTGGTAATAGTAAGCTTGTTCGCCCCTCCAGATTTGCCCAAGCATCTAACAGATGTTTTCAAAACTTCAAGGTTTTGGGCAGTCGTTTTGGTCGCAGGAATTCTAATAGCAGGAAGCCTAATCTTTACTTCTGGCCTGCTAAACATTTTCATTCCTTCTGCCGGAGTTCAAGAAATTTCTTGGGATTGGATAGCAAGCTTAGGAATAGTAATTGCGATGATCGTCACAGCATTCCTGATTGCTAGATAAATAGATAAATATGAAATTCTAAATTTAATTTAAGGTGAAGGAATGGTAACCATACCTTACTTGATAGCAAAAGCAAGAGAGTTAGGAGTGTTTGCCTTCGTTCTCCCATTCTTGCTAGCGTTTGCAGTGATCTATGCTATTCTAAGAAAAGCAAAGCTATGGGGGGACAGGAAAAACATTGACCTAATAGTTTCATTGATCGTAGCAGCGTTGGTAGTGGGTTATACACCATTCGGCTATGCGATGTCGACATGGATGGTAAACGTTCTAGGAAGCAGCTTTACAGTAGCAATTTCAGTACTCGGAATGATCTTAGTTGCATACATAATTCTTCCCTTGTTGGGAATTGCCAAGACAGAAAAGGAGTACAGTAAGAAGCTTATAGCATTCGTTATTTTGATCTCGATAGTAATAGGTATAGGAATTTTGTTTGCCTATGTCCCAATAACTCCAGGAATTGCTTTGCCAACCATAGGAGCACCGGCGATGCCAACGCCTGTAATCCCAGGCATTCCTCTAACTTGGGAAGATTGGGCAGTAATAGCGATAGTAGTAGGTATATTCATAGTAATCTGGTATTTGGCAAGGGAAAAATAGCAAGCTTTTATTTTTTCTTTTTAAATTTTGTTAAAGGTAAGAGTAAATGGGAATTCAAGAAATAATCGAAATTGCAAAGCAAGCTGGTATTTTCAGCTTTTACTTGCCCTTTGTCCTAATGTTTGCAATTTTCTATGGTTTACTAACCAAATCGAGGATTTTTGGCGACCCGAAGGATAAAACCGTAAAAAGAATAAATACCTTCGTTTCTTTAATAGCTTCTCTTTTTGTTTTAGCCTTTACTCCTTTGGTTGACTTGGCTGCTTTTCTTTCAGCGTTCTTCGGCCAGCTTTTCATGATCTTAGTTTCTATCCTTGGTTTTCTGATCGTAGCCTTCATGCTAATTCCAGCAGAGGATTGGGAGAAGAATAGAGGAAAATACTTAAAAATTCTAGCCCCTATATGCGCGATAATAGCTCTCGCTGTCTTTTTAACATCTTCGGGCTTAAGCTTTTTCCCTACTTTGCAGCCTGCTTCCATGCCAAGGATTAGCATAAGCTCTGAAGATTTGTTAACCATTCTAATGGTCTTTGGTGTAATTTTTGTTATTTGGTTTGTTACTAGGGAGGAAAAGAAAGAAAAGCCTAAGGAAGAGAAAGAAGTAGTTAGTTTTGAGCTTAGGCCTGTGATTAAAAGAGAGTAGCTGATATTACTGGCTTTTAATTGAAGCTATATGCTTTTAGAGAACCTAATTGCTTGTTAATTCTTTCGATTTGCTCTCCATATTTCTTATCTAGCTCCCCTTTTTCTCTTTCATAGTTTAATTTTAAGAGTTCAAGTTGAGCTGTAAGCTGTTTTATCATGTAATTTGCTACTTTCTTCATCTCTTTTACAAGCTTTGGAGCTGCCTTGAGATAATTGCCTAATACTTTCCTTATGGTTTTCTCTTGTGCTTTCTCCTTTAGTTCAGCCATTCTAGGAGTAACTTCCTTCAGGGCTTTATGAGCTTCTATTGGGTTTGTATAGGTTGAAAGACCGATTTGATACATTGCTTGTGATAATTCCTGGAATGCATTGCATTCATTAAGCCTTTCATTCAACCTTTCTATCCATTCTTTTAAGCCTGAGATTGTCTTCTCTACCTTTCCTTTTATTTCCTTCACTTTGCCTATTTCTTTCTTTATCTTTTCCGTATACTTAAAGACGTCGAATGCCATATCTTCACCTTTTTAAATGTTACCACTAACTAGTATTTAAATATTTCTGTTCTTCACTATATAATAGTAACAAGCAAGAGGAGTAAAAACTTTTCCGAGCAAGCCATAAAGTTTATTCAAATAGCCAGACGTTCTTTCAATAAGTCTAGCCATTCCCTTTTCTCCTTTTGCTTCATATACATCCCTTAGGTTCTTATCGTTCATAGCTTCTTCAACCAAGCTTCCACCAACGTTTTCAGAAAAATGACCAGCTTCATGAGCAAGTATATATTCTACTAATTTCCTTGGAAAGTACAGAATATCTTTACTAACTACAAGATATTTTTTAATTCTTCCTAGCCAGCTTTTCTTAAAAATGGTTGCAGCTGGTTTGTTCCCCCCCAGATCATCTGAAACATAAATATCATCGGGTCCCTTAAACTTACCATAGCCCTTAAGCTTTTGAAGCCAGGGCCATACTTTTTCCTTTACATATTCTAATCCTTGCTTAACTCTTGCGATAACTAAAGGATCTTTATATATTCTAATCTCTTGCTCAGGATAGAGGCTTACTTGAAAAGCTTTTGTAGGGAATGACATAATAATAGAAATGGGGGTAAACTTTAAATAACTTTTCATCTCAAACCGTTCTGTTTAAGCCAACTTAATTCCGTACATTCTTTGGTCGTAACTCAGTTCCCAGTCTGGGTATTTTCCTGTAGCTAGCTTGCCTAGTCCTTTTCCAATCCTATAGATAAAATAAGCTAACCCACCTAAATATGCTCCCAAACCTCCGCTTAGATTTCTTGCTGGTTTAAGCCAATCTCCTTTTGAGTAACCATAGTATGCATCCAAAGAAACAGATCTTCCAATTTTGTAGACAGGGAAAAATGAAGCAAATGGAGGAAATAAAATTCCCAATAAACCGACTATTATATCTCTTATTCCGCTCAATCTTGCGCCCATGGGAATCAAAAATATAAGGAACAGTTAAAGATTTAAGCTTTTTGTCAAGAATAGAAAAATTTTTAAATACAAATCCTAAAATTTTTCAAAAATTCTTTTTCAGTAAAATGAAGCAATCCAGGAATTATTATCACAGCCGGCACATCCTCAAAATTTCTTTCCAAAATATCTTTAACCTTTCCGAAAGCTAGCAAAGGTTTTTCACTTCCTGCTTTTGCAAAAACCACAATCTCATCTTCCAAGCTTATTACTCCTTCTTTTCTCTTAGCTTCAATCTCTAGCAAAATCTTTAGACCCTCATTTATTTTCATCAGTTTATTTTTCTCAGCAACTATAT
>Ga0180301_10004036_pt1 | contig 11375 bp, 6 predicted proteins | sample GuaBasSediGuay16_FD_121797 | JGI IMG/M metagenome (GOLD analysis project Ga0180301, IMG submission 121797) | Subseafloor sediment microbial communities from Guaymas Basin, Gulf of California, Mexico - Guay16, Core 4569-2, 12-15 cm | ecosystem: Environmental > Aquatic > Marine > Hydrothermal... | reverse complement strand
TTTTGGTGGGCTTATAGCTCAGGTGGTTAGAGCGCACGCCTGATAAGCGTGAGGTCGGTAGTTCGAGTCTACCTAAGCCCACGGTTATTTGGAGTGAAGACTTGTGGGGCTATAGCTCAACCTGGGAGAGCGCTGCCCTTGCACGGCAGAGGTTACCGGTTCGAACCCGGTTAGCTCCACTTGAGAGTGGGTAGTACTGTTATTTTTGGTGCGATTCTGGGAAATAAAGTGTCGGCTTCTCGTGAAGAGAGGCGGCACATTAGATAAAGCTTTTTGACATTGGGAAAAGGGAGCCGCAAAAACAATTCGTCTTATAAAAAGACTTTGGTCAAGACACTAAGGGCAGACGGTGGATGCCTAGGCACACGGAGGCGATGAAGGACGTGGCAAGCTGCGATAAGCCCCGGGGAGGCGCAAGCAGCCGTTGATCCGGGGATCTCCGAATGGGGTAACCCATCCCGCTTAATAGTGGGATATTCTGCCTCTGGCAGAAGGCTAACGGGGGGAATTGAAACATCTCAGTACCCCCAGGAAAAGAAAACAATAGTGATTCCCTGAGTAGCGGCGAGCGAAAGGGGAGGAGCCTAAACCCGGTTTGTGTTAAAGCCTGCCGGCGTTGCAAATCGGGGGTAGTGGGGCGCTTTCGGAGAGGGCGGCAGACCTCTCGGCGAGTTACAAATCTGCAAGTTACTCGAAATGTCCTGGAAAGGCATGCCGTAGAGGGTGATAGCCCCGTAGAGGAAAACTTGCAGACTCGCTGGAAAGCGTTCCCGAGTACCACGGGACACGTGGAATCCTGTGGGAATCTGCCAGGACCACCTGGTAAGGCTAAATACTCCCGTGTGACCGATAGTGAACTAGTACCGTGAGGGAAAGGTGAAAAGTACCCCGGGAGGGGAGTGAAATAGAGCCTGAAACCGTCTGCCTACAAGCGGTCGGAGCCCCATTAAGGGGTGACGGCGTGCCTTTTGCTTAATGAGCCAGTGAGTTGTCGTGGGTTGCGAGGTTAATCCGCTTAGAGCGGAGGAGCCGTAGCGAAAGCGAGTCTGAAATGGGCGCTTAGTAACCCGCGGCAGACCCGAAGCCGGGTGATCTATCCATGGCCAGGGTGAAGCCTCGGTAACACGGGGTGGAGGCCCGAACCCACCAGAGTTGAAAATCTGGGGGATGAGCTGTGGATAGGGGTGAAAGGCCAATCAAACCCGGTGATAGCTGGTTCTCCCCGAAATAGCTTTAGGGCTAGCCTCACAGATAGTGTGGCGGAGGTAGAGCACTGAATGGGCTAGGGGCCCTACAAGGCTACCAAACCCAACCAAACTCCGAATGCCGCCACATGTTCTGTGGGAGTCAGGCTATGGGGGATAAGCTCCATAGCCGAGAGGGGAACAACCCAGACCGATAGCTAAGGTCCCAAAATGCAGGGTAAGTGACAAAGGATGTGGGATCGCTAAGACAGCTAGGAGGTTGGCTTAGAAGCAGCCATCCTTTAAAGAGTGCGTAATAGCTCACTAGTCGAGCGATCCTGCGCCGAAAATTCTCGGGACTCAACCCTGCTACCGAAGCTTCGGTTCTCCGACGTAAGTCGGGGGAGGTAGGGGAGCGTTCCACTAACCTGTGAAGCTCGGTCGTGAGGCCGGGTGGAGGAAGTGGAAGTGAGTATGCTGGCATGAGTAGCGATAATTCCGGTGAGATTCCGGAACGCCGTAAGCCCAAGGGTTCCTGAGTAAAGTTCGTCTGCTCAGGGTTAGTCGGCCCCTAAGGCGAGGCCGAGAGGCGTAGCCGATGGGAAACGGGTCAACATTCCCGTACCACCCATTTACCGTTATTACCTATGGGGTGACGCAGGAGTGAAAGGTCAGCCGGGTGGTGATAGTTCCCGGTTTAAGCGTGTAGGGGGGCTGGATAGGCAAATCCGTCCAGCCGTTAACCCCGAGGCGCGAATAGGAGGCCTTTGGCCACAAACTGACCCTAATCACACTGCCGAGAAAAACCTCTGTGGGAGGTGGATGGGTGACCGTACCCTAAACCGACACAGGTGGGCGAGGAGAGTATCCTAAGGCGCGCGAGGTAACCCTGGTTAAGGAACTCGGCAAATTGGCCCCGTAACTTCGGGAGAAGGGGTGCCCCAAGTAGGTGAAGCCATCCTGGCATATTTTGTGTCAGGGCTGGTGGAGCTGAAAAGGGTCGCAGTGACCAGGCCCAGGCGACTGTTTACCAAAAACACAGGTCTCTGCAAAGCCGTAAGGCGACGTATAGGGACTGACACCTGCCCGGTGCCGGAAGGTTAAGGGGAAGCGTTATCTACCTTCGGGTAGAGAAGCGCTGAACCGAAGCCCCGGTAAACGGCGGCCGTAACTATAACGGTCCTAAGGTAGCGAAATTCCTTGTCGGGTAAGTTCCGACCCGCACGAATGGTGTAACGACTTGGGCACTGTCTCGACCAGGGCCTCGGCGAAATTGTAGTGTCGGTGAAGATGCCGGCTACCCGCAGCGGGACAGAAAGACCCCGGAACCTTCACTACAGCCTGGCATTGGATTTTGGCTTTGTATGTGTAGGATAGGTGGGAGGCTGTGAAGCTCGGACGCCAGTTCGGGTGGAGCCATCCTTGAAATACCACCCTTACAAAGCTGAAATTCTAATCCCGACCTGTGAATCCAGGTGGAAGACAGTGTCAGGTGGGTAGTTTGACTGGGGCGGTCGCCTCCTAAAAGGTAACGGAGGCTCCCAAAGGTCCCCTCAGCACGGTCGGTAATCGTGCGTAGAGTGCAAAGGCATAAGGGGGCTTGACTGCGACTCCGACGGGAGGAGCAGGTGCGAAAGCAGGGCTTAGTGATCCGGCGGTACCGTGTGGAAGGGCCGTCGCTCAAAGGCTAAAAGGTACTCCGGGGATAACAGGCTGATCTCCCCCAAGAGTTCACATCGACGGGGAGGTTTGGCACCTCGATGTCGGCTCGTCACATCCTGGGGCTGGAGAAGGTCCCAAGGGTTGGGCTGTTCGCCCATTAAAGTGGCACGTGAGCTGGGTTCAGAACGTCGCAAGACAGTTCGGTCCTTATCCGCTGTGGGCGCAGGAGATTTGAGGGGGGCTGCTCTTAGTACGAGAGGACCAGAGCGGACGAACCTCTGGTGTACCAGTTGTGCCGTCAGGCGCACCGCTGGGTAGCCATGTTCGGAAGGGATAAGCGCTGAAAGCATATAAGCGCGAAGCCCGCCCCAAGATAAGATCTCCCTTCCCGTCGTAAGACGGGACTGAAGGCTCCTCGTAGACTACGAGGTTGATAGGCCACAGGTGTAAGCTCAGTAATGGGTTTAGCCGAGTGGTACTAATCAGCCGTGAGTCTTGACCAAATCTTTTTATAATGCGAATCGAAAGCGGTTCTCTTTTCCCCAGACTTTTCCCGGTGACCATAGCGGAGGGGAAACACCCGATCCTATCTCGAACTCGGAAGTTAAGCCCTCCAGCGCCGATGGTACTACCCTGGAGACGGGGTGGGAGAGTAGGTCGTCACCGGGAAGTTTTTAAGTTTTAAAAAAGTCCCTTTTAAAGGGACTTTTTTATTTGTATGTGATTTAGGTCTTATTTATATTTACAATTGGTTATGTTATGTCCTGCCTCACAGAAAGTTAACGGAAAAATAAATAGAATTTATTAGTAGATTTATGGAGGGTTTAAAAATGAAAAGAATTTTAATACCTATTTTAGTTTTTATTGTGATAGCTGGATTGTATTCTCAGGATATCGGCAACCTGACTTTGAGGAGAAATTATTTTTATAACTATGAAGTGTTTTATGTCTCGGATTTTGATTTTGAAAACGGGCAGAATAATCCAGATATTTTTTCCTATACCCTTGCCAATAATGGGAGCTTTCCGGTTAGGATCAAAATTGAATTTGAAATGATAGCAAGTGTTCCGGGGTTGGGACTCGACAATGAAAGAATATTTTACGTATTGACCACGCCCTTTACATTTAAAGCCAACTCTTCGATCACGATAAGTACGAAAGATATTGATGTGAATATGGATAGGATCTACTACGATGATGGAACCCCTCTAACAGGATTAGGGGTAGAAGAGTCAGATTATATTTCCGAAGAGAAGTTTACTTCTATACAACAGGTAATTCTGTCCTCTGGAAGACTGCCTGCCGGAACATACTCTTTTTACTTTAGCATTCTTAACGAAGAAGGGACATTGCTGTTGTCTGATAACGAAATAATTGGAATAACCAATCCTACAACCCTTGAGCTTATTGCTCCTGGCGGTATGCCTGAGGATAATCTAGAAATAGAAACAATAAATCCAATATTTCAATGGGAATCTCCTGCCTTTATGTGGAATGAAGATCTGTTTCCCGAATGTGGTTATTGGATTCGGGTTGCTGAGTATAATCCCTCGGTGCATTCTTCCCTTGAGGAGGCTTTGAATGATAATGCAAGCCTTCCTTTTCCTGATAATGGAGGTTATTACAGGATACCACCTCAGCTTGTTTCCCGTGTGGGGGCAACCAGTTTGTATACAGCTCCTACTACTTTCCAGTATCCACTTGTGGGTGCCAAGCCCCTTGAGAGAGGAAAATCGTATGTGTGGCAGGTGAAAAAAATTTTTCCCACCACGTCTGGACCTGAAACTGTGAACAGCAATATCTTTGTCTTTAAAATTAAAGCAGCCGAAGCTGAAAGCAGTCAAAACAGGCTATACCTGCAGTTGATAGAGCAGTTGATTGGTACGGAGCTCTTTGAACAGATGTTTTCAGGAGAGTTAAATGGATTTAATCCAACAGGAGTGATAATACTCAATGATACCGAGCAATTGACCCAGGATCAGTTTACTGAGTTGGTGAATCAGTTTTTGCAGGGAGAACTTGAGGTTCAATCTATAAGGGTTGAGTAATAGGGGGAGGCTTGTTATGAGAGGGAAAATATTATGTTTTATTGCGAGTTTTATGTTACTTATAGGTATTTTATATCCAAGTGACAGGTTGGCTTTGACGATAAAGTCCAGGGGGGAGGCAAAACTTAAAAGAGCAGGTGAGGAAGATTTCAAATATGGATTGAAGATAGGAACCACACTGTTTAATCATGATGTGATAAAAACAGGCGATGATGGTTATGCTGTTGTTATTTTTCTCGATGATAAAAGTCAACTTAAAATAAGAGAAAATACAGAGATGGTCATAACGGGCAAGGTTGAAGGGAATGCCATATCGAAACAGATTAACATGCAGTATGGGACAATGAAAGCTGAGGTGAGTAAACAGAGAAAAGGAGAATTCATTATAGCAACTCCCACTTCTGTAGCTTCTGTGAAAGGTACGGTGTTCTGGGTGATTTCCGATCCCGTCCGGGGGGATATTTTTTACGGTATAGAAGGTACAGTTGAGGTAACAAATAATAATAGTGGTGTTACGATAGTCGTTGGTGCAAATCAGGCTGGAACGTCTACCCCTGAGGGTGAGGTCAATGTAGAAAATGTTTCTCAGGATGAAGTTCCTACTGAACCAGAGGGAGAGCAGGAGGAACAGATAAACACTTTAAGAATTCAGCTTCAGAATCCGCAGGGTGAGTCAAAGGAGATTATCATAGAGTACAGGTAAAAGAAAAGATTGTACGAAAGGTTGGCATATGCGAGGACTTAAGGTCAAAATATTAGTTGTTTTGTTAGGATCTGTTTTGATGTCCAGTGTTGCATTTTCTCAGTATCGTATACTTCATTCTCCTCCAAAGGAAGTATATGAGGGCGAGCCTATTGTAATCGAGGCTGTGGTTGAACCCGCTGGAGAAGGAGCGGTCAGGGTAACTCTCTACTATCGTGTGGCTGGGACAGATTCATATAATGAGATCGAGATGGTTCTTGCTGATGGAGTTTATAAGGGCACGATTCCTGGAGGCTTTGTTACTTTAGCTGGGGTTGAGTATCTAATTGTGGCTGAATTTCAAGATGGGACAATTGTAGCTTTCCCAGAGGTTGATCCGTATAATGTTCCAGTTTACCTATCTGTTCTGAAGAGAGCAGAAGTTCCTGCGGGGAATGTCGCAAGCAAGACAGCAGCTGGAATTGAGTCTAATGCTCTGATTTTAAGTCCCGAGAGGAGGAGTATTGTGGCTCCGGGTGATCTGCTTATTGCAGTTTCACTTTTTAATGTTACAGACCTGGATGTCAGTAGCGTGAAAGTTTTTCTTGATGGAATTGATATCACATCTCAGGCGGAAATTTCTGAAGAAATTCTTCTGTGTCGCCCTAGGAATATCAGACCAGGGCTGCATTATGTGTCAGTAAGAATGAAAAATGCCTACGGTGATAGTTTTAAGCCACTTGAATGGAGTTTTACGCTTGCTGCAAGCGAGATTGCTGCCAAGAAGATTCTTAAATACTCGGGGAAAATTGAAGCAAATGCTGTGTCTGAACAGATCAGAGGAATCAGGCAGGATATACAAACTATAAGAGTAATTTCAAATGTGGAATACGATTGGCTCAGGTTCAGGTCCAAGATATTTGTGACTTCACTGGAATCTCCAGATAGACAGCCTAAAGATAGATTTTTTGCTGGAATTTCTACCCCCTTTGTTGATTTGAATTTTGGAGATGTTACTCCTAGGATGACAGAGTTCGGGCTGTATGGTAAACGGGTGAGGGGTTTTGAAGGTAATCTCAAATTGAAATATTTTAACCTTCATCTTGTTATGGGAGAAACTGAAAGGGCTATAAGAGGAGAAATAGAGGAAAGTATCGAAGGAGATACTCTACTTGTTTATACAAGGAAAGGGTATTCGTATAAAAGAAATCTGTTTGCCATTCGCCCTTATTTTGGTTCTGGGAAGAGATTTCAACTTGGTTTTTCTCTAATTAAAGCACGGGATGACACCCTTTCAGTTGATAAGTTGGTTGGAGAAGTTGTTCCAGCGATGCCGTACAGAGTTGAATTTGCCAGTGGGAAACCCCAGGATAATCTGGTTCTGGGTGGCGATTTGGCGTTGTGTTTTGATGACAGGCGCTTTGTTTTCAAGACAGAGGCGGCTATTTCAATGTGGAATAGCGACATAAGCGAGGGTGCACTAACGAAAGACAAGCTTGATACTTTTGCTGGAGATACTTTAGATGGGTACTTTAGAGTAGGAAATTTTGAGGTTCCATTATCGGAGATACCTTTTGATCCAAAAGATTTTGATTTCCTTTTTATAGTTAATGAAAACCAGCGCCCTATTTCTCCTATTATTCCTGATTCTACTGGCAAAATAGGGATAAGACAAATATTGGACATGCCTTCTACTGCTTTTAAATCTCGATTAACTTTAAATTATCTTAACAACTATGTGATACTTGAATATAAGCGAGTAGGCCCAAATTTTAAATCTTTAGCGAACCCCTACATGCGCACAAATGTCCAGGGGTTTAGTGTTTCTGATAGAGTAAGGTTGTTTGGAGGTAGGATATTTTTGAATCTTCTGTTTGATCAAAAAAGGGATAACCTTAATAAAGAAAACAGAGCTACTACCACGATAAATCTATTTTCTGCTGGTTTTACAATCTATCCTGGTGAAGGATTACCGCAGATTAATTTCTATACCCGGCATAATAGCAGATTCAATGATCTAGCCTCACTTGATACGACCTTCACGGATAGCGGCTATATCATTAGTGATTATAGAGAAGATAATGTAACTATTACTCAAAGCTTGAATCTTACTTACAAGATTTCACTGGCAGGAGTTACCAATCAGATAATGGTTACCTATAATAATTCTGACAGAGTTGATAGAATAAAGGATAGGTTACCCGGGTTTAATTTTAATCCGATGAGCTCCAGGATGCTGAGAGTAGGATTTAACACCACTTTTAGGTTTCCTCTAAGGACTAATGTCAGCTTCGCTACCAATACGAACAAGAGCGGTTTCTCGGAGAAAGCGAATAAGTTCACCACGGTGGATGCCAGGGCAATGTATGATTTTTATGAAGGGAAGGCAAATGCTTATATCGGTTATAAGATGATGAATGCCGGGGGAGAAGTGTCCTTTGTTCAAAATAATTTTTATCTTGGTGGTTATGCTGTAGTTTTCGGAAAACACCGGATGAGGGGACAGTTGAATTATAATATCCTAAATGATAATGTTAAAGTATACAACGACCTCAGCTTTAACCTCAGCTATACTTTTACCTTTTAGTCGGGTTTAGATGAGAAAAGGGATTCTGAAGCAGGCTGTTGTTAGTCTTTTGATAGGGATTGTTATTTCTGGTTTGATGTTTTTTCTGCTTGAGTTCGGTTTTTTCCGAACGTTTGAGCTGAAATTTCTGGATTTGAGGTTCCGTTTTCGTGGTGTAAAAGACGTTTCGCATTCTGATATAATAATTATTGCTATAGATGATCAAACTTTTAAAGCCTGTAAAGATAGGTATCCATTCCCCAGAAGATATTATGCTACTCTGGTAGAAAATTTGAATGAAGTTGGAGTCAGGACGATAGTTTTTGATATTCAGTTTACAGAGCCCGATTACAAGGATCCAGAGGGGGATCAAATTCTTGCTGAAGCTATAAAGAAGGCGGGGAATGTCATTCTGGCTGGTAAGGTGGTTCGGCAGTTTACCAGAGGAGGGGAGTATTCTTTCGCTGATACTCCTATTCCGGTTTTAATGGAAACGGGTGCCGATTGGGGGGTGGTGGGAGAAATCCAGGATCCTGATGGGTTCACGAGGCGGTATTTGATTTTTGAGCCATTGAGCGATTCCTTTATATACTCCATAGGTATGAAACTGATTTTTCGGGAAAAGGGCTTGCCTTCTGATCCTGATTTCCATTTTGAAGATGGATACTTTGTCTTCTTTGATTCAACGGGAAATGAGAGGGCGAGGATTTTAGCTCATCGTGGTACAAGAGGTTATGAGCAGACCGTTTTGATCAATTATTATGGTCCTGCTGGGACGTTTCCGACCTACTCTTTTTCCTCCGTTTTGGATGATGCTGATTTCGATTTGAAGGAGGATGAGGATACCGATTATATGGAGCTTTTTAAGAAGAATTCCATTTATCCTTACGAATTCAGAATCGCGCTGCTGGCGGATTCAGTGCGTCAGGAGAGAGCTTTTACAGCACTCGCTATGGGTGATACTGAGAAAGTTGAATCGATTATTCAGGAAGAAAATCCTTTTCGAGATAAGATTGCTCTGGTTGGAGTTTCGATAGAGGAGTTGCATGATAATAAATATACCCCTTTTTATGAATATGCAGGAGTTCGTAAGTTGATGCCGGGAGTTGAAACTCATGCTCACGCCATTCAGACGATTCTTGATAACAACTACATTAAAACTTTGCCTCTCCAGACTGATTTTCTTTTGATTCTTCTTTTCTGTCTTGTGACAGTTATCTCTGTAGTTTTGATTAGGCCAATTGCCGGTGGAGTCGTGACTATTCTTGTGATGGGGATTGTAACGTTTGTTTCTTTTTATGTTTTTAAGAACAGTAATATCTGGATATATACAACGCCGATACTGACCGGTGTGTTTATCAGCTATGTTAGTGATGTTGTTTACCAGTTTCTTGCTGAACAGAAGGAGAAGAAAAAGATAAGGAGCATGTTTCAGACATATATGAGTCCAAAGGTGCTCAAATATCTTGAAGAGCATCCGGATGCTTTTAGCCTCAAGGGAGAGAAAAGGGAAGCTACAATGTTTTTTTCAGATGTTGCGAATTTCACAACTATATCGGAGAGTTTACCGGCAGAAGAGTTAGCCACGGTGCTAAATAAATATCTATCTCCTATGACGGAGATATTGATGTCCTACGACGGATATGTGGATAAGTATGAAGGTGATGCTATAATGTGTGATTTTGGTGTACCTATTGAGGATCCTGATCATGCGTGGAAAGCCTGCTGGGCTGCCCTTGATCAGCAAGAGAAGTTAAAAACTTTGAGGGAAGAAATAAAAAGGGACCACGGAGTTGAGATATATGTAAGAATGGGGATAAACTCCGGTATTGTGAGTGCGGGTAACATGGGTTCAAATCAGCGGTTTCAATATACGGTGATGGGTGATGCGGTTAACCAGGCTTCACGATTTGAGGGTGCAAATAAAGTTTATGGCACGTGGATAATGATTGGTGAGGAGACTTTTGAAAGAGCCAAGGATAAAATAGAAGCAAGAATACTGGATAAACTTGTGGTTAAGGGTAAGACCAAGCCGATTACAGTTTATGAGCTGCTTGCGAAGAAAGGTGAGCTGGATGAAACGATGGATAAGGTGAGAACTTACTTTATGAAAGGGTTAGAGTGTTATTGGAACCGGGAATGGGATGAGGCTATTGAGTGGTTTTCAAAAGCTATAGAAGTACGTGGTGATGATCCTCCGTCAAGAGTTTTTATTGAGAGGTGTAAACTTTATAAGCAGAATCCTCCGCCTCCCGATTGGAAGGGAGATTTTGTTATGACTACTAAGTAAACATGTATACAGACCAAGTGGGTTTATGCTTGCTGTTTGATCTGATAGATGGTACAAAGGTGGTTTTAATCCCGTAGTACTTGAGGCGAAAAATCGTAATCCCGTCGATCTTTAAAACTAAAACTTTAAATTCTTAATCTTCGAACTGTCTATCCAAAACTGCCCTGAAGAAAGTAAATTCTAAGTCTGTACACTGTATGCCTGAATCGGAGACATCGAGACCTTGAAAAAACTTGACAAAAAATTATAGGGGGATAAATTTAACAATGTAGGATGCAAAATTAAGAATGAAAAGTCGCTGGAAAATAAATCCATTAGCTCTTGTTATTGGTAGGTGTTTCTATTCATTCCTTAGTTGGGTAAACAGGTAACTGTAAGTGGATATAATTGTGAGCCGGTAAAATCTGGTTTTGTGAGATTTGTTAAATGTGATGTTAGCCAACTAAAAATTTTGGCGTTGTATAATTTTAGTAAAGGAGTATAAAATGATTTCAAGTGGGGAAAGACTGAGAAATATAATAATAGTCTTTTTAGTGATTGTAAAAATTGTATTTTGCCAAGATATAATTATAATATGGCAAAGGGTATTTGATACGGGTGGATCAGATTATGCTAATGATGTAACAACTGACTCAAAGAACGATGTTATAGTAGCTGGGACAAGTGACCTGTATAAAAACCCACCAAAAAGTATAATAATAAAATATAGCAAGGAAGGAGATACTATTTGGACTAAACGGTGTGATATTTATGCACAAAGTATGGTAACTGATAGCCATGATGATGTAGTGATTGGCGGTGAGATGTGGGAAACGATCCCAATATAAAAATTATTAAATGTGATTGTTCAGGTAAAATTCTATGGAGTAACCTTACCTACTATCTCTATCGGGATTATGCATCATTATACATCATACGTAATGGGGGAAATAGGGAATGTATA
>Ga0180301_10004034_pt1 | contig 11377 bp, 13 predicted proteins | sample GuaBasSediGuay16_FD_121797 | JGI IMG/M metagenome (GOLD analysis project Ga0180301, IMG submission 121797) | Subseafloor sediment microbial communities from Guaymas Basin, Gulf of California, Mexico - Guay16, Core 4569-2, 12-15 cm | ecosystem: Environmental > Aquatic > Marine > Hydrothermal... | reverse complement strand
TACCTAGCCCGCTAAGCGTGCTGATGTAAAGAAATTAATACTGCTTAGCACCTACTTCACCGGGCTCTAGTATGCTTGCTGCAGTGCTTAAGTCGCCCGGTAAGATCTCTGTGGAGGACGTTCCTGAGCCTGAAGTTCCTCCTGGCTGGGTTAAGGTTAGGGTTGAGGAGGTAGGCATCTGCGGCACCGACAAGGCTTTCTATAAGGGGAGTTACGTACCCGGCAAGCTACCTATCATACCTGGTCACGAGATCGCAGGGATCGTTGTGGAGGTAGGCGACGGCGTCCCTAAAGACATTGTTGGTGCGAGGGTAACTACCGAAATAAATATATGGTGCGGTAAGTGCTGGTTCTGCCTTAATGGGCTGAAGGCTCACTGCCCATATAGGGAGGTGCTAGGCATTACTGTTGATGGCGGCATGGCTGAGTACGTAGCAGTGCCCTACAGCAACATTCACGTAGTGAGTGAGCTAGATCCAGCGGCAGCAGCTTTCGTTGAGCCCTTAGCTGCTGTGCTGGAGGCTATTGAATTAGAGCCTCCTAGCCCAGGCTCGAGCATAGCTGTCGTAGGCATAGGTACTATAGGGCTCCTATTCCTTCAGGTACTCAGGTACTACTCGCCTAAGGCACTAGTAGCTGTAGCTAGGCCTAACTCACCTAAGGCTGAGCTAGCTAAGCGCTTAGGCGCCGACGAGGTACTTACGTATGAGGAGGCCCTCGACTTCATTAAGGAGAACACTCACGAGGGTCAGGGATTCGACTACGTTGTCGAGGTGACCGGGAGCCCTGAGGGCCTCGACATTGCCGTAAGTATTGCTAGGCCTAGGGCTGTGGTAGCTGCTAAGTCAACTCACGGGGAGCTAGTGGGGTTTAACTATACGCTGGCTGTCGTGAAAGAATTAAGGATAGTATGCAGTAGGTGCGGTCCGTTTAAGCCAGCAATTAGAATGCTCAGGGACGGTCTAGTGAGTGTTAGGGAACTAGTAACCTCTACCTACAACCTAAGGGAGGCTGAGGAGGCATTTAGGAGGTCGCTTGAGAGGGATCAAGTAAAGGTTCACTTAAGACCCTAGCAGCTACCTGCTCTCCCTCATTAACTTAGTAATCAGTCCCTCCCTCTTACGGAATTCCGCCACCTTAATTTTCTCTACCTCATCCCTGATCGACTTAATGAATTCGTCGCCGCCTAACTCATCAATTAACTTCGGGTTGTACCACTCGCTAATACCCTTAACTAGCTTAGCTACCCTCACGACTAGGGCACCTACATTAGCTGCGTCACTGATAGACTCGTGCCTGTTCAGGGCGTCTTCACTACCTATGTAGTAGGCCAGCGCCCACGGGGGTATTATGAAGCCCATAGAGTTCAGCACTACCATTAAGTGCGCTATAGCTGAAATGTTGCCGCTGTCAGCACCTACTGCTATGAAGCCTGCTGCCTTGCCCTCGGCCCACGACCTACCATCAATGAATATCATGTTCTCTAAGCACGTAATCCTATCTATTAGGTTCTTCAGGTGACCTGAGGGCCCGTACCAGTATATTGGCGTAGCTATTATGAGAGCATCCGACCTATGCACCTTCTCAATTAGTTCTCTGCCATCGTCCTCTAGCACGCATGGGTACCTGCACGCCACCTGAATGTCGCTTAAGCACCCTATGCACGGCTTTATGTCGTAGTCGTATAGCTGTATTAGCTCTACCTCACCTCCCTCACGCTCCGCTGCCTCAGCAGCTACCTTCAGTAATTTAAACGTATTCCCATACTTCCTCGGGGATGCGTTAATAGCTAGTACACGTACTTTGGAGGAGGCCATACTGAATCACCCGCTAAGGACTTTAGGTGGTGCAGTACTACGTACTAAGCCTAGTAGAGATGTGGTAATCAGTAAATAAGTGTTTTCTCGCTACTACTGCCTGCCCTGAGAGTTATTGCTCAGTCCCCTCGATAGGCCCATGTATGTCTTTAGCACGTTTTCGGCTACATAGTTAATTACTTCGTCCAGCACTTCCTCACCTCTGACAATCGCCTCATATACCTCGATACACTTAGCTATGGTGCCGACTCCATCACTGCCGACCATGTCCTTAAGTATTGCTAGGCAGTCGCTTAAGTTACCTATTAAGTCGTTGCAGAGTGCCTTGAAGTGCATACCTAGCTGAAGGACTACGTACCTCAGCGCTAGTGACTTGCAGAAGTCACTCCCACATAGCTTGCTGAGTAGCTCGATGTGTGATGCTAGTTCGCCTATAATGCCTATTCTCTCTCTTAACTTTTGATCCTTCAGCATCTCGACACAACATTATATAGTTCCTCACCTTATTATACTGTTGGGTCATGTAATGCTTAACCTAAGTGCGTTCTCTCAGGTAGCTGAGGAAGTAGCTAGGGGTGAGGGTGCTAAGAAGGTGATTAGGCGCGTCAGCGGTGAGTGCGCAGTAATCATAGCCGAGTTCCCAGAAGACTCATACATCATTGCCTTAAGGCGGGGGGAGATGACTGAGTCCGTAGTAGCTAAGATAGTGCCGTCCACAAAGGCGACTGAAGTGCCGTGGGAGTGCGGATACCTTGACTACGTACCGCACGGGTACTACGCAGTAGCTGAGGATCCAGAGGCCTTTAGGAGTAAGTTAGTGAATAAGTTAAGGAGTTTAAGGAACCTCGTTAAGTCTGGTAGGATTTGAGGTAGGGTGTCCTTACGCGGGGCCCTGCCCTCATCAGGTCGGTGAGAGTGGGTAGGGCCAGTCATCCACTCTAGCTACTGCCCCGTATTAGATACTTTATAAGGGAGGAATTAAAGTTACACTAGCTACAGATGCTGTACTAGGGGGTACCTCCGTGTCTGTTAAAGCAGTCTTGATAGGCTTCGGTAATGTCGGTAAGGCCCTTCTCAAGGAGCTTATTGAGCGTGGGCTAGGTATCGAGGTTGCTGGTGCTATATCTTCGAGGGGCGGCGTCTTGATCGAAGATAATGAGGACTTAAGGGCGCTCTATGAGCTAGCGGTCAGTGACTTAAATTTGAGTAAGCACCCGAGGTTTAGGCATGGCTTCAGCATAGATGAATTAGTTGGTAAGGTATGCCCTGATCTAGCGTACATAGTAATTCCCCCGAGCTACAGGACAGGTGAGCCGAATAGGTCGATCTATTATAAGCTAGTAGGTAGTGGCGTAAGCATAATTACCGCAGACAAGACCGTGCTGGCGCTAGGCTATAGGGAATTCATGGATTACGCTACTAAGAGGAAGGTATTCGTAGGGTACAGAGCTACCGTAGCTGCGGGAACGCCCTTTACGGATGCCGCTGAGGGCTTACGCGGTAGGGAAGTTAAGTACTTTAGGGCCATGTTTAACGTCACAACAAACTACATCATATCGCTCATGGAGCAGGGGCTCACCTACGAGGAGGCGGTGAAGAAAGCTATAGAGGCTAAGCTAGCTGAGCCAGACCCCACAGTAGATACTCACGGCTGGGACCTAGCAGCTAAGGTAGCGATCATGGCATCGATACTGACGGGAGAGAACGTAACTATCAGCGACATTCGCAGAGAGCCGCTGGAGAAGGTACCTGCAGGAGAAGTTGCTGAGGGTCCAAGGAAGGGCTACAGGATTAGGTACCTGGGGGTAGCTGACTTAGAGAGGAGGAGATATTACGTAGGACCTGAGAAGCTCCCGCTAAATAGCCCGCTAGCCTCACTCACCGGGATGTTCAGTGGTGCTGAATTTATTGTTGAGGGTGAGCGCATGGTGATTATAGGCCCTGCGGGTCCTGCTTGGAGGACTGCTAAGGTAATGATAACGGATACTATGGAGTACCTGTGGTGGCTCAGGCTCTACAGGAGCTGATGACTACTTAGGTACTTCTGTGTGGTTAGGTGTTCTACTGTCATAATTTGTAGTTAAACTTAATTTAGTTTGCCTTTATTACTTAATGGTTATTGGGCATGAGTGAGAGGCCCGAGATACTTAAGCTTAGGGAGTTACGGGAGAGGGCGCTACTTGGCGGCGGTAAGGAGGCTATCGAGAAGCAGCACGCTAGGGGGAAGCTAACCGCTAGGGAGAGGATAGATCTCCTAGTGGACCCTAACTCCTTCCTAGAAGTTGACATGTTCGTTAGGCATAGGGCTACTGAGTTCGGTATGGAGAAGAGGTTTGCTTACGGTGATGGAGTAGTTACTGGGCTAGCTACGGTAGCTGGTAGGAGGGTAGTAGTTATAGCTCAGGACTTCACGTTCATGGGCGGCTCGTTAGGTGAGATGCACGCAGCTAAGATAGTTAAGGCGATGAGCTACGCGCTAAGTGCTGGAGTACCCGTTATATTCCTTAACGACTCCGGAGGCGCTAGAATTCAGGAGGGTGTTGACTCGCTTAAGGGGTATGGAGACATATTCTACATGAATGTAATGGCCTCAGGCGTCATACCCCAAATAGCAGCTATTATGGGTCCCTGCGCTGGAGGAGCTGTCTACTCTCCTGCCTTAATGGACTTCATAATCATGGTTAAGGGTACATCATTTATGTTTATTACAGGCCCTAGAGTTGTTAAGGCAGCTATAAGTGAGGTAGTTGATGAGCAGCAGCTAGGTGGTGCTGAAGTCCACGCTACTAAGTCAGGTATGGCGCACTTCATAGCTAATAATGATGAGGAAGCTATAAGGATAATTAAGAAGCTTCTCTCGTACTTGCCCAGCAATAATGCTGAGGATCCACCAGTAGTTAAGACGGGTGACCCGCCAGATAGAGCTGACTCAGAGCTAAACGCTATAGTACCTGAAGACCCTAACCAAGCCTACGACATGAAGGAGGTAATTAAGAGGGTGTTAGATAAGGACACCTTCTTCGAGATTCACGAGCTCTGGGCTAGGAACGCTATAGTCGGGTTCGGTAGACTCAACGGCAGGGTAGTAGGTGTCGTAGCTAATCAGCCGGCTTACCTTGCTGGAGTACTTGACATCGACTCATCAGATAAGATCGCGTCATTCGTTAGGTTCTGCGACGCTTTCAACATACCGATAATAACCTTCGTTGACGTGCCGGGCTACCTACCTGGCACTAGGCAGGAGCACGGCGGCATAATAAGGCACGGAGCTAAGGTACTCTACGCCTACTCGGAGGCTACGGTACCTAAGCTAACGGTAATTATTAGGAAGGCGTACGGCGGCGCGTACATAGCTATGGGCTCCAAGCACTTGGGCGCCGACTTCGTAGTAGCCTGGCCAACAGCCGAGATAGCCGTCATGGGCCCTGAGGGCGCAGCACAGATAATTTGGAGGAAAGAGCTAGCAGCAGCTAAGAGCGACGAGGAAAAGAAGGAGCTACTTGAGAAGTTCGTGCAGGAGTACAGGGAGAAGGTAGCTAACCCGTACGTAGCTGCGGGTAGGGGATACATAGACGCTGTGATAGAGCCTAAGGATACGAGGCCTATACTAATTAAGGCCTTAGAGTACCTAATAAGCAAGAGAGAGACGAGGGTGTGGGTCCCGCCTAAGAAGCACGGACTAATACCTGTGTAGCGAGGTGATTAAGACGCCCCTGCTCAAGAGGAAGATACGCTTCAAGAAGATAGAGAAGAAGAAGGTAGAGGTAGACACCGATAAGGTAGCTGCAGCAGCCGTCGCTGCAAGCATTCACGAGGCCCTGCAGGAGTACGCCGCAGCCGCTGTAGCGGCTATAGAAATCCACGAGTCCCTTAAGGCCGTTCCCGCACTACAGCTAGCGGCCTCGCCGGCGGCTGTCTCCTCATGGGTTATTTCCTGGAGGCTTGAAGCTTGTACACACCTGTGTAGGAGGGGGAGGATTAAGTCATGGTGAAGTATAAGGTTAGGGTTAAGGATAAGGAGTACACGGTTGAAATAAAGGAGAAGAGAGGCAATACCTACGTAGTCAGCGTTGATGGTGAGGTATTCGAGGTAATTGCGGAGGAAGCGCCCGCTGAGGCCGCTGCGCCAGCTGCAGCCCCACAGGCAGCTCCAGCAGCCGCTCCTGCGCCAGCGGCAGCTCCGACCCCGACACCTAGGCCTGCGCCCGCGCCAGTTAGCGGCAAGACAGTTACTGCGCCCGCGCCAGGCAAGATACTTGAGGTTAGGGTAAAGCCTGGAGATAGGGTCACGGAAAATACCGTTATCGCTGTCATGGAGTCCATGAAGATGACTATGGAGATCTACGCGGGATACTCAGGCATAGTTAGGGAGGTTAGGGTAAATCCAGGTGACTTCGTAGAGCTAGGTCAGGTAATCGCTGTTATCGAGTAGACAGAGCGCCCCTTAATGACCTCTTTAACCAAAGATTTTTCTGTACATAGCCCATAATTCTCCGTAGGAAGGCTTTATGCACACTGAACTACCCTTCAGGTACAGGCCGTTCATAATAGGTATGGTTCACGTAGGGCCGCTGCCTGGGTCTCCGATATTTGAGGGTGACCTCGAGGTAATTATTGACGAGGCAGTGAGGAATGCTCTGGCTCTTGAGGAGGGCGGTGTTGACGGTATCTTAGTCGAGAACTTCTATGATGTGCCGTACCCTAGCGAGCGTGCTGACCCAGCAACAGTTGCTTCGCTGTCACTGATTGTTAGGGAGGTTAGGAGGGCCGTCAGCGTCCCCGTGGGTGTTAATGTTTTGAGAAACTGCTGTCTGGAAGCACTAGCTATTGCGTACGTTAATAAGGCATCCTACATTAGGGTTAATGCTCTTGCTGAAGTAGTTGTTAGTGATCAGGGGATTCTAGCACCTAAGGCATATGACTTGATCAGGTATAAGCGCTACTTAGGGGCGGCTGGCGTAGCTGTGCTAGCCGATGTACACGTAAAGCATGCTGCCCCACTAGCACCTAGGCCTATAGAGGTAGTTGCTAGGGAGGCTGTTGAGCGGGGGCTAGCTGACGCGGTAATAGTTAGCGGCGAGGTGACGGGCTCTGAGGCGAGCATTGAGGAAGTAGCTAAAGTTAAGAGGGCAGTCCCTGACACAGCTGTAATTATAGGTAGTGGGGTGACGGCCGAGAACGTGGTGAAGTACCTCAGCATAGCTGATGGAGCTATAGTAGGCACGTATTTTAAGGTAGGTAGGCGCGTAGATAGGAACAGGGTTAGGAAGCTAGTTGACGCTATAAAATCACTTAGGATAGCGGTTAGCTAGCATTTTACTTAAACGTAAGTAAAGCAATAATACCTCATACCTAAACATGTCTTGGGTTATCGAGTTGAGTAGAACCTCTAGGATACCGGGCTTCCATAAGCTACCTCTAGATGAGAGGATTAGGATACTTAAGGAGTTTGCTGGCTTAAGTGATGAGGATATTGAGGTACTTAAGAAGACCGGCGCCTTAGGCTTAGATGTAGCTGAGAGAATGATTGAGAATGTAGTAGGTACTTTAGAGCTGCCGCTAGGCATAGCTACGAACTTCCTCATAAATGGTAAGGACTACCTCATACCCATGGCTATTGAGGAGCCTTCAGTAGTTGCTGCAGCCTCTAACGCTGCTAAGATGTGTCGCGCTGGTGGCGGGTTATTTGCTAGAGCTACCGACTCACTAATGATCTCCCAGATACAGCTAGTTAAAGTACCCTCACCGCACACAGCAGTATATAGGATTATTGAGAGGAAGCAGGAAATAATTGAGCTAGCTAACTCGACCGACCCAGTACTAATTAAGTTAGGGGGCGGAGTCAAGGATGTTGAAGTAAGGATTATCGACTCGCCGCTGGGCCCGATGGTGGTTACCCACCTAGTAGTTGATGTTAAGGACGCTATGGGCGCTAATACGGTAAATACTATGGCTGAGGCAGTAGCGCCGCTCCTCGAGAAGTGGACGGGAGGTAAGGTGTACTTAAGGATAGTATCGAACCTCGCCGACAGGAGGCTAGTTCGTGTTTGGACTAGAGTACCTAAGGACGCAGTGGGAGGTGAGGACGTAGTTGACGGTATCATTTACGCGTGGGCATTCGCCGCAGCAGACCCCTACCGAGCAGCAACACACAATAAGGGAATAATGAATGGCGTAATAGCTGTAGCATTAGCTACGGGGCAAGACACTAGGGCGCTTGAGGCTGGCGCCCACGCCTACGCAGCGAGGAGAGGGAGGTACGAGCCACTGAGCGTGTGGGAGAAAGACGAGAACGGCGACTTAATAGGCTACCTAGAAATGCCTATGGCTGTAGGGATAGTTGGTGGCGCCACGAGAGTTAACCCCGTAGCTAAGGTCTCACTCAAGATACTAGGTGTTAAGACAGCTAGGGAGCTAGCTGAGGTAATGGGCGCTGTCGGGCTTGCCCAAAACCTAGCCGCGCTGAGGGCCCTAGCTACTGAGGGAATCCAGAAGGGACACATGAAGCTTCACGCTAGGCAGCTAGCCATAAGCGCCGGCGCAGTAGGTGACGAAGTAGATAAGGTAGTCGAGGAGATGATTAAGGAGGGTGTGATAAGAATCGATAAGGCTAAGGAAATACTCGGGAAGTTAAGGAGTAAAAAGTAAGCACGCAAAGCAAATATCTTGTTTTACATAGTCCGGGCCTAATCCAGCTTAAGCACGCCCTTAAGGAACGCCTTATACTTACTTATTGACTTCGTCTCTCTCGGGTTAATGCCTAGCTCGATAGCTAGCTTAACTGAGGCGACACCAACTACCTGAGACCACTTAAGTATATCTCCTACGTAGTTGCTACCCTCTACCTCGAATTCCTTAACCGGGACGCCAGAGTCCCTGAGGTGCTCAGCAACAAACCTCATTAATTCATTATCTCCCTCCCTAAATACTACGGCAGCTATAGGCTCCCTCCAGCCTTCCCAGCCTACGATATCGTTGTGGCCCCACTCAGGCACTACCTCTGCCTTAGCGAGTATCTTAGTGTTCTCATTGAATTCGTTCTTAGCTCTCACAGCTAGCGGGTAGTACCTCGTGCTAGCTATGAAGAATGGAATCCTGCCTACCACTGCCTTAATGACTTCCTCAGCTACCTCCTCAGCTACCCTACTATCCCTTAGGACCTCAATAGGCTTTCTTAAGTCCTCGCAGAGCTTAAGGCCTAATGCGTCAAGTAACCTGAGGGTGCTGATGAGTAGTGCTGGAAATGCTGACCGCGGCGCATATCCGCTGTCGACCTGAACGTAGGGTAAACCCTTACTAGCAGCTAGGTCGGCTAGCTTGCCGCCGGAGGCTACGGCAGCTACCTTAATACCTCTGCTGAGGCCTTCCTTAACAGCAAGCAGCGTCTCGAGCGTGTTTCCGGAGTAGCTGACCGCAATCATTAGCCAGTTACCCTTAACCCACTTCGGCAGTGCGTGATCCTTAATTACAGTTACTGGGATACTCAGCTGCTCTGAAGAAAGTACGTAAACTACGTCACCTACTATACCTGAGCCGCCCATGCCAGCAATCACTAATCCGTCGTATGGCGGCTCCCACAGCCCACCTTTAATCTCGTAGTTTAATGCTCTAGTAGCTTGGTTAAACCAATTGAGGTACTCGCTAAGGAACTCGCTCATATTAGCCACCCACACAAAATATAGCTGCAGTAATTGAAATTACTTACGGATCCACCTAAGTCGAGTTAATCGTCTCTAGCTCTTAAACCACTTTTTAGCCCTATCTTTCAGCACCTTAACTGAGTAAGCAGTAAATTCTGCCCTGTCACCGTTAATTAATGCCTCAACAGCCCTCCTGCCGTCTTCACCGCCAGCCTCTATAAGTGGCTTAAGTAGGTACCTGACGAATCTCTGGGCAGTGTCCTGATTCCTGAAGTACGTATTTAGCACATCAATGAAGCCCTTAGGGTTCTTCACCAGTAGTTCAGTTACATAAACTCCGTACTTCTTCATAGCTAGTGAATTAAGAGCTATTAACATACCTGGAGCTCCCTTCCTAAGCCTATCTTCTGTTAAGTACTTGATGTAAGCTAGCACTATCTTTGTGTCTATATCCTCACTTACTTCGTTCATTGGCCCCTAACCACCTCAATCTGGAATTCGCCGCCTTCCTTGTACTGTACGTAGATAGGCTTCACAGTCCCCACAATCGTCATTGGATGCGGCTCTAAGTATAAGTAGAGCTTACCACCCCTCCACTCTGGCCTTACTTTGATAACTAAGTCATAGATATCCAAGGGTATAGGTATGTCTTCATCTGACTTGACGTTGTATATGTAGAATGTGGTGATGCCTAGTTTCCTTCTCAGCAGGAGGTTATTTAAGTGCTCCCTGAAGAAGTCGTCCCAGTTATTGTTGAGTACCATAGGTACCTGCTGCAGGGAATCAAACACTAGGAACGTTGGGTTTATCCTAGTATCTGACTCCCTGTTATACTGCGACATGATGTAGAGCGGCCTAGCAGTTGGATTCATAGAGTCTATGATAATCCTAGATAATTCTACATTAAACTTCTTAGCGTGAGTCTTAACTATCTGCCTTATGAGCTGCGGCGGCTTAGAGTAGGTCCTAATCAGCAGCGTCCCACCATACCTCGCTATGTACCCTAGGATCCACCAGATAAGCAGTGGCAGTACCGAGGCAGGTTCCCTAACTATGAATGCTATCTGCGAGCCCTTTCTTAAGTAGCCGCCGCATAAGTACCTAATTTCCTTAGTGTGGGGTATGTAGACTTGCGCCTCGCTAGGTGCTGGGATTTCCTCCATTCGCGGGGGCAGATAGACCTTAATGCCCACGCCAGGCGATATGTCGAAGTATAGTTCTGCGTAAGGTATTGACGTACCTCTCATCTTCCTAATCTCCATCTTCCTAACTAAGACGCCATTCTCTATCGTCGACTTCAGAATTATTACACCATCGACGAGGAACTCCTCGACTCCGTAGCCGACTGAGGGAGTCCCTATGGGTAGCTCGGAAATCAGTATGCCTGTGATACCTAGCGGCTTAAGCCCATTCACCATCGCGTTCTTTATTAGCTCCCTCGTTAGCCTGAAGCCAGCTACCTGAGTTATGGCTGTAGCTGAGTCCATAACTACTCTCTTAGCATTTATCTTGACTATAGCGTCCATGAACTCCTTGAGGGCGTCCTCAATACCCTCGAATGTCGATGTCTGGATCCCCTCTATGTAATACACTAGTCCCCTCCTCTCTAACTCCTCGAAGTCCATACCTAGGGCTCGCATGAACCTATAGAAGTCATTCTTTGGCTCCAGGAAGCTCAAGTAGACTCCCGGCTCGTTAAACCTCCTAGCGCCCTCGTATATGAACTTCGCCGACAGGGTTGTCTTGCCCGCACCAGGGTGTCCAGCAACAAGTATTATGTCACCACGTGGAAATCCTCCATTGAGGAGCTCGTCAAGCTCATCAATGCCTGTCGGGCACATCTCTATGCTCATTCCCTAGCTCCCTAAACTAAAATCAAACACTCCTTATTATTAATATCCCCCTACGTGAACGCCGCTG
>Ga0180301_10004033_pt1 | contig 11379 bp, 13 predicted proteins | sample GuaBasSediGuay16_FD_121797 | JGI IMG/M metagenome (GOLD analysis project Ga0180301, IMG submission 121797) | Subseafloor sediment microbial communities from Guaymas Basin, Gulf of California, Mexico - Guay16, Core 4569-2, 12-15 cm | ecosystem: Environmental > Aquatic > Marine > Hydrothermal... | reverse complement strand
GTCGAGAGACATTCCCCAAATCATCGTCATGATAGTATATCCGCCAAACCTTTTATCTTCCAATGTTGTTGGAATTATCTCTTTAGCTCTATATTTAACTCTTAGATATGAAAGCGTCTTCTCAGCCATTTCATGGGGGAAGCTTCTAGACTTGAACATGACGAAGGCATTTGTTTCACTTATAGGTTTAGAGATAAGTGACTTGTTAAATTCAAAAAAATCCTTCCACTTCTTTTTGAAGTCTCTGAAATTGTCTAAATATATAACTGTGAAGAAGCCGCATTGAGGTAAAATCAGCCTAGTAATATCTATTATGTCTATTGGTGGGTTTGCAAATCCACCGTACTCGACTAGATCCACCAAGCTCGATATAAGTGAAGTTATTATTATGTTCGCCCTGTCAACTCCTTCACCCACTGTTTGGCTAAATCTCATCATTAATTCATTGTCGAATATCAGTGGACTTAACCCTTTATTTAGAAGGTTTCTTAACCCTATTATTGCGTTTCCTATCAGCAGATCTCCCTCCCTTCTGAAAGGTATTGTGCAGATGGGTATAACTCTGAGTCCCAGTTCTTCTCTAATGTCATTTGCCAATTCTCCAACAATCATTGTACCGCAGCCGCCGCCGAGACTTGAAACTGGAATGGCTATTTTGAAATTATGTTTTTTATGTAAATCTCTTAATGTTTTCAGTACATTTTCCCTGTCGGCTTGATAGGCACTTAAACCTAACTTTGGATCTTTACCGGCTCCATAGCCGCTCAATATGCTCTTCCCAATGGTTTTAAATAGAAAATTATCCTTACTTTTTATGTTTCTCTCCTCAAAATATGTTTTAACTCTTTCATGATCCTTAGAACTAGTATTCACTGCTACAAAGTAATTTTCAGGACTTCTTAAATTTTTGAATGTTCCATAAGCTATGGAAAGTATTCTTTCCCCTCCGCTACCGGTTCCTATGAAAAGTATTCCTCCCATAATATCACTTACCTATGTTGTTTTCAATAATTATCTTTTAATTCACTTCTTTATTAAATCTATTCATTCCCATTCAATTTAAGATTGTTAAAAAGTATTAAAATCCATATTTCTCTTCAATCATGTTTTATTTTATAGAAATGACCGGTATTATACATATGAATTTAAGTTTTCCTTCACCTGTATTTTTTATGGTATGTTTTAGGTTTGGTGGAATGTATATTGCATATCCCTCTTTAATATTATACTCTCTATCTTCAACTATAAGTTTACCCTCCCCTTCCAGTATGAAAATTTCATGTTCCCATGGATGCTGATGATATGGCGAATTACCATTTCTATCTGTTTCGAACAGTCTCATAGCGAAATTTGGAGCTCCATCCTTCTTGGAGATCAACCATCTAATCCTTATATTCTTTGCATTTTCAGCTTTAACCTCTTCACATTTAATTTCGGTGTAGTGTACAACTTTCTCCATGTTTAAACCACCAGAAATATTATTTTCACTATATATTTATGTTAGTTTTTATCTTATATTTGCTGGTTAGCTGTAAGTTGCATTGAAGCTGAAAGGGGAGGTTACAGGCTTTGAGAAAGGGTCCTTGGAGATGGTGCTGGAGGAGAGGCGGCCCAGGCCGTCCTCCAAAGCCGAGGATAATTGGATCAACAATTAAGGCGCAAGTCTTCATCCCTTTAGACAAGTTCAATAATGTGATTGAAGGTGAACCCATAAATCTGCTTCCAGACGAGTTGGAAGCTCTCCGTCTAGTATATTTGGAGAAAAAGACACAGGAAGAAGCTGCAAGGCTTATGGGTTTTTCTAGAGGCTCACTTTGGAGATGCCTAGATAGTGGAAGGACTAAGCTGGTTAAAGCCATAGTTGAGAGTAGACCTTTAATTCTAATCAGCTGATAGGTGATACTTCATGGTCCACTTCACATTAGACTTCAAAACCATATTTTCAGCTTTTATTCTAATTTCTCTGGCTGAACTCGCAGATAAAACTCAAATAGTCACCCTGATTTTATCCACTAGAATGAATGTTATAAGAGTTTTTCTAGGATCATTTTTCGGTTTTACCTTAGTTAATATTCTCTGCATGCTATTAGCATGCTACCTTAATTTTTTTATTCCAGTTTTTCTGGCAAAATTGTTCTCCTCGCTTCTCTTCATCGTTTTCGGCTTTCTCTCCTTAAAGATGGATTCTTCAATTGATGATTTAAATGGAGGTGAAAACTCCATATATACCATCTTTCTTCTAGTTTCTTCTTTAGAGTTGGCGGATAAAACGAATATAGCTGTTTTAGGTTTAATTTGGAATGGAGCAGATCTCCTTTCAGCTTTTCTTGGATTGATTCTGTCAGGCATTATTATGATGGGATCAGCATGCATTTTAGGTTGCAAAATGAAAGTTGCATTTAAAGGTAGCCGGCTGCAAAGAATAAGCTCCATAGTCTTCATTTTAATAGGAGTTGCATTGCTTTTAGAAGCGTTGTTATCCACCTGATGCTGGAGGTATCAGTGTTATTATATCTCCATCCGAAACTTTTAAATTCATATTGGCCGGTTTTCCATTCAACAGAATTATTATTGGTCCTTCACTGTCAAGTTCAATGCGTCTTAAAATAGGTTTTTCCTCAACTATTTTTCCGAGAATTTTTCTAATAGTCCACTCTCCCTCTAAATACATCTCCTCTTCTTTTCTTTCAACGAGATCCGCTAAATATGCGAAATATCTTATTTTAATTCTCACTTTTTCTCCTCCTATATCTAATTATGGCTTCCTCGATAAGTTTCAAGGTATCCTCATAGTCTAGAAATTTTCTTACTCTACTCCATTTTCCAGGTTCTAAATCCTTGTAATGCATGAAGAAATGTCTAATCTGATTTAAAGTGAACTCTGAAACATCGTTAATTGTTCTTATAGCCTTGTAGGAGGGATCTATTTTTTCTATTGGTACAGCTATCAATTTGTGATCTATCCCTTTTTCATCTTCCATTTCAAGCACACCTATAGGTCTACCAATAATTATCGATCCAGGATAAATTGCCTGTCTAATCAGCAGTACAGCGTCTAATTCGTCTCCGTCAGGCATCAACGTGTGAGGTATAATTCCATAATTATAGGGGTATGCCATGGCAGTGTAAAGTATTCTATCCACTTTTAACAGTCCCGTATCCAAGTCTAATTCGTATTTAATATTGGATCCTTTCGGAATTTCAACTATAATGTATAACTCTTCAGGCGGATTTGGACCTGGAGAAGAGATTATCATAAGATACACCTTTAATAGTCTTTCAGCTACTAGTTGAAACTTATAGGCAAAATATTTTTCGCATAAAATATGTCTAAAATTGGAGAATGGCGTTCAAATTTCTTTGATTATATTATGACAAAACATTTAAAATTTATTTAACCAATAAAAATTGATTTCTAAGTTATGGTAAATGATAAATATATTTGTCGAGAAATATCAATTCAAAGGTAAAAAAATTTTGATAAATTCTTGGAGGATAAGAAATGCATGGAATGACCATTTATCAATTAGAAGTAGTGCTTAGAAGTGGAAGAGTCGCTCAAGGAGTACTGCTCGTAATTATCGGAATATTAACGGTATATGCTTTGGAGAAGGCTAAGAGACGTCCAGAAGCCATAAAGGTTAGAAAGATTCCAGCTATAGATGCATTTGAGGAAGCTGTTGGAAGAGCCACCGAGATGGGTAGACCTGTATTCTATACGCCTGGAATGTCAGGGCTCGGCTCATTGACAACTCTATCTGCATTGTCGATCCTCGATTACGTTGCAAGATTAACTGCAAGATATAATGTTCCAATAATTGTAGCGAATAGAAACTGGGTTGTATATCAGGTTGCTGAAGGTATAGTTAAAAATGCCTATCTGGCAGAGGGAAAAGCAGATCAATTTAATCCTGAGATGGTTAGATATATTGCTTCGTGGCAATTTGCATTTGCAGCTGGATGTCTTGGAATCTTCTTCAGGGAGCGGCCTGCAGCCAACTTCTATATGGGATATTACTATGCTGAATCTTTGGAGTTGGCTGAAAGCGGCTATAGAATCGGGGCAGTACAAATTGCCGGAACTACTTCGACAGCTCAGCTTCCATTCTTCGTCGCAGCATGCGACTATGTTCTAATCGGAGAAGAACTTTATGCTGCCGCTGCGTTTTTAGCTAGGGATCCTAAAATCGTTGGAGTCTTATTGGCACATGATCTATCAAAAATCTTAACTCTTGCAATAATACTTATTGGAGCCATAGCAATAACGGCTGGAAGCACCATCATTTTAGATATTCTCAGTAAATAAGGAGGCGAAATCATGGCGATCTCATTAGCTGATTATAAACGATCAATCCCACTAATATTGTGCTTTATCTTTGGAATACTATACGCCTTTGAATGGTATGTCGATATACGTGTAGGCGACTTCAGCCTATCATATTATCTTGAACATGACATGCTGAACTATTTCAATGCAATGTACAGTGTAGCTATAGGTATAGGTGCAATCAACATATTCAGAATACATTATAGAAGGTTTACTAGGAGAAGAAAATACTGGGAGTATAGTCTACTAGTTCTAATTTTAATACCGGTTATGGCAGTTATAAGCGTATTTGGCGGTAGATGGGCTATCGATCCGAAAGGTGTTGTAGTGCCAAGATGGGTTTATGACTCCCTTGCACCAACATGGAACTTCCTATATTGGAATATAATGTCACTTATAAGTCAAACAATGTTTTCACTGTTAGGATTCTTCATAATCTCCGCCGGATATAGAGCTTTCAGAGCTAGAAACATCGATTCAATAATACTTTTAATATCAGGTATACTTGTCGTTCTCGGACAGGCACCTATAAATGCTTCCGTATGGCCTGGATTTGAAACCATAAAGAATTGGTTAATGGATGTGCCGAATGTAGCTGGTAGGCGAGGAATACTTTTAGGAGCTGCCATTGGAGCTTTAGCCTACGGTGTAAGAGTGATCTTCTGGTATGAGAGACGTCCAACACTTGCTGGAGGTGAGTGAAATGTCCACATGGTATGAACGTTTAGAGAATATTGATCCAAGATGGATATACCTGCTAGTCTACATAGTCATAGCCATACCTATAATTATACCTCTCCCCTCCCCTCTAGCCATAACCCCTTACACTCGGGATGCATTTGAAGCTGTGGAGAAGCTTCCGCCAGGAAGCCTAGTTGTATTGTCCTTCGACTATAGCGGTGCAAATCCAGAGCTTCATCCACAAGCCATTGCCGTTTTAAGACATGTCGTCAGAAGGCCACTCTACATCTATATTGTTGGAATGTGGTCTGACGGTCCAGTAATGGCAGATCAAATTTGGAAGGTGATAGATAAAACCGGTTATGACCCTGAAGATCCAACCAAGCTTATCACGAAAGAATATGGAAAGCATATAGTTAACCTGGGATACTTAGCTACAACGGCTTTAATCGTAGGGGTATATGACACTATAACAAAAATGATGACCATTGATTTCTATGGCAATTCGATTGACAGTTTACCTTTAGTTAAGAAGTTTGACGGAATAAAGTATGCTTCACTGGTAATTTCATTTGCAGCTGGATCTCCGGGACCTGCAACCTACCTACAATACTGGGCTACGCAGAATCCTAACATGAAGTTCGTAGTGGGTTCACCTGGAGTTTCAGCTCCAGGTTTCATGCCATACTATGAGGCTGGAAAATTAGGGGAAATAGGATATGTTGGTGTAATAATAAGTATGAGGGGAGCAGCAGAATATGAAACTCTCCTAGGAGAGATCGGTTTGACAGGTGCAGTTGCAGCTTTAAATGCACAGTCAGCTGTACACTACCTTCTGGTAGTCGTGGTGATTCTAGGCAATCTAGGATATTATCTTAGAAAGTATGGTGGAGGTGGAAGATGAATGGTTAATTTTACAGATATTCTAATGGTGTGGATTTCAGTTTTCCTAGTCTTCTGTGTATTTTCATACTGCTATCGGGAGAATCCGCTATTCAGATTGGCGGAGCATCTCTTCGTTGGTTTAAGCGTTGGATATGGTATTTCATATGATCTATGGTACTTTAAAAACTACGGATATCTTCCAGTCGTATATCAGGGAAGATACGATTATCTCATCTGGATGCTCATAGGTCTAGGATACTACTTCTTCTTCTCACGAAGATACTTCTGGCTGTATAGATTGCCTATATCTATAGGGATCGGATACGGTACTGGAATGGCTTTAAGATCGGTTATACGTTCAGATCTAATCGGCCAAATAAACACGACAATTAAGCTTTCACTTATAGGAGTAGATCCATTGACAACGCTAAATAGATTTGTAATAGTTTTCGGAACAATGCTTGCCGTTGTCTTCTTCATATTTACATTAGAATTGAAAGGAGCATTAAGCTATATTCCTAAAACTGGAAGATACATTATATTGGCAGCTTTAGGAGCTTCCTTCGGAAATACGATCATGGGAAGAGAGTCGCTGCTTATTCAGAGAATTCAGCTAATGATGGGCAGCAAATATTTCCCATGGGAAGCTGCAGGAATAGGTACTGTTGAAGCAGGATCATATGCATGGATAATGACATTAATATGTGCAGCAATTCTATTATACATGATATATACTGACCATGTAAAGTCTAGAAGGGCTGCAGCTGAAGCAACAGCAACCGGCAACTAGATAGAACTTCACCTATCTTTTTTCCAATATATTTAAAAGTAATTGTAATTATTTTAGAGTGGTTTTGGAGGTTGCATTTATGGCGTTGGCCTACGTTTTAATCAATGCAGAAACAGGAATGGAAGTGGAACTTCTAAATGAACTTTTAAAAATTGATGGAGTGGAAGAGGCTTACATGGTTTACGGCGTATACGATATAATTGTGAAGGTTCATGCAAAAGATATAGATGAACTAAAAGATATAATTTCATGGAAGATTAGAAGATTGCCTAAAGTGAGATCCACACTTACTATGATGGTTATGGAATCATAATTTAAATCCAATATTCATCCTATTTTGATTTTGTCTTCCAATTGAAGAATATTCTAAATTCTCTTTATGGTTCTGTTAACTTATTGTTGATATAACATTCTGGGGATATGTGAAGTTTGCCCGTAAAGGCAAATTTGGGTGTAGCTGGAAGCGGAGCAACATATTCACCTGTTAATTGACTAGAAGGGCAAAGCGCGAAGCATTGCAGAGTACTCAAGCCCGCTTATCATTGTTTGGTCCACCATTTCTATATGCTCACTTAAATACAAGAACTGTTAATATCATTGTTATGTAAAATTGTTGCAATAGGTACTATCATTATAACCTTATTTCAACGTTTTACTATTAACTGACCTTATTACAAAATCAAAATATAAAGAAATATCAATGTAACAAATGAAAATAAGGTTTGAGTTCTTTGAAATCTATTTGTTATGTTCTATTATTCCTTCTCTGATAATCAAATCTAAACCAAAGCCAAAATTAATTCATTTCAGCCATCGCAACGAAATAGGAAATGGAGTTTTCATTTTGCTACTTGCTAGCACTCTTCCTATAATTTTTATACAAAAACACCCCTAATACTGGAAGGGCTGCATTAATTCCCAACCCGATCCACATGTATAGGTTTAAGAATAAATTACTGAGAATGCCAATATTTTCTAAATAAATAATTGACCATAATCCTACTGGAATATTTAAAAACAAACTTACAGCCAGTCCCGGATTGTACATTTTCTTTGCCTTAATTGCCAACACTATATGTGCAACTCCAGCAAATAATGAGAAATATGGAATCCATAAACCATATTGATAATTGATGGTTGATAATAAAGCGAAAACCGGTAAAACAATCCATATCAAAGAAATATTTACGAAAAAGATGAAATCTTCATTCAACGGTGTATCTTCTTTTTTTAAGTTGAAAATTTTCGTAGTAAAAAATTCAGTGAAACCTCCAGGAAATACATATTCTTCCGTTTGATGCAACATATACAAAGGAGTATGAAGTAGCAGAACGAATATTACAAAATCATATTGTCTTACAATTACAAACAGAATTGCAAACAGAAAAATTGAGAGAATAAGACCTACTTTTGCCCATTCTTTCTTCAGCCATTTGTAATATTCAATAATGGTCATTTTTCTTGTTCCTTCAAAGCAGGCTTGAGTATTTCACTTAATTTTGGCAGGTATGCGAAGTGCCATCGCCTACCATCAATATTAGGTAACACTCGCCGAAAATATAAGTTTGGCGATGACATTTGGACGAATTGAGCGAAACTACATACCCGCTTGTTATATGTGTATGGTAGCGCCGAAGCGGAGAGTTAGGCTGGCAACCGAATCTTATCATTTGAATTTCCTTTTTGCTTGTTTTCTAAAAATGAAAAATCAACTTTTTCTTTTTGTTAGAATATCAGATAAAAGCTCACCATCAAATCCAACATTCTCTGTCTCATTCTTGTGGATTACAACGCTCACATGGTGGACCTTATATACTTCTCCTCACAAGCTCCCTCTCTGTTTCCACATTAGCCTTGGAACCTTCAGTTTTCTTAAATATAGATCTAATTTAGATAATTCAGTTCTGAAAGTTTAAATAAATGAAGATTGAAGAGGAGAAGGCTAAAAGAGCTATAGATCTTAATGCAAAAATATAGCCTTCAACATCTATAGTGAAGCCTACTAGATAAATTGAAAAAGCTCCAACCATGTTTCCAACCATAGTTATTAAACCTAAACCTATGGACTTCAATTCTCTTGGCAGAGTTTCCGTTGCAGAAGAATATATTATGGGAGAATATGTGTAAATTGACAGTCCAATTAAAATGAAAACTAAATATGTCAGTTTCAATCCAATTTCAACTGTAAGTAGAAGAATCATGAAACTGCTGATTGCAATGGATATGCATATTGCATTTCTACGTCCCGCCATTTCAGCTAAATAGCCGCTAGAGATCTTTGCAAAGATCCCTGCTAGAGGTATTAGAGTTGAGATCCAGCCTGCAAACCAGTAATTGAAGCCTTTCAACTCTATTAAATAGGATGGAATGAAAATGAAAAGCGTTCTTAAACATAAATTATATGTTGAATGAGCTACAATTAACGGTAAAAGAATATTTGCATATGATTTTAAATTTAAAATTCCCCTAAAACTTTTTTCAACACTATCAGTATAAACATCTTCTTCAAGCATTAAATATGTGAATACAGCTAACATGAAAGCTGGAAGGGAAAATAATAGAAAGGCTATTCTCCAATTCCATATTGAAACCACTGCAATAGTTAACGGTAAAGCAATAGAATTTCCAATATTAGGTCCCGACTCATGGAAGCCTATCGCCTTTCTCTGAGATTTACCGAACTTCTCTGAGAGAAGCATATTTGCCACTGGCAGATGAATTCCCTGAAAGAAACCTAAGAGAAACCTTAAAAAATATAGTTGCAGGGTGTTTGTGGCAAAGAAGTTTAAGAAAGTTGAAAATGCATAGCCAACCATCCCCATTGTTAAAGTTTTTTTCACACCAAACCTGTTAGATAGAAGACCTATAGGAACTTTGGCTAGTAGATAGTCCAACAGATATAGAGTTTCAAGCATTCCACTCTCAGCATGAGTCATATTAAATTCTTTGGCTAAAAGTGGAAGAATAGGTGGAAGAACAGATCGGCATAGATATATGTTTATCCATCCCAGCCAGCAGAGAATGAGAATGTTATATTCACTCCTCCATTTAAATGAGAACAAATATGGCACCAAAAAGAAAATATTATTTATTGGTTGAGTATAATGCGTTGAATAATGTTTTAAATGTTACATGTGTCCATGCTCTAAACTGCGGTCTATAGGCATATAGAACAATTCTCCCTTTACCATATTTAGCGTTTATCAATGCAGGCTTCCTACTCAAATATTCTTCACCGATAAGCCAGCCACTCTTCAAAATATCCCTTTCAGGATAGGTGATAGGCGTCTCATAATAATCGTTGTTAAATGTGGGTAGAATTTTCAAAACCATACTGTTATGGAATAATATTTGAGATTTACTTGGCATGCCATAGCATAATGGATGATTAACATTCACATTGACATTTAATATTGTAGATGGACAGAAGAATTTTTTCGGGTCAAGATCTTTCGAAACATCTTGAATTGGAAGTTTAAATGTTTCTATGGCGAATTCGCAGCTTCTATTAAATGTAAGCAATATTCCACCCTTCTCTATGAATTCTCTCATTTTTTCAGCCCCCTTCTTTTTAATTCCACTCATATATTCTGGTGGAATAGGGGGAAGAATTACAGGTCTCTTCCACCTTTTAGATAAAGCTTTCTCAATTTCCTCCTTGCTCTCCCCTAAAATTAAAGCTGGATCATCATCCGCCAAGATTAATAAATCTATCTTCTCCATTAAATTCCCCTCCTGAATATCTTTGTCTTTTATTATTTTGTATGGAAAGTTATATTGTTCGAGAAGCCATCTCGTCCAACCCTCATCCATATTCCCACCATAATATCTCTGGTAAATCCCAATTCTAAGCATTTTTAACTCTTCACATTCAGTCTTCAATTCACCGTCTAATTCTTTAATCGGTACATGATATTTCTCGCTTAGCGCTTTTAATTCATCAACCAATCCTTTCTGATATGGAATGTAGAATGAGCCTGGAGGATACACACATCCACCTACAATACTTTCATCCCTAATTCTGAGAATTCTATATCCAGATAATAGTAAAGCATTTATAAGCGTATAAGAATCGTTGAATGCTGATGAAATAATATAACCATGCTTCGACTCTCGCAACGTCTTTTCCGGATATTCTATAGATCTTACCCGTACAAATTTTCCTTCAAACTTTTCCTCTATTCTGTCAACTTTAACCCCCATGAAATCTGGAATTGTGAAAGTCGAAGTATCATAAGGTTTTATGGGAGTTCCATCCCTCTTACGGGTCCACTCATTATCTGGATAAACGGTCTTTTCAAGAACATATTTCACAAATGCCCTGTAAGGCTGAGCTGTAAAGATTACATAGGTTCCTGCTGGATAAATTCTTCCGTTAACATTGAAGGGTTCTACAGCTCTGTGGACTTCAACATCTAGGTTTAAGAATATTTGTATGAGTTTTAGTGTTGTTAGTGGGTCGTGTTGGTTGTCTGTTGGGATTATGAAGGCGTATGGTGGTTCCATTAACCCCCTCTTCACATTACGCATTGCCTTGACATACATATTCCTCAACACTACATCTCTCATTCTAGCTGCTAGTTCTAGTGCTGCTAGGTTTGATGTTTTTTGTTGTTTTATTATGTCTTTTAGTCTCCACCATCCTCCTGGCCATGGGTTTGGGTAGCTGTATTGTTTTTTGTCTCCTATTCTCCCC
>Ga0180301_10004032_pt1 | contig 11380 bp, 7 predicted proteins | sample GuaBasSediGuay16_FD_121797 | JGI IMG/M metagenome (GOLD analysis project Ga0180301, IMG submission 121797) | Subseafloor sediment microbial communities from Guaymas Basin, Gulf of California, Mexico - Guay16, Core 4569-2, 12-15 cm | ecosystem: Environmental > Aquatic > Marine > Hydrothermal... | reverse complement strand
GGTAATGATGTTCGCCATCAACTTTTGGCTGGCCCTGGCCTCGATGCTCGTCTTCCCGCTGATGACGGGCCTGGTGGGCGTGGTGGGCAAACGGACGCGCAGGCACTTCCGCGATTACCAGGCCCGCATCGGCCAGTTGAATGGTCAATTAGAGGAGATGTTCAGCGGGCAGCGGGTCATCATAGCGTTCGGGCGCGAGGCGAGCGTGCTGGGCGATTTCGACGCCATCAACGCCGAGGTGCGCCGGGTGGGGATCCGGGCCAACATCTACGCCACCCTGGTCCCGCCTCTGATGGGCATCCTGAGCAACGCCAACATCGCCATCCTGGCCGGATTGGGCGGCTGGATGGTGATCCAGGGCTGGGCCACGGTCGGCACCATCGCGATGTTCTACACCTACTCGCGCCGTTTCGCCGCTCCGCTGCGCCGCCTGGGCGACCTGTACAACCAGCTCCAATCGGCTATCGCCGGTGCGGAGCGCGTCTTCGAGGTCATTGATACCGAGCCGGAGCTCAGCGACGAGGACGATGCCCTCCCGCTGGAGAAAGTCGCGGGGCGAGTGGAATTCGATCACGTGGACTTCAGCTACGTGGCCGGCGTGCCGGTCATCAAGGATATGAGCTTCGTCGCCGAACCGGGCCAGACCGTGGCCCTGGTGGGGCCGACGGGAGCGGGCAAGACGACGATGATCAATCTGCTGACCCGCTTCTACGACATTGACGGCGGCGCCATCACCATCGACGGGCACGACGTCCGCGCGCTGGAGAAGGCGAGTCTGCGGCGCAAGCTGGGGATCGTGCTGCAGGATACGTTCCTGTTCTCCGAATCGGTGATGGACAACATCCGCTACGGGCGGCTGGACGCCAGCGACGAGGAGGTCGTCGCGGCGGCCCGGCTGGCCAACGCCGACCAGTTCATTCGCCGCCTGCCGCAGGGGTACCATACCGAGCTTTCGGAGCGGGGCGGCAACCTGAGTTTAGGGCAGCGACAGCTCCTGGCCATCGCGCGGGCGGTGCTGGCCGATCCGGCCATCCTCGTCCTCGACGAGGCCACCAGCAGCGTCGACACCCGCACCGAGGCCCAGATCCAGGAGGCATTGTTGCGCTTGATGGCGGGGCGGACCAGCTTCGTCATCGCCCACCGTCTGAGCACCATCCGCGACGCCGACAAGATCCTGGTGATCAACGAGGGTGAGATCATCGAGCGCGGCACCCACGAAGAGTTACTGGCCCAACGGGGCTTTTACTACAATCTCTACATGAGCCAGTTCCGGGCGCGGGAGCCGGAGCGGGAGGCTCGTCCTTACCCATTCCCAACCCCTTTCCTCTCCCAATCCTAGTACTACAACGTGACTTCGCCGGGAGAAGGCGGTGTGACTCCCTGGTGAGCCCAAATTGGACACGGACGAACACGGAACAGTACGGAGAAAAAAGAAAAGCCGTGTACGTAGTCCGTGTTTATCCGTGTCCTAAATGAAAGTCTCGTTGTAGTACTAATTTGCGGGAGAAAATAGTGTCGAAACACTCACGTACCCCCATATGTACGTGTTGATCACCCCCTATCCCCCCATATGTGGCGGTCATCGTATGTCCTGTCTAGTGGAAGTGAGCCGGATTGATTCTTCATTGCTGCTTGAGTCAATTCATTATTGACATTTCAACCAAAATGCACTATAATCAGTATACTGGATTCCGGTATACTGACTTTTAAGAGACCCTATTCATCGCTGTTAGTGTACAGAGCATTCACGCTTGAACATGGTATTAAAGGGGGTAACATGTTATCGAATCTATCTCCCATCAGTTCGCGGCCACAGAGATTATCCGATCAGGTGTACGAAACACTCTGTGATGCCATCGTGGAGGGAAAGCTGCCTCCTGGAGAGAGGCTGCGTGAGGCAGAGGTGGCCCGTGCTTTACGAGTCAGCCGAACGCCTGTGCGGGCAGCGTTTGCAAAGCTGATTCAGCAGCAAATGCTTCGCACCAATGCGAGCGGTGCGTATTACGTCGCCGAGTGGGACAGAAAGACTCTGTGGGAGATTGCTACCCTTAGGGCGGCTCTGGAGAGCCTGGCTTTTAGCCTCGCTCCGCAAAACCTCTCGCAAGAGGACTTTGATTACCTGGAAGGGATCATTCGGCAGATGGAGGAAATGGATGCAAATCCCGCTAGTAGTGACTACAAGCGGATGGCCCAGTTTGACTTTCAGTTCCACACCTACATTTGGTCGCGCACAGGCCACGATTTGTTGGAGCAAGCGCTTGAGAATATTAAACCCCAGGCACACTATTACATGTACCTCACGCGGCAGGCCGGTCAGGTTGATTACGCTGAGCGGCACCGCATATTGATTCAGTTCCTCAAGCAGGGCGACCGCAGCCAAGCAAATGAGATCATGCTGGACCATATATTGCCCAGTGCAGAGAAAGCGATTGCGTGGTGGGAACGCCGGCAGGAGGAAATGGCTGAAGAGCAAGAATTAACAGAATGAAAACTTGTCCAGTTCTGGGCAGGTGCTATAGGGAGAGCATTTCGTGAATCGCTAATTCTGCGATTTCCCGGGAGAACTCGTGTTTAGAAAGGAGGTGTATGTTCAAGTGAAGACTTGATCAAGTGAAGACCTGATTTTGGACAATTCTTTCACTAGAGTAAGGAGAAAAGAAAATGAAAACCAAAATATTGACTCTCTCAACATTCGCTCTTGTCCTGGTACTGCTCGCTCTGGCTGCCTGTCAACCCGCTGAGCCCCAGGTCATAATTGAGACGGTGGAAGTCGCAGGTGAAATCGTCGAGGTCACCCGCCTGGTCGAGGTCGCTGCCCCTGAGCCCACCGAAATACCGGAACCCACACCCTTGCCACCCGGCTTCATAGCGCGCGGCGGTACATACCGCACCGAATACAACTGGATACCGTACGTGGAGGACCCAGCCGCGGATGGCGTCGGCACCGGCCTGGTGGGGTTGGCGATCGCAGAATCTCTAGTTTGGGTTAATGAAGCTGGAATTCCGCAACCGCAGCTGGTCAAGTCATGGGAGGCCAACGAAGATTTGACGGTGTGGACGCTCCACCTCCAGGAGGGGGTGACGTTCAACAATGGTAAGCCCTTTGGCGCCGATGACGTGATCTGGAATATCCTGCACTGGCTGGACCCAGACACCGGAGCGTCAGCGGCAGCCAAGCTTGACATGTTATCACCCGAAGGCGTGGAGAAGGTGGATGACTTGACTGTCAGGCTCACTCTTGATCGCCCCAACGCAGATTTGATGCTCGCGTTCTATGACTATCCGACTATGATCGCCCCCGAGGGCGGCTGGGAAGATTTCTACAGTGGTGACCCGGCCGACGCCATCGGGACGGGGCCGTGGCTCATGGAAGAATACATTCCCGACGAGCGGTTTGTACTTGTGCGCAACCCGAACTATTGGCGTATTGGCGAAGACGGTGAACCGCTGCCCTATATGGACAGAGTCATCGTTACCGCCGGGTGGGATGACGCCGCGCGACTGGCAGCCCTGATCGGCGACGAGGCAGACTCACTGTCTCCAGGGGATTCGATCATAGAAGAGCTACAAAAGTATCCCGATCAGATCGAAATCAGAACCTATAACAGATGGGCTGCGCCCATGGTGGTGCGGGTCGATGTGGAACCATTCGATGACGTGCGCGTGCGCCAGGCCCTCAAGCTGGTCATAGATCGTGAAAAGATGTGGGAACTCGTCAATCCGATGGGCTATATAGGCTACGATCACTGGATCGATGCCAGTGACGCAACCTATTGCCCCGACACCGACGCGGACGGGCGCCCGCAAGACATCGAAAAGGCCAAAGCGCTGCTGGCTGAGGCGGGCTATCCTGATGGCCTCGAGGTCGAACTCGCCGTCCCTGCCGGCGACTTTCGCACGAACCTCGCCCAGGTGTATCAAGAGATGGCCGCCCTGGCCGGCATAACCGTCAAAATCACTATCCTTCCCAGTTCGGCTTTTTGGGACCAATGGCAGCAGTGGGAGTTTTCCGTCACTGGCTGGAACAGCCGGATTCCGGCGACTGCAAATATAAACCTGGCGCTCCGCTGCGGCGCTGCCTGGACCGAATCGTACTATTGTAACCCAGAGCTCGACTCCCTTTTGGATCAGTGGGATGCCACAGACGATATCGATGAACGACGTGAGCTGAATTGCCAGATCCAGAAAATCATGCAGGATGACGGCCCTTACATCTTACCCATCTGGGCTGCTCAGTTCGGCGCCACCCAAAAACGCGTGCATCTACCTGATACCTATTCCAGAGGCGAATTTCTTTGGGATATGATCTGGTTGAGCCCTGACTAGACGCTATGTAAACCTGTACAGTGTGTTCTGTGGCTTCCGGCGTGGTGCCGGAAGCCACAGAGCCATTGCTGCCTGCGGTGCTGCTGCATCCCAAAGAAAGGTGAACATGCTTAGGTTTCTTTTGAATCGCTTCGGCACGATGCTGTTGACCATGCTGGTCATCTCGATGCTGGTCTTTTTTATCGCTGAGGTAGTTCCTGTTGACCCTGCTCGAAATGCCCTGGGGCGATATGCTTCCCAGCAAAAGGTCGATGAGCTGCGGGAAGAGATGGGCCTCAACGATCCCGTGGTGGTGCGCTATGTCAACTGGATTTCCAATGTCTTGCGTGGTGATTTCGGGGAATCGATCCACTTTCGCCGTCCTGTGCGTGATCTTGTGAAAATGCGACTTGGTCGTTCACTGGCCCTGGCGGCCCTGGGGTTTGTCTTTATGATACCGCTGGGCCTGGCCCTGGGCTGTATCGCCGGTATAACCGAAGGCAAGCTCCTGGATCGCATCATCTCCCTGACCGGCGGCATTTTTGTGTCCATCCCTCCGTTCGCCGGGGGGATCTTTATGATCGTGATTTTCGCCCTCTGGCTGCGTTGGCTTCCCGGCGCGAGCCTGCCCGACCCCGAGGCCAGTTTGATTGAATCTATCAAAAAACTGATCCTACCTATTTTAACTTTGTCCCTTGACGAGATAGGGTATCTGGCCCGCTTTACGCGGGTCACCATGGCCGAGGTGATGGGAAGCGACTATATTCGGACGGCGGTGCTGAAAGGGGTACCGAGGACAAAAGTCATCTGGCGGCATGCGTTGCGCAATGCATTGATAGCACCGTTCACGGCTATTATGATGCACGTCAATTGGCTGATCGGCGGAGTCTTGGTGGTCGAGACGCTGTTCAACTATCCGGGGCTGGGCAGTTTGCTTTATGAGGCCGCATTGCGTAACGATATCATACTGCTTGAGGCAGGAACGCTGGTGCTCACCTTTGTGGCGGTGTCAACCCAGGTTATCGGGGACATTGGCGTGTACTTTATGAATCCACGCGTTCGATTTGAGTGATCGGTGATTGTACAGGAGCCAAAACTATGAGCGACAGCTCGAATTCATCGTTATCCAAGACACCACCAACATCGGCGGCTCACGAGCGGCGGAAAAGGGACGGCTGGTTCCGACGGGTGATCTCTGAACTCGTCCGTTCCAAAACCGCGACGATTGGCGCAGCCATACTCCTTTTATGGGTCCTGATAGCTATAGCCGCCCCCATCATATCTCCATACTCGCCGACCGAGATGCCAGGCGGCAGGCTCGAATCACCCTCGCGGGAACACTGGCTTGGAACGGACCACCTGGGACGGGATGTGTTGAGCCGCTTGTTCTGGGGTACGCGAGTGGTTATCTTGTTGGCGCCGATTTCCGTCCTTTTGGGGATGATGATAGGCGCCCCCCTGGGGCTTGTTTCAGGCTACGTCGGCGGTGTTGTTGACATGCTCATTATGCGTGCCGGTGACATCCTCTATTCATTCCCAACCCTGCTGCTCTTTATCCTGATCATCACCAGCATTGGTCCTTCGCCGCTTATCGTCGTGCTTACTGTGGCGCTCGGGAACGTTACCTTTATCACCCGCATCGTGCGCAGTCTCACGCTGGACGAACGCACGAAGGATTATGTGAACGCAGCCCGGCTGCGTGGAGAGCGGAGGCGCTATATTCTGCTGCGGGAAATCCTGCCCAATGTGAGCGGGCCGATCATCGCCGATAGCACCATCCGGGTCGGGTATGCAATCATATATATCGGCTCACTGGGCTTTCTCGGATTGGGCATACCGCCGCCCACGCCGGACTGGGGAGGGATGATCAATGAGGGACGAGATTTTATCTTTCTCATGCCCGGGGTAGTTTTGGCGCCGGCGGCGGCTTTGAGTTCGGTCGTTATCGCGCTGAATATGTTGGCTGACGGGATCAGGGAAATTGGGCAACAGCGCTAGGTTGCTGTACGCCTGGCATTACGCTTCTCGGGCCGTAAGACGCCCAACCGCGCCGTGCGACCATCCTTTTCCGAAAATTCTCACAATTACAAGGAGGACAAAATACCGATGGCAGAAAAGAAAAAGTGGGGATTAGACACCAATGCCTTGCACGCCGGCTATAGTCCGATCCCGATGGACATGACGGCCTTTAGGTCGTTCGTACCTCCCATTATTCAGAGCGCGCTCTATCCCCTCAGCGACGTTGATCACTATACCCGGATCGTCGACGGCGTGGAGCCTGGCTACGATTATGGTCGTAACAGCAATCCCACCGTCGATGTCCTGCAGAAGCGGTTGGCCGCCCTGGAAGGCGGAGAGGCGGCGCTGGCCACACCGTCGGGCATGCACGCTTGCTTCGTGGTGATGCGTCATCTGACCAAGGTCGGAGACGAGTTTATCACCAGCCACAGGATCTTTGGCGAGGCCTATGAGCTGTTCTTCAACAAGGCCCCCGGTTGGACGGGCGTCACGCCGCGCCTCGTCCAGAACCCAGGGGACCTCGACGAGTGGGAACGATTGATCACGCCCAAGACGCGCTTCTTGTGGGTCGAGACGCCTGGCAATCCAACGCTTTTCATAACCGACATCGCTGCCCTGGCCGAGCTTGCCCACGCTCACGACCTGCCGTTGATCGCCGACAACACACTTGCGACCCCCATACTTCAACATCCTATGGAACTGGGCGCCGACATTGTGGTTCACTCCCTGACCAAGTTTATGATCGGGAATGGAACCATTGTGGGTGGGTCAGTGGTCGGAGAGAAGGGGTTGATCAGGAAAATGGTCAGTACGATCGCGGCTGTCGGTTCGATAATGTCTCCCTTCGATGCCTGGTTGGCGCTTTTGAGCCTCGAAACGCTGCCGATCAGAATGGCCAGACATTCGTCGAACGCGGAGCAGGCAGCAGCTTTCCTCGCTCAGCACCCCAAGATCAAACACGTCAACTATCCCAGCGTTCCAGATTTTCCCCAGCGTGAACTGGCCAAGCGACAGATGCCGGACGGGTTTGGCGGGCTAATGTCATTCGTGGTGGAGGGTGGCAAGGAGGGCGCTGCCAAGGTAATGGAGTCCTTCCAGCTAATATCCATCGTCCCCAGCTTTGGGACAAGCCGCACCATCGCCACGCACCCCGCCACACACACCCACTGTAACATGAAACGCGAGGAGCGGGATGCGGTCGGCATATTTGATGGCCTGATTCGATTGTCGGTCGGGCTTGAAGGCCCAGAAGATATCATTGCCGACCTGGAACAGGCGCTCGACACGCTCTAGCGACAGCTCATGGCATATCCAAGTCAGTATCTAATCGCCTACAACAAGTGAGAAAGGAAACCCAAAGATGAAATATCCCCAAACTAACGTCACGACAATCACCGGGCCTTACTACCGTGCTATGTCGGATGACCAATGCCGCATCCTACATTGTGCCAGCCTGGAGGTACTCGAACGCACTGGTGTCTTTGTGAATTACCAACCGGCACTCGACCTTCTGAAGAAAGCTGGCTGCCTGGTGCAAGATAACCACGTCCGCTTCCCAACCCATCTCGTAGAGTGGGCGTTGCGCACTGCTCCCAGCCGCATCATGATGTACAATCGATATGGGGAGCCGGTAATGCCTCTGGGGGATCGCATATCGACCTACGGCACGGGATCCGACTGCCTGTATATTCTGGATCACCGGACGGGTGAGAGGCGGAAGGCGGTGCTCCAGGACGTCGTAGACGGCATCCGCGTGGCCGATGCCATGCCCCACGTGGATTTCATCATGTCCATGTTTCTTCCCAGCGATGCGCCTGTCGCTGCCGAAGTGCGGCAGATGGAGGTGATGCTGACCTACAGCGCCAAGCCCATTTGCTTCGTCACCTACGAATGGGAAGGGACGCCTGAGGTCATCGAGATGGCCGAGGTGGCGATGGGCGGCGCGGATATTTTGCGCATCAATCCGTCAGTTATTTGCTATCTCAATCCCACTTCCTCGTTTGTGCATAACGAAGCAGCGCTGCGCAAACTATTCTACTGTGCCGAAAAACGGCTGCCCTTTATATACTTGCCCGATATACTACGCGGTATGACTGGCCCGATAACCCGTGAAGGAGCAATGGCCTGTCACAATGGAGGCGTATTGGTAGGTTTGGTCATTTCCCAGTTGGTCAATGAGGGAGCCCCAATAATCATCAGTAGCGCCAGACCATCTCACCTGGATATGAAAACGATGGTAGCTCCGTACGCGACTGGACCAGGTGGTTTCGGCGGCCTTGACATCAATCATTACTACAACCTGCCGGTCTTTTCCACCGGCGGAGCGAGCGATTCGAAGCTGCTGGACGAGCAATGTATTTTCGAAGGCACTCTGACCCTGTACGGCTCCACGCTAGCTGGCGGCAACATGATCCACGATATGGGCTACATGGAGTCGGGGCTGATGGGCTCGCTGGAACTGGTGGTGATTCAAGACGAGATTGTATCCATAATCAAAGCCGGCACTACGAAAGGGTTGGAATTCAACGAAGAAAATCTGGCCCTGGACTTGGTCCACAAGCACGCGCTGAGCGGGGATTTCCTGGGGACCAAGCATACCGTGCGCCACGTTCGTGAGGGCTGGCAGCCGCGCCTGGTCGACCGGCAAAACTATGAAGGGTGGAAGGCCAGCGGCAGGACGTCGATGCGTGAGCGAGCCAGGGCGAAAATCGACGAAATCCTGGCCGAGGAGCCGCGTCACGTATTGCCACCCGATGTTGAGAAGCAAATCAAGGCGATCGCCAACCGGGCGGTAGCTGCCCAGACTGGGTGAAAGCAGGAAATTCGAGGTATGGAACAGCCAGATCAAACACCTGTAATGCAAGTAGAGCACCTGGAAGTCACCTACACAACGCGAGCGGGACCCGTCAAAGCTGTCAGGGATGTCTCTTTTGAGATCTGGCCCGGCGACGCACTGGGGCTGGTTGGAGAATCTGGTTGCGGCAAAAGCACGCTCGCCCTTGCGATTATGAACTATGTGGCTAAAAACGCCGAGGTAACGGGTGGACGTATCCTGTTTCGCGGCGAAGATATCGTGCAAAAGAGCGGACGGGAATTGAATCATATCCGTGGCAACGAGATAGCAATGGTGTACCAGGATCCTATGGCTGCGTTAAACCCCTCGCTTCGCATCGGCCGACAGCTCACCGAGGTACTGGAGGAGCACAAGATATCGAGGGGCGTTGAAGCCAGGGACGAATGTATTCGCATGTTGGAACGCGTGCGTATGCCGGACCCGTCCGCGATGATGGACCGCTATCCCCACCAGTTGTCGGGCGGGCAACAGCAGCGCGTTCTGATCGCTATGGCACTGCTGACAAACCCTGCTTTGCTGATCATGGACGAGCCGACCACCGGCCTGGATGTCACAGTCGAGGCCGGGATACTCGACCTCATCGGCGAACTGAAGCACGAGTTTGACTCTACGATTCTTTACATCAGTCACAACCTCGGCGTCGTCAGCAGGGTTGCGGACCGGGTGGCTGTGATGTACGCAGGCGAGCTGGTCGAGCGTGGTTCCGTTCGGGACATCTTTCTGGATCCCCAGCATCCGTACACGGTTGCGCTCTTGGGGTGTATTCCGAAGATAAGCGCCAGCAGGCAGCCAAGAACCCTGCAGCCGATCAGGGGGAGAGTACCTTCTCTGCACGAAACACCAGGCGGATGCGTCTTCGAGCCACGTTGCGATCGCGCCCGCGAGCGTTGCCGCCTGGAACATCCTGACATCGTACCAACCGCTGATGAGCATTTGACGCGCTGTTTCTACGCCGACAGTCCACACCCTGCCGAGTTGAAAGCCCTCCGAGCCGCGCCTGCCGACGCCGAACCCTCATCAGGCGAAGACGATCTAGTCCTCAAGATCGAAGGACTAAAGACCTACTACAGGGCGCAAGAACAGGGGTTGGCAGGATTGGCCGGTATGCGCAAGAGAGGCTTTGTGAAGGCGGTGGACGATGTAAGCTTGATGGCGTGGAAACAATCCACATTGGGCATCGTGGGTGAATCCGGGTGCGGTAAAACTACACTGGCCAAATGCATCGCGGGTTTGGTGCCATCCAATGACGGGAAAATGGATTTTATAGGCGTCGATGTAACGCGGGTCGTCGAACAGCGCCCTGTCGAACTGCTTAAAGAGCTACAGATGATTTTCCAGAACCCCGACTCTACGCTTAACCCTAGACGCTCAATCGGAGAAGCGATCGCGCGTCCCCTGCGCCTGTTCCGAACGGTGCCTTCCTCCGAGATCAGGAACGAAGTCGTGCGTCTTTTAGAGGCGGTGAGGCTAGGGGAAGAGTATTACGACCGCCTGCCCCGACAGTTGAGCGGTGGTGAGAAACAACGTGTGGCGCTCGCCAGAGCCTTCGCCGGCCGACCGACGCTCGTTCTATGCGACGAGCCGCTGTCTTCGCTGGACGTCTCTGTCCAGGCTGCGGTTATGAATCTGCTGCTGGAGTTTCAGCAAGGATACGGGACGGCGATGCTGTTCATTTCTCACGACTTGAGTGTTGTGTATCAACTGTGTGATTATGTGGCAGTGATGTACCTGGGACAGTTCTGCGAGATAGGTCCTACCGAGGCCCTGTTTGAGCCGCCCTATCACCCCTACACGGAGGCTTTGCTGTCCGCCGTGCCCATTCCAGACCCGTCGGTGGAGAGGACCAACATTCGGTTGTCGGGCGCAGTCCCGAGCGCGCTCGATCCGCCCTCCGGCTGCAGGTTCCATACACGCTGCCCACGCAAGATCGGACCCATCTGCGAGCGCGAGTCCCCCCCGTGGCGCGGGATAACGAAGGGACACCGCATCTATTGTCACATCGGCATAGAAGAACTGCGTGCCGTGGAGCCAGTCATCAAGACCACTGCGTGACGTTTTTGGGACCAGTCGCACCATCGCGACGCATCCTGCTACGCATACCTATGACGGGATGACAACGCATGACCGTCAGCCGGTTATCGGCGTCGTAGGTCGGGGAGTAGGTGCCCCCGCCGGTGATCCGCTTGGTCTGGTTGCCGTTGG
>Ga0180301_10004031_pt1 | contig 11380 bp, 16 predicted proteins | sample GuaBasSediGuay16_FD_121797 | JGI IMG/M metagenome (GOLD analysis project Ga0180301, IMG submission 121797) | Subseafloor sediment microbial communities from Guaymas Basin, Gulf of California, Mexico - Guay16, Core 4569-2, 12-15 cm | ecosystem: Environmental > Aquatic > Marine > Hydrothermal... | reverse complement strand
GGTTAGAAAGCGAGCTCAAAAATAGGTTTGATGCCAAGCTTGTTTATTTGGGAGTAGATAGGGATAAACTTATAATGCAGGTAGAGGGTTCTCCTTTCACTTGGTCAGCGTTTCTTAGTGCGTTGCCGACATTACTCCAAATAATAGGATTCGTGTTGCTTGGTGTTTCGGTAGTTGCTATAATTAGGTCTATGCCTTTGTGGCAGTTGATACTGTTTATGATAGCTTTGATGTTGGTGTTGGGTGTTGGGGAGAAGTTTGTAGGGTTGGCTGAGGAGATCGTTGGTGAGAAGGGTGGCGAGTGATGCTGGAGGCTCAGACTCTTGGTGGTCTCAAGATTCATAATTATTCAGTAAGGACGGAGTTTGTTGATGATCATCCGAAAGTTGTTGTTAGTGGTAGTGTTATTTGGGAGGGTGTAGCTCCGCCTATTTCGTGCAAGATTTGGGCACGTTTGTATTATGGTGATCATGAGCTTAACAGGTGGGAAACATACTATAATCCTGTTCATCCAGGGCCGTATTACTTTACGTTGGTAGCTTATGATCTTCCAGAGGGTGTTACGTTAAGGCTTGTGGTAGGTTATTCGTATTTAGTGTGGGAGAGAGTTACGGATGAGACTACTTTTGGGCTTGAGTACTTTTCTCCGAGCATAGCTGATGTTCAGTTGGATGTTGTGTCGGAGTATACGGGTGTCTTGAGGTTTGTGTGTAGGTCTAAGTATCCTCCTCATGAGGATAAGAGTGTTTCTATAGATTTGTGGCGTGAGGCTCCTCGTGAGCATGTTACTTCTATTGCTTTTACTTGGCAGAAGGATAAAGCTGAGGCTGTTGTTGAAGTAAAGTGTGCTAAGGAGCCGATATCAGGTTATACTTATTTACCAGAGGGTCTTTATACGGCTTGGTTAGTTTATAACAATAATTATTATTCAGAGAAGAGCTTTACTGTGAGCTATAAACTTCCTCCAAGCATTTGGGATAGGATTCTTGGTGTTATTCGTAATCCTTATCTTTGGTTGGCTGTTGGTATCCTTTTAGTAGGTGTGGGTATTTATTATAGGCGTGTGCGTGGGAGGCGGTCATCATGATAACTGAGTTGTTACCTTTGTTGGATGGATGGGCTTACGTGGGTCAGGACGTTGATATAAGGCTTAGGGAGAAAGGGTGGCAGTATATTCCTGCTTACCAGGAGAGGGTGCTCTTCGAGGCGGACAAGCCAGGTTGGTTATTCGGGGTAGCTATTGATTTCAAGGGTTCTAAGTATGCTACTGTCTGCATTGAGTACTACGATGCTTATCGTGGCTGGGCTAGTGTTACGCTGTCTCCTTACGGTATGCACTCTGGAGGTCTTGGTTACGTGAGGACTTCGGGTCTTGCTTTGGCTATGTATGACGAAGACAATGATCATTACTGTGTGGCTTTTATGCCACCAATTCCTTTCCCTGTGAAGGCTTCGCCTGAGAGGAAGGCTCGTGTGAGGTTTCAGGCGTCGGACAAGGATGCTACTATTTACGGTGTTGAGGTTGCGATGGTGGTCATATTTGATGAAGAGGCTTTCTTAAAGAGTTTAAGAAGGGTTTATGGCCTTGATGAAATAAAGCGTAATTTGGATATAATATCAATGAGGTGATGTTCAATGTCAAGGAGTGATATCCTTAAGTTGTTGGTGGCAATTCCAATAGTGTTTTTCATATTTTACTTTCTGATAGATGTAGGCCTTTCGATGTTTAAGAGGCTTGATACGTTTTTGGGGGTGATTCCTAGTGGAAAGGAGTGATCTCTTAGTCCTTTTGGTGGGTGTTCCTTTAGTTATACTTTTAGTCCTTTTAGTGTATGATTACATAAAGAGGAAGTCTGAGACTCACCATATTGAGGTAGTTAGGGATGAGCGTGGGAGAATTGTTGAGATTATTGAGAGGTGGTATTGATCCTTATTATCTCCTTTTAGCTGAGGAGATGCGTGTCCTCATTTCAGATGTTAAGTTGGGCAAGGTTGAGGTAGAGAAAAAGAGGACTAGGTTTGTTAGCGTCATTAATGGGCGTGTTAAGGGTTCGTATGTCCTTCTCCGTGTTGAGGGTGCTGGTGAGCTCGATAGTCTTACGGTTATATGCGATTCTGAGTTTGGGGTGAATATTAATATAGATGGCGATCTTAGGGCGTATTCTTGGTCTGATCTCCAGACGATCTCTGAGGATGTTGAGGACTTGGCGGTCTTTCAGAATGATCTTGGGTATGTTCTTGTCCTTAAGAATTTGTCGTTTGTCTCGTTCTTCGAGTTTAGGGTTGTCGGGGACTGTACTATTGTGAGGGCTTTTGGCAAGTATGAGGTTTATGAGTAACTTTTTTATATTGCGTTTTTCATATTTATGATGTAGGTGGTTGTAATGAGGCTGTTATATGTTTCAGATTTCCCAATTTTGAATACGGGTTATGCAAAGGTCTCTCGTGAGCTTATATATAGGCTTGTGGTTGATGGCTATGAGTTATGTTACCTTCCTATAGCGGGTCTTGAGGGAGGGGCTTTTTCACGTGATGTCTTCGGTGCGGAGGTCTTGCCTACTATATCTTCTACTGAGGACATTGCTTATTGGTTCTTTAAGAGGGACTGTGATGTTGCGTTGATCCTCAAGGATCCTTACGTGTTCACGGGGATTGAGAAGTTGCCTGTTTTCCATGTCTTCTATTCACCTGTTGCTGAAGAACCGCTCTCGGCTCAGTATAAGTCCATAACCCAGACGGCGATGTACTTGTGGATTCCCTCTAGGTGGGGTATTCGTGTTGCTGTCGCTGGTGGTGTGCATCCAGACAGGATTGTGTATGTTCCACATGGTGTTTCTAAGGTGTATAGGCGTTATGACGATTCTGATGTTGAGAAGTTTAAGGAGCAGTTTGGTTTTACGGGTTTTGATGTGGTCGTGGGGATTGTTGCAGTGAACAGGAGGAGGAAGTTCCTACCTAATCAGATTGAGGGTGTTAAAATTTTTATTGAGAACAATCCTGATCTCAAGGTTGGTCTTTATCTGCATACGAGCCCTCAGGCAGATAACTACACTCTGCACGGTGGCTGGGACTTGAACGCTGTCCTTGAGGTATTTGGTTTACTCGATATTACGAGGTTTCCAGATCCTTATCTTTACAAGGTAGGTTTCTCCGAGAAAAAGATGGCCGAGCTGTATAATGCTATTGACGTTCTTGTTAATGCGACTACGGAGGGCTATGGTCTTCCTATAATTGAGTCTCAGGCGTGTGGTACTCCCGTTGTTACTGTTGAGCACGGTAATGGCCCTGAGATAAACTTTTATAAGCTTAGTGCAAGGGTCGCTAGTTTCAGCTACACTTTTGTCGGGACTAGGATCGCAGTTCCAGATCCATATTCTATTGCTGATTGTATTGAGAAAGCTTTGAGAGTCCCTGAAGGAGTGAGGTTAAATATTGCTGAGCGTGTTAGGAGGGAGTTCGATTGGGATGTTGTTTATAAGCATTATGTTAAGAGGGAGCTTGATAGGCTTGAGGCTGAGTTAGATCCTAAGAAGATCTTGGAGGTGGTTTGATGAGGGTTGCTATGGTCTCTCCGTACCTTGATAGGTGTGGTGTTGCGAGGTACTCAGGCATGTTGGTAAAGGCTCTTTCGAAGTACGTGGATGTCTATGCGATAAGACATCACAGGTTTGGTGAACTTTATAATTCGTATTTGTCATGGCTTCTCAAGAGGATAAAAAGGGTCTCTCCAGACGTTGTTCACATACAGCACGAGTATGGTATATTCAGGCCTTTTGAGAGGTTTGTTAAGTTTTTGAGGATGCTTGATGTCCCTACCGTTGTTACTATGCATACTGTCGGTGTGCCTTCTATGGACTCTGCGTATGACTCTATTGATAGTGTGAAGGCTGTCGTTGTTCTCAATGAAGCTTTGGCGAGTATTCTATCTAGGTTCTGTAGCAAGGTCAGGGTTATACCGTTCTTTGTTCCTGATGTTCCTCTTATATCTAAGGAAGAGGCTAGAAACATGTTAAACATACCTCAGGATGCCTTCGTTGTTTCTACTTTGGGGTTCATTGACTACAGGAAGGGGACGGATATTTTCCTAGATGTTGTTTCAAAGCTGGAGGGTGTATATCCTATTATTGTCGGTGGTTGGCATACGGACTTTTCTACTGATTACGTCAAGAATGTCTTGAAGCGTGCTGGGGAGCTTGGTGTCCGTGTAACGGGCTGGGTCAGTGATGACCTGTTTTACGCTTATGTGTCTGCTTCTGATGTTATAGTTCTTCCTATAAGGGCTATTACGGAGTCGTTTACTGTTCATGTGGCTCTTGCTTACAGGAAGTTGGTCGTTGTTGCTGATGCTGATCCTTTGAGGGATAAGCCTGTTGTGAGGTGTGGGTCTGCTGGTGAAATGGTTGAGGCTATAAGGCGTGCTGACGAGTTATATAAAAAGCTTCGTGGTGATATTGATAGGTATGTTGCGGAGAGGTCTTTGGACAGAATTGCTAAGATGCACTCCGATCTCTACTCAGAGGTGGTCAGATGAGGGTTCTCATTACAGGGGTAACGGGCTTTGTAGGTAGGTACCTTGCTAGGGCTCTTGTAGATCTTGGCTGTGAGGTCTATGGTTTGTATAGGAGGCGTGCTTCTGGTAGAAAGCCTGAGATTCTTGGTGTCTCTTTGATTGAGGGAGACCTTACGGATCTTACAAGCATTTTGTTTGCTTTGGACGAAAGCTCTCCTGACGTTATATTTCATTTGGGGGCACAGACGTATGTTCCACGCAGTTTCATAGACCCTTTGGAGACTTTTAGGGCGAACTGTCTAGGCACTCAAAATCTCCTTGAGGCTGTTCGTCTTAAGGATCTCGATCCTGTCATTGTCTTTGCTGGTTCTTCTGAGGAATACGGTCTTCAAATTGTTTCAGAGAGTCAGTATGAGCGTTTGCTTAGGAAGTATGGGGTTATTTATCCTCCTCCAGAGAGGATTCCAGAGCTTCCTATTTCTGAGGAGAACCCGCTCAGGCCGATGAGTCCTTATGCCGTGAGCAAGGTTTACGGTGATTTCCTCATGAGGAACTATCACGTCTCTTATGGTCTTAAGACAGTAGTCTCTAGGGCCTTCAATCACGAGGGTGCTGGCAGGGGGCATCAGTTCGTAACCTCAAAGATAGTCAGACAGCTCGTGATGTTCAAACAGGGAAAGATTGATCACATAGAGATCGGGAACGTGAATGCCTTCAGGGATTGGAGCCATGTTAAGGACATCGTTAGGGGATATTTGCTCCTTGCTGAGAAGGGGAGGTATGGTGATGTCTACGTTCAGGGCTCTATGAGGACGAACTCCGTCCTCACATACATCCTTCTCACGGCAGAGGAGCTTGGGTATGATGTGAAGGCAATAAAAACAATGAGGGGAGACAAGGAGGTTAAGAGCCCTACGGAGCTTGATGATAGCGAGGTGTTCGGTGTCAGGTTCGTGAAGACAAAAGTGGACACGATGATGCTAAACGAGGAGTTACATTTCGATTTAAAGGATAAGGGGATCTACATTGTAACCAATAGAGGAAATATCCCTGTGGTCTTTGATCCTAAGAGTTTTAGACCTTCTGATGTGCCGATCCTTCTGTCGGATACAAGAAAAATAGAGAGGTTGGGGTTTAAGGTGGAGCACTCTTTGAGGGGTATCATAAGGGATCAGATAAACTACTATCTCAACCCAGAGAATCAATTTATTTTTTGAGTATTAGTGTGAGCGGTATTGTTAGTGATATGAGTGTCGTCAGTAGTGTTCTTTCTCCGTGTGTTGCTGGGTGGTAGTATGGTACGTCTATTGGGTATGCGTCTTTGAACAGTCCTCCTATGTCTGCTCTTTTTACTGCTGTTTCTGGATATCTTTTGGCCCTTTCGAGGAACACGTCCTTCCTTACAATGAGTCCGTGTTCGTAGACATACGCTTTGTGTGGTGGTGGGTTTGGGAGCAGTCCGCCATACCTTTTCGTGGCTAGTATGGGGTGTTCTTCTCCGAGTTTTCTTATGTACTTTTTCACTTGGAGTATATATTCAGGCGGGTACCATGCGTCGCTGTCAACGAAGACTAGCCACTCGTTTTTGGCTTCTTTGGCTCCTCTTATCCTCGCATGTCCTATGCTTTGCCCTCCGATCACTATTATCCCTTCGTCGTTTTCACACAGCATTATCGGGTTTGGTGTTCTCTCTAGGTTGAACGGCATTATCACGGATACGGCTGGGTATGTGGGTTTGTGGACTTTCTTAAAGACTAGTGCACTAAGCTCTTCGGGTTTCATGCTATCACCCTTTATTTTTTATTTGTTTGTTTTCGATTTAAGCTTTTTGTTGCATTTTGTGGCAATATCTTTATTTATCTTTTTTCTTCTATAATATTTTGGTGATGGCTATGAGGATCATTCTCGATTGTAATGGTAAGAGAGGTATTCAGCATCAGGAGGCAGGCGAGTGTTTAAGAAAGTCTGGTAATCCTTGTTGGGGCTGGGTTCCTACACATACTTATGATCTCGGTGGGCTCTATAGGATAACGAAGATCTATGCGAGGTTAAACACGGGGCCTTCTGAGCTTGATGCAGAGATTCCTGTCGTTATTGAGTATTCTGTTGATGGCTCTGCGTGGAATGCAATAACTACTGTCAATGTCTTGGCGAAGGGGGACTACGTGAAGGAAGTGAACGTTGATTGTAATGTTGATGCGAGGTATATTAGGTTCAGGGCGGAAAACGGCTTCGTTGATGGAAGTTACGCAGAGCTTGAGGCAGAGCCACTCGGCGGTGGGTTCAGGTTTCCGTATTGGGTCATTATTCCAGCGATATTGTTCCTGGTGATCATTGCGTTGCTCTTTAGGAGGGGTAGGTAGTGAGTGATGGTACTGTTTGGAGGGGAGGTATCCCTGTTGGGAAGCTAGACGAGATCCTTACTAAGCTTGATAACCTACTTACTAAGCTCTCTGGCGTTTTAGATGTGGATGTCCAGGCTACGGAGCGTACTGCACCATTGTTTTTCTGTATTTCCACAGTTACTCCTCCAGCTACAATTGTTGTTCCTTCTCCAGGGAGCAGTGTAACTACTAGAGGGGTTTTCCTGCTTACTGACAGTACGTCAGGGACTATCTTTGCGAGGTATAGGGACTGTGGTACTGTTGTCGGCGTTGTCTTCGCTTCGAAGTTCAACTATCAGCGTGCCGAGAGGCTTAATGTCCCTGGTGGTAAGGACGATCCTATTATCGTTACGTGGGAGGATCTTGATCCTCATTCGTGTATTTATGCTGTCATAACATATAAAGAGGAGTAAGAAGGAGGTGGTGTGTATGGCTTCAGAGGAGTGGGTTGTGAGAGTTGAGGGAGTGATTGCTGGGAGTATAAGAAAGTGTCTTGAGAACATTAAGAGGGAGAAAGAGTCGTGTACTATAGTTTTAAGTGATGGCCATGCTTTTGACGTATATGGGTTTGAGCGTACAAGTGGCGGGTATTTGTACTTGAAGAAGTCGGGGTCATTCCATGAGAGGATAAGGTTTGAGGATGGGTATATGTATGAGATCAATGATCTTTTGGACGAGGTATTTACTGTGTATCATTACAGGGCAAGGAGAAACGCTGATACTAAAGAGATACTTGAGAAGGAGTTATATGAGGTAATCGTTGTTCCATATTCGGCTGTTGTGAGAGTTGTATTTTAGTGGGGTTTGGTATCATGGCAAGGGTTGAGGTCTCTGCTGAGGAAGCTATCAGGTGGTTTGAGGAAGTTTATAAGGAGGAGATCGCTTTAGGAGACAGGTCGCTTAAGAGGATTGTTTTCATGACTGCGGAGGGTGCTAAGGTATATACGCCAGCACAGTTGCTAGAGGAAATGAGGAAGGGGACACCAATTGGTCTAAAGAACATTGAGATCATAAGGGAGTATCTCAAGTGGAAGCGTGAGAGAGAGGTGGTGCAGAAATGACATACGTGGTGTCTCTGAGGCCTAACTACGAGCTTGCTACGATGTATGGCTGGTTCTGGTGTGGTAAGCTTTACAATGAGAGGGCCTCTTTGCTGGGGTATGATGTTATAGACCTTGCGATCAAGAACGCAACTCAGGACAACCTCCTCAAGGCGTTAGATAAAGATCCCAAGTTGATTGCTGGTGTTTGTCATGGGAATACTGACATAATTGTCGGTCAGGATAATACGCTCCTCTTTAGGGTTGGCGATGAAAACACGAAGAAGATTGTCAAAGGACGCCATGTCTGGATGCTTTCGTGCCTCGCTGGGCAAAAGCTTTTACCTTGGATGGTTCAGGAGTGTGGGGCAGTAACGGCGATGGGTTACAGGGAGGAGTTCGTGTTCTGTATTGATACCTATCCTAACAGCATAGCAGAGCCTTTCTTTAGGAGCCACTTCGCAGGTATACAGGCGTTCTTGCAGGGCAAGACTGCTAGGGATGCCTTCAATGTTACTATTTCAACGTTCAAGAAGTATCTGGATGATCCCAAAGTGGAGGAGGCCATAAAGCCGTATCTTTTGCATGACATGAAGTGTGCCGTGTTTTATGGTGATCCTAATGCAAAGATAGGGGGTGATCGTGTGAAGGTAGCTGAGGTTACTGTCAAGTTGGAGCGTGTCGAGGAGTGGGGTAGGATTGTGTTTACTGTGGTGGACTCTTTAACGGAGATTCCTATACAGGGTGCTCACGTGGTCGTGAAGCACAAGACCAAGCCCTTAGAGTATAAGGGCGATACTGACGAGGAGGGGAAGCTTGTCATTGATGGCGTTGAGATCGCAGAGTATTTCTTCACGGTTGAGAAGTCAGGGTATAAGAAGGCTACGGGTGAGATCAAGCCAGAGGACTTTAAATGACATTCGTAGGGTCTGGCCATGTATTGCCGAAGCATTCTTTCGGTTCTTGACGACCTTATTAAACTTTTTGAAATTTCTTCTATATCGGATGTAAAGGTTTTAAGGGCCTTAGATGATCTTTTAATAATATTGGGGAGGTGTGTGTCATGAAGGTTACGTTACATGTTGAGTTGAACGACTATGATATCGTTGCTCTCTTGAGGATCGCTGGTATGAAGGGCAAGTCTCTCGACGATATAGTTAAAGAGGCTATAATAAACTATATAAATGCTGAGAGCAGGAGCCTAGTTGTCAATGTTCCAGAGGCTGAGAAGGAGGCCTCAGGGTCTCCTAAGAGTGAGAAGAAATGACGGTGGCCGAGATCATTAACAAGCTTAAGGAGCTGAAAGGCCTTCTCGATAAGTTGTGTTATGATGTCTATCATCATGCTAGTAGGCATGCTCTCGGTGGTGAGGACGAGGTTCATATAGACGCTTCTCAGGTAGTCTCTGGCGTTCTTGATTTGGCTAGGATACCAGATCTTCCTAGAAGCAAGGTAACCGACTTCTTCTCTCCACCTTTTTGGGAGAACATCCCTGATAAGCCGAGTGTGTATCCTCCTGAGCCTCACACGCATACGAGGGGTGATATAACAGACTTTTTTAGTGCTCCTTTCTGGGAAAACATCCCTGATAAACCTTCTACCTACCCGCCAGAGCCTCACACGCACACCCGTTCCGAGATAACGGACTTTTGGGAAGCACCCTTCTGGGAAAACATACCAGATAAGCCATCAGAGTATCCTCCAGAAGCCCATACACATTCAAGGTCTGACATAACTGACTTTTTTAGTGCTCCGTTTTGGGAAAATATACCTGATAAGCCGTTTTCAACCCTTAGTTCTGAGTTTACAGTCGTAGCAGGAGAATTACAGATAGCTTCGGTGGATTGGTCAAAAGTAGTAAATAAACCTACGCAGTACCCACCTGAGCCTCATAGTCATTTACGCTCAGATATAACGGATTTGTTTACATCGCCGTTTTGGGATTTGATACCAGATAAACCTTCTGAGTTTCCTCCAGAGGCTCATACGCATTCAAGGTCTGATATAACTGATTTCTTTGCAGAACCGTTTTGGGAAAATATTCCCGATAAGCCAAGTGCGTATCCACCAGAGGCCCATACACATTCGAGGAGCGATATCACTGACTTCTTCGCTTCTCCGTTTTGGACTAATATACCAGATAAACCATTTAGCACTCTTAGTACTGAGTTCACGGTTGTCTCTGGAGAACTCCAAATAGCAAGTGTTGATTGGTCGAAGATAGTGAACAAGCCTTCTGAGTACCCACCTGAAGCTCATACGCACACTAGGTCTGACATAACTGATTTCTGGAGTACGCCTTTTTGGACGAATATCCCTGACAAACCATTTAGCACTTTGGGTTCAGAGTTTACTGTTGTCTCTGGTGAACTCCAGATAGCAAGTGTTGATTGGAGCAAGGTGGCTAATAAGCCTTCGGAGTATCCCCCTGAATCACATACGCACACGAGAAGCGACATAACCGATTTCTGGAGTGAGCCGTTCTGGGAGAACATACCAGATAAGCCTTCTGAGTATCCTCCTGAGGCACATACGCATACAAGGAGTGATATAACTGATTTCTTCAGCTCACCATTTTGGACTAATATTCCTGATAAGCCATTTTCGACTTTAGGTTCTGAGTTTACTACAGTTGATGGAGAACTTCAGATTGCTAGTGTTGATTGGAGTAAGGTGGTCAATAAGCCCTCTGAGTACCCTCCAGAAGCACATACTCACACCCGTTCTGAGATTACAGATTTTTGGAGTGAACCTTTCTGGGAGAACATTCCTGATAAACCTTCTGAGTATCCGCCAGAAGCCCATACGCACACTCGCTCAGAGATTACTGATTTTTGGAGTACACCATTTTGGGATAATATTCCAGACAAACCTAGTGTATTTCCACCTGAGGCACATACTCATTCAAGGTCTGATATAACGGACTTTTTCAGCAGTCCGTTCTGGGCTAACATTCCTGATAAGCCGTTTAGTACTCTCGGCTCTGAATTCACAGTTAGTAGTGGGGAGTTGCAGATAGCCTCTGTTGATTGGTCGAAGATTGCAAACAAGCCTTCTGAGTATCCGCCAGAAGCACACACCCATACGAGGAGCGAGGTTACGGACTTCTGGAGTGAGCCGTTTTGGGAGAACATTCCTGATAAGCCTTCAGAATATCCTCCTGAAGCTCATACTCACACCCGCTCAGAGATTACCGACTTCTGGAATACGCCGTTCTGGACTAACGTCCCAGATAAACCATTTAGTACTCTCGGTTCTGAGTTCACTACGAGTGATGGTGAGCTCCAGGTCGCTAGTGTTAGTTTCAGCAAGATAACAAATAGGGTTAGTAGCTTGATCACGTTTGATAGTAGTTTAGTACCTAATGCAGATAACGTTTTTGATTTTGGTAACAGCAGTTACCGTTGGAGAAATGCTTGGTTTGCTGGAAATGTATATGTTAGCAG
>Ga0180301_10004030_pt1 | contig 11381 bp, 7 predicted proteins | sample GuaBasSediGuay16_FD_121797 | JGI IMG/M metagenome (GOLD analysis project Ga0180301, IMG submission 121797) | Subseafloor sediment microbial communities from Guaymas Basin, Gulf of California, Mexico - Guay16, Core 4569-2, 12-15 cm | ecosystem: Environmental > Aquatic > Marine > Hydrothermal... | reverse complement strand
GGTCGATCGGGGTGGTGGGAGGGGCGCCAGGCCCACGGAGAGGCGTCGTGCCACGTCGGCACCGGACGGTCGAGCCTGGAAAGGCTCTCCTACAGGGGGCGTGGCGTGTGTAGGAGACCCCTTCTGGGGTCGACAGGGGTGGTGATGGGGGGGTTGGCTCTACCGGTAGGCGTCGCCTCACCCTCCTGCTGGAGGTCGATCCCGGAAAGACTTTCCTACGGGGAGGGGGCAAACCCCACACCCGTCTGAGTCTGGAACGACTCTCCTCCACTCGGTCAATGGGTCAGTCCCAACGGGCTAATGCCGTCAGGCGGGTTCACTGGGCTTTGCCAGCCAGTAGCCCACGCCGGTCTTGGCGCGCAGAAACTGGGGGTGGCTGGGGTCCGGCTCCAGCTTCTCTCGCAGGCGCCGTATATGCACTTTGAGGCTTTCAGCGGCGCCTTCGTAGTCCTCGCCCCACACTGACTCTACCAGGCTGGAATGGGTAACGACCCGCCCGGCATTCCTCATCAGGTGGGTCAGAATCCGGCCCTCAGTGGAGGTAAGCTTGACCTCCTGCCTGCCGCAGGTGAGTTGACGGGTGGAGAGATCGAGGCGCAGAGGCCCACAAGCCACTTCCGTTTGCTGCTCGGGCAGATGCTGCCTCCGGGTGAGAGCTTTCACTCGTGCTAGAAGCTCCAGTTGGCGAAAAGGCTTGACCATGTAGTCGTCTGCTCCGGAATCGAGCGCTTTCACCACCTCACGCTCCTCCGACCTCACGGTAAGTACGAGGACCGGGACATTGGAGAAGTGGCGGATCTGCGCCAGGACTTCGAAGCCGCTTGTGTCGGGCAGCCCCAGGTCCAGGATGACTATGTCCGGGGACTCGCTGTCGACTAGGTCTACCCCCTTCCGACCGAGGTGTGTGAATACAAATGTGGACTCGGGCCAGCGTATCTGGAAGGCGAGAGCGACAGCCTCTACGATCTCAGGATTGTCCTCAATCATCACCACTCTCATCGTCTGCCTCCTCTTCCCCTTGTGTGGTGGTGTTCATCTCCACTGGCCTGGTCGGCAGCCAGAAGCCGAAGGTGCTTCCCTTGCCTTTCTCGCTCCTCAGCCATATTTGGCCGCCATGTAGCTCCACCAGCGTCTTGCACAAGCTGAGTCCCAGCCCCAGGCCGCTGAGCCGCTCTCTGTCGCTTTCCAGCCTGTGGTACGGTTGGAACAAGCGGCGCTGGTCTTCCTCGTCTATGCCTGCACCCGTATCACGGACCTCTACCACGACGCTGTTCTCCCCCTCGTATGCTTTCAGTGTGATCGTCCCTCCCTCCGGGGTGAATTTCAGAGCGTTGCTCAGAAGATTGAGTACTACCTGCTGCACACGCTCCTCGTCTGCCCACACCTCGGGGAGGACGGTGGGCAGTTGTGTCACCAGCTTCTGGCCATGGCTTAGGGCTGCTGACGTCTCATCATCGGCCACGCGACGGAGCAACTGCAGCAAGTCCACTTCCTTGCAGTTCAGGCGGAGCATGCCCAGCTCGCCCCGGGCCAGGTCGAGCAGTTCGTCAATCCTCTTGTTCAGGTTGGAGGCCCCCCGGTCAAGGTTCTTGGCCAGAGTGAGAAGAGCTCCCTGTGGGGACTCACACACCAGCAGCTCGATCGAGGCCATCATGGCGGTCAGCGGCGTCTTCAGCTCGTGCACCAGCGTCCTGGTGAATTCCACCCTCTTATGGATCTCCCTTTCCAGGTCTTCCCTGAGTTGCCTTTCCTGCACGTACAGCTCTTGCAGTTTCCGTTCCATCTCTTTCCGCTCGGTCATGTCCACGAAGGTGGCCATCAGCCGGATCGGCTTGCCCGCCTCATCGGTGACCTTGCTCACCGACAGGTGGACAGCGTACTTCGAGCCGTCGGTGGGTCTCTCCCCCAGGAACTCTCCCTGCCAGCTCCCCTCCCGATACACTGCCTCAGTTATCTCACTGATCAGGTCTGCCATCTCTGGGAACTCACCGACGTTCTTGCCGACGATATCCTCTTCGCTCTGATACCTCCACATCTTCAAGAAGGCAGGATTCACGTACATCACCGTACCCTGGAGGTCGCTGATGACGATAGCGCTCACCGACGAGGCGATGGCACTGTCCTTGACCCTCAGTTCGTCCTCGGCCCTCTTGCGCTCACTGATGTCGCGAAGGATCATCATATTGGCCAGCTTGCCCTGCCAGACGGTCTTGGCCTCTACCATCTCCACAGGGAGACGCGTCCCATCTTTTCGGAGTACGACAGTCTCAAATCTCCTCGGCACGCGCTTTCCTTCCTGCTTCTTTCTCTGCCTTTCCAGCAGCTTCTCCACTTCGTCAGGGTGCACCAGGTCCTCAATTTTTGCCCTGCGTAGTTCCGGGACAGTGCAGCCGCTGAGTTCGGCTGCCCGTTTGTTGGCGTAAACGTGCCCGCCCTCGTCCATTCCTATGAGAATGCCGTCGACGGCGTTCTCGGCCAGAGCCCTGAAGTTCTCCTCGCTCTCACGGAGCGCCTGTTCTGTTCTCTTGCGGTCAGTGATATCCCGTGCCACCCCCAGGATTTCCGCGGGACCACCGTTTGTCCCTCGGAGAAAAGACACCGTTACCTCAACCCAGACCGTCGACCCGTTTTTATGGTTGAACTCAAGCTCGCGCGTCCGCGGCCTGAATCGGTCGCGCAGCCCCTCTCCTTCTGCGTCTAAGGTAGCGCCGAACTCCTTCACAGCGATGGCGTATGACTCCGGAGTAAGCAGTTCGCGCAAGGTCAACTCGCTGGCCTCGTCCACCGTGTAGCCGAGCAGCCGCTCGACGGAAGGGCTGACATAGGTTATGCTCAGGCTGATGTCCGTGGTAAAGATGACATCGGTCACGTTCTCCGCGAGCAGGCGGTACCGCTGCTCGCTTTCCTGAAGGGCCTGTTCCGCCTGCTTCCGCTTGGTGATGTCGCGCACCACGCTCAGGATCAAGTCTCGCCCATCGATAGTCACCGGATAAGTGTGCAGTTCCACTGAGACCTGGCTGCCATCCTTCCGGTTCAAGACCAACTCGTTGGGCCCGCTGGGTTGTCTCTCCCCGTTTCGGGCGAGAAGCCCGGCCGCCTTGGGAATCTGCTCGGGGGCCAGAAAGGGCATGTCGAATAGCTTGCTGCCGACGAGTTCTTCCTTTCGATAGCCTATCAGGGCCTCCGCCGCTTTGTTGCCATCCACGAAATTGCCCTCGGGGTCAATCAGGTAGCAGGCAGCCGCCGCAAGCTCAAACAGTACGTTCGGCCATCCCCCCGATTCCAGCCGCTTCGCCCCCGGATCCAACAACTCGACATCGGCCTCTCTGTGCTCAAGCAGATCGCTCCTGCTCTCGAGGATGCTGGTCTGGTCTCGTATCTCCAATATCGGGCCTCCTGTGCACTATATGTCTCTTCTTTTTTGACGTCCTTGAAGGCGCGGCTACGAGAATAGCCTGTTCCTTCGTTGCTAATGGGAAGGGTGACGAGACTGAACGGCTGCTGAGGCCGTCGTGCTATCCATCCCCCTGCGCTGAGAATCATATAGGGAAAACCTTCAGAAGGCATGGGGGGCACCACCAATCGGGCATGGGTGCCACCACCCAAGTCGGATGGTGTCAGAACGGGTCTCTGGAGTGCCTGTAGCGGCGGAGATCAGGGACCGCTGAGGGGGATGGTTGAGACCGTGGCCGGTGTGCCACGGGACTGTTTGGCTACTGGTGCAATTCCTTCTTGGAGATCCATCTGCCTTCATTGGGCGTCAGGACCAGGACATCGATCGGCCCGCCCACGTTCTTTGGCCTTGCCTGGAAGCGCATGGTGTCGATGGTAGTCCGGATGGCATAGACCGAGAAGTCGATGGCGTCCTGGAGTGTCATGGCGTCCCACAAAATAGGAGGCGCCGGGCGGACTATCTTGTCAGCGCCTTTCTCGTCCTTGACCACCACGGGGTTCACGATGGAAGTAATAATGTCAATCTGGCCGGACCAGGTGGCGCCGTAGCGCAGGGAGCCGTCGGGCTTGGTGTTCTTCCTCTCCACTACATTGCGACCCACGTGACAGCTATAGACGTGAGCAGCGCTCAGCTTCCCCTCCTTCCTGTACCCGCAGACGTGGAAACCGGCGTCGACGTCAGAGAACTGCCCACGAACGTAATCGACTAGCTTTCGGGCTACCGTGACCACATCATCCTTATCCGTCAGCGCCTCCTGCCTGAACCTCTCGATGTGACTGGACATCGGCGTCCCGCCAAGCAGGTCCACCCCATAGGTGGAGATACCGACCCCCTGCTCCTTCAAGTAGAACGTCTTCGTCACGGCGTCGGAGTTGACCGTCTCAACCTTGAACCGCTTCCCCTGGGTGTCTTTCCCATCTATGGTAATGGACTGACGGCTATCGGAAGCCATTACGATGCCCTCCGGTACGTAGGTCGCGATGACCAGTGACACTTGCTGGCCCTTTCTCTCGGCGGGTGTTGCGTTGCCCCTGCTACCCTAAGCTCAAGATTATAGCACAAGCGCAGTGGGGGGAGTGTGCGGAGTATAGAGCCCCGGAATTGGCGATTGACATAGAGGCTTGTTTGTCGCTTCTCTGTGACATTGTAAGGCCGCGGCAGGCGGCCGAGTTAACCTCCGGGTGGGGTGGGATGGATGGGCGTTTGTGGCCCACCTGCACCGCCGGATTGACTCGCCGAGTCACAACGGTAAGTGGCATAACACAGCCCCGGGGGCAGGCCGTGCAGCTTTGTCCTGTTGTGCCTGGTGGTAGCCGCGACAGTGCGTCCTCAGAGGGACAGACCTTCGGCCTGTTCGGCCGCGGACGGTGCTCTGGGTCGTCTCTGGTCCGGTGTGGCAGTCGGGGGAGAACCTCAAGCGCTGGCGCTACCAGGGGAACCGTGGCGACTCATCCAGGAGGGCAGATTACCCACTGTAGACCACGGCAGGGTCGGTGTTATAATAGGGGCGACGAGGAATAGAATCAGGAACGGAGTGACTCTTTGAGGGAGGAGGTTATGGTGAGGTACCACAGCGATTGGACGAACAGCGTACGGGTCATGCAGAAAGAAATGGAGCGGCTGCTTGTTTACCTGGGCAACTCCAAGCCGCCGTCGGTCCATTTCGCCCGCATGTGGGAGCCAGCCGTGGACGTCTATACCACCGCGACGGAGGTGGTAGTGCAGATGGAGCTGGCGGGAGTCGTCCAGGACGAGATCGAAATCGTCGTTGATGGCGACGTGCTGACCGTCAGAGGCAACAGGAGAGAGGCCGCCGTCCGCAGTGGCCGGAGCTACTATCGGATGGAGATTCATAGAGGGCCATTCGAGAGAGCCATACGTCTGCCTGCCAGAGTTGACCCCGGGGCGACGCAGGCCTCCTACAGCGATGGGCTTCTCGAGATTGTCCTTCCGAAGCTGAAGCGGGAGCGCACTCTTCGGGTGGACGTGAAGTCTGCGGGTCAGTCTTAACGTCACAAGCTGGCCTTAGCTATGGAGGGAAGATACAGTGGTTGAGGAACAGCAGGCAGCTCGGCAAGATATCAGAATGGCTATGCCAGAGGAACTAGCTGTTGTGCCAGCAAGAGAGCACGTGCTCTTTCCGTTTATTATTGCTCCGATGGCGACCGACAGAGCGGAGATCGTGCGGGCTGTCGATGCCGCTATGGAGGAGAACAAGATCATCGGGGTATTTGCACAGCACGGTGACTCACAGTCTATTCCCGACAGCCTGTATTCGGTAGGCACCGCGGCTCTTATTGCCCGGATGTTCAAGCTGCCCGACGGGTCCATCCGTATGTTCTTGCAGGGTGTGTCGCGCATTCGCTTGAATCAGTTGACGCAGACAGAGCCCTACTTGCGGGCCAAGGTCGAGGTGCTCCAGTCGCAAGTGGAGAAGAGCACTGAGTTGGAAGCCCTCACTCGCAATCTGGCCAGCCTCTTTCAAAGAATGGTGGAGCTTGCTCCCAACCTACCGTCGGAACTGGGCATCGCAGCAGTCAACATTACTGATCCCAGCGACCTAGCCGACTTCGTAGCGGCCCACGTAAGTCTCAAGGTGGAGGAGGCACAAGATATCCTGGAGACCCTGGATGTAGCCGAAAGGATAAGGAAGCTGACCGGCCATCTCAACAGAGAGTTGGAGATACTGGAGCTGGGCAGCAAGATCCAGTCCCAGATCAAGGGCGAGATGGAGAAAGCTCAACGCGAGTTCTACCTCAGAGAGCAGTTGAAGGCCATTCAGAAGGAGCTTGGCGAGACCGACGAGCGCACTGCCGAGATCAATGAGTTGCGGGAGAAAATTGAGCAGGCCCAACTGCCGGAGGAAGCCCGAAAGGAGGCAAACCGGGAACTGGAGCGCCTGTCCAAGATGCCCCCAGCCGCTGCCGAGCACACTGTTTCGCGGACGTATCTTGACTGGCTGATCAGCCTGCCCTGGTCGAAGAGCACCGAGGACAACCTGGACATAAACCAGGCCAGCAAGGTGCTCGACGAAGACCACTACGACCTGGAGAAGGTGAAGGACAGGATACTGGACTACCTGGCCGTTCTCAATCTGAAAAGGGATATGAAGGGGCCCATCCTGTGCTTCGTCGGGCCGCCGGGTACGGGGAAGACGTCGGTGGGAATGTCCATCGCTCGCGCGCTGGGGAGGAAGTTCGTCCGTATGTCTCTTGGTGGAATCAGGGACGAGGCTGAGATAAGGGGGCATCGGCGCACCTACGTCGGGGCCTTGCCCGGCAGGATTATCCAGGGCATACGTCGTGCCGAGTCGAACAACCCGGTGTTCATGCTCGACGAAATCGACAAGGTGGGGATCGACTTCCGCGGCGACCCTTCAGCGGCCCTGCTAGAGGTGCTTGACCCGGAGCAGAACTACGCTTTCTCCGATAACTACCTCGATGTGCCTTTTGACCTGTCCAGGGTGCTCTTCATCACCACAGCCAACATGATCGACCCCATTCCCCCTGCTTTGAGGGACCGAATGGAGGTGATCGAGCTCTCCGGCTATACCGCCGAGGAGAAGCTTCACATCGCTAACCGCTTCCTCGTCCCCAGGCAGATCAAAGAGAACGGCCTCAGCGAGGAGAAGCTCCAGATACCTGACGAGACCTTGCTTGCCGTAATCAGCAAGTACACCAGGGAAGCCGGGGTGAGAAACCTGGAGCGGGAAATCGGCACCATCTGCCGCAAAGTCGCCCGTCAAATTGCAGAAGGCTCAAGAGAGTCAGCCGTGGTCAGTCCTGACATGCTCCATGAGTACCTGGGGCCGGAAAAGTACCGCCAGGAGCTGGCTGGGGAGGCTGACGAGGTGGGTGTTGCCACCGGGCTTGCCTGGACGCCCACGGGTGGCGAAATCATATTCGTTGAGGCAACCCCGGTCAGTGGCAAGGGGAACCTGATCCTCACTGGCAAGCTGGGAGAGGTGATGCAGGAATCAGCGCGTGCCGCGCTCACCTTCACGCGGAGCCGGGCGGCTTTGCTGGGCATTGAAGACAACTTCTGCGAGAACAAGGACATCCATATTCATGTCCCCGCTGGCGCCATTCCGAAGGATGGGCCTTCCGCCGGCCTCACCATGACGGTTGCTCTGGTCTCGGCTCTGAGCAAGCGTCCGGTGAGCAAAGATGTGGCGATGACCGGTGAGATTACTCTGCGGGGAAAGGTGCTGCCGGTCGGTGGCATCAAGGACAAGGTGCTGGCGGCGCACCGGGCCGGTGTGACGAAGGTCATCCTACCGAAGGACAACGAGAAGGACCTGGAAGAGGTACCGCAGGACATAAAGAACAAGCTGGAGTTCGTTCTGGTGGAGAACATCGACCAGGTTCTCGACATGGTGCTCAAGCCTCAGGTGGAGATCGGGGCGGGTGTCGCCTGAGCCTCCGGTGAGCGGGCTTCAGACGCTGCCTTCGTACTTCATGCGACAGGCGGGGTATATTGCTTGCAGACCGCAGGCATTGCACTGCACCTGGCAGTTACCTGTTATCCTGCCCTCTGAGGTGTACCGGTACTCCGCCTTGAGGAAGTCGGGGCTTATCCCCAGGTCGATGTGTGACCAGGGCAGTATCTCATCCAGCGGACGCTGGCGGTGAGCGTAGAAGGACGGGTCAAGCCCCGCTTTGTCGAACGCCTTGAGCCAGTTGGTGAACTCGAAACGCTCGTCCCAGGCATCAAAGCTGGCCCCCAGCCGCCAGGCATCGTGGATGACTGCACCTAGGCGGCGGTCTCCCCGCGACAGCACCGTCTCCAGCAGGCTGGTCTGGGGGTTTTCCCATGACAGGCGGGCCTTGGCGCTACGCAGCCCGCGGCGCAGTATGTCGCACTTGGACTCTATCTCTGCCTGGCTGTTCTGGCCCACCCACTGAAGCGGAGTATGGGCCTTGGGTATAAACGTGGACACGCTGACCCGGATGTTTGGCTTGCCCCCCTTCCCCAGGCGCCGCAACTGCTTGACCAGCCGCACTATGCCCTCCACGTCCTCCTCCGTTTCCGTCGGCAAGCCGATCATGAAATAGAGCTTGAAGTTTGACCAGCCCTTGTCGAGGGCGGTGGCAACCGTGCCCAGGATGGCATCGTCCGACACGGCTTTGTTGACTGCCTGCCGCAATCGCTCTGTCCCGGCCTCGGGGGCGAAAGTCAGGCCGGGCTTCTTGGCGAAGCGGAGGGAGTCCATCAACTCCACCGAGAAAGTGTCGATGCGCAGGCTGGGCAGCGACAGGGTGAGGGGGAAGGCGCTGTAACGTGCTGCCAGCGTGCCCACCAGGGTATCAATGCCCGGATAGTCGGTGGTGCTGAGAGACAGCAGTGATATCTCGCTGTAGCCGCAGTTGGCTACTAGCTGGTCGACGGCGCTGATTATTTCCTCGGGCTGGCGATGACGTGGTGGGCGATAGATGATCCCTGCCTGACAGAAGCGGCAGCCCCGGGTGCAGCCGCGCTGTATCTCTACAGCTCCGCGATCATGGACCACCTCTACGTAGGGCACCACCGGTCTGGTGACCGGTGGGGGCAGATGCAGCACGACGCATGGGTGGATGGTCGGCTTTGCCTGGGAGGCGGTCGCCCGGATGGCGGCCACAGTCCCGTCAGGATGGTACTCTACGTGGTAGAACCTGGGTACGTATATGCCAGGCGTCTGGGCCAGCTCGCGGAGGAGCGCCTCTTTTCCAGAGCCCGTCTTCTTCCACTGCCGGACCGCCTGGATCAGGTCTGCCGTTACCTCCTCTCCGTCGCCGATGACGAACAGGTCCATGAAGTCGGCCATCGGCTCCGGGTTGAAGGCACAACTGCCGCCGGCGATTACCAGGGGATGCGACTCAGCCCTGTCGCTGGCCCGGACGGGTATCCCGGCCAGGTCCAGCATGTTCAGCACGTTGGTATAGGTCAGCTCATAGCCGAGAGAGAAGCCGATGACGTCGAATTCCGCCAGGGGGCGCTTCGACTCCAGTGAGAGAAGGGGGATGCCTGTCTGACGCATGGCCGACTCCATGTCGACCCACGGGGCATACACCCTCTCAGCCAGCACACCGGGCTGTCTGTTGAGCAGGTCGTAGAGTATGGGCAGGGCCAGGTTGGACATGCCGATTTCGTAGATGTCCGGGTAGGCGAGGGCCACCCGGACCTCGGCAGCGTCCCAGTCCTTGACGATGCTGTTCCACTCGCCGCCGGTGTAGCGGGCTGGCCGGCTGACTCTTCGGAGGATGCTGTCGGGATAGGCCATCGAATGTTGTGCCAACCCATTATAACCGCTGGGGGCGTGGCTCAGCCAATCTGGACCCTAACTCAGCGATTGACTCTGGAGAAGGCGTGTTGCGGCGTGTCATGGTGAGCGCAGCGAATCAATCTGGTGGGGGTGCCCGTCAGCATCGGCCTACCTTGCCCCACCGCCTGTAGGAGAGCCTTTCCAGGCTCGACCGGCCGGTGCCGACGCGGCACGACGCCTCTCCGTGGGCTGGCCCCCTCCCACCACCCTGATCGACCCCAGAAGGGGTCTCCTACACACGGCCCCTGCCCCCGCTCTTCGCGGCAGCCAGACGTCCCTTCTCGTGCCTGTCAGGTCCCTGACCTAGCGGGGCCGTCGGCTGCTCGTCGGGGTGGAAAGGCTTCGGGTCAGGTGGGGAACCCGACACCCACATAAAGACTCAGTTACAGCGTAACATTGCAGCCAGCCCAACCGGTATTTTCGTAGCAGTGACACGGAAAGGCGACAAATAGCGTGTCGATGCTAATCGCCGATCTGGGGTCTGGAGCGTTGTTTCGTGTCAGGGTTGGGGGGGCGCTATGTGGTGCCTGGGGGGTGACGCTTGGTGGGCGGTGCGCGCCGTCGGCGCGCACCGCCCACCAAGCCTCGTTCCCAGAAGACCCTTCTCGCGTGTAGCTTGACATCGCCACACGGCGATGCGTAAAATTGATCTTCGCGCCGAGGTAGCTCAGTGGTAGAGCAGCGGACTGAAAATCCGCGTGTCACCAGTTCGACTCTGGTCCTCGGCACCAGTGAGTTCGGTGCGGCGCGTCCGACGCATCCTGCCTTGGTTAGTTCGATCAATCTTCCTTAATTGTCGCCTACCGCGGGTTTGCTTCAGTGGTGTGCTGGTCCTCCTGGAGGGCTGGAATGCAGCGGGTTGTTTACCTTGGAGCCAGCATTCTGCGTGGCTGGGTCAGCTTCAACTTCGTTGAGCTGCTGGGCCAGCGCATGGAAAAGGACGGGTTCCGTTTTGTCAACACCGGCGTCTCCGGCGATCTGGCCTACAACGTCCTGGCACGCTCTGGACACCGTGATCGCCCGCCAGCCTGATTACGTCGTTATTCTGGCTGGGACGAACGATGTCATTGTGACTCTGATGCCCGGGACAATGAAATGGTCACGCCTGCTGGCGAGGAGACTCGCGCAGACGCCATCAGCGGAGTGGTACCGCGACAACATGCTTTAGGTTGTCAGGCACCTCTAGGAGAAGACCCCGGCCAGAATCGTCCTTGCCTCGATTCCGATTCTTGGGGAAAACCTGGCCTCACTGCCGAACGAGCGGGTCAGGGCATACAACGCGCTGCTCAGTGAGATCGCGGTCCAGGAGCAGGTTGCCTGCTTGCGTGTGCATGAGCGCCAAGCGGACTAGCGGACTGTTTGAGAGCCGCCCAGCAAGCACTCGGCCATCCATACCAGGCTGGAGTGATGCTTTCCATTAGGTTGCCGGGTGCCTCGCTTCCTGCTGAGGCAGAGCTTCGGCCATATTTCCAGGAAGAACGGCTTCCTGCTGGTCACCGACGGCATACACATAGGTTGCCGGGTGCCTCGCTTCCTGCTGAGGCAGAGCTTCGGCCATATTTCCAGGAAGAACGGCTTCCTGCTGGTCACCGACGGCATACACATGAACAGCCGGGGGTGGCCATC
>Ga0180301_10004029_pt1 | contig 11384 bp, 9 predicted proteins | sample GuaBasSediGuay16_FD_121797 | JGI IMG/M metagenome (GOLD analysis project Ga0180301, IMG submission 121797) | Subseafloor sediment microbial communities from Guaymas Basin, Gulf of California, Mexico - Guay16, Core 4569-2, 12-15 cm | ecosystem: Environmental > Aquatic > Marine > Hydrothermal... | reverse complement strand
GGTAGAAAAGGGGCTTTTATCCCTTAATATGAGGGCAAGGTTTGATACTGAGTTTATAGGGACAGAGCTAACTGAGAGGGGAAAGGAAAGGGCAAGCTTTTTATTCTCTGCAAACCCAGGTGAACCACTTAGACCACTTTCAATGACTGCATCAGGTGGTGAACTCTGCAGGGTACTACTTGTTATAAAGACTATCCTCTCAGGAAGATACAGCATCCCAACAGTTATATTTGATGAGGTAGATGTTGGCATAGGCGGAAGGACAGGCGAGATAGTTGGAAGGATGCTAAAGGAGCTTTCAGAATCACAGCAGGTAATATGCATAACACACCTACCACAGATTGCAGCCTTTGCAGACAGGCACTTTTTTGTTAAAAAGGAGATAAAGGATGAAAGGACAGTTACAAGGGTAAAGGTACTAGAAGAAGATGAGAGGATAGATGAGATTGCAAGGATGCTGGGGGGTGGTAAGGCAGCAGAGGAGCATGCAAGGGAGATGGTATGTCTACATAGTTTAAACAGGTTTTAGGCCATGAATCATAAGGCAATAGATAAATTTAATGAATTAGAAAAAGGCATTTTAGAAATTATAAGGGCAGCTGATATTTTTACAATAGAGCTAGTACAATTGTGGAGAGGAACTGATTTTGCAAAGAACCTTATAAAAGATTTACTTAGAGGAAAAATAAGCAGTTTTGTTATATTTAGAGATTCATATTCGCAAGAAGAAATCGAAGACTTAAAACGTGAACCTCGACTTCGGTCTATTGCCTGTCAAATAGTATTGGCTTCATACACGGCTCTTGAGGTTTATTTAGTTAATAAATTCAAAGAGTACCTATCATTTCGTATGAGGGATTGTCCTCAAGGTACACAAGGTATAAAAGAAGCCATATTGAAGATGATACGTTTCCGAGACCTTAAAGAGATAAAGAAGAATTACAGAGATTTTATTGGAATTCACATTGATAAATTTGAGCCAGGACATTTTCCTGTAGATTATAAATCAAATTTTAAAGAAAATACATGGTGGGAAAGTCTCCTTCAAATTAGTAAGGCGAGGAATGAAATAGCACACAGAGGCATTTCAGAAACTACTCAGCTTATATTGTTACCAGATGCTTGGGAATGCTTTGACCTTTGCAGACGTTGGGTTAATCTTTTCAACATAAATTTTGATCGATACATCTACAAAAACGAACTAACTGATTATGTCAAGAGATGTTTATAGTTTTTAGGAAACAATTTATTTAATATCCAAGGCAGATATTGCTAGATGGAACACAGACGTTAAATTAAAGCTATGGCTAACCCACTTACTCAGGTCACACCTATTTTAGACCTCTTAGGGAGGGAGCTAAAAATTTTGCCAGCCACAGGTGGGGCAGTAGAGGATTTGCAAAGGCCAGATCAAGAGGAAATAGAAGATATTTTAGTAGATGCAGAAGCAAATACTGTAACTGCCTTTGCCGAAACACCAAAACCAGACCCCAAAAATCTTTATCGTCATACACCCCCAATCTGCAGGGACAAAAAACTTTTTCGCTTTTTTATTGATGGTAGCATCAGGACCTGTTTTCTGGGCACAGCAATAGAGGGAACTAGATCATTTCCCATAGAACTGGCACAGGTGGGGGCTGCAGTCATAGAAAGGCAACAAGGTGGTCAATTAAGGATATTTAAACACAAACAAAAGGTTCTCCTTCTACTACCAAAGGAAAATCAAGGTATCTCAGATACACTCTGGTCCCAGATCCATAAGATAGACATACCAGAGTTTTTTGAGATTGTTGACTTTACTTTCTCAGACAGGTCTTCATCAGACAAATTGGTTGATGCAAAGAAAGACCCAAGGGATAAGGCAGGGGCTAAGGCAAGATCAAAAATGCACAAACTTGAGATCGAGCTTATAAAGGCCACGGATGCAGCAAGAAATGAGGATGCCTGGCTTATTTTAGATGGGAGTGTCAAGTTTGTGGAAGAGGATATCTGGGACTTGTGGGAAAATAGTAAAGGTCCATATGTTATTGGTGTAGCAAAATCTTTTAGGAAAGACCCCATGTTTTATTTTGGTAAAAGGCCTTCTCAAAGAAAGGATATCAGCACCATCCTTGCTGGTTTGCCCCATGAGCACAGGACTGTTGCCTTTAGCACATATGATGATAAAGTAGCCTTTTGGTATGTGAGGCTAAGAGAGCAAAAGCAAGTGGATTATCCACTTATGGGTGTAGTAAAAGTGGAGGTCCCTCGTCCCGATAAAAAGCCTATCCCCACAGAGCTTGCTGACCTTATCTCATCTGCCCTGGTGGCAGAAAGAAACGTTACTCCTTATGGCTTAGATAGAAGATGGCATGCCTGCCTTTACCCCATTTATGTAGCGGAACAGGTAATAAAGAGCCGCTTCTTCTCAAAGGAGGTCTTAATAGGTACAATAAAGTGGCCTAAGCCACCCATTGGAGGTACCTTATGAATGATAAAAACCTTATAAGAGAAGTAGGCAAGACTTCAGCTACAGACAAAGACCCAAGTACCTCTGATAAGTTTACATTTTGGCTTGCTCCATCCGTTATAGTAAATCCATTTGATATTGTAGAGGTAGACCAAGTTAGCCATGAAGGAAAAAGCAAGACCTATGGCCTAGTAACCATACTTGAGCATAGGACAGATTCACCTACACACCTTTCAAACTTTATCTCTAGCAACTTTGGTGAATTAGAAGAAGAGCCAAGTACGCCAAGGCAGGGAACTACCATTGCTAAGGTAAATGTGCTCAGCAATGATAGGGATGTCTACATGCCTGTACAAAGTGATAGGATAGTAAGGTTTGCTGATGAGGAGGGTATTCAGGTTGCACTTGGTATAAACGCTATGGCAATTGAAGACAGGATACCTGCTGGATTGATTAGGATGAGCAATGGTGCTACTGCTGTTGCCTATATTGACCGCCGCTATGTATTAGGCCCTGAATCTGCCCATGTAAATATTTCAGGCATTAGCGGCCTTGCTACAAAGACCTCTTATGCCATGTTTCTGATCCAATCCATACTCCAAAGAACACCTGAGGAGGAAAGAGATAAAATTGCAATAATCATCCTAAATGTGAAACATGGAGACCTTTTGCAAATAGATCAGAGAAGAGAAAGGCCATTTTCTACAGAAGAGATGGAGATATGGGAGGCCCTTGGTCTAGAACCGATGCCTTTTGATTCAGAAAGGGTACACTGTTACCTTCCCCGGGGAAGGGATGGTAGGCCAAATAGCTTTCTTGAGCCAGACTTTTATCAAATATATGCATATGACTTTGAGTCGGCGGCCGATAAGCTTGACCTTTTATTTGCCCAAATCCCAGATGCATATTTTACACTTGAGTCTATTATAAGTGAGATTAAAGAGGGTGTAAGAAGCCATGAGCCAGAGTTTAGAAATGTCCACAGCTGGAAAAGCCTATTAAGTGATAAACCGCTCTTTGATCCAAAAACAAGAAGTGCAGTAAAGGAGTGGCGTGGCATTAGGGGCTCATCTATAGGCGTTTTTAGGAGACACATGAGGAGGATGGTACAGATAAGCCAAACAGGCATCTTTGTAGATAATAGGTCTACTAACGAAAAGGTGCTTGCCGAAGAAATACTAACGATACAGGGTGGCCACGTCTATGTAATAGATATTGCCCGGCTTCAGGAATATGAGCAGATGCTTGTATTTGGGGATATACTAAAGTCAGTTTATACACTTAAGGCCGACCCTCCAGAGGATAGGAGGGAACCAGTCCCTGAGAGGATTATATTTTTTGTCGATGAGCTAAATAAATATGCACCTTCAGGCCCACGGCCCTCACCCCTAACAGAGCTTGTGCTTGAGATAGCAGAGAGGGGCCGCTCTCTTGGGGTAATTCTTATCTCTGCACAGCAGTTTATGAGTGCTGTCCATTCAAGGGTCACTGGAAATTGTGCCACTAAGATAATTGGCAGAAGTGGTTCGGCAGAGGTGCTTCAACCTGATTATAGATTTTTAGACAATGAGATAAAATCTAATGTAACAAGGCTTTCTAAGGGAGAATTGCTGTTGGTCCACGCGGTTTATCGTCAACCAGTAAAGATAATCTTTCCTAAACCTGCCTTTAAGCAACAGGAGTTTTAGGTGAGAGTCAAGCTTATAAAACATACAGAAGAAAGGACCAAGCAGAACATATGAATTTAGGTACACTCCTTCCTATAGAGATAAAAAGAAAGGTAATAGCCTCAGATGTCAATTGATATAGAGAATGAAATAAGAAATATAGCTCCAGACTTTACACAGAAAATAAGAGAGGCTGCCTCTTTATCAAAAAATGAGGCAGAATTTAGGATAAAAATTGCCCCACTTATCGAGGAATTTTCTAAAAAGCTACGGCTTACCATTCCTATAAGAGAAGAATATACCCTTATAAGAGGTAGAGCAGATGCAGTATATAATCGCCTTGTAATTGAATATGAATGTCCAGGAAAATTAAGGCATGACAATAGATATAGGTCTAATAGAGATTCAATCAAACAAGTAGAAGATTACATAGAAGACTTATCAAAAAAAGAGAGGCATAGAAAAGAACGTCTTGCAGGGGTTGCCTTTGATGGCAATTATTTTATTTTTGTACGTTTTAGGGAAGATACATGGTATATAGATGAGCCCTTAAAAGTAGACATCTACTCTACCGAGAGATTTTTAAAACTCTTGGCCTCTCTTTCTACAGAGCTTGCTCTTATTCCAGAAAATCTGGTTAGGGACTTTGGAGAAAATAACCAGATTTCAAGAAAGGTTGTAAGCACCTTGTTTAATGCCTTAACTACCTCAGATAATCCGAAGGTCAAGACACTTTTTGAGCAGTGGAGGCTACAATTTAGTGAGGTCTGTGACTATGAAAGGACCTCAAAACTAAAGATTGAAGATTTTGCAAGAAAATTTGGGATTCCCGCTAAGAATGTAAAGCTATTTCCCTTTTTCTTTTCTTTGCACACATATTATGCTGTTCTTATAAAACTTTTGGCTATTCAAATTGTTCATTATTATATTATGCCAAAAGGTAAAACTGATTTAAAACAAGTAGCTACATTTACTAATGAAGAATTAAAAAATTATTTAAAAGGAATGGAAGATGGTGGCATATTTAGAGATATTGGTATCAATAACTTTTTAGAAGGAGATTTCTTTAGCTGGTATTTAGATATATGGAATGATGCTATTTATGATGCCTTTAAAAGACTTATCTCAACTCTTGCTAACTATTCTCTCTTAACCCTTGATGTAGATCCAGATACAACACGTGACCTTTTAAAAAAACTATATCAGCAACTTATGCCAAAAGAATTAAGGCACAATTTAGGTGAATATTATACGCCCGATTGGTTAGCTGAAAGATTACTTAATATGCTTGAAGGGGGAAAATTCGAAGGCAACCCCAACAAAGGCTTACTTGACCCTACTTGTGGCTCAGGTACTTTCCTTGTCCTTGCTATAAAGAAAATAAAACAATATGCCAAAGAAAAGAAAATTGAGCCAAGAATAGTATTAGAAAAGATACTTTCAAATATAGTAGGCTTTGACCTTAATCCTTTAGCAGTCATTTCTGCTAGGACAAATTACCTTTTGGCATTAGGAGACCTGCTTGAGCATATGAAAGAGCCTATAACTATTCCTGTTTATCTTTGTGACTCAATTATAACCCCTCAAGAAGGGGAAGATATATTTGGATGGGGCAAATTAAAAGTCAATACAGCAGTTGGCCCATTTTTTATTCCAAAAAACCTTGTTAAGGCTGAATATATTGATGAACTCTCTAATTTCCTAGAGGAGGCAGTAAAACTTAAATATAATAAAAATCAATTTATACAAGTCCTTTGCCAAAGGTTACCTTTAAATCAGGATCAGGATGAAAATGATATAAAGGTGATCTATGAACTATACGAAAAGCTATTAAATCTTGAAAAACAGGGCATAAACGGTATCTGGGCAAGGATTATAAAAAATGCCTTTGCTCCATTATTTAAAGGAAAATTTGACTATATTGCAGGAAATCCACCTTGGGTAAATTGGGAACATTTGCCAGAAGATTATAGGAAAGATACTTTAAAAGTATGGCATTACTATGAACTTGTACCTCCTAAAGGGCTAGGAGCTATCTTAGGCAAAAGCAAAATGGACATCTCTGTACTTATGACATATGTAGGTTTGGATAAATATCTTTATAAAGGCGGAAGACTTGGTTTTTTAATTACTCAATCAGTTTTTAAAACAGGAGCTAGCCAAAGTTTTCGAAGATTTCGGTTAAAAGACAGTATTCCTATTAGAGTTTTACACGTAGATGACATGGTAAAACTTAACCCCTTTGAAGGGATAGGCAATAGAACTTCTATCATCATTTTGCAAAAAGGAAAGGAAACAAAGTATCCTGTTCCTTATAACTATTGGGTAAAGAAAATAAGAGGAAAATCAATAAAAGATGATTTGTCTTTAAATGAAGTTATTGAACTAGCTACTTATAAAAAATTTGTAGCTGAACCTGTAAATAAAAATGATACAACTTCACCTTGGATTACAGGAAGACCAAAGGCATTAAAGGCAGTGAGGAAAGTATTAGGGCAATCTGATTATACAGCACATGCAGGAGTTTACACTGGCGGTGCTAATGCAGTCTATTGGGTAGAAATTGTAGATAAAAAACCAGACGGTCTTGTCATAATTTCAAATATTACTGAAGGAGCAAAAAGAGAAGTAGAAAGAGTTCAAACAGCAATTGAACCAGATCTACTTTATCCACTTTTAAGGGGGAGAGATGTTAAAAAATGGAAGGCAGAACCATCAGCTCATATTATAATGACTCGCTCACCTTCGCAAATAAATAAAAAGGCTATTTCGGAAAATGAGATAAAAATAAAATATCCCAAAACCTTTCTTTATCTAAGCCGATTTAAAGAAATTTTATTATCCCGTCGTGATGCTGTGTTACAAAGGTCTTTTAAATCCATTCCATTTTATTCATTGGCTGCTGTCAGTGACTACACCTTTGCTCCGTATAAGGTGGTGTGGACAAGAATTGCAAACATTGAGGCTGCTGTAGTAAGCACCTTGGAAGGAAAGCCTATCATTCCACAGGAAACAATAACCTTAGTTGCTTGCAGTAGCGAAGAAGAGGCTCATTATATTGCTGCAACAGTTAATTCTTCACCTTTTCAGTTCGCTGTTATTTCATATTCCCAAGCAGGTGGAAAAAGCATGGGGTCAATGCATGTTTTAGAAAACATCTGCATCCCAAAATTTGATTCCCGAAATCCCCTTCATGTCGAGCTTGCCAAATTGTCAAAAAAGGCCCATCTAACAGCTAATGTAGATGATAAAGACACGCTCCAAGAGCTAGAAGATGAGATAGATATTGTTTCAGCACAAATTTGGGGATTAACTGAAGAGGAGCTTAAAGAAATAAAAAAATCTTTAGAAGAGCTTACAGGTTAAAAATCCTTTGACAATATGATACTGTTTATGGTATCATAAAGCGTGATTCAAGGTGGCAAAAAAGAAAAAAAGGGAATTTTACCGAAAAAACTTTGCAAATCTGTCGATAAATATACCATGGAAACACTTTAAAGACATTTTGATTAAGGATTTTGGTTTTGGAATGGAAACTAAGAGCGGCTCTGTAAGAGTCTTTATTAAAGAAGACGCGAGGTTTACTGTACATGAACCACATGGGAAAGGTGATCCAATAGTTTCATATCTGGATAGAAAAAAGGCAATAAGGGCTTTATTTGCTCTAGGCTTTTTGGATAAAAAGGAAGGAGGTGAAGATTTTGAATAAGATAAAGAAAGGCTTAGAATATTATTTTAATTTGAATTACCCTATCACAATTGAAAAATACACTGAATATGATGGTAGGGAGTATTTTGCTGCAGAGATACCTGATTTGCCCGGTTGTGGGGCTGAGGGCAAAACAGTAGATGAGGCACTCAAAAAATTGGAAGAGGCAAAAAAGGCATGGATAGAAGTTAGCCTTGAAAGAGGGTTAGAGATTCCTGAACCAGCTACAGAGGACCAATTTAGTGGGAAGTTTCTCTTAAGGATCCCAGCAAAATTACATAGACAGCTTGCTTTGAAAGCAAAAAGGACCAATACGAGCCTTAATCAATATGTAAGGTCTATTTTAGAAAAATCTCTTTATGAAGACCAAATTATTTCAAAACTTGAAGAACTTGAAGACCAAATTAGGCATTTAGAGATAGAAGTTCGAGAAAACAAAGCTTATTTAAGCAGGACATTAGAGGAATATTTTTCCCGATATTTGTCAATAGCAAGGATGGTCCCTCACATAAGTACAGAAGAAATTGGTAGATGGAAGTTTTTTACAAAAGTAGAATCTACAGGTAAAGAAGAACATATAGAGAGGACGTTAATATGAAAATAATAAAAGGGCCAACAGTGACACAAATTAGGATATTTCCTCAAGATGCAATACCCTATACTGATTTAGCCATAAGAAAAAACTTTGACCAATTTAGGGAAAAATTCTCATTCTCTAAAACAGAAATCCCCTTTCCTTTTTATGAACTTGGAGCTCCTAAAATAATAAATTTATCAGGGGGAAGTATAACTGTTGATGATGAGTCTATTTTAATCAACTCACTTAACTTTGACGAGCGTAAAATAGTTTTTATAATTGAGGCACCTTCTGATAAAGCTGATAAAGCATTTAACATACTTGGAGAAGAACTCAGAGATATTGACAGATACAAGAATTTCTCTGCCTCGAATTACTTAGTAAAAACTGAGGAAACTGAATGTACTGTCCATTTAAACATCGATTATCACCGCTTTTTTTCTCGACAATTTATTTCTTTTATTAAAAAGAGTGTTGCAAAACATTCTGAACAGCCTTTAAGGAAACTCGCCTTAAAAAGCCTTTGTTTTGAGATCTCCTTTGAGCAACGTAAAACTTTAGAGGATGTACGTATTTCAATAGTCCCAAAGCCTTTTACAATTGAGCCAAGGTTTGCCACAAGAGAAGAAGATAAAATATTTTACACACGGTCTCCATATGACTCTGAGACACATCTAAGGCTATTAAGGGAATTGGAGAGTCTTTTTACTAAAGGCTAAGATTGAAGATCATCCTTGTTGAACCAAAGAGGTCAAAAAAATACCATACTACCTATCCTCCCCTTGGCCTTCTTAAGTTGGCAGCTTACCATAAAAAAAGAGGAGATGTTATTAGGCTTGTAAGCGGTTTTTGTGATGATGGGTATGAGCCTGATATAATATACATAACAAGTCTTTTTACCTATGCCTGGGAGCCTGTCCATGAGGTTATTCGCTTTTATAGCAAAAAATATAAAAAGGCAAAGATTGTAGTAGGAGGTGTCTATGCAACACTTTGTCCTGACCATTTAATAGAGACTTTTGGTGATAGAATTGAAATATATAAAGGTGTTATGGAAGAAGTTGAAGACATTTTACCAGATTACTCACTAGTACCTAATTGGAAAGCAAGCATTGTCTTCTCATCAAGGGGTTGTATAAGGAGATGCCCCTTTTGCGCTGTACCTGTTTTGGAGCCCGTTTTTAAACCTAAAAAATCAATAAGACACCTGATATATCCAGGCCATAAAAAGGTTATCCTCTGGGACAATAATATCCTTGCCTCACCCTACTGGGAGGACATATTTAATGAGCTCAAAGAGCTAAACCTAGAGGTAGATTTTAATCAAGGTCTTGATGCAAGACTCCTGAGTGAGAAAATAGCTTTAAGATTAAAGGAATTAAAAATACCTTTATTTAGATTAGCCTACGACACAAATGGTGTAAAAAATGCCGTCAAATCGGCTATTGATAAACTTAAACAAGTAGGTATAAGGGGAAGAAAGATATTGGTTTACTGCCTCTTTAATACCCCAGGAGACACCCCAGAAGGATTTTTAGAACGCATAAAAGACCTTTTAGATTGGGGTGTCGTAGCCTATCCCATGCGATTTGAACCACTAGAGCCACGTCCCAAAAATACCTATATTTCTCCAAATTGGACAGCTGAACAGGTTGAGATGGTAGCAAAGGCAAGGAGGGTACTTGGTTATGGAGGTACCTTTCCTCCCTATGAAGGCCTAAAAAAGAAGATTTTAGATGCCAGGAATTTTGAAGAGGCCTTTAGATTAAGACCACCAAAGAGGGGGTAGTCCATGCAAGTTTTAAATATAAGCTCAAAATTTGGTGCATGGAAGGAGGACATTGATTGTATTTATCATGAAGCCATTAATTTTTTAAAAGAAATTGATGAAATATCCTGTACAGACAAAGTTATAGCATATCATTGGAAAGGGAGAATATTGCTTACAGACCCAAGGACTTTTATAGAGAAGATAAGAATGCTGTCCTCGACAATTCTTATAAATGAAGATGATCTTAGCAGATTAAAAAGGAATTTCGGCCTCCTCCCCAAAGGTATTAAGTCCTATATCAAAAGAAAAAAAGGAGTGGAGGTTCCAGCAGGGCCAACTATATTTCTTATTCCCGAAAAAATCTCAAGGTTATACTTAGATATTATGGAAAAATACGAGCTTAAAAAAGACGATCTAGAAGCGCTGTTACTATATAAGAATCCAATTGAGATTATATTAAAGATAACTCTTTTTCATGAGATTAGACATTGTGTTTTTGATAATGAATTAGAGTTAAAAAATTGTAAAAATGATAAAAATAGGAAGATTATCAGTGAAGGTATGGCAAACTGGTTTGCCTACTGTCTGTTAAATAAAGATGGTAAAAAGGTTTTGGATATCATATCCCAGAAAGGACCCAGGGAATATAAAAAATATAAGTTATTTGAGGATTATAATAAAGATCGTAAAGAAAAATTTGATTCATTTGTCAAAACATGTCTAGAGTGTAATGCCAGCAAGGTTGAAGAAGCATTTAAAATTTAAAAATCTTCTAATAGATTAGCCATTGACCATTTTCTATACCTTTCACATACCCCCAAATAAGGCTCCCCTCCTCTGCAATGTGCCACTTTTTGTCAAAGAAAAATACTCTCTTTTTTGCTAGCTTAAGGCCATAAATCCTATGGCATGGCCACCTTTTATCTGTGCACCTGATGTGCACCTTTAGAGGTATAAGAGGTGGGATGTGCAAAAGCCTATCTCCATCAAATATGGCCATCCCATAATTTCCCTCTGTGCCAACAATAAGCCATCTGCCCCTTTTTATCTCACCTGTCTTCATCCTTATTGTGCCCTCTAAGTAGCAGAGCAAATCCCCTTTTTCTATATACTGCCTTATTGCCATCCTATAGTTCCCTGTAAGCACCCTTATTGCATTAAGTGGGCTATAAGATGCCCCACCTACCAAGATCATAAGGATAGCTAGCAGG
>Ga0180301_10004028_pt1 | contig 11387 bp, 13 predicted proteins | sample GuaBasSediGuay16_FD_121797 | JGI IMG/M metagenome (GOLD analysis project Ga0180301, IMG submission 121797) | Subseafloor sediment microbial communities from Guaymas Basin, Gulf of California, Mexico - Guay16, Core 4569-2, 12-15 cm | ecosystem: Environmental > Aquatic > Marine > Hydrothermal... | reverse complement strand
TCCAAATGCCTAAGCTGCAGAGTGGAAGCCCACTGGGATGCCGTAGGCGTCTTGAATATAGGGCTCGCTCAGGGAGCCGAACTCCCTGCGGAAGCCATTAACGGGGCGATGACACGCCCCCTGCTTCTAAGGTGGGATGAAGTGGGAGCCTAAAAGGGCAATGAACAACCAACCAATGAACACCTAGAAGCAAGAATCTCCCCACTTAAGTGGGGAGAGTGTCAAATACAATTAATTTAAGTATTCAAGATAGCGTAGTTTATATCTAAGAGCTTATTTCCAGCCGAGACACGGCTCTATGCGAAGTGAATGGGATTGGCGATAATAGAGGCTAAGGATCTAACATACACCTATCCTACAGGTGATAGGCCAGCCTTCAAAGATGTGAATCTAAAAATAGATGATGGGGAATTCATAATAATAACTGGACCAAGCGGATGTGGAAAGACAACTCTCTGTAGATGCTTTAACGGTTTAATTCCTCACTTCTATGGCGGAAGACTCGAAGGTGAGATAAGAGTCTGCGGATTAGACGTCAAGGAGAATCCGATTCACATGATCGCTCGGCACGTGGGCATGGTCTTCCAGAATCCTGAAAATCAACTCTTCGCATTATCCGTCGAAAAGGACGTTGCCTTCGGACTTGAAAATTTAGGTGTTCCAAGAGAAGAGATCCGAAGAAGGGTTGACTGGGCCCTCAAGATAACTGGAGTGTATGATCTGAGGCATAGGGCTCCGCATGAGCTATCTGGAGGACAACAGCAGAGAGTTGCAATAGCCTCCGTATTAGCGATGAATCCGGAGGTCATAGTGTTAGATGAACCGACGAGCTTCATAGATCCACTGGGAGCGGAGCAGATATTCCAGGTGATCAATAGCCTCAATAGGGATTTGGGCATAACGATAATCCTCGTTGAACATAGATTGGATTTAATCTCAAAATATGCGGATAGAATGATCGTGATGAATGAGGGGAGGATAATATTAAATGGCGACCCAAGGGAAGTCCTCACATCAGAGGAGGCCCGCCTAATCGGAGTTGGAATTCCAAAGGCAACTCTACTCTATAAAGCCTTAAAGGCTAAGGGCATAAATCTTAACGGCCCACCATTAAGTTCGGATGAAGCCTACAAGCTAATAGCGGAAGCGATGAGCAAATGATAGTTATGGAAAACGTATATTTCACCTATCCGAATGGAGTTGAGGCTCTAAGAGGGATAGATCTGAAGATTGAGGATGGAGAATTCATAGCCATTATGGGACAGAATGGAGCTGGAAAGACAACCCTAGTTAAGCACATGAATGGCCTCCTCAAACCGACCAGGGGAAGAGTTCTTGTGGATGGCGTAGAAACAACAAAGGTAAGCGTAGCTAAGCTTGCAAGAAAGGTTGGACTCGTATTTCAGAATCCAGATCACCAGCTCTTCAGCGAGACTGTAGAAGACGAGATTAGATTCGCACTGAAAAATTTCGGATTCGACGAGGAGACTATTAAGAAGAGGGTTGATTGGGCCTTAAACCTGCTTGATCTAGAGCGATATAGGAATGTCTCTCCATTCATGTTAAGTGGGGGTGAGAGGAAGAGAGTTGCATTAGCGTCAGTTCTAGCATGGGATCCGAGCATAATAATACTTGATGAGCCTACGATCGGCCAAGATTACAGGCAGAAGGAGAGGCTTAGGCAATTCATAATGCAGCTAAATCAGCAGGGAAAAACGATAATCATAGTTACTCATGACGTTGAATTCGTCGCTGAATGCAGTCCTAAGATACTGCTGATGAGGGAGGGCAAAATCATAGCGGAGGGGGAGGCAAGAGAGATTCTAACCGACGAGCCCCTCCTATATCAAGCTTCAATCTCCATGCCCGAGATCGCCAAGATATTCAAGAACCTAAGTGCATTCGGGCTTCCAAGCAAAGTAATAGATGTCTACGAAGCCGCAAACATCCTATATGAAAGGTTAGGTGATGCAAGATGAGCATCTTTGACGGCTTCAAATTTAGAAGTGAATCGTCACCCATCCATGAGATGGATCCTAGAGCCAAATTCATCTATGTATGCATACTCTTCTCCTCAGCCATCATATTCAACAATATCATCCCTCTCCTTATTCTATTTCTAATCCAAATGCCCATAGTCTTCTTGGCTAAAGTTCAGAGGGAATGGCTACGCTCAATGAAGGCCTCAGCGCTCTTCGCAACTCTAATCTTCGCAATGAATTTCATCTCATTATACTTCTATGCAGGACATGAAACCCTATGCTCGATCACTGAACGCTCCGCGGCCATGACGATTCGATTCCTAGTTCTAATCCAAACCTTCTCAATCTTTTTCCTAACGACATCTCCGGATATGCTCGGATTAGCCCTAGAGCAGAGCGGAATCCCCTATGAGATATGCTTTGCATTCACAACGGCTGTTCGTTTCGTCCCAGTCCTAGCAGAGGAAGCCCAGACGATCATAGATGCGCAGAGGGCTAGAGGCTTAGAGCTCGAGAGCGGCAACATAATCAAGAGAATACGAAATTACATACCGATCCTCATTCCGCTCATAGTTAATGCGATCCGCAGAAGCATGGAGCTCGCGGAGACGATGGAATCCAGAGCTTGGGGGGCAGTTAAGAATCGCACGAACCTATATGCATTAAGGATTAAGGGAAGGGACATCCTCTTAATAGTCTCATCACTCATCATCCTCATCATCTCAGTATACACCTCAATCTACATTCGTGTTCCCTCAATAACCCAGATGATGCACTGTTAAATAAGTAGACTCCGATTGGTCGGTGAAGATCACAAAAATAAAGAGGGATATTGGCACTTTCGCCCTATGGGATGCAAACGGCCGTTTGAGTATGCCGAACACCCTCGACCTGATGGATCTTCTTAATGAGATCCTTCAATTCATGCAGGTCATTTAATTCGGCAAACGCTATGATGTCATACTGTCCAGTCACTATATGCGTCGTCTTCACTCCCTCTATATTAGAGATCCTATCTGCTATGAACCAAGGCTCGCCCTCTTCAACCTGAATCAGAACATACACATTTATGGTCATGGCACATCGCTCTTCTATAGGCTGGATCGCCATATGAGACAGGCTTTCCACACAAGATTAGGCTGAAAAGCCTTTTAAATAATTTGATCGAAGTATCAATTGAGCATATGAGATTAATTGAGACTGTTTTTCTGGAGAGAAGGGAATGGAAGAGGAAGAAATTAAGAAGATCGCTGAGATAAGAGAGATTCTCGAAGGGAAGATCAAAGATCTCGAGGCTGAACTCGAATGGCTACGTGCCCTCCTAAACTTCATTAACAGCATACTCGTCGAGAAGAGCTTCAAAAGAGCAGGGGAGATGGCGAGGCCGGCGGGTCAAGTCAAGGCCCCAACGGCTGAAGCAAAGCCTCTCAGAACGATTCCCCTGAAAACCACGTATGGCGAGATCCTAGCAAATATGATTGTCGAGGAGGATCAAATTAGAATTGTGCCTGCGCCGGATAAAAGATTTGATGTGAACACTCCGCCTTTCATGCAGTTCCTAATAGAGAGGATATTAGAGAAGATGAGGGAGAAGGATGAGGATTTGGCGAGGCAGGGGAAACTCATGCCGGATAGGATATTCTCGTATGAGATCGAGAAGGACGGAAATATCCTGCGAGAGATAAGAATTAAGAATTTCGATTTACGGAGGGAAAGGGAGATCAGATCTGCTGCACGCTGGACATTCGAGAAGATGTATGAGAAGATGCTGGGAACATCACCGTGAGATCCAGTGATGCTGGCATCCAAAAAAAGATTGGGGAAAGTTATGAAACGGGAAGTGGAAGTTCAATTGTTCTGCCGGTTTCGGCGGATTTGATCGCGGCTATAGAGATCTCGAGGCTCTTTACGCCTTCAGATATCGGAGTTTCAGTAGGCAGATCCATGGATATGGCGTCCAAGAACTTCTTATCCTCATCGTAAACTGGATCTCCAATCGATGTGAACTCCAATCTCTCCCTATCCTTAAATACGCAGATCCTATCAGTGCCATCTATATTGAGCTGGAGGTTCCTAGCGAATAGTCTGAGCCCTACAAATCCGCCATTAGGCTTCGCGCCTGAAGTTCCAGTCACAAATCCAACGGCCCCGCTCCTAAATCTAAGCGTAACAACCGAGACATCCTCTACTGTGAAGTTAGGCTCATCAGCATTCAGAATTGTAGCGAACTCTGCGTAAACCCTCTTGACCTCCCCAGCGAGGAACCTGCACAGATCGAATATGTGGGTTGTCTGCTCAAGAACCTGTCCTCCACTCAGTTCTCTTCTCCTCCACCAATGATCCGGACCGCCAGCTATCCCTCCCCACCAAAAACCAGCAACCAAACCTATTGGCCCACCCTCCCGGGCCAATAGATCCTTGCCCCTTCTGATCGGCTGGCTTTGTCTCCAATGATACCCAACCATGGTCTTAATCTTATACTTCTTAGCTGCCCGCTCCATCTCCCTAGCCTTCTCTAACGTAAGCGCTATCGGCTTCTCGATGAAGCAGTGAACTCCCCTCTCAGCCGCGTATTCAACCTCATCGCTATGCGCGAATGGCGGGATAGCTATCCAGACTGCATCAAGATCCTCCTTATCAATCATATCATGAAAATCCGAGTAGACGCTTGCATGATATATTCTGCCAGCCTCCCTTGCCTTTTCAATGGCAACATCGCAGATCGCCGATATCTCAACGTTCGGCATCGTCGAGATTCTCTTCATGTGGTTTCTCGCCATTCCACCAGCGCCGATAAAACCGACTTTCAAGACCATATATTACATCATCTCCGAGTTTGATAAACTTACAATCATACAGCCTTAATATTTTTATGGTTTGATCCAGCAAGCGTAGAAGCATCTCATATGGAAGATGATACTAGATGATTAATGCTGCTACCAGCCCTAACACAGCCGCTGCATCCTCCCCGATCCTAAAGAATTCATCTCTTAATCCAGCCTCGTATACTATTCTGAGGGGATCAAGGTAGGCCAGAAACGTCCTTCCCTCATCGGATCTGAGCCTCCAGTATCTCCGCTCATCATCCGCGGCTCTCTCCTCCCTCTCATGTAAAGCCTCAACTAATCTCTTATCATTGGTTAAGGCTTCAAGGGCGTTCTTTGTGGACCATGCATAAAAGTCTAGAGTTGTATAGTCGGCTATTCGCATGTGAAGTTTCCAGGCTTTCTCATCGAGATTCATAGATGTCTTAACAGTTCTAATCACGGCTGGCTTAAACTCGTCTAGTTCTCCAATGAGCATTACTGGACTTATATATGCAGATGCCAGACAAAGAGTCTCAGCGGCCTCTAAAGGTATAACCTCAGAGAATAATCTGACAGCCTCCTCAACCGCATGAACTGGATATGCAAGTTCAACCAGAACCTTCCTTTTTGGCATAAGATTCGCAGATGACGGAGTGACGCCTAGGCTCCTATACTTAAATTTCGAAAGAAGCCATCTAAGCCTATCCTCCCTTCCTCCACGATAATAGATGACGCCCCTCAAGTTCTTCACGACAGCCGCATACCTATAAAAGGATATTCCATCGCTCAAACATTTATCCCCCAGCCGACTCAAAGTCTCCTCTGAAATCTATTATATATAGCCTTAATCTTCTTCGCTGGAGCCCAGGATCTACGGACAAAACTCGGATAGTCATTATGCGTCTTTATCCATTCCTCAAGAAACCTGATGGTTCTGCCATCTGAAGCATATCCAGAGCCGAAATCGCCATACTCCCTATGTAGATCACTTATTACCCTGTCACGCTCGACCTTAGCGATTATCGAGGCAGCTGATACAACCGGATAGGTCTTATCGGCCTTATGCTCAGAGACTATTTTAACCTTGAAAGGAATCTCCTCAGAGATGTGACGGCCGAACCTTTTAGGCAGCACATCAGAGGCATCAACATACGCAACGGTCGGCTTTAAATGGGTAATCACCTCAGCCATGACCTTAGCCTCAAGCCTGTTGAGGCGATGAAGCTTCTTTCCAGCCTCAACGACTCGATCAATCTCCGCTGGATCAATCTTCTTAATGCAATAGTCCTTAACTAATCGAAGGATCTCTCTGGCTAAGCTCTCCCTTCTATTGGGCTTTAAGGCCTTTGAGTCCTTAACTCCCAGCGCCTCAATATCCCTCAATCCTGCCTCATCTACTAGGATACCCGCTATTACGAGCGGTCCGATGATCGCTCCTCTCCCAGCATCATCAACGCCGGCTATAAGCAACGAGCCTTCCTCTCCAATCCTCCGCTTAGCTCCGCTCCATCACCTTCAGAATTTCAGATGTTATTCTTAACGGGAGATCATTGCGATTCTCCACTGTCACTTCAATCACGGTGATATCCATTTTGTCTTTAAATTCAGAGAGGAAGGAGCTCCTAATCTTATAGTGGATCGTTCCGAGAATTGCCTTTCCGCTGTTGAAAGCCTCATAAACGGCTCTCCTAAATCTCCGCGAGAGGAGCTCCATAGGTCCAATCTCATCAATGATAATCACATCAGCCCTATCTATTGCTCTTAAAATCGCATCAACACCTATCGATTCTAAATCTTCAATGCATACTTTATATTTGCCGATTCTCGGGCCGGTAGGCTGCATCACATGGGCAAGCCATCCTTCCCTTCCATCGCTGAGACTTATGATCTTAAAGCCTACCCTCCTTCCATGCTCCCTAAATTCCCTACTGACAAAACCATCAACGAGCAGATTTCTCTTCTTTAATTCATCAACTATCCTAAGTAAAACTGTTGTTTTCCCTATTCCGGGCCTCCCGGTTAAGAGGATGATCCTATTCAATCCTGCTGCTCCGTGAATCTCACTCTTCTGCTTTTAATCTGCTAGAACTGCTTCAGTATATCCTCCTCCTCCATTATAGTATTGCAGTAGTGGCATCGAAGCCTTAATGGCTCCTCTCGCTCAACATAGAATGTCGGCTTAACGGGCTCCATTTTGCTATTTGAGATGCATGATGGCTTTATGCATTTGATTATTCCCTGAATCACCGGGGGAAGCTTAACCTTCTGCTTCTCAACAACCTTATAGTTCCGAATGATATTTATCGTTGCCCTTGGCGATATCAACGCGATCCTATCTACTTCCTCCCTATTCAATTCTCGCCCCTCAATCTTAACCATATCCTTCGTTCCGAGCTTTTTACTTGGCACGTTCATCGCTATGGTTACAACCCCGCCTGAACGACCATCTATGCCAAGAATCCTTATGACATCTAATGCTCTTCCCTTAGTGATATGATCTATTACAGTTCCATCCTTGATCTTGGAGACCCGAAGGGTCTTCTTAGACATGCCTCCTCAACCGCTCATACGTATCTGGAAGATCAGATAAAAAGGTTAATGTTCATTAAGTTTTAAATTTCATATCCGCCTATTCCCCTTTAGGAGCTGATCAACCAGATGAAGGGCTCTCATGAATTCGTCAACAGGGATGTAATATCCATTAGGGGCTTTACACGAGAAGAGATCGACTATATCCTCGAAGTATCACGTTCAATGGAGTCCATTGTTGAAAGGGGCTCTGACATGCTCCGTGGAAAGATAATGGCTGAACTATTCTTTGAGCCAAGCACCAGAACTAGGCTCAGCTTCCAGACTGCAATGTATAAGCTAGGCGGAAACGTTATAGGATTCGCCGAGCCTAAAGTTTCATCTGTATGGAAAGGCGAGACTTTAGCCGATACTGTTAGGGTAGTTGAGAATTACGCTGATATCATCGTTCTAAGACATCCACTTGAGGGAGCTGCGAGATTCGCAGCGGAATATGCACATATCCCCGTCATAAATGCCGGTTCAGGAGCAGAGGAGCATCCCACACAGGCTCTTCTAGACTTATATACCATCCTGAAGGCTAAGGGTAGAATAGACGGGTTAAACATAATCTTGATGGGAGATCTACGTTATGGCAGAACGGTTCATTCACTCGCCTATGCACTCTCAAATTACGATGTAAGTCTACATTTGGTCTCTCCGGCCCTCTTAAGGATGAGACCTGAAGTCATAGAGGACATTGAGGGTCAAATTGAAGTTTCAGAGCACACGGATCTCATGGAGGTTCTGCCAGACGCGGATGTCCTATATGTAACGCGAATACAAAAGGAAAGATTCCCGGATCTCGGAGAATACGAGAAGGTGAAGGGGAGCTACGTGATAGATCTAGAGGTGCTGAAGAAGGCAAAGGACGACTTAATAGTCATGCATCCGCTTCCCAGGGTGGATGAGATAGCCGTTGAAGTCGATTCAACGCCATTTGCAAAGTATTTTGAGCAGGTCAGAAATGGAGTCGTCGTCCGAATGGCCCTCCTAGCATTGATTCTAGGAGCAGTAAAATAATCTAATCGAGCCGTGAATCCACGAGAGATCGATGTCTCAAAAATTCTTTGAAGGCAACCTTAAATCCGTATGCAAACTTCTTATCCCCCGTCTTTAGGCTTCTTTCAATATTATCAATGCTCATGAAGACCACTTCATCTATCTCATTCCTATCAAATCTTATAGGCCCATCATATCTGCATACATAGATCATCGAGATTTCCCTTTCAACATCAGAGAAGCTCTTAACCTTACATAGCCTCCTTAATGGAGCATCTACTCTCAGCTCCTCCCTAAGTTCCCTCTTCGCAGCGATGTCATAATCCTCGCCGTAATTGACATGCCCAGTGGCAGAGGCCGTGTAAAAGCCCGGATACAGATCCTTATTTACAGATCTCCTTTGGATCAATATTTCTCCTCTGCTATTCACCAAGAAGATGTAGACTGAGCGGTGTATCAGCTTGGCATTCGAATGGCATTCCTCCCTGCTTGCGGCTCCAATAACATTGTCATCCTCATCAACCACGTAGAAGTATTCTTTCGTGTTCAATCGCCTCACCAAAGCACTTTCACAGCTGAATAGCTAGATATGAAGAATGATTAAAGAAATATAAAATCAGCGAATGATCTAACATTATGAAGTCCCTGCAGAATTGTAGATTAAGCGGCAAAACGATAGAGGCCAGATATGATATTATAGTTGTTGGGGGAGGTTTAGCCGGGGTCTGCGCTGCTATAGCCGCGGCTCGGCATGGCTGCAAAACTGCGATAGTTCAGGATCGACCTGTATTCGGCGGAAATTGCAGTAGCGAAATTCGCGTTGCAGCTCATGGAGCAAATAGCGGCGGTGCTTGGGCCAGAGAGACTGGCATAATTGAGGAGATACTCATAGAGGATAGAGTGCGTAATCACGACTTCTTCGAGAATGGATGTATTAACTCGGTTTGGGACATGATCCTCTACGAATGGGTGAAGAAAGAGCCGAATCTAACGTCCTATCTGAACACGCGGGTCATAGGAGTCGAGATGGAGAGCTCATCCAGAATCTCAGCGGTTATCGGAGTGCAGAGTGGAACCGAACGCATCTATAGGCTCTATGCCTCATACTTTATAGACTGCACTGGAGATGGAACTGTAGGGGCAGCGGCAGGCGCGGAATATAGGATCGGCAGAGAATCAAGATATGAATTCGGAGAGTCCCTTGCCCCGGAACATGCCGATAAGATGACGCAGGGGAGCTCCCTACTATTCAGGGCTAGAGACGTAAGTAAGCCTGTTCCATTCACTCCTCCATCATGGGCTGAAAAATATCCGACTGAAGAGTTCCTAGATAAACGTGCACGCTACCACAACTCGAAAATTGGGCCATACGGCATAAAGGAGTATGCCGGCTACTGGTGGATAGAGGTAGGCGTTCCATTCGACACGATCGATCAGAATGAGGAGATAAGAGATGAGCTGTTACGTCACGTCATGGGGATATGGGATCACATAAAAAATCATGGGGATCACAAGGCCGAGACGATGGCTATCGATTGGATAGGGATAGTTCCGGGGAAGAGGGAGAGTAGAAGGCTAATTGGCGATTACATATTAACCGAGAATGATCTACGGCGGAGACCGCTCTTCTATGATAGAGTCGCCTATGGAGGATGGTTCATAGATATCCATACGATGGGCGGAATACTCGCAAAGGACAAGCCGCCTGAAGACTTATGCGTAAACCCGGATCTATCAGATAAGCTGAGGGTCGATTTATACAGCATACCCCTAAGATGCCTATACTCAAGAAACATAGAGAACCTATTCATGGCTGGCAGGGACATATCCGTAACGCATATAGCCCTGGGATCAACAAGGCTCATGTTAACATGCGCCGTCATAGGTCAAGCGGCTGGAACAGCAGCAGCCCTATGCATAAAAAGGAATGTTACACCTCGTAAACTTGCAGGTGACCATAAATTAGTGAAGGAGTTACAGCAGACTCTGCTTAAGGATGATTGCTTCATCATGAACTGCCCAAACGAGGATCCTAAGGATCTAGCCTTAAAGGCCTCGGCCTCAGCATCCTCATCTATGACCCTAACATTAGAGCCCATAGATGAATCCTCCCCATTAGACTTATTTCGTTCCCAAATATTCCCAGTCACCGCAGATAAGATCAGGACGATAAGCCTATTCTTGGAATCCACATTGAATAGGGAAGCCGAGGTCAAACTTGAGCTCACATCAGCCACTGACATATGGAGCTTCAATGAGCCTAAAGATATACTTGCATCCGCTGAATCCATCGTTCCCCCAAGATTTAAAGGATGGATCGAATTCAAATTGAATGTTAAGGTTGAGCCTCGACGCCTATACCAGATCAATGTTTACGGAGAACATGGCCTCTCATGGTTCATGACGAAGCCTCTGCCGGGAGTCGCATCCGCCTATAGAAAGCCTTCATGGAGACGTTGGGTCTCAACCAAGCCTATGTATGCTTTGAGGATTGATCCTCCATCCAAGCCATTCGGCCCGGAAAACGTGATAAATGGCGTTGCAAGGCCCGAGAGATGGACGAATATTTGGATATCAGATCCAGAAAAGGGATTTCCACAAAGCCTAATCTTAGATTTCGGAGATGAAGTTGAGTTCAACACTGTCTATTTAACATTCGATACGTTTCTACATACGGATACGAGTGACTGGCCTCCCTTGCATAGGGTGCCTGAGTGCATTCGAGATTACGCATTGAAGATTCAGGATGGAAATGGGTGGAGAACATTAGTAGAGTTTAGAGGGAATTATCATAGGAGACGGATACATCGCTTCAGCACAGTAAAGAGCAGAAAACTAATGTTGGAAGTTCACAGTTCCAATGGAGATCCAACGGCTAGGGTATATGAGATAAGAGTATACAAGGAGTAGCAGCCAATTATTCCCTTTTTCTCCCTAAATCTCCATACTTCAATCCACAATCTATATAATGGATTATGTTCTCCTTCACTTTTTGGCTTAAGGGAGTCGTTAGAGGCATAGCCGTTGG
>Ga0180301_10004027_pt1 | contig 11387 bp, 12 predicted proteins | sample GuaBasSediGuay16_FD_121797 | JGI IMG/M metagenome (GOLD analysis project Ga0180301, IMG submission 121797) | Subseafloor sediment microbial communities from Guaymas Basin, Gulf of California, Mexico - Guay16, Core 4569-2, 12-15 cm | ecosystem: Environmental > Aquatic > Marine > Hydrothermal... | reverse complement strand
GGCCTAGAAGGTAAAAATTTATTTCTAGAGGGTTTTGGATGGTCGGGCCGCCATTCTGCGGATATGCAGGTGTCGGCTCTTGTTGTTTCTTAATTTTATAGATCCAAAATCAAATAATTATTAAAGGAGGGTTTAAAATGGAATGGAAAGATGTTCCTACGCCGGAAGAAATTATTGATGTCGGCAAGAAGAAAATGGGCAATTACGGAAAGTTTTTGCCCTGGCTAGTGATAGGATTTTTTGTGCTCGTGGGTATAAGAGGAATAATTTATTCTATTGGTCCTGATGAGGTGGGAATAATTCAGAGGTTCGGCAAATATATTGGGTTAAGCTCGCCCGGCCTGCATGCAAAATTTCCCTTTGGAATTGATAAGGTCACTCCAATTAAGGTAAGGAAGATCTTTAAGGAGGAGTTTGGGTTCAGGACGTTACAGCCGGGAGTAATTTCGAAATATTCGCGCCAGAATTATCTTGATGAATCTTTAATGCTAACCGGAGATCTTAATATTTTGGATGTGCGTTGGATAGTGCAGTTTAAGATAAAGGATGCGGTGAGGCTGCTTTTTCAAACCCGTAATCCCCAGGATATCATAAAGGATATTGCTGAGGTAGTGATGCGGCGTTTTGTTGGCGATTATACGGTTGACGAAGTGCTCACTACCAAAAGAGAAGAAATCGATGACTTAGCGCAGCAGGAGATTCAGAGAATCTTAGATAACTATCAGACCGGAGTTCAGATTGTTACCGTAAAATTATTAGACGTAAATCCAGCAGAAAGAGTAAAGCCAGCCTTTAATGAAGTAAACGAAGCCAAACAGGAGAAGGAAAAAATGATAAATCAGGCCTGGGAGGTTTATAACAAAGAAGTACCTAAGGCGCGCGGCGAAGCAGAAAGGACTATCCGGCAGGCAGAAGGTTACGCCTTAGATAAAATAAACCGGGCAAAAGGCGAGTCAGAAAGGTTTATTGCTGCCTGGACTGAGTATAAAAAGGCGCCGGAAATTACTAAGAAAAGATTATACCTGGAAACCCTGATGGAAGTTTTACCTAAAGCAAAAGATAAGTATATTATTGACCCCAAGCAAACCTCAATTCTTCCTTTATTGAATCTCGGGGAGAAGGGAGGGACGGCACAATGAATAAACCATTTAAAACATTAACCAGGGTTATAATAGTAGTAACGCTTTTAGTTGTAGCGGCTTTTATGAGCGGAATAGTGTATATAGTCGACGAAACCCAACAGGTGGTCATCACCCAATTCGGAAAGCCGATCGGAAAACCGATTACCTCTGCCGGCCTGCATTTTAAAAAGCCGGTTATCCAACAGGCGCATTATTTTGAGAAGCGATTGTTGGAATGGGATGGTGACCCGAATCAGATTCCCACAAAGGATAAAAAATATATTTGGGTGGATACAACTGCGCGCTGGAGGATAACTAATGCCCTTGTTTTCTTACAATCAGTAGGAAATGAATTGGGTGCGCACGGCAGACTTGACGATATTATCAATTCCGCAACCCGCGATGTGATTACCAGCCATCTTTTAGTGGAGACAGTGAGAAATTCCAACCGCATTATGGAGACGGAGATTGTAGAGGATGAAGACGTAATTGTAACTGATGAGGCCCTGGAGCGCATTGATGTAGGTAGAGAGATACTGGAAGGCAATATTTTGGAAAAGTCAAGGGTGCTCGCGCCCCACTATGGCATTGAAATTGTCGACGTGCGCATCAAGCGCGTCAATTACGTCGAAGATGTGCGTAATAAAGTATACGACAGGATGATCGCGGAAAGAAAGCGCGCCGCTGAGAGATACCGTTCGGAAGGCAGGGGAAAGTCCGCGGAAATCGAAGGTCAGATGAACAAGGAATTAAAACAGATTACCTCAGAGGCATACCGCCAGGCGCAGATACTGATGGGAAAGGCTGACGCCGAGATAATTAATATATACAGCCTTGCGTATAATAAAGACCCGGAATTTTATGCCTTCATGAAAACAATGGAGACTTATTCTAGTACGATTGACGAGAATTCTACGGTAATTTTAACTACCGACAGCGACTACTACAAATACCTCAAATCTCTTGGGGACGTTTCTCGGTAGCGCTACTCTTTGATATACAATAAGTTACGAAAAATTCTGCACAGAGTTAAAAAATTCTTGTAAGATTTGCCTCCTTTCTTCGTCTATTAGTATAAAGACGAGAAAGGAGGTTTTTTATGCCAAGAATTGCCAGGTTAATTCCGCCCAAAGGGTACCTGCATGTTATATGCAGGGGTAATAACCGCAGGAAACTTTTCCGTTCAGAGAGAAACTACAAAGCCTACTACGCGTTCTTAAAAAAAGTAAAAGAAGAAGAATCGGTAAAGATTTTTCATTATTGTTTTATGCCCAATCACGTGCACTTTTTGGTGGGGGTGAGAGAAGATAGCCAGTTGTCCAGGTTCATAAAAAGATTAAATTTAACATACTCTGCTTATTACAGATACAGATATAATTACAGCGGTTATCTGTGGCAGGGGCGTTTCCGCAGCAAGATCATTAAAGATGAGGATTATTTTTTGCAATGCGGCAAATATATCGAATTGAATCCAGTGAGAGCTAATATGGCTCAGTCGCCGAAAGATTATGCCTTTTCAAGCTATTTGCATTATGCCCACGGGGTTTATGACGAAATTCTAGACGAAGACCCTTTATATTGCCGTTTAGGAAAGAATAGCAAAGAAAAGATGCTGGCTTACCAAAGAATGATAATTCCTGAGGACCTTTTTACTTCAGATTCAAAAATTTCGATGCCTTTGTAACACTTTATGTTATAATAAGTTAAAAGCGGCAGAAACGTCCCCAAGAGGAGAGAAACGTCCCCTATGAAAATATTATTACAGAGACGCTCGGTTATATACGCGCTTCTGGTACTCGTCATACTAATCGGCTTGCCTCTGCGCATGCAGAATATTAAGCTGAACGCCTACATCAGCGATGACGCCTGGTGGCATTACCGGCATATAGAGGAAGTATTAAAATACGGCCACCGCCTGAATCCTGATATCTACGAGTTTACTACCTTGAATCGGCCGATGACTTACCCGCCACTTTTCCATTACCTCGTCGCTTATTCTTACAGATTATTTAGCCGCTGGTTTTCTTTAGTTCGCTTCACGCATTATTTTAATATTTTTGAAGCTGTACTCTACCTTCTTTTTATCTATCTCTTTTCCTATAAATTTACTAAAGACCGGTTATTCAGTTTAATAGGGACTTTATCAGCTTCGGTTTCTTACGGGATGATTATACGCGCGCGCGCCGGAGAACTTATGCCCTTTGTCCCGGGTGATTTATTTGCATTAGGCGGCATTTTAATCTTGCTCTATCAGCTTGAATACATGGTAAATCGAGCCCAACCTGCTCCCCAGCACGACAATAAAGGCGGCCATTCAGAATTACAGGATGAGAAATCCTTCCTATTAACATTATCAGCAGGAATATTATTAGGATTGAGCTTGCTTTCCTGGAGTGGAGGTGTGTTGATTTATCTTCCTTTAATCCCGGCCGTATTTTTTTCTTTAGGAATAGCCAGGCCTAAGTTAATTAGAAAAAGTATTGGATTATTTGTCTTTTGCTTGGTTTCAATACTATTAATTTCCTTCCCTTGGTATTTTCCATTGATTTCAAAATACGGATTAAACCCGCACAGCCAAGAGATGCATTGGTTTATGAAGGATTTTACAGTGTTGCATCAAATCAAGCCGCTGGGACTTTATATAATGACATCCGGAAGCGCAATATTTTTTCTCCCTTTAGTTTTTTTAAATACGATTTACAGAAGCCTTAAAAAAGAGCCTTTGGATATATTCCTGACATTCTGGATAATCTTAGGGGTTGTGGCTACTTATTCCGGTTGGCGAGGCTACGTTGCGGTAGTCCCTATAATAGCAGCGATTACAATGAGCGTGGGCGCCTCGCGTACGGCTCGTTTTTTATTCAAAGAGCGCAAGACAAATATAACCTGGGTATTTATATTTTTGTTTCTACTAGTAGGGGGAATAGGCTACTATATTTCAGAATCGAACATTTCGCCTTTAGATCAAGAAAGGCTTGGTGAGCTAAGGTCAAATATTGAAAGCATCAGGATGCTGCAATATCTAAGAGAAAATTACCCTGCGGCAATAACCATAGACCACATAACCTGGGTAAGCGAAGACGAGGCAGTAGGGGGGTTACGGATGGTAGCCGGCCAGTACTTGGAGTATTTACCCCAAGGCGCAAGCGAAGTTTTTAAGGACGTTTCCAGATTTTATTTATCCGGTGAAGAAGCTGCTTACAAGATTTGTAAAAAATATAATGTGCGGCTGGCAATATTTCGCAAGCACTTCCTGCAGCTTCCGCAATTGAGTATATTATTTTCGCCCCCTGAAATAAAATCAGATGAGTACATAAAAATTTCAAGGCTCAGGCCGAATTCTTTAGATATGCGTTTAGATTTTACTGCAAAAGGCAGAGAAACAATGCTTTTTAAAATGATCAACCGGATGCAGATGAAAAACTTTGAATTGATTTATTCCTCGCAGGGAAAAGAGGACCCGCTACCCCAGCTGGCAGTATATAAGGTAAACGAGCCCGCACGCCAATAGCCTTCCTAAACACTAAACACCTATACAAATTTATTAGAAACTGGTTTTACCTGATAAGTTAAGGCAAAAAATTTCAATGCTCTCATAATCCTAATATCATCAAAGAGTTAGGATATAGGGAAACGTCCCCAAAGAATTGCTTGACAAAGGCTATTATATATGCTATAAGTCTAATAATTATATTAAGTATATTATTCATTTCAATTATTAACACTTGTTAAATATATGATAACTTAAAAAAGCAACAAACAGGCATGAGACAGAAAAAATACAAAGCGAAGATTACAAATTGTGTATAATAAAAAAGAGGAAGGCATGATGGACAACAAATTTATCTCAGCAATAGATATCGTCAAAAAATACGGCCTGTCCTATCAAACCGTGAATTACTACACTAACTTAGGTTTGCTTGAGGTATTAGAGAACCAGGGTAATAAGCGGTTATACGATAGGAGGGATGTGGAGGAGCGTTTGGGTAAAATTACCGATTTAAAACGCCGCGGTTACCCCTTAAGGCTGATAAGAGACGAAATCTTACGCAGAAACTAAACCCTTTTACTTCCAATAAGTTATGAACTTAGATAAATCAGAAGTTGTATTACATAAGAATATATACAGCAAAGAAAATAATGAGTTACTATAAAGTCTTAGGACTGAATAAAGAACCTTTCTCAACCAGCCCTGACCCTAATTTTTTCTACCAGTCTCAGGAGCATAAAGCGGCGATTACCAGGCTGCTTATTGAAATCCGTCTTCGCCGCGGCCTGAGCTTGATTTTAGGGGATGTGGGCACAGGAAAGACTACGCTTTCGCGTAAACTCTTTCAGATGCTCAGGGAAAGAAGGGATATAATCTTTCATATGATATTAGACCCGACATACGACACCGAAGAATTATTTCTGGAATCGCTGATCCGCACTTTTCAGATTGAAGCAGACAGGGCAAGCTCAAATATTTTGGATTACAAGGAATTGGTGAAAAAATATTTATTTCAGAAAGGCGTAGAAGAAGGGAAGACCGTAGTCCTCTTAATTGACGAAGCGCAAAAACTGAATAATACTTCTTTAGAAATTTTACGTGTCTTGTTAAATTACGAAACCAACGAATTTAAACTTTTGCAGTTAGTATTATTATCCCAACTTGAACTCCTGCCGAGAATCCGGGAAATAAAAAACCTGATGGACAGGATAAGCTTAAAATACATGATCAATCCTTTAGACGAGAAAGAGACAAAGGAAATGATAGAGTTCCGCATTAATCAAGCCGGCTATAACGGTTCAGCTTCATTATTTACGGATGATGCAATTGAGCATGTGCATCAATATACCCAGGGTTATCCGCGGCGCATTTCCATGATTTGCCATAATGCCTTAAAGAATTTAGTCATAGAAAATAAGGCGGTAGTTGATGCGCAGGTAATCCGGGACATAATCAGCCGCGAAGTAAGGTAGGCATAATGGATAAGCAGACTCCTGAAGAAAAATTACTCAAATTGATAGAAGATCCTGCTCAGGCTAAAGCCAAGCCTGTAGCACTAAGGAAAAAATTTAAATTCAACTTTAATCCGTTTTCTTTTTTAAAATTCAAATCCGGATTAAAACCATCTGTCCGGGTTCGGGAGGAATTAAAAAATTATTTTTTTAATTTAAAGTTCATAAACACCTGTTTATTGGCTCTTTCTGTGATTATGACCGGGTTCTTAATTTTTGATTTTATAAAGTCTATGCCGGATTTGGAGTGTCTTTACGTCAGAGAATTAGACGGCTTGGCTTCGGAAATCGAAGCAACAACCTATGCTAAGGCATTGCCGATTCAGGATTATTTAAGTGTTTTTGCTAAACGGGATATGTTTTATTTTGTAAAGCCTAAAGAGGGAAAGGCAGCCCTAAAACAGAAAGCTGCGGCTTCCATTACTGATAATTATAAATTGGTCGGTATCATCTGGTCAAAAAAGCCCCAGGCGATGATTGAGGATGTAAAAGGCAACAAGACAGTATTGGTAAACCAGGGCGATGATGTAGGCCAAGCAAGGGTAAGTGAGATTCTAAAAGACAGGGTCATACTGGTTTATCAGGGCAGCGAAATCGACTTAATGTAATGAAAAATAAAGCCGTTAAATTCAAAGTTAAAATCTTTATTTCACTTTTTATAATTATTAATGCAGCCTTTTGTCCCTCAGCCAGTTTAATTTTAGCCCAGGAACCCGGCTCAGCTATAGAGGAAAGCGAAGAGAAAATTTCTTTAGATCTAAGGGGGGTGGATATTATTGAGTTATTTAAGCTTCTTTCTATGAAAACGGGATTGACCATTGTTCCCCATCCGGGAGTGACCGGCAGGGTAAGCATCTTCTTAAATAACGTACGGTTCGAAGATGTTCTTGATATACTTCTGGTTACTTACGGCCTGGCCGCAGATAGGAGGGGTAATATCATTAACATAATGACTTCTTCGCAGTATTATAATTTATACGGCAAAAAATACGAAGAAAAACGCGAAATCGCCAGCTTCAAATTAAAATACGCCGAACCGGCGAACGTCTTTAATGCCTTAAGCCAGCTGAAATCCGATATTGGCAAGATTATCGTAGATGAGGCTTCGGCAACAGTGATACTTTTGGATATCCCGGAGAGATTAGAGCTGATGGGTGAGATGATCCGCCAGCTTGACCAGGTTCTTGATACCGAAGTGATGAGTCTGCAATACGCTGATGCAAAAGAAATCGAAGAGCAGGTTTCCAAGCTTCTTACCACTGGGCCAGGAGAGGTTGCGGTTGATGAGCGTTCCAATAAATTGATGGTTATGGAGCTTCCTGAGAAAATGAAGAGAATAAAGAGGATGGTCAGGGCTTTTGACGAAGAGCCTTCGCAGGTCTTGATTGAAGCTTCGATTATAGAGGTGTCCTTAACCAAGAAGTTCGAAAGAGGCGTTGACTGGGAAAAAATCCTCAGGGCAGTAAAGGACCTGGATTTTGTAGGCTCATTTTCTTTAGGGCTTACCAGCGACCGCCAGGAAGTAAGCGTAGGCACGGTTGCCCGCGACAGTTACACTGTCATTTTACAGATGTTAGAAGCCTATGGGCGCACCAGCATACTCTCTGAGCCGAGAATAGCAGCGGTTAACAATAAAGAAGCTAAAATATTAGTGGGTTCGCGCGAGGCATATATTACTTCTACTATGACTACCGGGGAGACCGCTACTACTACGGCCGAAAATATAGAATATGTAGACGTGGGAGTAAAACTAAGCGTTACGCCTTCTGTATCCCGCGATGATTTCGTAATTATGACCATAAAACCCGAAGTCTCTTCTGTAAGGACGTATTTAGAATCAGATTTAGGCAGCCGTATTCCGATTGTAGATACCTCGGAAGCTGAGACTGTAGTCAAAGTAAAAGACGGGGCAATGATTATGATCGCAGGCTTGACAAAAAAAAGGGATGTTGTTGCAAAAGAATCAACGCCTATCCTGGGGAAAATCCCGGTAGTAAACTGGCTTTTTAGCAAGGAAACAATCGGCGAGGATACGGCGGGGCATACAGAACTGATAATTTTTATCACCCCGCATATTATTTCAGGAAACGTGATGATACCAAAGGACGAGGTTCCTTTGGATTTGACCTTAAAAAAACCAATCAAAGGATTTAAAAATGATGACTGACGAAAAACCAAAAAAAAGAAAATATAAACTAAAAACAATTTTTAGTCTTTGTGCTGCATTGTTTATCTGCTGCATATTTTTCGTATTTTCAGGTTTTGCTCAGGAGCACGCTTCAGGTAACGAAGCTAAAAAATCATCCGGAACAGAAGAAAAAGAGTTAATCTCTCTGGACTTAAAAGGCGTAGAGATTCTGGAATTATTTAAAATGCTTTCTATACGCACAGGCCTTAATATTATTCCCACAAAAAACGTTACCGGAAGGGTGAATTTATTTCTCAATAAGGTCGCTTTTGAGGATATTCTGGACATTATTTTAGTCAGTTATAACCTGGCCGCAGAAAAAAAAGGAAATATCATCAACGTAATGACTGCCACCGAGTATGAACAGGCCTACGGTAAAAGGTATAACGACAAACGCAAAGTCGTAAATTTAAAATTAAATTACGCAAAACCCAGGGACGTCTTTACTGCATTAACCGAGATTAAATCCGATATCGGTAAAATTGTTACAGATGAAGCAACCGGGTTAGTTATTCTTATGGATATCCCTGAGAAAATAGAGGTAATGAAAGAAATGATTGCTGAGCTTGACCAGCCAGCGGTTACCGAAATATTTGAGCTACAGTATGCCCAGGCTGAAGATTTAGAGGAACGCTTAACCAGCATTTTATCCGGAGAATCCCAGACGGTACAGGTAGATAAACGCACCAACAAAATAATGGTTACAGACTTAAAGAACAGGATGCAAGAGATAAGAAAAATGGTTGAGGAATTTGACGTTCCTACCAGGCAGGTTTTAATTGAGACTGATATCTGGCAGTTGGCACTTACCGATAAGTTTGAAAGGGGGGTTGACTGGGAAAAGATTTTTAGAGGGTTGGATAATTTAGACTTTGCAGGATATTTACCAATAAGCCTCACCAGTGCTTATCAGCAGATTTCTATGGGCACGGTAGCCAGCGATGATTATGATGCAACTATACAGCTGCTTTCCACTTACGGCAAAACAGATATTCTCTCACGGCCGCGCATAGCCGTAGTTGACGGCGAAGAGGCAAAAATACTTATTGGTTCAAAAGAGGCCTATATTACTACCACACTCAGCCAGGCAGAATCATCAACTACGACTTCGGAATCTGTGGAATATATAGATGTGGGTGTACAGTTAAGTGTTTCCCCGGAAATCAACCAGGATGGATTTGTGACTATGAAAATAAAACCCTCGGTATCTTCGGTAAGAGAAACATTAACAACCGACCAGGGCACGCAGGTTCCAATTGTAGAGACTAATGAAGTGGAGACTACAGTTAAGGTTAAGGACGGAAACACAATTTTTATTGCCGGCTTAATCAAAGAGACAAAGCAGGAATACACTTACGGCGTTCCCTTTTTATCGCGCATACCAATAATAAAATGGTTTTTCAGCAAATATCAGAGAGGGCCGGACTCCGGGCCGGTAAAAACAGAATTAATTATTTGCATTACTCCGCGGATTATCACCGGAGAAGAGGGGACCCTTAAAATAAGCAGCGGCTCCAAATTAGGAACATTAAAAGACCGAAAACAGGAATGAGAATAATAAATACGTTAATCATAATTCTGCTTTTGTTGTTCAGCGCGGCCGCCGGCTATCTCTATTTCGAATCTTTTAACCGCAATAAACAGTTAACGGCTTTACTGGAAGAATCAAGAAACGTCAAGGCGAGCCTGCAGGAGGAAATCGCCCAGTTAAGCATTGATCAGGATAATTTGCGGAAAGAAAATGAGAGGCTAAGGCAGGAGAGCCTGGATTATTTGAAAAAACAGCAGGAGATAAACCAAGAGCGCAAAAAAATGGAGGACGCGTTAAAAGAGCAGATTTCTAAAATCAAGGAGCTGGAGACAAAAATAGAAAACAAGGAAAAGGAAATACAGGAGCTTGAAGAAGCAAATTTGAAACTAGCGGATATTAATGACCTGGCCAGTAATGTTGCCATGATAAAGCAGAGGGCAAGGATTCAGGAGCTGCAGGCAGATTTAGTTGCCCTAAAGAAAGAATATAACAAACAAGAGGCAATCATGCATTATAACCTGGGGGTTTCTTACGCCAAAGGAAAAAACTACGAGATTGCCATTGATGAGTATGAAAAGGCGCTGGAATTGAACCCAGAAGACCCGGATATACATTATAATCTGGGCGTGATTTACGATGAGTGGCGCAGGAACCCCAAACGGGCAGTAGAGCATTATAGAAAGTATTTAGAGCTTAGGCCAGAGGCTGTGGATATTGACGAGGTCAGGGACTGGATTGAGAGGCTGGAGATTGAGTTTTAATTAATTATTTTAAAATTCCGTATTTGAAGAATTAATTTATTTATAAAAGCGAGACATTAAGAATAAAAAATAGATCTTGGGATAAAGCGATAGAATTTTATAGGAGGGTAATCATGGCTAAAAAGATAAAAATTGCCTTTTCTCTTACCTTTCCATTAGTAGCATTAATGATTTCTACGCTTTTTTGCGAGGAAATCATTTTTAAAACTAAGGTCAATGAAGATACAGTGGAAAGCGTTTTTTTTAAAGAATCTGAAGAAATTGCTAAAATAACAACAGACATAGAAGGTAATATTATTCAAAAAACAGGTAAGATTCCTGATGGGTAATCCTTAGAATACTATTCTAATAGGAAGTTAAAAGCCACGGCCAATTTTAAAAATAATAAGATTGATGGTAGGGCTGAAGTTTTTGATGAGAATGGAATGCTATTAATGGAATTTATTTATAAAAATGACAAATTACAGGGTAAGATAATAATTCAAGAGAATACTACAAATATCATCGAGAAAACCGAGGAAAATCATGAAGCTAAAGAATAAAGTAGCGCTTGTCACAGGTGGCAGCAGAGGCATCGGAAGAACAATCGTATCAGATTTTATCAAAGAAGGAGCAAGGGTCATCTTCTTATATAAAAAGAATTCAGAATCAGCTAAAAATTTGATTAAAGATTTAGGATCTAAAAGTAAAAAAGCCATAGCTCTAAAAGTCGATGTATTAGATTATCAAAAATTAGCAAAAAGTATTAATAAAATAATTAGAAAATTTAAAAAAATAGATATAGT
>Ga0180301_10004025_pt1 | contig 11390 bp, 8 predicted proteins | sample GuaBasSediGuay16_FD_121797 | JGI IMG/M metagenome (GOLD analysis project Ga0180301, IMG submission 121797) | Subseafloor sediment microbial communities from Guaymas Basin, Gulf of California, Mexico - Guay16, Core 4569-2, 12-15 cm | ecosystem: Environmental > Aquatic > Marine > Hydrothermal... | reverse complement strand
CTCCTCCACCTGTACTCCGCAGAGCCTGAGGACTTCCCTAACCTCTCTCTGGAAGGATTCGCCGAGCATCCGCCCGTGGCAGGAGTCGTGCATCGCTACGCTGACGCCGAGCGGCTTGAAATCGAACTCATTCTTATGCTCAAGCAGCCATCGCCAAAGGGACACCTTCTCAAAGTTGAAGTATATGCCAAACCCTTCAGGGTACACGTTTTCGAACATGTTTAAGCATGCCGGGCAGATGAACACTATCCGCTCCACGTCGAAACGCGAATAGTAATTTCTCAGCTTCTCCCCTATACGGCGAACCTCCTCGTACATTCCGAGGCGGTAGTACATTTCACCGCAGCACACCTCGAGAGAGCCGGAAACCTTCAACCCCTCGAAGACGAGGGACGGGCAGGGTATGCTAGGGTGATGAAGTTGCATCCAGGATATAGGAACTCGCCTGAGGGAAGCTGCCGCCTCCACTCTTCAACCAGTAAGCGCTCCCTTTCGCCCATGCGTTTAAACTAGGAACTCGTGGAAGTTCCCCGGCAAGGTCGGCATTAGAAAGCGAGCCCTAGCAGGCAGCCCCTCCCCTTCATACCGTGCATGCAGCCTATCAAGGATAAGCGAGTAAGGGTGCGCATTGTTAGGGCAGAAGGTGTCGCACGCGCCGCAACCGACACGGTAACGCATAACCCACTCAGCCTCGCCGCCTGAGGCAAGCTCCCTGTGCTCGCGCACAGCATCCTCGCCTCTCAGAGGGATGTAGACGCAGAGCTCGAGGCACCTTCCACAATCTAAGCAACGTCTCACGTCAAACATGATCTCCCCTCGCGTTCAAAACCCACTTTAGACTGGGTTCACATAATAAGCTTCCTACTCGTCAACCTTTCACCCTGACGGCGTCTTTCTCCCCCAACGCGGACGCTTAACCTTTACACCCAATAAGGACGCTGCGAAACCGCGGTAGAGCAGGCTTAGCTGGGAGACCTCCAGCTTGCAGTAGCTAAGTGAAGAAGGCTCTGTGACGGAGGACTTTACATCCCTTAATGGCAAAGATGTTTAGTGCGGTGAGGGGGTACTTCAAGACGTTGCCCGTCGGCTACTTCACAATAACAAAACAATAACAAAAACCTCATTACTTCGATCATCCGCTTTGGAGCGTCAGCACACTGTTCCTCGCCTCCCCGTTGCGGCCTTTCTAGCTGGAGCTACCTTCATGAGCTCTTCCCAAGCGGCAGGCTTTTAAATTCCTCCACTGTTTCCTTGACGGCCTTCTCGATGGGGATTCTTTCAATGCTTGACGCGCCGACGAACCCCTCCGCCGTCGTGTGTTCGTACATGTACGCTACTTCTCTAGGGGTTGCGAAGGGGCCTCCGTGACCTAGGCATATCACGTCCGGGTTAACCCTTTTAGCCGCGTCTATTATACCCTGCACGACCTTGGCGGCGTCCTCAAGCTCCTCCGTTCCGAAGCCCTTAAGCACGGCGTCGAGCCCCGCCTCTCCGCCGGCGGTCCCCCCGCAGTGGGCGACGATTACGTCTGCCCCAGCCTTAGCCATGGCCTCAGCGTCCTTCGGGTAGAAAACGTAGGCCATCGTAAACACGTCCATTTCCCTAGCAGTCCTTATCATCTCCACCTCCTTTGCGAAGCCTGCACCCCTCGCCTCGTGTTCACGCCTGGTCTCCTCGTCCTCTATGAACCCTATCGTTGGAAAGTTTATTATTCCCGAGAATCCCCTACCTATGAACCTCCCTATTAACCCCTGGAGGTCCTCCTCCGGCTTCGGGTCCTCGTCCTGCATGAGGTCTATCACCGAGTAGGGTTCAACCCCGGCGATTATGGGGGTGTCCACCACCACCTCGCTTATCTCGTCGAACATCTTCAGCGTCACCTCGTTGGAGTTGGGTATCATCGTGGTGGGGAGACCTCTAAGCCTGGATAAGCCTGTACTGTAGATTATTATCAGGTCTGCCCCACCCCTCTCCGCCATCTTAGCTATTATCCCGGCGCTGCATCCGGCACCCAGAATCGGTCTTCCCTCCCTGAGCTGACCCCTCAACCTTTCCAGTATCTCCTTTCTCTCAAACCTTCTCGCCACAGCTATCAACCTCCTCCTTGCTTATAGTGGAATAGGCGGTCGAAAACCTCCACCACCCTAACCGCAAACAGTTCATCGTTAATGTGTGCGTCAACCTCCACCACCTCAACTTTCGGGGAGGCACTCTCCCTGACAGCCTCTATGAATCCCCGGTCCGCCGCCGGGTCGTAGAGCCGATGCCCCTCCCTATCAACGGCAGAGAACCCTCTTAACGGGATGACTATCGCCACAGGCCCCTTCGCCCTGTTAGCCCTTTCCACGAGCTTCCTAGCTGAGGCTTCAACCTCCTCCCTAGTTGTCCTTATGAGAACGGTCTGGGGGCCGTGGACGTGGATTGGCCTCCCCCTGAACTCCTCGGGCACTTGCTCAACACTCCCGCTAAAGATTAGCATGTCCAATCCCCCCGGAGAGATCACCTGGGGGAGCCCCTTCCTACCAGCCACGCCGAGCCTATCCTTGCCTCCCAAGAACTCCTCGGCGCCAGGGTAGAGGAACAGCTGGACGACCTCGGTTGGCGTCAAGTCTATAACGCCGTCCACCCTCCCCTCCGACACCAGCTTGCTGAGCACCCCCGTCCTTGCATGGAAGGATATCACGTCGTAACCCTTCTCCCTCATAAGGGATATTACCTTCTTAACGGCTGGAGTGGTTACTCCAAGGGCCGTTACCCCGATTAAGGGCTTGTCTGACTTGACCTCTACATCCTTAACGTCCATCATCCCGGTGATCGCTCCGGCGGCGTTGTCCAGAAGCCTCCTTAAACATTCCTCGTCACCCCTCACGCTTTCAGGTATTGGCAGCAGCATTACGTCGTTGGTTCCGACGAAGCAAACGCTCCTAGCAGTTGTGGCCACCACCTTCGGGAAGCAAACTGGGAGGGCTTTCATGACAGCGATCCCTGCCGTGGAGCTCTCCGGGCCGCCAACCGAGATGACGCCGTCAAGCATCCCTAAGGATGCAAGTCTGCCCACAGAGTCCATGGCTTCCCCCACCCCCCCGCTTACGTCGAAGACCGTGACGCTGCTTCCCTCCCTCTCAACAACCTCCTTCACGTACTCCATCTCCTTCCCGTCGGCTTCTAAGCACCCTATAACAGCGATCCTCCCACCCTTCCCCTTCTCCTTCCCCACGCCCATCATCCCCAAGAGGGCTGCGGACGCATTCAAAAACGCCTTCCTCATGACGGCGTTTAGCCCGAGGATGTCTGCTGGAGACTGAAAAAGTACTATGTCCCTGTCTCCAACGTTCACGCGGTCTAGGTCAGTTGTGACGGCAAGCTTTGGAAGTCCAACCGGCAGGTCCCTCATCGCCTCCACGGCTATTGAAGTCCCAGTAGACCCCCCAAGCGAGACGACCCCATCCACCCTCCTAGAGGAGTAGAGCTCGTTGAGAACCCTCCTGCAGCCCTCCCCCATCACCGCGATTGCCCTCGACCTGTCCGCTCCCGTCTCCGCATCCTTCACAAGCCTCTCCAGCCTCACCCCTCCCCTCTCAGCCACCTCCTCCCTTGAGACCTCGGCTTCGAGGAGGGGGTTTCCCAAGATGCCTATGTCCACTACAATCACTCCGCAGCCTCTCCCGCTGAAAACCCTCTTTAAGTAGCCGGCCTCCTCCCCCTTCGTGTCGAGGGTTGCGATGACAACGACGTTTTTCCGGTCCACCTCTTTCACCCCAGTGACTTCCTAACGAGCTCCGATAGGTAGTATAGTTCCATCTTTGCACCGGCCCTCCTGAGCGCGTTCCTGAAAACAGTCAGGCATAGAGGGCAGGATGTTACGAGGGCTTCGGCGCCCGCCTCCTCCGCCTCGTCCAGCCTCGTCAAGGCAACCCTGATTGAGGCGTCGAAGTTGTACACGTAGTGGGTTGCCCCGCCGCCGCAGCACCACGCGTTCCTCCTGTTCCTCCTCATCTCGACGAGTCTCAACCCTGGTATGGAGGCGAGAACGCTTCTGGGCTGCTCGTATATCTCCTCGTACCTTCCAAGGTGGCACGGGTCGTGGTAGGTGACCGTTTTTTTCACCGGGTTTTCCAGCTTTATCCTACCCTCTCTGAGCAGCTTTTCGAGGAGCTGGGTGAAGTGGACCACCTCAAACCCTCCCGCCCCCCTCTCTAAGATTTCCGAGTAGTCCCTTAGCGTGTGGTAGCATCCCGGACATGTTGCAACTACGGTTTCAGCCCCGGAGGCTTTGATGGCCTCAACGTTGTGCTCCGCCAACTTCCTGTACTCCGAAGGCTTCCCCTCAAACTTCTTTATGATTCCACAGCACCACTCGTCCTCCCCAAGATAGGCTACGTTTAAGCCGGCCCTCTTCAGCAGTTCCACCTCAGCCCTAGCTACCTCAGGGTACCTGTACGTGACGTAGCAGCCGGCGAAGTAGAGGACTTCCCCCGTCTCTGGGAGCCCCAAGGTGGATGCGAGCTCCACCCTCTTCTCCTCCCCCTCCCCGAACGGGTTCTTCTTCTTGTCAATGTTCGAGTCAACCACCCTGATCTCCTCGGGGAGGAGCCCCCTCCTGGCTGCCTCCTCTCTTAAAGCAAGCACTATACTGACGACGTCGACCTCGTTTGGGCAATGGGCAGTACAGCTCTTACAGGTTAGGCAGGAGGCGAATAGGTGCTCCGCCAGGGACTTGGACATGCTGAGCCTTCCCTCGAGCAGGGCTAAGCCTATTAAAACCTTCCCCTTCCCCGTGTAGGACTGGTACCCGTACATCTCGTAGAGGGGGCAGACTCCGAAGGACCCCATCTGGGGGTAAACCATCTCCCTGCAGTACCCGCACCTGACGCAGTTATACATTTCCCCTTTAAGCTTCTCTAAGTCCACCTTCACCAACCTCAATATGCCGGTATGAAGAGCTGCCCCGGATTCATTATGTTGTTTGGGTCAAGAAGCTTCTTGATCCTCTTCACAAGCTCGTAGTATGCTCCCAGCTTCTGGAATGGCCGATAGGAAGTCTTGGTCCTTCCAACGTAGTGCGGGGCGAAGCCAACCTTGTCCGCAAGCTCCTCAACTATCCTTCTGGAGGCCTCCAGCGCCTTTGCCCAGGAGAAAGACTTGGACTGATTGTAGTAGAGGGTTGGAGACGCAACTATCACGTTGTCGCATCCGAACGCCGTCAGGGTTGGGATGATGTCGTACCGGTCTAGGTTTAACTCGCCGACCACCCTTCCGTAAACCTCCGCAAGCTTGGGGAATCGGGGGGCGGGGGTGCATGAGCAGAGGGGCATCAGCATCATGTTCTCCCCGAAGATCCTAGTGTTGGGGCCGGACCACTCCACGAGATCCCTCGTATTCTTCACGACCGGGAGGATTCCGCTCACCCTACCCTCCTTCAGGGATATCTCCTCAACCACTCTTCTCGCGTACTCCACCTCCTCCTTCGCCCCGAGCAGCCTCATCATGAGCACGAACGTTGTCTCCTCCGTTACCGGGAACCCTCCCGCTATGGCCAGCATCCATTCAAGTGCGCTTAGCCGCTTCCTCAATATGCCATGCATTACGCGTGTTAGCTTGTGGATGTCGTCGAAGTCGTACCCCAAGTACATGGACTCCTCCGGCAGCTCATATATTTTCAGCGTGACCTCGGTTATTACGCCGAACAGCCCGTGTGACCCTATGAAGAGCCCGGTTAGGTCTGGACCCCAAGCGTACCTTACGAAGTTTCCGGCTCCCGGGTATGCTCCCGACCCGGTCCTTATTATTTCGGCCGTCGGCAGAATTACTTCAAGCCCAACCACCTGATCGCCTATAAGCCCGAACCTTGCACTCCTCACCCCGTTGTTGCAGAGTGCAACCCCTCCACCTATCGTAGCTGAGATCCCACCGTTGCAGAGGGGAGCCGCCATCCATCCCTTCCTGTTAAGCTCGCTTTCAAGCTGCGTCCAGGTCACGTTCGAGGAGACGGTGACCGTGAACGACTCCTCGTCCACCTCTATTTTCTTAGGAATCCCTGACTGCTCCAGTACTATGCAGCCCCTCGAGAAGGCGCCGACAACGTTGCTCCCGCCACCGTAAACCATTATTGGAACCCTGAACCTGTTAGCCAACCTCACTATCTCGACAATGTCCTCCTTGCTCCTCGGCCTGACGATGGCTAAGGGCTCCTGTGGGAGGTCGGCGTTCGCCCCCCTAGAATAGCATACCTTCTCGAAGTCTTCTACGGAGACGTTTCCTGCCCCGACGACGTCCTTTAACAGGGAGATCAGCTCCTCCACTCCTCCACCTCCTAGTCGACCATTATCTGTCCTCCGTTCACGTGGATCGTCTGGCCTGTTATGTAGCTTGCAGCGTCCGACACTAGGAACACGACTACGTGCGCCACGTCCTCCGGGCGGGCCAGCCTACCCAAAGGCGTGGTGGGGATAAATATTTCCCTTGCAGCCTCTATGTAGCCTTCGTGCATAGGAGTCTCAGCTGTCCCGGGCGCAACGGCGTTAACGTTTATTCCGTAGGGTGCAAGCTCCCATGCTAGAGCCCTCGTAAATGCTTGGATGGCTGCCTTAGACGCGCAGTAGTCCGCTCCTCCCCCAATAAGGTTGGCTACCGACGCCCGGGATGAAAGGGATGAGCCTATGTTAACGATCTTCCCGCTTCTTCTCTCCATCATGTGCTTCATGACGGCTTGGCAGCAGAACACGGCTCCCTTAAAGTTGACAGCGAAAACCCTATCGATGCCCTCCTCGGTGAGCTCCTCCACGCGTGGCTCCCTAGAAAGTATGCCTGCATTGTTCACTAGAATGTCGATGTGGCCGAAGCGTTTTAGGGCTTCCTGGGCCATCCGCTCAACCTCAACCCTTCTTGAAACGTCCGTTCTTACGCAGAGGGCATCCCTCCCTATCCTGCGGATCTCCTCAGCCACCTCGCACATGCCCTCCTCGTTCAGGTCGGCTAGCACGACGTCTGCGCCGAAGTGCGCCAACTCTAACGCTATAGCCCTCCCGATCCCCCTTGCGGCGCCGGTCACAATGGCAACCTTACCTGTTAGGTCGAATAGCTTGAGCGCCTTGTCGGTTACCATCCTGCCACACGTTCCCCTCTTAAATTATTCCGAGAGACCTCAGCTTCGTACCCAAGCCAAGGTTCCCCTTAAACTTCAGCTTTCCCATCATGTAGGCCCGCTCCGCCGTTATCTTCCCGTTCATCACGTCCACGAAGTCCTTATCCTTCATCCTGATCAGGATGTCAGGGTTTGGATGCTCCCCCTGGGCGACTTCAAGCTTCTGGTCTCTGATGGTGATGTACCATTTTCCTCCTTCCTCCCCGTCAATGTTCATTTGGATGGTGCAGCTTAACCCTGCCGCCTTCTCAGGGTCAAACCTAGCAGGGAGAACATCCTCGAAAAACTCTTTAGGCCTCCTTATCTCCCCCATCCACATCACCAATAAAATAAGGGAGGAAGGGGGGAAATATAAATACGTTTCCTACGCAGCCAACCGCCCCGGTCGATGCGGCCCATACGTGTAGGGCAGGTTGACGTCTACGCGTTCCCAGCCGGCTCCACGGGCCCTAAGGCGGCGCGTCGTAAACCATCCGGCACCGTTGAGGCGGCCGTTGGGTGGATGGAGGAGGAGAAGGGCTGCACTCCTCGTAATGGTTGTGGGAGTCAACTCTGATCATCCGATAAAAATAAAAATTTCCGTCTTTTTTGTGAATTCATACAGTGCGGCGGGTGCTCGAGGTGGTGCAGGTGCCTGGTCTCGACGAGGTGTTTTACCCTGAGAGCGTGGCTGTAGTCGGCGCGTCGGAGAGGAACGTAAGGTACTATGTTGAGTCGATGGTGGAAGCCGGACGGGTCAAGGTGTTCGTGGTCAACCCGAACTACGATGAGGTCTTAGGCTTGAAGAGCTACCCTAGCCTACTTGACATACCGGAGAGGGTGGACTACGTCGTCGTCGCCGTCCCAGCCAAACAGACACCCGACATACTCATGGACTGCGCAGAGAAGGGGGTTAAGGCTGTTCACATATTCACGTCGGGCTTCAGCGAGACGGGGTTGGAGGAGGGGAGAGTCCTTGAGGACAGGCTGGTTGAGATAGCCAGGCAGGGGGGCTTCAGGATCATAGGCCCTAACTGCATGGGGGTTTACTGCCCGGAGTCAGGGCTCAGGTTCAGCCATGACCAGCCCGACGAGCCGGGACCGGTCGCCTTCCTGTCACAGAGCGGTGGGAGGGCTGTAACGGTCGTCTTGAAGGCTCGCCTCAGAAATGTCAGGTTCAGCAAGGTTGTGAGTTACGGCAACGCATGCGACCTAGACTTCGCGGACTTCCTAGAGTACCTCAAGGACGACTCTAAGACCAGCATTATACTAGCGTACGTGGAGGGCTTCAAGAAGACGGACGGGTTGCTGGAGCTGTTAAAGGAAACCTGCATGCGGAAGCCCGTGGTGATCCTTAAGGGTGGGCTGAGCGAGGAGGGTGCCAGGGCGGCGGCCTTCCACACCGGCTCCCTAGCCGGCTCGGCGAAGGTTTGGGATGGATTGTGCAAGCAGGCAGGAGTGATCCAAGTCGACGACTTCGACGACTTGCTCGACGTGGCTGTAGGTTTCCTATACTCTAAGCCTCCGGAGGGGAGGGGGGTTGCGATAGTGACCAACTCCGGCGGGTCAAGCGTCGTGTACTCGGACATATGCGCCAGGTACGGGTTGAGGGTTCCCCGGTTCGACGAGGAAACGCAGAGGAGGCTTAGAAGCTTCATCCCGGTCGCCGGGTCAAGCATCAAGAACCCGCTTGACGCATGGATGGCCTTCTCGAGGGGGAAGTTGTTTGACGCGTTGGACGCGGTTGCCTCGGACAACAACGTAAACAGCGTTGTGATCGAGATACAGCCCGAGTCCTTCCATGCGTACGCAAGGAACAGACTGGATAGGATGGGGGCTATGGCTGATGTGGTGATCAGCTCCTGCAGGCACGTCGTGGAAGAGCATGGGAAGCCGGTCTTCATGGTGGTGAACTCCAGCTACTATCACGAAACAGAGTTGGCGATAGCTAGAGTGTTTCAAGGAGCGGGGCTCCCCGTTTACTCCTCCCTTCAAGGAGCGGCAAAGGCGATATCGAAAATGTACTGGTACAAGCGTTTCAAGGATGCGAGAGGCGGCACGCCCGTTGGCGCCCACACCTAGGCTCCCTCCTCCCTCCAACCAACTTTTAGGGCTAGTGGAGGAGCCACGGCTGATGGTCGATCAGGCGTCCAATTCACGTTTGTAACCGTGGAGGCGATGATGAAGCCATGGTTTGCTTCATGGGTGTGCTGCTTACCCGTACCGCGCGTCGGATGAGATCCAATTTAGGAATGACGGAGCCGTCTGTACCTTTTAAACGCGGGGTGATAGCTACACCTCGACAGGCCTCTCACGTTTAAACATTTAAAGCAGCCACCCTCATCCCTCGGAAAACACCCAGCTTGAAGGCGGCGTAGCACTTGTAGGAGATGCCTGCATGGAGGACGACGGTGGGAACGTTGAAGGTTAGCTACAACCATCATCCACCTCTTAGTGACCCGCAGCCCACCAAGAAATGTAAAATGTAAAAGTAAAAAAGTGGGGTTGTTACAGTATGCTGTAGACCATGTAGATGACTGCTCTCGTGTTTGTTGCGTCGAATATTATTCTTTCACAGCCGAACCAGGCCCTGTAGTTGTCCCAGTCTGGCAATCCCTCCCACCACAGGCAGCCGCCGTCGGGGTCTCCTGGGTTTCCATAGCGCATGAAGTTGCTCCAGTATGCTATCATCGCGTCCGACAGCGCCCTCCTCCCGGGCTCGTTTTCCTTAGTCCACGCGAGGTTGCAGAGTGGGAAGCCTTCACCCTCCCCGACGTTGCCGAATATGAACGCTATGTCGCTTCCATGGCATGCCCCAACAAGGAGGTCGAGTGGTTTAGGCTCCTGGTTCCAGCAGAACCTGTAGACGTAGACGTCACGCTGGTGGAGGCTCATGAGGTACGCCGGTATGTCAACGCCCACTATCTCCCAGACCTTGGAGCCTGCCTTAGCGATGAGGTCGTATGCGCCTACTAGCACCCAGTCTAGGTAGGGGGCGAGCTCGTCAGGCCATGGACGTATGTAGTCTAGGTACTCTGAGATGTTCTCCGGTATGTAGTGGCCGAACGTCACGTTCCTGTAGAGTTCAGGGTCGCAGAGCATTTCAGACATCATGTACTTGATCTCCTCCTTGCAGCAGCCGATGATGACTGGCACCTTAACGTATTCTCCTTTAATCAGCCTGAGGTACGGGTTCTTGGCTATGACGTATCCGTCCATGAACGATGACGGCATGGCTAGCAGACTTGGCGGCTCTCCGTCAGCTCTAAGAGCCTCGTAGAGCTCCTCCATAGGCGTCTCCATAAGCCAGCTTTTAATTTGCTCGTCCGATGCCTTCATAACCATTTCTAAGGCTTCACACGTGTCGTCTGCTACCCCCTGCTTGACCAGTAGCTTAACTAGCAGGTTGTATGCAGAGAGGACAGCTACCTCCTTTGGCAGGGGGATTATCCCGGCGCTCTGAATTACAGCTCTATGGAAGAGAGGATTTCCCTTATCAAAGTACTCCTGCTTAACGTAGGGTGACGTAAGAAGAGAGTATATGTTCACGCCACCAGCAGACTCGCCGGCGATCGTTATCAGGTCGGGGTTCCCGCCGAAGTTCTTGATGTTCTCACGCACCCACTCACAAGCCTTAATTATGTCGAGCAAAGCGTAGTTTCCGGAGTCGTTTAGAGGGTCACCGGTTTTAAGGGCTGGATGGTAGAACCACCCCGCTATTCCAACCCTGTAGTTGAACGTGACCACCACCACGTTAGCCTTGCGTGCCAGGTTCGCACCCCAGTACAGGGGCCAGGAGCCTTGCCCCGCTATGTTGGCTCCGCCGTAAACCCACACGTATACTGGGAGGTTCTCAGGCAGCCCTCCGTCCTCAGCCTTCGGCACCCAAATGTTCAGGTAAAGGCAGTCCTCGCTTCCGATAAGCCTCGCGTTGACTATGTCGTCCTCGTTGACAGCCCCCATGTACCCTGCAAACTGTATTGGCGGCTCGGAGAACTCGGTTGCATTCCTTACGCCGCTCCACGGCTCAGGATCCTGAGGAGCCTTCCACCGCAGCTCTCCGACGGGGGGCTTAGCGTAGGGGATGCCGAGCCAAGCGTAGGTGTAGTTGTCCCACTCCATTCCCTGAACCAGCCCGTACTTCGTCTCCACAACCAGCGGGCTGCTGACCGGCAGGACATTGCCGGCGTCAAATCCAGGGTTCGAGGGTGAAGATGCGTCTGCTGCGGATAGGGACTGCTCGGAATGGCTCCCATCACCGTTAACG
>Ga0180301_10004024_pt1 | contig 11391 bp, 9 predicted proteins | sample GuaBasSediGuay16_FD_121797 | JGI IMG/M metagenome (GOLD analysis project Ga0180301, IMG submission 121797) | Subseafloor sediment microbial communities from Guaymas Basin, Gulf of California, Mexico - Guay16, Core 4569-2, 12-15 cm | ecosystem: Environmental > Aquatic > Marine > Hydrothermal... | reverse complement strand
TTTATTTAGCACCTGTTTTGCCCGAATTCAAGGAAAATCTTTGCGTTACGATTTATCGTTTGAACATTATTTCCAGCGCAGCCCAATTACTCGGCTCCACACGCAGAGAGATCTTTGTTCGCTTTTGCCTTAACCTATCTAAAGCTACTTGGGCAGGCAGCGTGAAACACATTAAGTTTTAGCTGCGGCTCCCAGCAGATCAGAGAATTTCCGCCTGATCAGTTATTTTAATTTTAGGGTGTTGACCTCTGCCTAGCCAATTCATTATATTAAAACTACAAGGTGGATCTCCTGAAAAAACGGTTTCTATTTTTGAACGAACGATTTAAACCCAAGAAATATCCGCACCTGTAAACTCATGATGGCAGGTGCCCTGAAATCTCGAAATTAGGAAACACACTGATTCTATTTCATTTTGCACCGACTTGGCCAGAACAATTTCAAAACCAACTCACATTTCCAAAAGAGGGTTCTCCTTTCAACAGGGCAAAAAGACTTTGAGTAAAGCGCAGCTACTTAAAGGAATACGGGACCGGCTGGATGAAAGCGAAGGAGAACGTTTATCCCCTTATGCATGCTTGAGTCGCAATGCCATAAGGAAAAATGAGGAAGAAAAGGTCAGGATGGGCCACCGACAAAGTTTTTCACTCGACACTGACCGAATTCTTCACTCCCTCGCCTACTCTCGCTACATTGATAAAACCCAGGTATTTTACCTCATTCGCAATGACCATATCACGCACCGTGTCCTCCATGTTCAACTTGTATCCAAGATCGCCAGGACTATTGGCAGGCTTCTCAGGTTGAACGAAGATCTCATTGAAGCCATAGCCCTTGGCCACGATATCGGGCATGCTCCATTTGGGCATGACGGTGAAAGATTCCTTTCCGAACTCTCCTTAGATTACGGCCTTGGGCATTTCCTTCACAACATTCAGGGTGTCAGGTTCCTTCAGAAAATTGAGAGAAAGGGGAAAGGATGGAATCTTACGCTTCAGGTCTTGGACGGCATTTTGTGCCATGACGGTGAATTGCACAGACAGGCCCTTTACCCCGAGAACAATAAGGACTTCAAGGCTCTAGAACAGGAGATCAGGGAAAAACAGGAAAACCCCCAAAAAGACCTATCCCCAATGACACTGGAAGGCTGCGTGGTAAGAATGGCAGACACTATAAGTTACGTTGGAAGGGACATCGAAGATGCAATCAGACTCAGAGTTATATCCAGGAGCGACATTCCGCAAGATTGCCGCCGGGTGCTGGGAGATACAAACGGTACCATTGTCTACACCCTTGTGGAGGACCTGGTATCCAATAGTCTGGACAAGCCCTTTGTCTGCTTTGGCAAGCAGGTCGGGGACGCCCTCAGAAAACTGAAGGCGTTTAACCAGGAAAAAATCTATGTAAGCGAGAAGATCAAGAAACAAACCCCCAAGATAAAGCTCATGTTCAGGTTGCTTTTTCAGAAGTACATCCACGACCTGGAATCCGGAAACGAATCTTCTGATATCCACAGGGAATTCCTGGAAGGAATGTCAGAAGCATACAAGGCGGAAACACCCCCCGCAGAGATAGTTCGTGATTTCATTGCTGGAATGACTGACGAGTATTTTCTGGCGCAGTGCCAGAAGCATCTTTTCCCGCAAATGTCTCCATCCCCGCTTTGAACTTCAGCGTATTGCCATTGAGAAAAATGGGGGCTCGCTGCGGGTGGCGCCTCTAGTACCTTAAATCCGCCGTCTAATTAGCACATCGTTAATGAAATCAGTGCATTTTGGAAATTACCTCATCACCAGGAAGGTATTAGATGCAAGGCTTACTACAATATAGCAAGCTTGATGGTGAATCAGGGGTGCACATTTGTGTTGACAAGGCACTGATATCAAAGTAAACATTAGAAATTAGCTGAAAATATTTTAGTTTGTGCGCATTTGCCGCACCCCTACTAAGTACCCCGCCGCAGGCGGACGGGGTATCAATTGGAAATTCTCTTACCCCCCAAGGGCGGGGAAGAGAACCCTCGTCCGCCTCTGGCGGATTAATCCGCCTCTGGCGGATCAAAATCCATGGGCGGGAAATGGAGGCATGAAAACATGGCCCAGGCCAAAGAGAGCGGTGAAGATGATATAATACTAAAACTGGAAAATGTGCACATGTACTTTGGCCGGGTGGCCGCTCTGGCAGGCGTGGACCTGGAGGTGAAAAAAGGTGAAATCCACTCCATTATAGGCCCGAACGGTGCCGGTAAAACCGTTATGATGAACTGCATTAACGGCCTTTATAAACCCCAGAGAGGAAGTATTTACTATAAAGGCCGCCAGATAAACGACCTTAAACCCCACCAGCGCGCCAAGCTTGGAATTTCCAGGACATTCCAAAAAATAGAATTATTCGGTGGCATGACGGTTCTTGACAACATCCGCCTGGGCCGGCATATCCATCTCAAGACGGGCATCTTGAGCGGCTCCATCTATGTGGGTAAAACTAAAAAAGAGGAGCTGAAAACAAGGAAATTTATCGAGGAGGAAATCATAGATCTCCTTGAAATAGAAAGCATCAGGGACAAAACGGTCCACATGCTACCCTATGGCTTACAAAAGCGTGTGGAGCTTGGTAGGGCCCTTGCCCTAAATCCCGAACTGCTTTTGCTTGACGAGCCTCTGGCCGGCTTAAACCTGGAAGAAGTAGAGGACATGGCCCGTTTCATCCTTGACATTAATGAAGAGGAACGCTGGAAAGTGACCTGCATTCTGGTCGAACATGATATGGGTGTTGTTATGGACATTTCTAATAGTGTTCTTGTTCTAAACTTCGGAAACAAAATTATGGACGGTACACCTGAGGAAGTCCAGCACAACCCCGATGTGATTAAGGCCTACCTTGGAGAGGAGGATCTTTATGCCACCAGGAGGTAGAGCCTGGGAAAGGAGCGGAACACAAATCGAGATTACCAGGAATCTCACCATTCCGAAACTTTTCCTCCGGCAGTGCAAGAAATACGGGAAAAACAAGGTGGCAATGAGGGAAAAGGAGTTCGGCATCTGGCGACCCTTTACCTGGCAAGACTACTACGAAAATGTCAAGTACCTGTGTCTTGGCATGGTGAGCCTTGGCCTAAAAAAGGGTGACAAGGTGGCCATGATTGGGGATAACCGCCCTGAAGGACTCTGGGCCGAAATGGCCGCACTTTGTGCGGGCGCTATAGGCGTGTGGCTTTTTCAGGACTGCATGATTGACGAAGTACGCTACATTATTGACCACTCGGATGCCAAGTTCTTTGTGGGTGAAACTCAAGAAGAAGTGGACAAGGCCCTTTCAATCAAGGACGAGTGCCCGAAACTCGAGAAAATTATCTGGGACGATCCAAAAGGAATGAGGCATTATCACCAGGACTTTCTGATTAGTATAAGGAAAGTTCAAGAAATAGGAAGAGAAGTTGACAAAAGAGAGCCTCATCTTTTCGAAAAGCTTATCAATCAAGGCCACGGTGATGACATATGCCTTCTGTTCTATACGTCGGGAACTACGGCACTGCCTAAGGGTGCCCTTCTGAGCCACTGGAACATGTTGACAATGGGGCGAAACTTAATGGCCGTTGACCCTTGCTATGATACCGACGATTTTGTCTCCTACCTCCCTTTTGCATGGATCGGCGAGCAGATGATGTCTATATCCTGTGGCCTTCAGGTCGGATATACCATAAACTTCCCGGAGGAGCCCGAAACAGCCAGAGAAGATATCCGCCAGATTGGACCTCATGTAATGTTTGCTCCGCCGAGGCTTTACGAGGGCATGACACGCCAGGTGCAGGTCAGGCATATCGATTCTGCCTGGATCAAGCGGAAAGTGTATGAATTTGCCACAAAGGTGGGTTATAAAGTTGCAAATCTCAAATTTGAGAAAAAGCCCATCCCGTGGACCTGGAAGTTTCTAAACTGGCTCGCTTATATAACAATGCAAAAGAAACTAAAAGATCACCTCGGAATGTCCAGACTCAGGCATGCCTATACAGGGGGTGCAGCCATGGGTCCTGATCACTTCCGCTTTTTTCATGCACTGGGCGTGAATCTCAAACAAATATACGGCCAGACCGAGATAGCCGGCATCTCCATCGTCCACAGGGATGGGGATGTGAAATTTGACACGGTTGGTACCCCAATTCCCCAAACCGAGGTGCAGATAACAGAAGAGGGTGAAATCATATCCAGAAGCCCCTCTGTCTTCCAGGGATATTACAAAAATGAGGAAGCTACCAGGAAGACGCTCGTGAATGGTTGGCTGCACTCTGGTGACAGGGGTTTTATTGACGAAGACGGACACCTAGTGGTCTTTGATCGCTCAAAAGACGTTATGACCCTGAGCGACGGCAGACCATTTTCCCCCCAGTACCTTGAAACGAGACTCAAATTCAGCCCTTTTGTGCAGGAAGCATGGGTCGTGGGCGACAAGCGGGAATACGTTGCAGCAGTTATGTGCATTGATTATTCAGTTGTGGGCAAGTGGGCTGATGAAAGAAAAATAAACTACACCAGTTACCCTGAGTTATCGCAAAAACCTGAAGTCTACAACCTGATTCAAAAGCAAATCGAGGAGGCAAATAAAGATCTTCCTGAACCGGCTAAGATCCGGAAGTTTGTTAACCTTTACAAAGTATTTGATGCTGATGATGAAGAGCTTACAAGAACCAGCAAGCTCAGAAGGGCATTTGTGGAAAAAAGATACAAGGATATTGTAGATGCACTCTACTCCGATGCAGACACGGTTCACATGGACACAACCATTACTTACGAAGACGGCAGGGAGCAACGTATCAAAACGGATCTGCGAATCCAGGAAATCAAAATCTGACGGCTTCGTAAAAAGTCCATCTGCTGCGTTGCGCTTCATGTTTAGTCATTGCGACGTACCTTAAAGTACGCCTCATTCCTAAACATTTGCGCGCCTTGCATCTGGAGCTTTTTACTGTGCCGTCTGCGTTGATGACTTTTTACGAGGTTATCAGAATCTAGACAGGATGGGATTTGATCAATGGAACTTTTCTTGATGACCCTCATAACCGGCATCCTTGTAGGTGGAATATATGCCCTTGTTGCGCTTGGATGGGTTCTTATCTACAAGTGTTCCGGGGTTCTGAACCTGGCTATGGGTGAGCTGACTCTTATTGGAGCATATGTGACGCTCACCTTTTACGAAATGGGCATTCCGTTTATTCTCGCTGTGGTTTGTACTCTTCTTGTGGGCGTAGCGCTCGGTTTTCTTACCGAGAGGATCTTCCTGGACAAGCTGATCGGGGAACCAATCTTGAGCGTCATCATGGTGACTGTGGGGCTCTCATTCTTCTTTAAGGGTATGGTGGAATTTTTCTGGGGAACCGATACCAGGGTGTTCGACCCTCCAGTCTTTGCAATTACACCCATCAATATCGGGTACATAAAAATCTCGCCCGTTTACCTCTGGTCATTTGTGCTGGCCATTGTGTTGCTTATTATTCTGGTTGCCTTCTTTAAATACACCCGCTGGGGCCTTTCAATGCAGGCTACGGCCGATGATGAAACAGCCGCCCTCTCCCTTGGGGTGAGTGCCCGCTTTGTGTATGCTGCCGCGTGGGCCATCGCATTTATGAGTGCAGGGGTTGGTGGTGCGCTTTTGGGAAACATCAATGGAGTGAATATCTCAATCGGCTATCTGGGGCTTCTTGTTCTGCCCGCCGTGGTGCTGGGCGGGCTCAACTCGGTTCCCGGAGCCATTGTAGGAGGTATTATTATCGGCATACTTCAGAATCTTTCCGGAACTTACCTTGACCAGTTTTTCCCTGGCGGAGTAAAGCAAATCATGCCTTTTGCTTTCATGGCCGTTTTCCTTCTGTTCAAGCCTTACGGGCTCTGGGGATGGGAAAGGATAGAAAGAGTCTGAGTGTGGTGCTAGAAACCTAAATTTGGGGTGAGGTCAACGAATGTCCGGCGTATGGCTGCCGTGCGGCGACTACCATCAAACATATTCAGAAGACCAGGGCTGGTGGCAAACAACTTTCATCAAGACAAAAATGATCCTCCTGTTGGCTATCATGTTCCTAGGCATTCCACTGCTTGCTCCGGAGTACTGGGTGGGGGTCGCCAACATGGTGGGCTACACTGCAATGGGGGCTCTCGGAGTCCAGCTTCTCATAGGCTATACGGGCCTTATCACCCTGGGGCACGCGGCTTTCATTGCAGTGGGGGCCTACACCAGCACCCTTCTGGTGCTGCGGTTTCCCTGGCCTGAGTTCATAGTTCACTGGGGCTTATCCTATCCGATAAGTATCATAGTAGCAGGGATTTTTGCGGGTTTTTGGAGCGTGCTCTTCGGGCTTCCTTCTGCAAAGGTCAAAGGGTTCTATCTTATCTTAACCACCATGGCGGCCCAGTTTATTACCGTTGACTTTATCCTGACACAGTATGTAAGCCGTATCGGAGGTCGAGGCCAGGCCTTTTCACTGCCCCCCGGAACAATACATGTGGGGCCGTGGGTCATAGATAGCGATCGCAAGATCTATTACGTGATGGCAGTTCTCCTTACCCTGATGGTAATTGTTATGGCGAACCTACTTCGGTCAAAGCCGGGGCGTGCCTGGGTTGCGATCCGGGATAACGACATTGCCGCCGAAGCCCTGGGAATCAATATTGTCTGGTACAAACTGCTCGCCTTTTTTGTGGCGGGTTTCTTTGGAGGTCTTGCCGGGGCTTTCTGGATAAGCAATACCGCGGCCTTAAGCCCGGAACACTTTCCATGGTTCTGGTCTTTGTGGCTCGTGGGCGTGATTCTGATTGGAGGAGTCGGGTCCATTCATGGAACGATCTTCGGTTCACTTTTCATGGTGGTTGTAATGGAGCTCCTCCAGTGGGCTGTAATACCCCTGTCGGAATACTATCCAAAATTGCTGATTGATTTTGCTTACATAAAGGATTCAGCCTTTGGCCTGGCCATTTGCGCTTTTCTCATTTACGAGCCAAACGGCCTTGCTTATCGCTGGTGGCAGGTCAAGAACTACTTTAACTTGTGGCCATTTTCTTACTAGAACCTGTTGAGCGTTCCAAGTTTCAGGCGGAAAGGGGGTGAGAAACAGGCAACACACTTCATTTGGCAACTGGGCTTTAATCTCATTTCTTAACTACAAAAGGGGGAAGCTATGAAAAGAATTACATTTGCAAAGTGGTTGATACCAGCGCTGGCGCTGGTTTTCCTTGTTGGCTTTTCCACAACAGGCTTGGCAAAGGTAATAAAGGTAGGAGGCATCATGGATACCACCGGGGCCACCTCAGACGTGGGAAAAGATTATGCTATAGGAATGGATGAAGCATTCAAGTATATCAACTCCCAGGGTGGCGTCAACGGCACTAAAATAAAATATACCTGGTTTGACTACGGCTATCGGATTCCTGAGGCAATAACCAAGTACAAGTTGCTCAAAAGACTTGGCAGCATCGCCATAATGGGATGGGGAACCGGAGACACCGAGGCCCTTTCACCCACAATCAACAAAGACAAAATACCTTATGTGTCTGCATCTTATTCAGCACACCTGACCGATCCGAAGAAAACAGCTTATAACCTTTTCTTCTCTTCTGATTACTCCACTAATGCAAGGGCCTGCATCACAGCCTGGTTTGACAAGAAATGGCCGAAACATCCTGATTACGGAAAGAGAAAGCCCAGGTTTGCATGTGCTTACATGTTCGCATCTCCGTATTGCAGCGCGCCAATCAAGGCAATAAAGGACCACGCCCGGCTTCTGGGGTTTGAGATCGGCCCTGACCAGGATGTGTCCTTGTTTGCCCTGGACACAAAGAGCCAGATAATGGCGCTCAAGAAATTCAAGCCCGACCTTGTATGGCACGGAAATACCACAATGTCCGTTTCAGCCACCATCAGGGATGCATACGCCCTGGGGCTAGGCGCGGACTGGATTATCAACAACTGGGGATTTGATGAAAACCTGCCGCGTCTTGCAGGAGAGGCTGCAGAAGGAGTAATGGGAGCTACTCCGTGCGCGTTTTACGGGCAAAACTATAAGTTCATGGATGTTGTGTTGGCATCGGCAAAAAAGTACAATCCTGGTGTGCCTCAAGCAAAAAGACTCATCCGCACGATTCAAGCCTGGGGAGATGCGCTCATTTTGTGGGAAGCATTGAAGCGGGCTGACAAAGCAGGTGATCTTTCAGGACCGGGTATCATGAAGAAGGGCTTCGAGACTTTTCGCAAATTTGATATCGGTCTGGGAGCGTCACCCATCACTTTTACAGCCACCGATCATAGGCCCACGACCGGCTGCCTTGTTCAGGAATGGAAAAACGGCAAGTTTCAAGAGGTGGAAAGGGTGGACCTGAAGGCTCGATGGCCGGAGAAATGGGAAAAAGAGTGGCTTGGCTGGTAGTCTAATGGAATAGCTCTATGCGGGCTGAAACTACCACCCTTGGAGGTTAAGCTTTTGGAAGCTGCAGAATCCATCCTGAGAATCAACAATATCGAGGTCAAGTACCATGAAGTAATTCTGGTATTGAAAGGAGTCTCCATCGAAGTACCCAGGGGCGGCATTGTAGCGCTTCTGGGGGCCAATGGCGCAGGAAAAAGCACGACCCTGAAGGCTGTTTCCGGTTTGTTGAAAACCGAAGACGGCGAGGTTACAGACGGTGCTATTGAGTACGAGGGCAGATCCATCCACCACGAGAAGGCGGCCAATATAGCCAAGATGGGTATTGTACAGGTTATTGAGGGACGCCGGGTTTTTGAACACCTCACGGTGGAAGAGAACCTCAAGGTCGGGGCGCACTTGAGAAAAACAAGGTCTGTGAAGGACAGTTTGGAACTGGTTTATCATTACTTTCCCAGGCTCCGCGAGAAACGAAACGAGGTTGCAGGGTTTGTAAGCGGCGGCGAGCAGCAGATGACGGTTGTGGGAAGGGCCCTCATGACTGAGCCCAAACTTGTCCTTCTGGATGAGCCTTCCATGGGTCTTGCCCCTAAGCTCATCCGCGATATTTTCAACATCATAATGCAACTCAATAAGGAGCAGAAAATATCAATACTCCTGGTCGAGCAAAATGTCAAGCTGGCGCTGAGTGTGGCTCCTTATGCTTACGTTATGGAGACCGGCCGAATCGTGATGGATGATACCTCTGAGAAGCTAAGCCAGAACGAGGATATTAAGGATTTCTATCTCGGCCTCACTGATAAGGGTGGGAGGAAGAGTTTCCGCGATGTCAAGCACTACAAGCGCAGAAAAAGATGGCTGACATAGTTGGATAGGCTCCTGCGCTTCTTTATAAACGGTTTCGCTTTTGAAAGGGAGGTCATATGATGAATAAGAAACTCGCATTGATAGTTGTTCTTTTCTTCGCCATGGGGGCGATCTTAAGCTCCTGCGCATTCTTGCAGAAGCCGACAGAGTCCAACTTCAAGGACCCTCTAATAAAACTGAGTTCCATCCAACCCAGTTACTACGAAGGCTTCTGGTATTATGGAAAAGCCAAACCTGCCATGGGTAAAGCCCCAAAGGGTGGGGGATCTTCGCCCGTTACACTTGATTTTGTTTTCGAAATCACCAATCCCAATAAGTATCCCATTCAGTTGGAATCCTCCAGTTTCTTCCTCTACTTTGATGACTATGAGCTACGGGTCGTTCATGACTCCAACCCAATGTGGATACCACCGGGCAAAACCAATACAAAGGTGATGCATGTAACGCTCACTCCGTTTTCCACCTTTGTGAAATTCTTGCTGGCTTCTAAACAATTGGCGTTGCAAAGGGGCGACAAGCCCTGGGTCAAAATCAAGGAGTGGTGGACAAAACTGCCTGAAATGTCCTTTCCAATTGACCTGAAGGAAGGTAGTTTCACCTTTACCGCCGATGGGATGACAAAAGTAGTTCCTATTTCGATAAGGTATCAGCAGTAATAACCTAACGGGGTCAGGTCTTGACATTTGACTCAAAGACCGGATTACAAGGTTTTTGAAAGCATGAATCAGGGACAGGAAAACCATACGAGGCTAACCCTGGAAGATTGAGTCAAATGTCAAGACCTGACCCCATCATTTCCCCTGCCATTATAACGCGAGTTAAAGAGTTTGGTGAATCTGATCTCCTGGTTACTTTTTTCACGCGTGAGAGCGGCTTTCAAAAAGGCGTGGCTAAAGGTGCAAGACGAAGCTTAAAGCGCTTCGTTAACTGCCTTGACGCTTTCTGCCTTGCAAGCCTTGAGTACACACCCAAGAAACAACGGGATCTGTGCTTTATTCATTCAGGAAAGCTACTTGAGGCTCACCAGGGTCTTAGATCTGAGTATGGATCCTTTTCTAGGGCCAGCTTCATAGTGGAGTTGGCAGAGACGCTTTTCCCTCCCGGGGTTTCGGATCCCAGAGTGTTCGATCTTTTAAAAGACAGCCTCAAAGCTCTATCCGATGAAGGTGGGAATATTCTTATTCCCATAACTTTCGAAGCGAGAGCCATGGCAATCGGCGGATACCGGATTAATCTTGAAAAATGCTGTATTTGCGGAAGAGCTTACAAAGGAGAAGGAAGAGCTGTCTTCGTCCGGGAAAAGGGAGGGATTTCATGTCTTGGCTGCAGGCAGGAATCAGCTCTTTCCCCCGGTATGGAACCTGAAAGTATCAGGGCACTGAGACAGATGCAGGACAATGATCTGGGCCAATTGAAAGGCCTGGACTTGAGCGGAGGATGTCTCAAGGAGATAAAAAACGTTCTCAAACTCCATAGAGAATACCGCCTGGAAAAGAGGCTCAAAACCGCCAAGTTTCTCGACTAAGAGGCTGTCGGAAAACGCCCATCTGCCATTCGACAGGCTCATGGCCTTTGATGGCGGATCAGGGGGATCCTGCTTCTGTTGACATTATATCTTTCAGGTGATAACAATTCAGCCCTCAATTCGACTTATTTGATGTAAGCGTAATGCACCGGGACCAAAAATGACATTTCAGGAACTTATTTTCGCACTTGAAAAATTCTGGGCCGATAGAGGATGTGTGATTCAGCAACCTTATGACCTGGAGGTCGGGGCAGGCACTTTCAACCCTGCCACCCTCCTCAGAGCTCTCGGGCCTGAACCCTGGGCCGTTGCTTATGTCGAGCCCTCCAGGCGGCCCACAGATGGCCGCTACGGGGAGAATCCAAATCGCCTGGGCCACTATTACCAGTACCAGGTGATAATTAAGCCGTCTCCCATTGAAATCCAGGAAATTTACCTCGACAGTCTGAGGGCCCTTGGCATTGATCCCCTGGATCATGATATTCGCTTTGTTGAAGATGACTGGGAATCCCCGACTCTTGGAGCCTCTGGGCTAGGTTGGGAAGTATGGCTTGACGGCATGGAAATTACCCAGTTCACTTACTTTCAACTG